>Ga0315296_10001714_pt1 | contig 19060 bp, 24 predicted proteins | sample YL17G14_18_MG_FD_203921 | JGI IMG/M metagenome (GOLD analysis project Ga0315296, IMG submission 203921) | Sediment microbial communities from Yellowstone Lake, YNP, Wyoming, USA - YL17G14_18 | ecosystem: Environmental > Aquatic > Freshwater > Lake > Sediment | place: USA: Wyoming | collected... | reverse complement strand
TAGGGTACGGTTAAATAACCAACTTCAAAAGGTTTTCGAGGTGATGTTTGACGGAAAATGGAGGACACTTAAGGAGATCGAGGAAGTCACGGCCTTCCCCCAAGCCTCTATCTCCGCTCGGCTCCGTGACCTGAGAAAACCCAAGTTCGGAAGCTACACAGTAGATCGACGTTTAAGGGGAAGCAGAATGAAGGGACTCTACGAATATTACCTTAAGATATAGTTGGCACACATGCTCTTTAGAAGTGGTAATTGACTAATCGTTATTTAATAACACTTATATTCTAAGTCCAGTTAAATAAGAAGATGGGCTAAGAAATGTCTAATTGGAGTAAAACCGAGATTGTGACCACCGCAATTACGGTGTTATTATTGTTTTCAATTCTAGGTTACGCTATATGGGTTCATTATCCTAGACCATTTGTAATGACTTTCATTGTAAAGAAGAGCATGGTTCATATCCAGTTGCCCGATTATACACAGGTGATAACAACCGATGGGATAGTGTTTTACTTATATAATTATCCTGCTCTTGAGGTTGGAAAGACTTACACTCTTGAAGTTATTAGGAATAAGGAACCTCTAAATGGTGTTCGAGTTTATGATGTGGTCGGCAAGTAAAGATTGGTGAAAAGATGGGGGACTTAAGGCTTTCGTGGCTCCAACGGATTCAGTTAAGATTGTCTGGTTATGTTTATATTGAGCACCGGACACGTCCGGGGTGGCGTGGTTATCTACCGTTCTTCGCTTTCAAGTGTGAGAAGCATGGTTTGGTTGTGAACTACAAGATGGGTGAAGATGAATATCTTATCTGTCCCCTTTGCATTGAAGAGGATAAATCATCAAGGGCCGCGCATGTTATTTAATAACACTTATATCCTAAGTCAAGCTAAATACAACTCATGGTTAAGAAGCATCTCCTAGCTTTGAGCGTGTTGATGATCGCCTTTATTGGCTGTCTATTCATCCCCGTCCCCGTTTACTCGGAGACGATCCCGGTTCCTGATGGCTTTTTGCCGGAGTTAATTAAGTCCCTCATCTTCCTTCAGGGCTCGGGTAAGTTGGAAAACTTCACCTTCACATACTCGGGCGTCAGCTACCCGTCCCCCAGTGATGCCATAGTGAAAGAGATAATGAACACCTTCACGATCTCATGCAATTCCCTCATAGCGGAGTCGAATCTAAGGAAAGAAGGCAACCTGACCGTCGTTGACTACTCCCTCGACGTGCATGATCTCAAGATCAAGATGACGGGTCAAACTAACTTCGACATGGACTTATCCACCTACTCCTTCTCCACGACAATAAAGATCAGGCTCGACGAGAACGGCATAACCATATCGGCCTATGCCCCTGCATGGAGGCTGATGCTGAGTCGGCTCGGGTAGGTAAGTTAGATGATTGAAGATAAAAAGTTCATGAAGAATTACATGGCGAAGATGAGTGAGGCCAAGGATCAGCTAGGCGGCGTTATCACCACCCTCATAGAAGCCGAGAACATAGGTGGAGCAGACATGAACGACGATGATCTCATAAAGTACGCTACCATCATGAGGCACTCCGTCATCGTCACTCGTCAAGCCCTCTCTTACCTCTTAATTGGCCTAGAGCAGAGGTACGAAAAACTGCTCAGAGAGTGAGATGATGAGAACCTATGTTGAGTTCGATATCTCCTCGTTGAAGGAAAAGATTAAGGGTCGAGAGATTGACAGAGCAGAGTTTCATAGTCCAGATAATCTTGTTTTGACTCTAAGCGATGGGGAAACACTAACCCAAAGGGGACATTCTATGCAGAGGAACGAAGATTTGATTGAAAGGGTCAAGGTAATTGGCGTGAATCCCAATCTCGTCGTCATCCGATTGAAGAATGGAACGATCATGCGGGTTGGGGAGGATTCATTCGAGTTTGAGCATATACCTAATAGGCCGAGGGAGAGGAAGCACATCGAATATAATGATCTGCTACTAGCTAACGACTTCATAAAGGAAACGCACAGATTGTTGCCGAAGCCAAACTATGATCTGGAAGGCTCCCTCATAACGCTCGCACGCGTCAAACTGCTGATTCAGAGGATATACAAACCACCGATACTTCTCTACCCCCATGACATCGAAGCTAAAGACGGATGTTAGTCCACGCAGATGATCATCTATGTCTGACGAAAAACGCTGTTGGATTTGCGGTAAGACTGTTGAAGAGATCGCAAAAATATATGATCTTGATAAAAAAGATAAAAAGGAATTTTGGAAAGAATTAACTGGAAATTGGTGTCACGAAATATGTATCGTATGTTATGATCTTATACTTTCTATTCAATTTGATGCGGCCCCAGATGCCCCAACTTGTAAAGAAGACGTTGAGGAAATAATCGGCTCTTACATCTCCGAGATCATCAGGAAATACATTGAGGAGCAGAAACACGATTCGAGAGGTGGATGAGATGGTGGACTCTAAGCTAGAGGTGCTTAATCTCAGGCACCCAACGGTGATCTGTCCAAAGGGACACTCTTACCGAGTTCCCCTTTCCTTCCTCAAAAGGAATAGGCGGAAGGGTAGAACCCTTATTTGCCCTACGTGTCTAAGTCCATTCGGAGCATCGGGTGGGATGCTGTGAACTACAAGTTAGGATTTATCCTTAATTTGGCTTGGACCACCATCACGTTAGTAACCGTGTTCTACTGTGTGCGCCTCGTCTATACCGTATTTTGGGGCTGAGGAAATGGCTAACGAGAACTTGAAAGCGACAAAGGAATCCATCAGAAACTTAGTATTATCCATGCTCAAGGATAGGCCCTTGACTAGTGACCTATTGAAGAAAAAAGAAGAGGAGCTAAGGGAAAGGCTCAATATCCTATTATCCCTAGAATCCGACTTATACATGCTAGAAAGCATTGTCAAATCAGAGACTAAAATTATAGCTTTCATCGCTAAATATAGAACCGAAAAAGACCCATAAACACCGATTCTTCTTTTAATCAGCGTTTATCATAAACGCATTCACATAATTTTCCGAGGTTTTAAAATACTCGGGGAGGGTCTTCGCGGCAACCCGCTTTTTGAACCTCAATTCGTCCGTGTAATCCTTGATTACCATCGAGTCGTTGAGGAGCACAATCATCAGTGTGTCAGGCGGGATGTAGACGCCGAACCTTTTTTTGATGATGATACAAATCTGTCCGATGCTCAGAGACTTGGTGGGCGACAGCGTATCATGTATGAGCGGCCTGATCTTCCTAGATGGGGTGAATCTCCCCGTAGAAGTGCCCTTGGATGCGAACATGGCTCCTCATACTAATAGAATAAATTATACTAATGGTATATTAACCTTTCTTAATTTCTAAATCAACAAACGTTATTTACCCGATCCAGTAAACTACTCTACGGGGTACGGCGACTCAAGGCCAATCGACTCACCTGTCTTTTTACCTTGTTTCGCCTTCCCCGATTTTAACAAAACTTATAATCTTAATCACATGTAATGTTCTTGAAGGTCGCGTGCGCGCGCACATGCGAACCACCTTCCCCCATCCAAGGAACCGGTTGGGTGTACCCCGAGCCCCGTGGGAAACAGGGTGGTCTGAATCCCTTTTACGGGGCGACCCTTCCTCGGTATATACCGTTGCACCTACGTACCGTTATACCGTTGTACCTACTTTTGAAAAGGTCTTAGGAGTTTTATTCCTTTATTCTTAATCCTTAAATACCTGTTATGTTAATTCCTAATCTATGACTGGACAAAAGGTTGATGAAAGTAAGATCAATGACACTCAGGGCGTCATTGACACGATGGAATCTCTAAAGAGAAGCACCGCCAAGATAGCTATGTACCCAAAGGAAGCTACGTGGATCAATAATCAGCGCCGTCCCGTTGATCGTAGGATTCGTGGAAAACCCCTTAAGGAGACGTTCCCCGAGGTTATTCAACGTCTCGTAGATGAGTTAAGGCAATCTAGGAAACGCTTAGAGCCCTTAGATGAAATCTGCATACAGAGGTGCCGGGGTAATCCCCAGAAAGGGTGTAATGGGAATCCATATACCTGTCAGGAAGAAGAATAGCGGGGCCATGGAAAAAATGTGTAATAAGCGTAGCTCCGTTATTTTCAAGGGGTCGCCCCGTTTCAGGGTCGATCCATGTCTAAGGGAGCGCATCGGGGAACTTAGGGGAAAAGGGGTGGAGACGCTTGAATCATAATCATATGTTGCGGTCATTATCGCTATCCTGAGACCATCGTTGTCAAAACCCCAGATGGTTTAATCAAGGAACTTAACAGTGGTGTCATCATTCCGAGGAAAAAACGATTTTATAAAAAGGGTAAGGACGGGTTTTATTATATCCCTGAGGTTATGGTTGATTTCGCGGAGACTTATAATAAAATGATGAGTGAGTTGTTTCCCACCCCGTAATCTTAAAATATTCTAAGGTGAAAGAATAGATCGGCACTCGGGAGGCCGGTGTAGCTCTACCTGATCAGTAGAGTATCGGGCGCCACCCGAAACGCATACCCGAGTCAGCCACCTTCTAAGCGTAAATTATAATAATTTGATCACCTCATCTCAATCCATGTGGAGACTCAGCAAGCGGTTCATCGGTGAAGCGATTTTCCTCGGTCTAGTCCTGATAGTCTTCACGCTCTTGGTCGCCTATGCGTTCCTCTTTCCGGAGGTCTTTACCTGAGCGGATTCATCAAAAACTATATCAAAAACTATGTCCTAAGCTACCTGACTCTCGCCGTCTTCGTAATCGGACTTGTCCTCGTCATTCTAGTTCTAAGGGGAGAACCGTTCCCTAAACTCTTCTAAGTTGGTGTGGCCTTGAGTGCTCAGAATCGGCGTGCCTATGCTCAGGGGTGCGATGACTTCCTAAAAGGTAATGCCTGTCGCGGAGCTAAGGGCGTTGAAGGGCCTCAGTGCCCCGAGAAGAGATACATAAACTGTTGCGCGTTCTGTAGGGACTTTGATGGTGGAGTTGGCTGTAAGGACTGTTGCCCGATTCTCCTAGACTTAGAGAGAACCTAGATAAAATAGGTTTAAATGTTAAACTCAACATTAACCCACTTTACGTATTTTTATATTGCCTCATCCTTTAAGATGAAGAGCGGGGAGCCCACGGGGGCGCTTCGCTAGGGGTCGGGGAACGCTGACACCAATCGGTTTTTTCCCGATCCCTCTCATTATGAGTTATCCTCTTTCTTTAGCCTATCCAAGTCCCGACAAGTTACTAGAACCCCTAATCGCAACCGTTATAAATTATGAGAATAATCTATTTACACTCTTGGAAGGAGAGACTATAAAATCTGGGTACATTCCCGGTAGGCGTCAAAGACGCCTTAATATACCCAAAACCTGAAGGTGGGTCGGAAGCCGAGGCGGGTGTGAGCGGATCAGCGAATCCCCAAAGAGGCGTCGCCTATGTAAGGCGTCTCGGCGGTGCTCTTGCCTTAAGCCTGAGCTAGATAAGGCGTATACCCTAGCCCCATAGGGGGAAGGAACGGCGATGATGACCCAAAATATATTTATTATAATTAATATACTAAAAATAATATATTTAATATAATTAATATATTTCATATATTTCCCGCTCAAAATAACTGAAGCCTAACTATAAACTTTAATATTTCGTCGCCTTCATCTCATATCAGATGAGTTATGGGTCGAGACAAACCCCGGCGTCGATCACCTATCCGCCACTCTGTTCACACCCGCGATCCTCGGTATAATATCCCTCAATATAGCAGGGGTCAAGGTGAAAGGGCCGCGCCGAGAACTGAAGAAGATTATCTAAAAGAAGGATATTGGAAATGCGTTCATTGTAATAGAGTAAACGAACCACATCGTAAAAGATGTAGATACTGTGGAAGAGAGGGGAACCTTCCTCTTCAAATCTCAAATCGCTCTGATCGCTATTACCCGATGGAGTCCCCTAACCGTGTTCTGCACCGTCAACTTCTCGCCCTTGAGCCCCATATGGCGAGCAGATACAGCTTGAGGGGCATATCAACTTCAGGGGTGAATACTCTGATCCTCCACATGAGGGGCCGGGGCAAACAGATCAACACCCAAATCACCTTCAACCCCGTAACCGACACCTACGACATCGAGGCTCACAGGATCAACATGAGGGACTTGTCCACTAAACCTGTCTACAAGACGGATGACATTTACGTTGAGAACCTACTTGACGTTCTCGACATAATCAAGAAACAGGAGGCCATACCCGGATACACCTTCACACCCACTCCCTCATACTCGCCTCAATACGAGGACACGGGGCACCCAATATAATCAAAGTCCCACGACCTCGCCGAGGTCGTATCTCCGTTCACTATACTGAATGAATCTTTATAAATAATCGTTCAGTAGGTCGGTTGCCTCAAGGCACGAGCCGCCGCGTCAGAGCCCTCCAAACCAATTATCTGAGAAAAAGGCCCCTTTTGACATCCTTTTAGAAGCAAAGAGGTATAGTCTAATTCCTTTAGAAGTCTATTAAAATATAACGTTTAGATGATAATTACTGAATTTCTAACGTAATATACGATAGTTTTTTAACTCGGTGTGAATCACTACTTAGTGGAGATAGAATTTGGAGAATGTAAATATGACGGCGATAAACAACACTCAGCCCAAAGAGGAAAAAAAGGATCGTGTTCCCCGAGTCATGCTTACCACAAAACAGAAGAGAATCCTTGACAAACTCTTAGCTAAAGACGGTTCTCGTCGTATAAAGGATACTAGGTCGGCGGCTTTAGACCTTGGCATAAGCACCGCCGCGCTCTACAATAGTAATAAGAGAGTCTATCAAAACTTCCGAGGATTGCTAGACGCGATGATCACGTATTACCCTATCTTCGAGAGACGTTTCAAGCATGATGAGGAAGCGTACTCTAAACTTAGAAAACTCGCTCGGACTATCCGAAAGGAGTGATACCAAATAGCTTTCGCTTTTTATCGGCGTGAGTGGGCCTACTTTGGGAAGCCCTACGAAGTCCCCGTTGAGGGTAGGGTGGTGGTCGAAGAGATCGTCAAATTCGTTTGCGACCATTACGGGGTTGTGATGCCTAAGGTTACTTTCCGGGGTAGGCGGTGGTGCTGGTGTAAACGGAACGAGGATCGCCTTAGCTACACTAATAAACTTGATTGGCCTGTTGGGGTAGTGGCCCATGAGATCGCCCACTACATTGAAAAAAAGATCAGTGGAAATCTAAGACACAATGCGGCCCTACTCAGACGCATCGATGAAGTTCTAAGGATCATCCTGAAGAAGTATTATCCCGGCGTGAAGCTTCCTCAGACGAGGATGGTATAGTCCATGTCCGACATTACGGTTAGAATCTCCCGAGAGGTTCCCGATGATTATAAGGGTTTAATAGTTCCTGAGGGTAAGACGCCGATCCGGTTCATATTTGAGGTTGACAGTGAGGAGACGTTGATGGAGATAGATAAGATGCTCCGAGGTTGTGATCACCTAGTAATCAATTTCGAGTGCAAGAAGGCCGGTAAGGGGATTTTAGTGTCGAGGCCGATCCTACGGCTTTAGAAAACCCCTGTTCTCCAAATCCCTGATTACTACCTGTCTCAGATATTCGCTTTGAGAAATTCCTAAGACGACTAATAACTTGTTGTCTATAATCGACTTAATATGAGGCTCAACAAATCCGCCTATCAGCTTGGTCTTTTTTTTGGTCATCCTTTATACCACTATAATACCAGTATAAAGGAAATCAGTTATTAATCGTTTTGGTCATCGGAGCGTTAAATGCTACATAGTATCCTTTATACCAGTATAATACCAGTATAAAGGAAATCGGTGCGCGCGCTCAAATAGGTTAGATACGGGGCTTCTTTGTTAGCTCCTCGTTGATATTATCCGACATTTTATCGGCGGCCTGTGTCGCGTATCTCCCACTCTTCGAGATGTAATTGTTAATGGTAACTATATGTAATCCTGTCCATGCTCTGATCTCGGTTATACTGAATCTGGGATCATCGCACAGCGCTGTGATCCTGTTGAACCGATACATGTGGGGGTAGCCTTCAGGCCACAATTGTTTTACATAATTCCAAGCCGTCCAACGGTTCATTTCAAAGGGATGTTCCTCGGGGCTTGGGAATCTCTCGAACCAATCAACAAGGCACTCAACGAAGGGCCATTTTGTCCTAAGTTCAAGTGGGTAAATCTTAGCTTCACGGGGTAGCTTCCGGTTCTTCTTCAAACGGAAGGCGTTGATAACGATCCTGTCTCCGTCAACCGTTATATCCCCCATCTTGAGCATGATGATCTCCATAGCCCTTAGACCCGTCCAAAAATCTAGGATGTTGAAACTTCGACGCCTTTTCGCATGGAATCCAAAGTCGGGAAGACCGTCTATGCGGCGGATTTGTTCTGTGAGGTCGATTGGCTCTTCCTGTTTGTTCTTGTACCTATGGGGGTAGCCTCTATACTCTCTCCTCACGGGTAGATCGAACTTTTCCCTGAAGAAATAGATATACTCAGGGTCGAGAAAGGGATAGGGGCCGTCAGTTTCCCCGAACCTGAGTTTCTGGGCGATCTGTATGCCGGTCATCAATGGTTTCCCATCGCGGCCCTTGAGCATCCAGTAGTCGGCGATCTTTGCCTTAAGTTCCTGTTCCTCCTCTGGATTTAGTAGGCTTTGATGCCCGAAACTCACTCAAAATCACTACCTTTATACTGGTATAATACTGGTATAAAGGTTTTTGAGAAGATAGCCTTAGCCTCTATGATAACACTTCTCCGTCCACGCGACGGCCTGAACCCCGCTCTGATCATCGCATAAAGCATATCCTCAAAAACAATATCCGTGGGTAGCTCATCGAGAATGATCCCAAAGCCGCCTCTGCAATTAAAAAGCCAACAATCCTTAAGATAACAGTAAACAACCTGAGCTAATAGGGCTCCTGTGAGGCAAAATCTTCTATTTCCGCCTTGAATAAACCCCCTTTTCTGGGGGGGGTGATCGGTCTCCGATCTACCCGATTCGGGTTCCTTTTCACTAAAGGACTTTTCCTCTTGCCCCATTAACCCTATTTCCAATACCCTCCCATCCTTACTAAAGATGTATTTAGTAAGTATATAAATAGATACCCTCGAAAATGTACCGATCTATCCTCTGATCGCCTTGTGTGTGTGCGGATGACTGGGAGATCGATCTATCACTCTAATATATACAGCAATAAGGGGGGCGTCGATTTTACCCTCGAACAAAAAAGATAGAATGAATCAAAAGGGGAGGCTTCTATCTCTTCGGCGTCTTGCTGATGATCTGTGCGTAGACCTTTCCACCCGCCGCGCGACATATACTGCAGTACCCGTTCCTTTGAACTTGTGAGTCGTGCTTGTGGAGGTGGTCGATGACTGTGCTTGCTGATCGTTCATACTTCTCAGCTATCTTGCGGATGGAGAGGCGGGGGACTTGTTCATCGTCTACGCCGAAACGTTTTCGTAGCTCTTTGGTTGCTAGGTGCTCCATCCAGATCATGTGTGTCTTTCCGTCTACTGTTTCGTAGCGTGTCATGTTTTTTGAGGCCATGATCGCGTCTCCTCTGTCCACCTCGACTCCTACCTCCTTCATTATGTTCTCCTTCTCTTTTTTATGCCAAAGGACTTCGGGGAAGGTGCCGAGGCCGATGTTGCCGTGTCTGGTTAGTAGGATGAATTGGCTTGGCCCCATTGCTCTGATGAATTGGGGTTTGAAGAATCCGTAGAGCCATAGGTATTCGTCGGGGAGCCCTATTACTCCCTGTCCCTTGAAGTAGATGTAGTCGAGTAGGACGCGAATATCAAAGTCAATTGACGTGAACTTGAGGGTGTCGAGGCCAAGGGCTAGTCCCATGTGTCGGGCTTCCCTGATGAGGTAGATCATGTAGGCTTTGGCCTGTGTTTGGTTTCTGTCTATTCTTAGGCGACTGTAATAAAGATTTGAAGCTTCTCGAACTATGGTGTAAACGATCTTCTTGTATCCGCCTTCGCCTCGGCTGTAGAGTAGGTCGGTGATGAGGTTGACTTGTTGGTATTCGGCCCCGATGCTCGGATATAACCCGGTTGCTGAGATCAGAATATCATATTTCTCAAGATCGGAGTGGGTTAGCTTAGAGACCTTGATGGTGTCCCATGATCCTCTGACATCTACATCATCACCGTGAATCAAGGCTACTTTTTTCTCCTCAGTTTTCACCCAAGGGCTACGAAGCCAAGCCAACCCCTCCGAGTCTCTACTTCCAAATAAATCTAATACAGTTGCCCCGTTTTTCATGTAGGCTTCTCCTCTATGCTCTAGTAGACTTGATTTTCCGCCGCCTCTGATAGGGCTACAGACAAACTCTGTATTGGGTCGGTTGGTGACTAATTGTTCGCTTCCTCTAGTCCAGAATATTGTTACCATTAGGTCGCCTTCTTGAAAGCTCCGGCCTTTTGGGGCGGTGTTGCGCCTTTTAGGGCGAATACTGCATCCTTGAAGGCTTCGGGGTTGATGAGGTTCATCGATTTTTTCAACCACATGGTTGCTTGGGGCATAGCCCAACTGATGAATGCGGTTTTGACTGATCTGAAGCTCTCGACTGTTAGGCCGTCCCTGATGCTCCAATATAGGAGTCGGGCGTGGAGGGATGCAAACTCCTCTTTCAACTCTTTGTCGATTCCCTGTTTTTTCTGTAGTTTGCGCTCAATCTCCTTCAGTTTTTTGCTAAACTCTATCTCTAACTCCGCGATTCTTTGTTGGGCTAGTCTATCGTTTGAAATATAGCCCTCAAATTCTACAGGTTCAATCCACGGGTAAAGGTATTTTATAGCATCCATCTCTGTGAAGCTGAAAGCAATTTTAACCATTTGCCTCTCATTATATAATTCGTCAAAATCGAAGGTCTCCCATAATTCTGAGAATGCAACTGACAGTAAATGTATTCTCTTTACATTATCTATGTCGGCGGAAAGTTTCACCAAGTCTAATTCACTTGCTTCGAGTAGCATGATGCCTTCACAGATATGTCTTACCTTCTCAAGAGGTGGGCTAAGGATCGCTATGGCTAGTTCATTGGCTAAAAGTTGTTCGGAGCCGGTGATGGGCGGTCTTACGCCTTCCTTTATGGTTTTATAGAGGTCTTGAATTGCCTTTATATTCGCTTCTCCATCGTCACTGAAGATTTGAGGCTCATGTGCAAGTTCTTCAGTCATTTCCGCCTGAGACTTCTCTTCTTCAGGTGGTTTTGGCTTGATGGGCTCCGCCATTTTCTTCAGCCTCAGGCTTGTGAAGTAACTCTCCCCGTTTGATCGACGTGGGCGGTGATTCTCCTAATGTCTCGGCGCATTTCACTTATTTCGCGGCTGTTTGTCATGCTCGGAGGCCCGGTGAGTCGTGCTTGAATCTCGGGCTTGTTCATTACAAGTGTCTTAGCAGATTCTACGTCATCTTTGTTGAAGCTGATAGCTATCAAATATTTACTAGCTTCTAGCATATCGTATCTGCAAACAGTCACGGTATTACTTATTCCATCAATATGAGAAGTGATTATTTGTGCGTGAATCTGTGATGTAAGTGTTTTGATCAGTGTCTTTAATCTAAGTTCATCGGGGGATAAATCTGCATCGGGATAAAGATTTTCTAGTTGAATATCCTCATCATCATCTGTATCAAGCTCTTCTATTGAAATTACTTCAGCATCTATGTGTTTAACATTTGGAGGTAGTGCGCGCACGCCTCTGTATAAGTCAATTGCATCGGTGCGTTCCTTGATTCTTTCATTGAGGCGGTGTTTGAAATAAATGAATTTCTTGTGAATTCTGAGGTATGATTGAATTTTTTGTGCATAAAAATTGTCGTTCTGAGCCCGGAAGTATGGTATCGCGGATTCCCAAGTCGCGGCGCTCCAATTAAGGAATTTGTCTATTTCATCTATTTCTTCCTCTGAGATCGATGTATCTTGTAGGGCGAGAAGGCGATCCGATAACTGACCAACTTTTGTGATGTATTTTATCGAGGCTTCGTCGGCGGCTCTCTGGGGATCAAACTTCTCTCCAAGGAACTTTGAGGCCCCCCGGATGCGTTTAGTTATGCTCATACTAGTCTCCTCTTATCGGGCGGCGGTGGTGGGTTGGAAGAACAGGAGGTAGATGAAGGCGATTATCAGGAAGATTCCGAACCCTAGTACCAGTATCTTCCACCACTGAGTCTTCCAATCGAATCCCCTGAACTTCTTAATTTCATCCATATCTTCTTTCCATGAGCCGATTAATGAGATACCTATGTCTACGGCGTCACGCCTGTCTTGAACTAATCCCTCGATCTGTCTGTTTCGTGCCTGAACAAGTTGGGCGTATATCATGGCAACGTTGGTGTCTCCTAAAATCATGGCTGATTGTATGTCTCTTCTAAGTTCAGTTCCAACCCTTTCCTCGTTACCCTCTATGTCGTTTTCCATGAGTAGGGGTTTGATCCCTATGCTTTGTTGGATCAATTCTGTTAGTTGAGGGCTTGAAGTGACGAGGAATAGGGGTATTGGCTCATCTCTTTCACCCCAGAATAGGAACGTGCAATCAATCACGCTCGAAGAGCAGTTGATTAGTTGTGCATCGTGGACGACGAATTGATCCGTGCATTGGTGGAAATCGTCTTGGTGAGGGTAGAAATGTAGGAACTGTGCGCGTCGATACGGGACGCCGTTGGGGGCCACACTCCGCCGAGGCATAACGATCTCAGTTGCATATTTTCCGGAAATCATATTCCTAGCTATCTCTGGATTAAGAGCTACCTCAAATAGACCCAACTTAATCTCCTGAGGTTCTAAGTCTTTTTCTACCATTTTGAAAACTGTTTTTCGTCGAACCCGATCATAAATCTTCTCAAGTACCTTAACTCTGATTGGGTTATTGAAAATTGGTCTACTCTTGTTATCATATCTCACGGGCATAACTATTTGATCAGCCCTGATTTCATTACGAGATAAGACCATCTGGTTCTCCCAAGTCGGATAACTCTTGCTCCATCGGAATATCGCGTTGAAGGGCTCCATCCCCATCACGCTTCTCCGGGTCTTATCCCTGTAGAAGAGATACAGGACTAGACCGCCCATCGTGAACATCGAGCTTATGAATAGACAGGTGAGGAGGTCGTATCCGGCGAAGATTGCGAGTCCGAAGAATAGGAATTGGCCTAAGATGAATGGAGTTACGGGGATGATTATACTGAGGGCGATCTGTTGCTCCATGCTAAGCTCGGAGAAGTCGATTAGCTTCATCCTAGAATCCCCTCCTTGAAGACTTTTTCAATTGGGAAATCTTCCGCCGTTATGAGCAATAGATAATGCTCTATGTATGTGAAGGGCGTCGTATTGATCCTCATCTTAAGCAAGAATTTCTGAATAGAGTCGCCATTCGTTGGTAAAAGCATCCTCCAATTTGCGGGTAGAGTGATGCCCTCACTTGTTCCAAGTTTGTAAACTACTTCAGCGCCCTTCTCATGGTTCGGAATACTAGCAATAATTTCGGCTTTTATCTCGATTTTCTTCTTTCTAAGGTCTTTTCCCATGACAGTCAAATAATAAGTATTTATACACATATTATAATGTTTGTCATGATGATACTTAAATACGATACTTAATGGATATTAACTAGGTCTAAAAAATGGCCATAGTTTCAAAGAAAGGTTTTAACCTAGTACAGATAGGAGCACTGGTTATAGTAGTCGTCTTCGTCGGCATGTTCTCGCTCTTCGCCTACAACAAATACGTCGGCCCGATGCTTGCAGGAGAAACGACAACCCCAGAAGGGACACCCGTGAAGGCCCCATACTCCGGTAACATCAATTGGCGCGTATCCGACACGGATTACGTAGCCGGTGGAGCCTTCGGAATAGCCAACGCGGTGGTCTACTACAGCGATAATAGTCCCACAGATGTCGGTCAGATGAGTGTAGTCACCATCACGGGAACCGTCATACCTCTACCCCCGGCGAACAAGGGTTGGGCTTACATCGCCGTTCACAATGGCGACGCTGAGTATGCCCTTGCTCCTTGGGCTGAGTCAACATTCCTCAACAGTAACAGCCGCGTCAAGGAGATCACTTACAGGGACATTAGCGGCGACTCCAACAACGAGATCGTAATGAAGGTGTGGTGTGGCGACATACCCGTATCACAGAGCACCGACCCCGTTATCCAGATACAGTTCCCTTGGGTTGACATGGACTCTTCGGTGACTGACGACAGCCCCGCTGATCAGGCCGGTATGGGTCTCGTAGCGGCGACTCCCTTTAGCATCAGTTGGGTTATGAGCGGTCTTACAGCCGGGGACGGCGTAGTCTTCACAAGGATTTACGTCACCACCAACGGAACCATCGCAGGGGACGATATACGCCTCGAAAGCTTCAAGTTCACGGGCGACGGTTGGGAGGTCAAGGGTACTAAGACTTATTGGGCCAAACCCGTTCGTGAGACTGAGGGTAGCACGTACATCGGTTACTATCTCGATCTACCTAACTCCTCTGATCCTCTTCAGGGCATACTTGCTTACCGCCCCGTAGACAAGACGGACAGGGCGACGATGACCCTCACAGGCAAGCTATACCTTGAGGCCGGTAACGACGTTCTCGTAACTCTGTGTTACACCACGATCACGGGCGCGGGAGCGACAACCGACACAACTGATCCGGTCATCCTACAGGCTTAGTCAAATTAACCCCCTTTCCTTTTTATTTTTAAAATTAGAGAGAGAAAATCTTTTATATTTTGACACCTTCATCTCATTCAGATGCTTATGGGCTACAAACAGGGTGCGAAAGAGGCAGGAGTCTACTTCGTGATAGGAGTTGTCTTCTTCATCCTCAACATGGGGGTGGGGGCCGTGATGATGCTTTTCGCTGACAAGATTCCATTCGGGGACTTTGGTAAAATCCTTCTCTTCGTTGTTACCGTGGTTATCAACGGATTCCTCGTCGTCCTCGTTGCTAGTTATCAGCGCCGGGTCAAGGGCGTCGTGGGCGGCCTCGTTCAATAGCACTTTCTCATTTTTCTTTCCATAAGTAAAAGTTTTATATTTTGACGCCTTCATCTCTAAGTAGGCTAAGTCTCTTGATTCCACTCAGAACTTTGATTAAGGCGCGGCAGGGGGTTTTGCTCGATGCAATAAGTATCTTTTTCATAGTCTCCTCTTTCCTCTTCTTCTCAATTCAGATGTTCATTTTCCTTCCGGACATATCCAACCCGATAGCCCTAAGCATGGTGATGAGGTGCCTGATCTGTTTCTCATTCCTTATCGGTGGGATAGTCTTGATGATGACAACCCGAACTTTGAATCCTTATTCCCCGAGATTCGTTGATGAACATGTTTCGTCGGACGACATGGGCTTGATTACCGTTCTTACTGTAATTGATCTGGTTATGATAACGCTGATCAACTTTGTTACATTCCAATATACGCCTTTGAAAGCTATGTTTGAAATAACTCCGAACCCAATTTTCAGTCAAGTAACTTTCAGCTTCTTTGTCGGCATAACTGAGGAGGTTGTGTTCCGTGGAGCCTTACTCACATATGCTTCAAACATCTCTTGGAGCTTCGTGGGGATCATAATTTCAACTCTCGCGTGGTGGGCTTTCCACGGCGGAGTCTATGGTCTTCAGGCCGCACCTATGACTATAATAATCGGGTCAGGCTTCGTCATCAGCGCAAGTTACGTCATGGCGGGTAATCGTCTGTCAGTCCCAATGTTGCCTCACGGCATCAACAACATAGGTTCTTATCTAGCTCAAACCATGATTAAGACTAGCCCTATAGCGTCAGTTGTGTTGAAGGTGATAGAATGTCTAGGCTAAGTATCAAGAAGAAGAGTCCCCTAGTCTGGGTATTCCTGTTCATAGTCATGTTGGGTCTTGCATTCGTCATAGGCTCAACGAGGTTAAGTTCAGTGGGGTACACTACCGCTTATGAAGGGGCTAAGGCCACATTCCAAGGAGTCTATTATAATAATCAGGCTTACGAAGGAGGCTCCGCCTTTAGAGGAACCACGATGAAGTTCGACCCAGATGATCCAACCTCAATGATGCCTAACGTTGAAGGAGAGATGACGAGTATTTTCATTCCTGAGAAAGTTACATTCGGTAGCATACCGGCCTTCGTGCCTAGTTCATGGACGGCCCAACTGAGTTACATCAATAACCCTGTAGAATATTGGGATTGGACCGTGACCGCCGATAAGTCACCTGACGGTAAAATCCACACTTACCGTATGGAGAAGTGGATTACTAAATGGTACATGAGCTTCGAGGCCGGATTTGACAGTAACGGGTGGTCATCAACCGATGAAGGCAATAGTCAACGTCTCAAGGACTTGGAGGTGTGGATTAAACTAGACACTCAGCCGACTTGGTATTTTAAGGGAGCTACCCAAACCTACTTCACGATAGGAAAGATCGAGTGCGGCAACTTGGCGGTCAAGGGGCACGATGTTAACTGGATCGACGTGACGCCCGAAGCATCCGGGTCTAATCTCTACCTCTTCTATCTTCCCTATGGTCAGCCTGTTAACCTCAGTGAAGAAACGTTCAAAGGCTTCGCTGTCGGCGAAACGGTGCTTAACCCCGCTTTATTCAGAACCCAACTCTATACGATGGTTACTTTCAACGATTTCGGTACTCAGGGATATTGGGATGGTCTCGCCTACAAGAATCAGAGCGATGTTGTGACTTGGGAGTTTACCGTGCACCAATTCGTTGTCGGCGAATGGGTGACTAAGGACATTCAGACAGTCCCCCCGGATTATGATCGCTCAAGTAAAACAACTACAGACGGAGTACCTATCAAGGATTGGCTCGTCCAGTGGTTAACAAGCCCTCAGGGGCTCATGGCGATAGGATTATTCATGATGATAATCATCGCCGTGATCCTTATTATACTCTTCACTAACCCCGTATTCGCCTCTATGGTCACATCAGCCATGAATAGACCTAGACCTCAAAGCCGAAGCAAAAGAATTTTATAGGCTTCATCTCCTTTTAATATTCATGACCTACCGGCAATCTACATTAACTCCCACGATCCTAGTCCTCATATGTTTCTCAGTCCTCCTGATCTCGGGTTATGGGCTTTATACAATTTACAGTAATCTCGAAAAAACCACGGCATCGGCCTCATCGACGACGAAGGTAACAAGCACGAACCTCGAAGATGAGACCGATACAACCGACGATTCAGGCACAGATGGCACAGATGGCACAAATGTTACAACTACTAAAACGGATGATACGACTCCGCCGCCTATTCCACCGACTCCCCCACCGGCTGAACCCGATTATAGACTCAGTGGGGCCGTGACGACTAAGGCCGAGTTCCTAGACTCTTCCGGTACTCCCCTCTCATTCGTTAAAACAGCCGGAGGTAAGGAGATCACGGATTTCAGGATAAGTCTATCATGGAGCTTCTTATTAGGTAAAGACCTTGACCCGAACAGTGTTGCGGTTCATGTTTGGTCGGGGATGACCCTCAATTATATAACCATTTCGGGGAACCCAATTCAAGGCACTATTGATCAGAGTCGTCTCTTCGATGCAACGGGATTCGACAAAGCTGGGTCAACTGTCTATAAATGGAAGATGACTGATCCCCATTTGGGACTCCAAAAGATAATCGATTTAGGCCAAAAAGCAACGTTGACCGCCTCAAGTCAAGACTTTGTTGTAAGTTGGGAAGCCACTATCAAGACGAAAGGCGGGATCGTGAAGAAAATCACGGGTAAGAACACTATTTTACTCTTCTTCATGTATGAACCACCTATTGGGCCGGGTATGCCTTCAGAACAGCCTTTCTATGTTCCAGACTACAGCGACCCAATGAATCCTTATCCTAACGCGCCTTGGGGTCAATATGATCCTACGGGGAACGCTTACATGAGCATCATCCCCATCAAATAAAAAAAAAAGACGCAAACATTATAACAATAGACTAAATATTTATACACATGAAATATAGAAAGGATCATTCTTTATTTAAAGATATAGTCGTGCGAAGGCGAGCCTTCATGACGTTGGACTCTGAGGGATAGAAATGAAAAAGATAAGTAAAAATGGCTTTTTAATAACAGGGCTCTTACTCCTCTTACTTTTTATGACTCTACCTATTACACCGATGGTTATGGGAGCACCGATTCTAATCGAGAGAGGACAGAACTTTGAGCGCTGGGACTTAGGTGGAGGTAATTATGCTTGGAATAGTGCCCCGATATGGGTCTATAATATAAGTCAAACGAAATGGGCTCCCTACATCTACGCTAGGGATGATGCTAAGAAGTGCTATCAGGTTCAGGTTGGTCTCGTAGGTGCTAAAATTTATGACACTGGTATAATTGAGATTTATGATCCGTCCCTGAAGGAGGTTCGGGTCAAGGGTGAGTCATGGGAGGTCTGGTCATCTGGTAAGAAGGCTACTCTGAACAATCCGATAACTTGGAGCGTCGTCACCAATAGTTCAGGCGTTTTCATAGCGAGGCGTCAGACGACCTCTAAGCCTGATGGAGTATTGGTGATAAATTACATCTTCCTAGTTGGAGCAGGGTTAAAACATACTGTCGAGTGGGCTTCGACTGATAAATCCGTTGTATCCAATATTCAGGTTAAACAAATTCATGAGATGAACTTTGATGAGGTTAAAACAGAAACAGGTTTGTCCACATCAGCAAAGAGTGAGAAGTTGAGTGATAAATCAAGTTTTTATCTCTTCAAATATGGTTCAAAGGACTTCTGGGTATTTGAGAATCAGTATGCGATGGTCTATGACACAAAAATCACCAAACCAACTCTACTTACAGAGAATCAACCACGCCTCCAAACAGGGGAGATAGATTTTAATGGTAAGAAGGCGACTTACACCTTCGGCGATTGGACTCTAGCTCAAGGGGAGAGCCTCATCATCGACCCTAACACCGCAACTCTAGCTGACCCAACCGTGGATGGATATGCTTGCTATACTGGTGCTCTATATGAAAATAATATTGTGGATACGACTCTTTTTATTGGGAAAAATGCTCATGGTATATTTAGGTCATACATAGAATGGCCTATTTC
>Ga0315296_10001713_pt1 | contig 19063 bp, 16 predicted proteins | sample YL17G14_18_MG_FD_203921 | JGI IMG/M metagenome (GOLD analysis project Ga0315296, IMG submission 203921) | Sediment microbial communities from Yellowstone Lake, YNP, Wyoming, USA - YL17G14_18 | ecosystem: Environmental > Aquatic > Freshwater > Lake > Sediment | place: USA: Wyoming | collected... | reverse complement strand
AGCCCCGCCACAGGTCCGCCACATTGCTCCAGGCAGGCGCGGCGCTCGCTTTCGCGTCAAGGGCGGCCAGCGCCATGCTCCCGTAGTGCTTCGCGTCGGGGGCAAGGTTCTCAGAGGTCATGAGCAGGCAGGCCAGGCCCCCTTTGCGCACCAAGCGGTTCACGTTCCCGCCGAAGCCCAGGTTCTCGAGGCCCTGGGGCCCGCTGATTTCAGTCATCCCATCGTATCCGACGGCATTCTTGAGCGAGGCCAGCAAGGAAACGTCAACGGGGCTGCGCGTTCTGTTCTTGGCAGTGAAAACGAAAATCACAGCAGGCAGCCCTGAGCCTTTGGAATCGAATGGAATGAAGGGCGAGAAGGCTTCGAGCGAGACATCAACCGGCAGGTCGCGGTCGCGATAGCGCAGCATTGCGACGGGGTATTCGCCGATGAACTCGATGCTTTCCACCGTCGGCAGAGGCCCGACGGCTGCAGTTTGCAGCAGCCTTGCTATCGCCTGCTTGCCAGCAGAGCGGGCGCGCACTGCGAAGAATGATCCTGGCAATACGGCGCGCGGGTTATACCTGTTGAAGATCTCCCATTCGCGCAGTTCGCCCGTCCCGCAGATGCTGACGCTGCCCGCCCCTATGCCGCCCAAGGGCATGGCGATCGCGCGCAGGGCATCTCCTTTATACACCGTGCGCTTCGAGCGCCCCAGAGCGGCTTTCGCCCATTGCCTGAACCGCGCCTCGACCTGTGCGGCGCGAACAGCCTTTTCTCTCGCCATTCTGTTTTCCTCCTCCGGCGTCACCTCACGAATATCGTCAACGTTAATGTGGCCCCAGCCGCCTCGCTCATCATCAACGATCCTCAGATAGACCCTCTCGCCGACATGCTTCGAAACGTCCCAGATGCGCCGCGTCATCCTCTCAGCGTTCAGCCCCGTTTCCCTGAACAATTCAGCATCGCCCCTCCACCGGCAGAGCGCAACGTAGCATCTCCGGGGGTGATTGCGGCCCCCCACCAGCAGGGACATTCTCCCATAGTGAAGGACGAACGACGGCGACCTGATCTCGCCCGTCATCGCGTCATCGAAAGGCCCGTCCCCCAGTTCGCAAGTTCCGATGAAATACTTGCCCTGTTTTCCGAAGTTGCCGCCCCAGCGGTCATTGTCATTCCAGGAGGGCAGCGGGCCGAAGCGGCCGCTGACGACGCGCCAGCCCTGCATGTCCCCGCTCTCGAAATCGAAGCGGACGGGGGACGGGGGTGCTGCTGCCGCCGCAGCAGCCGCCAGCACCCACAGCAGGATTATCGCTCGTGCTGCTCTACTTCGCGGATGATGCTTGCAGGGCATCCTTGGCCTTGGGCAGCACCGAGGCATCTATGCTGGCATCGTCGTTGGAAACGGTAGCGCCCTTGAACATGAACCAGTGCTCCGTGTGCTCCAACATCTGGCCCGGCTGCAGCAGCGTCAGCGGCCCGAGCGTCTCCACCTCAAGCATGTCCGCGTTCGTGAAGACCTCCACGCTGCATCCGAAGTCGGGATAAGTTGCGCCGCCGCGATATGCGAAGGTCTTCACGAACAGGACATCTCCGAGGGAATAGGCCACCCAGTTCTCTCGATTGCCGATGCCGATTTTTTGGGGCTTGGTCGCTGTTGGATCCTGGCGAAGGGTGATGTATTTCGTCCCCCAGCGCCAACGCGGATCGCTCATGTCGGTGTAGGTCCACTGCACGATCGGGCGCGCAGGCAGCAGGGACTGCGGGTGAGGAGCAAACGGGGGCTGCGGGATGATCGCCATGCCGTTCTTGTTCATCATCGTCAGCGCCCAGCCTGCAAGTTCGACCGGCCACAGGTTGTCATTGCGCAGCCCGTGCTTCACTGTTACGTGATTGGTTGCGGCGTCCATCACAACCTCGATCATTTTCTGGATGCCAGTGCTGCCCTCGACGGGCTGAATCAGCGTGAGGGAGTTGTCACCCTCTCTCACCTCTATCGGCGAGTTGTCCGGCCAGTAACTGCGCGGCATTCCCTCGGGTGCGTGCCACAGGCGATGCCCGCCGTAGATGCGCCACTCCTCGCCGCCTGTCTTGCCGACCTGCTGTTCATTCTCACCGAATACATTGACGCCTCCCACGAAACCGAAGCGAATGATGCGCGGGCCGACGTCCTGCGTCGCAATCAGTTCGATCTCGCCGTTCGTCATGCGGTAGCAGTTCTTCCAGCCCTTGTAATCGGTCTTCATGATCTTCACCCCTTTCTGAGCGCTCGCCGCCCCGACTGCAGCGAGCGCAAGGCAGGCCGCTGCAACACCAGCCAACAACGTCCTTCCCATCGTCTTCACCTCCTGGCACCGCGTAGTTCCATCCGTGAGAGGAATCTCCTGCGCCTGCGCTGAGCCTGCTTCGTCATCATGTGGCACAGCCGCCCTCGGCTGTCTCTGCGCCGCTGCCCGCATCGTAGGGGCGGCCCTCTGCGGCCGCCCAGCTAGTCTCCCGTAGGGCAAGGGCTTGTCCCTTGCCGTCTGGGGGCTTCTTCGGGGTACTGAACACCATCTGGCGTTCAGCAGGTGAGTAGACAGGCGGCGCTGAAGCCTCCCGTAGTTGGCTACTTCTAAGGGACGGAGGGAAAGATGAAGCGCGCTGATTGGCTGACCAAGATGCTGCTGTCCGCAATCGTCGTGGGGCTCTGGGTGCTGATTCTGAAGCCGGTTCTGTCACCGGTAACGGCGAGGGCCGCGGCGCACGAACAGACAACGCAGATCGTTGTGCCTCCAGAGGGTCTCCGCTTTGTAACGCCTGATGGTAGAACCCTGGCATCTCTCAATTCGACCAGGCTCAGCACATCGCTCTTTCTCTACACCACTGCGGGGAAACCAGGAATTCTCATGGACACTAGTCCACGGGGCGGCGAAGTCCGGATTCGAAACGCGAAGGGGGACACGGTCATATATATGCATCCCATTGTGCAAGGCGCCGCACTCGGCGTCGCCAGCGGGACCGGTGGGTCAGCGATGATGGGCACCGATGAAGACGGCGGGTTCGTCATCGCCAGGAACAATATGGGGACTACTGGCGCCCGCATGGCTGGCATCAGCCGCGGAGGATATGTCGGTGCATACACCAGCCTCCCCGGCAACGGATCCCGTCTGGCTGCCTTGATGGGAGTCAGCGAATATGGCGGCGATTTGCGCGTGTCGAACACGAATGGTACGGATGTGGCCGCATTCCGCGCTGCCGAGTCTGGAGGAGAGGTCTTCGTTTCGAATAGCACAGGTGGCGAGGCAGCCGCCATGCGCGTCCTCAGCGGCGCCGGGCGCGTCACCGTTTCTCAGAAGGCGGCTGGCTGGCCGCGCACAGCAGTCGCAGCGATGACCGCTGATGAGCGTGGAGGCGACCTTCACGTCTCCAACAATCACGGGACCGAGGTAGCGGCAATGCGTGCCTGCGACGAAGGCGGCGAGATGACCATTTACGACGAAGAGCATCATGGTCTGGCGTCCCTGCGCAAATGGACACCCTCCGAGGAAAGGTAGGACCGCCGCTGCGGCACTCCCCTACCGTGCAAGCGGCCTTTCACGGTCGCCGAAGTCGGGGGCAAGCCCCCGCTTTCCAGAATCACATTTGCCGCAGCCCAGAGCTCTACAGCGCCACAGGTTTGCCGGTTTTCATTGATTCGTTGGCGGCGACGCTGATGGCAACGGTCTTCACGCCGTCGGCGTAGGGCGACTGGATCAAGGATGGGTTCTTGCGCAGCACGGCCTTCACGAACGCATCGTTCTCGATCTCGAATATGTCGGGCTCGCCCGTGATCTCGACCGGGTCCTTGCCCCGCTGCAGGATGCGAACCGAATGTTCCCAGCCCGTGAAAAGGGCGGCCATCTGGTTCGCATGAACGTTGAGCGTGATGCCGCCGCTGGCGTTCGACGAGCACGCGGCGTGCAGGTTGGCCACCGCGCCGCTCTTGAACTTGATGTTGACCACGCTCGCATCCTCGATGTCGTAGTTCTTCGGCGCGATCTTGTTCATGCCGCGCGCACCGAACGCATGAACGGAGACCGCTTCGCCGCACAGGAAGCGCGCCATGTCAACGGTGTGCGTAACCTGTTCGAGGAACTGGCCGCCGCTCTTCTTCTTCTGAATCCACCAACTCCAGATGCCCGGGCCAGGGGCAGGCCTGGGAGTCCCGCCTATCCAACCGCCCAGCACCAGGATCGCAGGATCACCGGCAAGCATCTTGCGCACCGTCTGCGCGCTCTTGCGGTAGCGGTTCATGTATCCCACGGACGTGATCAGGCGCTTTCGCGCAACCGCGCGCGCGATGGCCTGGGCCTGATCGAGTTTCAGGTTGACGGGCTTCTCGATGAAAAACGGGATTCCGCGCTCGATGGCCAGAAACTCGTCGCCGTGCGCGCACGGCGGCAGGCAGAAATAGACCGCGTCCAGTTCGACAGCGTCGAACATCTTCTCCGCAGATCGAAAAGCGCGCGCCGAGAACGTCTCGGCGGCCTTCTGCGCCAGCGGGTACAACACATCGCAGAACGCCTCGATCTTGACATCGTCCCGCTTCGCCAGGCGGTTGGCGTGATTGTTCGCAGTCCCGCCGCTTCCAACGAATCCGATCCTGAGTTTCTTTGGCACCCTCGGTCCTCCTGAAGAGTTTTGCCAGCCCTTTCGCCAGGCGCTGCCTTCCTCCTTCCCAGTTCTGACGGCGTATTGCAATACGCCCTTCCTCGGGTTATACTCAACCCGGAGAGGTGGCCGAGCGGTTGAAGGCGCACGACTCGAAATCGTGTTTCCGGTGTTGAGCCGGAACGTGGGTTCGAATCCCACCCTCTCCGCCATTTTGCGGCATAGCCGCAAAATGGCGATCCTGAGCGAGCGCAGCGAGTCGAAGGGCCGCCACTCGCCCGCCCGTGGGCGGGCGAGTGACCCTGAGGAGCGCAGCGACGAAGGGCCATCCCGACTTGGTCGCCTTGACCCTGAACCCGCCGGTTGGCGGATGAAGGGCCGCGCGGCAGCCAAGTGAGACCGTCGGGAGCGCACCGCAGACCGGCGACAGGCTCTTCGTTACCGAACCGGGCAGACCTCTGACGCGCACACGCGCCGAGATTCTCATTCACGCCTAGGGCAAGTAGGCAGGGCTCCGCGCCCACCCCCACCTGCTGCGGCACACGGCTGGAATCATGATGCTGCGCAATGGGGCCAACGTCTTCGCCGTTCAGAACATCCTCGGCCACGCGACCCTGCACATGACCCGCCGCTATATCACCCTCGCCGAATCCGACATCCTATCCGCACACAGAACTGCAAGCCCCGCCGATAACCTGCGCTGACTGGCCGGAACCGCGCAGAAATATCTTCCCCCAGGTGCCAAAACCGCCGCTTTCTTGCCCTTCTTCTCTATGTGAGGGCAAAGTGCGGAACCGCGCAAAAAAACCTGGAAAAGACTTCGTCTGTCCCGCCAAAATCACCCCTCGCCCGAACCCGTTCTTATTGAGGGCGCATGAGAACGCCCCGGAAAGGACAACAGCCATGATTGGCACGCTGGAAGCAGCCCGGAGGTTGGCGGTCTCGGCGCCGACCGTCAGAAGGTGGGCCGCTGCCGGGAAGTTACCGTTCACGAAGGTTGGCAGTTTCCGAGCCTTCGCGTGGCAGCAAATCAAGTTTGCCAGGCGGCGGAGGAAGCACAATGACCAGCACAAGTGAGCGGGCCTCGCCCTCTGCAGAAGAGCGAGGCCCACACAGTCAAACACCGACAGCCAATTCCATACCCGCCGCCGCTTTTCCCAAACGCTGCTTGACATCTGGGGGCGATCGCGCTATACTCCGGCTTGACGCTTCCTCTCGTTGTGTTCTGGGGTGCACTTCCTCCCAGTCGTCATCCCAGCGGATTCACAGCACAGACCCCGACATCGCGGCAGTCCCCCCCGACGGCCCCTGTCTCCAAAAGGTAAGAGACATGATTGCAGCACGACCGAACACGCAAGCGTCACCACTCCAGACCCGCGACGACGGCGGACGCAGAGACTTCCTCCTGTCCCTCAGTGCATGGCGCGGACGCGGGAGGTGAAGGTGTCGTGGCGGACTTACTAGCGTTTGTGCGTGGTGTTGAGCAACTTCTGTGGGCTCTGGTCAGGCTAACAGGCCCGCTGGCAATCCTCGTATGGTGCTGCTTGCAGGTCAGGAGCCTGCTACGCAAGGCCAGGCGTCGTGGACGCCGAGGGGGCCTCCGCCGTGCCGGCGGCCCCAGGGCCGCCAGCGACCGTCCCGATGGCGGGTAGCCTCCCACTCGCGGCTGGGCCCAGCTCCCCGCTGGGCCTGGCGAACACACGCTCGACCTGTTTGTGAGCGGACTGGCTGACTCAGGCAAGGGAATGGTCAAGGTTCAGATTGCTCTTCGCGGAACAAGCAACCTGAGGCGGTTCGTCCACGTGCGAGTGAACCGGCACACGACCCACTCACCCAGAGTCCATACTCCTCGTTGTGACCGCCTACGTGCACAATGTCGGCTTCCTGGTGACGAGTTTGCCGGTGAACGCGTCGTCACCAGGGCATGCGGCCATGAACGGAAGGCCAGTTAAGGGGGTCTGGCTAGGCCGTGTTGGAGGGGGCCACCAACACTGGCAGACGTGCATCGCACACCACGTAAGACTGGCCCGGGGGGCACTTCCCGGTCCGGCATTGCAGATTAGAGGGGGCTGGTCTCCGCGTATGGGGGCTGGGTGTGCCAGGCAGGAGACCGGCCTCCGACTCTTCGGGGACGTGGAACCACTCCACCACTGGAGAGCCAAGGTGAAAGGTACTCTCCTCGCTCACACATCACGGACGCAACCGAATCGCACGTCCTGCTGGCACGTGGCTGACCCACTGTTCTACGGCGGCGCGTGCACGGACCGCACAATCCCGGTCTTTGCATCCACTAGGAGCCACCACCCCCGCACCTCCCCGGTCTTGCGGTTCCTGCAGGTGTAGGACACCATCCACTCCCCGCGCCTCCCCCTCCCCTTCCAGGGAACCTTCTCTAGGCCCCGGAACTCCTCAGAGCGTTGCGTCCCCCACCCCAGGACTTGGTCCTCTATGGGGAGCGCGCGAGCCCGTTCACGGGCCCAGTCATTGTTGTTTTGCAGACCGTCTGCGCTCCACGTGCAGTCCTGCTGCGCCAGCCTCATCGCTTTCGCGCGTTCCTCCCTGTCCAGCCTGATGGCCTTCTCGCCTGCAGTCTCCTTGCGCTTGGGCCTAGGCCGAGGTGGAGACTTCACGGGGAGTCTTTCGGCACCGGAGAGCAGGAATGCCCTGCCCGTGAAACGGTTTACCAGGTAAACATGCCCATACCCAGGGTTGATAGTCCTGTAGATACCCCCGCCCAGGAATAGAGCCACCGCCAGCACGCAGAGGACACCGACCACCAATACTGCTCGCCTGCGGATGTTCATAACCGCCCTCCCTCGCTGCCCTTCCCCGCCGCAGTCCGAACTCCTTCCCGCCCGAAGGAGCAGGTTCGAATCCTGCCGCGACATTCCCAGGCAGTGAGAAGGAACCGCGAATCCTTCAGACGCAACACGATTCTTGAAGTTCGTGTGAAGGCCGAAGGGCGAGAACGGCCGCGCGGAAGCCAAATGAGACCCTCGGGAGCGCAGCGCAGACCGGCTGCTGTTCAGGCGGGGGCCGCCTCCCTCGTTGCCTCCACGAAGCGCGCGAGGGCCTCCATGTGGGTGTGCTCCACCGTAGCAAGCAGTTGCAGGAAGCGGACTGCTTCCCGGCTGGATGCTTGGGCAGCAAGGTCGCGGTATAGGTCGCGGCTTCTGGCTTCCATGTCCCGGGCGCTCTCGTAGATGCCCACGTAAGTCGGGTTTTGGAGAATCTGGCGGGCAGTGGCCCCGACCATCTGCTTCACCCGCGCGAGCGTGTGCCCAGGGATCTCCGGCCGCGCGTCGGTCTGCGCGCAGTGTTTGCCTCTCACTACAGCGTCGTAGGAACGCCTGATGATGCTCTCGTGCGCCCTCTCATCCTGGGCAAGCGCTAAGAGCACCGCACGGGCGGCCGGGTCGCGGACGCGGGTCGCCGCCTGGGTGTACATCTGGCAGCCCTGCCGCTGCAGTTCGAGGGCCGTCAATAGCAGTTGCACGACATCAACCATGATACCAACTCCTCACCCTCGTATTTACCCCGATTGCAGGCTTGCCATGCCTAAGTGCGGGCAGGCGCCCGAAGAAAGGGTGGGGCGGTCCACGGTTCGCCGCAGTGAGAACGGGTGTCCGCCTGGCAACTGGGGAAGTCAACAACCGCAAGTTGGACCGGCCAATAGTCGGGGGAAACTCATACTGTATGCTCCTGGGAGTGGCGGGCAACCAGCGGCTGGCCGTCGCGCGACAGCCTTATTCCCTCTAGGCTTCGTGAAGGCCAGCCGCGCTCAGTCGGCGGCAGGGGGGCCGGCGATGCCTGAAGCGGAGGACTTGGCCAGAGCCTCCTTGGCTGCATTGCTGCGCGCCTCCTTGATCGTGCGACCTGCGGCGATGCCCAGCCGTCTGCCGCCAATGGAGACGGCCACCACGCATTTCCTGTCCGCGGCCGAGCCTGACTCTTCTAGCACCTGGTAGGTTGGCGGCTTCTTGTGCTCCTTGAGGCACCACTCGTTCAGCACGCTCTTGTAGTCGCTGTTCTCTTCGCGCTCCGCCGAACTCAACGATGGCCCCAGCATTCTGAGCACCGCCGCCGGGGTTACGAAAAGCGAGAAGTCGCACTCCGGCCCGTCCAGATACAACGCCCCCATGAGGACTTCGAGGCAGTCGGCCAACCTTTCGCTGTAATTGCGCCCAGTCTTGCCCTCTTCTTCTGAGTCCAGCGCTGCGAAACTTTGAAGCCCCAGTTCGTGAGCCACCGCAGACCGCAAGCGCCTCGTTCCCATCCTGGATCTGAGCCTGGCCAGGCGGCCTACGCTCCAATTCGGGCGCGTCAGTACGATGAGCACACCCACATGGCAAATAAGCATGGCGGTGCCAACCAGGCCAATGTGTTCTCGAGGCGGCAGGCCGCACGGGCACTGTTCAGGCCAGCGCCACGGATGCAGAAGCGCGTGCTCCAGAAGCAGCCGGTTGCGGAACCGCACGCCAACGAGGTCTTCAACCGCGTCCAGGATGTTGCCCGTCGTCCTACCCTCGTGACTTCTAGTCACTTCGGGCTCATCGAGGTGGATTCCAGCCCCGGACAGGTCATCGGAAGCCCTGCCTTCAGCGCGGGCTCCGATCTCCCCATTGTCGTCCGCGTTCCCCTGCTCGCCCGCCAACAGATTGACCATGATTTGCCCGATTCGCAGTGACACGAGGTAGGTCTTGGTCGCGCAGTGGACCGGCTTGCCACGTTCCCTGTTCTCGAGGAAAATGACCCCGACGACGGCCTCAAGAGCATTCGACAGCACTGAAGGCCGCGTTCGCCCGCCCTTGGCTTCTGTTCGCCCGCCTAGCAGTAAAGCCTCGCCAATGCCCAACTCAAGGGCGACCCGTCCGAGGTTGGCCCTGCTGAGAACGGCTGATTTCACCCTCACAATCTGGCCTATTGGCCAGTCCGGGTGAATACGGCACAGGTGCGCGGTGACCACGGCATCCATTATCGCATCGCCGAGGAATGCCAGTTGCCGTTGGGAGTACACGGCTCCCCGAAGCCAGGGCGGAGGGCAGGAACGATGGGTCAAGGCCCGCTCGATGAGCCCGCGGTCGCAAAAGCGAACGCCCAGGCGTGCCTCAAGCGATGCTATCATGTCCTCTGGCAGATGACCCACACTAGACACCGCGAACTCTCGCGCGACGAGTTACAGAACCACCGTTATCTGCCCGTCCTGAACCGCTGAACGTGTTCAACGCGGGCTGCGCACTTCCTGCGCCTTGCCCGCTGCCATTGCGGACTTCTCGAACCCCCCAGCCCATCGTAGGCACCGCCCTCAACCTTCAGTGCTGCAGTGACACGCTGGCAGGAGGTGGGCCCCGGCCCTACGAACTGATATGTGTGTCTGACAAGGTTCAGGGCTGATGATCATCTACGTTGAGTTCAGCAAGCAGGGGCAGGCGCGCGCAGGGCTGGAGCAGGCGACGATTCTCGAGCGGATCGCGCGCGATCCCTGCCTGATCGTGAATTACCGCGACATGTCCACGGATAAGGTGGAGGAACTTCGCCCCTCCGCGCTCGTCGTCGGCGGTTTCGGCAGTTCCTTTCACACATTCGACACGCGCGAGTTCCTGGGCCTTGACGAGGTTTTCAGGAACGCTGGGTCTGTGCCCACGCTGGCGATCTGCGGGGGACATCAACTGCTCGGTTTCTGCTTTTCGCGCGACCTGAGGCGAGCGAAGCGACTGCGCGACGAGCCGATGCGCAGACTGCAGGCGGGCGAGCCTGATTTCTATCCAGAATATCACCCCGGCTATTTCAAGGAGCGGGGCATGTTCGCAGTGCGCATTCTGCGCCATGACGACCCGCTGTTCAAAGGGCTGCCGCGCACGATCATGGTAACCCAGTCGCACTACTGCGAGGTGAAGAGGACTCCGCCCGGCTTCGTGCTCATGGCGACGAATGCGAACTGCCGCATACAGGCGATGCGCCACCGCAGCCGGCCTCTTTACGGGGTGCAGTTCCACCCCGAGAAGCACCAGCCCGAATACCCGCACGGCAAGAAAGTCCTCGAGAATTTCTTCCGGCTGGCGCGCCCATCGTAGGGGCGGGTTTCGGACCCGCCCCTGCATCCACACCCGCTGTTGGGAGCCCGCCGACCGTAGGGGCACGGCAGCCTACTCCGCCGTAGTACCTACGGCTACGAAGGCCGGATGCCGTGCCCCTACACCGGATAGCGCACAAGGGCTGCACGCGCGAGCGGCGAATCACAGACCGATCCATCTCATCAGGAGGTTCGCATGAACGCAAGGCAGCGGTTCCACGAGACGATGCGGTTCGGCAGCCCGGATCGGGTGCCATACTGGGAGGTCATCGGGTTCTGGGGGCAGACGATCGAGCGCTGGCAGGAGGAGGGCTTGCCGCCGGACGTGCACAATCATGCGCTCTTTGGCTTCGATCGCAGGGACGGCGTCCCCATCAGTGCCGGCATGATGCCGCCGTTCAAGGCCGAGTTGGTGTCAGAGGACGAGACCCACCGCGTCGAGCGCGGAGGCGACGGCGTTGTGCGGCGCGTGGCGAAGAGAGAGCACCAGTCCATCCCGCAGTTCGTCGAGTTTCCGATTCACGACCGCGATTCTTTTCGCTCATTCAAGAAGCGTTTCAACCCCAAGTCGCCCGCGCGCTACCCTCTCTACTGGGAGGAGTTCAAGAGAAATGTGAAAGACAGGGACTACCCGCTGGGAATCGGCGCCGGGAGCATCTACGGGTGGATCAGGAACTGGATGGGAATGGAGAACCTGGCCCTTGCGATCTACGATGACAGGGCGTGGGTTCAGGAGATGATGGAGTGGGCTACAGATTTCGTGATCGAACTGATCACCCCGGCGTTGGAGCAGATTCCCGACATTGACGTTGCATACATGTGGGAGGACATGTGCTATCGGGCGGGCCCGCTGATCTCGCCGAAGCATTTCAAGGAAATGATGGTCCCGCAGTATAAGCGCATCACCGGGCTGCTGCGCAAGCACGGCGTTGACATCGTCCTTTTGGACTGCGACGGCAATCACGATCAACTAAACGCTCTCTGGCTGGAGGGCGGCGTGAACGGCGTCTATCCGCTGGAGGTCGCGGCGGGCGAGGACCCCGTGCGGCTGCGCAAGGAATACGGGAAGGAACTGCGGCTGATCGGAGGGATAGACAAGCGCGTGCTCGCGCGCGACAAGAAAGCGATCGAGGAAGAAGTCATGAAGAAGGTGCCCTTTATGGTCGAGCACGGCGGCTGGATTCCCAGCATTGACCACGCGGTGCCCCCTGACGTGCCCTATGAGAACTACTGCCACTACCTTGAACTGGTGAAGAAAATCGCGGAGCGCGGGTAGCATGACCAGCCGCGAGCGATTGCTTGCCTGCTTCAGGCACGAGATGCCGGATCGCGTGCCGATCAGCATTCGCGGCGTTGATCCCTGGAAAGGAGTGCGGCACCCGTCGTTCCAGCCGCTGATTGATGCGGCGCTGGAGAAGACCGACATCCTTGCTCACTGGGGCATGAGCGGCGGCGTCTTCATGTCCGCAACGGATCAGGTGCAGGTGACCGAAGAGAGGCGCCCGTCGCGGCACGCGGATTACGTTGAGCGCGTAACGACCTGCCACTGCCCCGGCGGGACGCTGACCGGCGTGCATTATGAAAGCACCGTGGGCAAGCCGGGATATTGGGCGAAGTACTTTCTGGAGACCAAGCGCGATGTTGATATTCTGCTGTCAGTCCCTTATGTTCCGATCCGGGGCGAGGTGCAGTCGTTCTTCGACAGGGTGAACGAACTCGGGGAGCGCGGAATCGTGATTGCCAGCATGTCGGCAGACCCGATGTATCACGTCAGCGGACTCACCGGTTCGCAGACTTTCGCGCTGTGGAGCGTGGACGAGCGCCCGATGCTCCGCATGTTGATTGACGTTTTCTTCGAGCGCTGCCGCGATTACATCGGATATCAAATCGAGCACGGGGTAGGCCCGGTGTTCGGCTTTGCAGGCCCCGAACTTTGCCTGCCGCCGCTCCAATCAGCGCGCGACTTCGAGGAGTTCGTCGTTGATTATGACAGCAGATTGACCAAGATCGTGCATGACCACGGGGGCTGCGTGCACTGCCATTCGCACGGCAGGCTGGGCCGCTTTATCGAGCGGTTTGCCGACATGGGCGCGGACTGCCTGCACCCGGTTGAGCCGCCTCCGATGGGCGATATTACGCTTGAGGAGGCCAAGCGCCGCGTCGGAGATCGCATGTGCCTTGAGGGGAACATCCAGATACACGACTTCTTCACCCTCGAACCCGACGAGATGCGCCGCCTGGTAACAGAACGGATGACGGCGGGCAAGCCCGGAGGCAACTTCATACTGGCTCCGTGCGCCACGCCGCTGATGACCGACGTCCTTCCGGAGCGCGTGACGGACAACTTCCTGATCATGATCGAGGTCGGCCTGGAACTCGGCTCCTACTGAGCAGGAAGGGAACCCCGGCGCAGCAGGCACCCGCGCAGCACCGGCTGCGCAAGCGCGCATGTTACAATCAGCCCCGCGCAAAAGATGAACGAGGCGCGCAGCGAAGTGGCGCTCGCGATCAGGCCGGCAGTTATCGGGCCGAGCGCGGAGCCAGCGGCGCTGATCGCTTCGTGAAGGCCGGCGCGCTGGCCCTTCCCCGTCTGGCGCTGCATCCCATAGTAGTAGCCTGAACTGTAGGTCAGGCCCGCAGTTATCCCCACGATGCCGAATCCGAGAGCGAAGAGCGCCCAACGCCTCGCCCCCGCGACCGCGATCAATCCCCCGGCGGCTGCGAATTCGAGAAGTAAGAGCGGCGCCAGCCGGTAGTGCCATCCCTGCCACACGCCAAGGACCGCGAAGGCTGCCGTCTGCGTGATCCAGGTGACGGCCAACAGAGTGCCGACGGTTGCCTTCTCAAAACCCAGTTGGAGAGCCAATTTGGGGAACAGGATGCGGATGGCGTTGGCAGAGAAGTAAACGGCGAAGCCGCCGACCCAGGACAAGATCAGGAAAACGTTGGCCTTGGGCGATGGTTCTGCCGTATTGCCGTGCGTCGGAGCAGTGCTCTGCTGTGCGCCACCCGAGCCTCGATACCACAGCCTGGCCGAGCAGCCGAGGGTGATAGCAGCGCCGACATAGAACGGCACCGCGTAGCCCATCTCCACCAGAACGCCGCCCACCAGGCTCCCGACAGCCGCCCCCGCGCACCACGATACATTGTAGATCGAAAGGAAGCGGGAAAGGCCGTGCGATGGAGCCAGGTCCGCAAAAAGGGCCATGTACGAAGGCCAGAACATGCCCGATGCGGCGACCGCAACTACCATCGCCGCGGCCACGTGCTGCCACGTCGTGCTGAGCGTAAGCGCCAGCAGCGCAGCGGAATACTGAAGCATTGAAACGCGCAGGAAGAATCGTTTTCCCCACCGGTCCGACAGGCGGCCGCTCGCCGCTGCCATCAGAACGTAGGTCGCGGAAGCGGCTGTGCCGATGGTGCCCAAGGCGACCGGCTGCGCGCCCAGGTGGATCGCGAACAGAGGCACGCCCACCCAGACCATTCCGATCACTGCGTTTAGCAGGAAGGTGATGACGAGCACCTCGATCGGGTTTTCGCGCCTTGCAGTCATAATGAAAGCAGCCCGCGGGGGCGGGCGCTTTCTGCTTCGTGGTCCGCGTCGTACTTCCTGCGCGCGCCGTTACCCAACACGAGGATCCCAAGCAGCAGTTGACGCCCGCACGACTGCACGCTAACATCGCGCCGCAAACCTGTCGTTTCATGGGGAAGTCTTGCGTGCGCTGTGCATGGATTGCTGTCGCCGCAGTGTTGACGCCTTTGCCGCTCAGCAGCTCGACCAGAGCCGCGAGCGAGGGGATTGTACCCGTGGGAACCCGCAAGCAGTTGTTTCTCGATGACTCCATAGTTGAACAGATGTCCGGGCTGCGCCGCGTGCCGCACCACCCACGGAAGCACCCGGCCAACCCGATCGTGCGAGGAGAGTATCCGTGGGAGCGCGGCGTGCTGCACCCGATTGCCGTGGCACGCGATGCGGCTGCAGGTACGTTCCATCTCTGGTACCGGGCAACCTCGGCTCCCCCAGGTCAGCCGGCCCGCGAGTCGCTGTGCTATGCCCGGTCTCGCGACGGAGTCCGCTGGGAGAAGCCGCGTCTCAGTCTCGTGCAGCTAAGCCAGGAAGAGGGCGGCACGCCGAACAACCTGCTGCCGCTCGGGCGAACCCCCGTGGCCGTGTTCATCCGCCCCGATGAGCCCGACCCGAGCAGACGGTTCCTCGGCTTCTTCTCGGGAGAGAAGCCAGCATCTGTCGCCCCGTGCTATTCCGCCGACGGCCTTCAGTGGACGATCGCGAGCCAGAGCGGCGATCTGCGAGGCGCGCCTAACACGCCGCCCAATGCTAATGCGCGCTACTTCTATACCGGTCAGTGCTGGGCCGGGCGCAATGCCTGGGGCGCGGGCCGCCGCGGCGCGATGCGCGCTGACACTGAGGACCTGGAGCGCTGGGGCGGCAATATGAAGATTTTCGCCGCCGGGCCCGAGGACCCGGAGAACCTTGAGTTCTACACCATGTCCGTGGCCGACATGCGCACGGCGCACACGTACCATGGCTTCCACCTGGGTTTCCTGCACCACTTTCACACCGACCTGGGCGGCAAGCGCAATCCCGCCAACAACGTGGCGATGAGCGGAACCATTGATGTCTATCTCGTGGCGAGCCGCGACAGCGTAACCTGGTGGCGAGTGGACAAGGAGAAGCCCTTCCTGCCCCTGGGGCCCGGGGGAGCATTTGATTCGGGCATGGTCTTCCTGTGTTCCATGGTGGAGTGCAAGGACCGGCTCCTCTTCTACTATAACGGCTGGAACGTTGAGCACGGAGAACTCATCGGCACGCCCAGCAAGGAGGGCCGCGCCTGCATCGGCGCGGCCGCGTTGCGGCTGGACGGCTTCGTGTCCCTCGAGCCGCAGGGCGCCTACGGCACAATGACGACGCGCCCTTTCCTGTGCGCAGGTGATGAGTTGCTGGTAAATGCCGATGCGCGCCGAGGGAAGTTGGTGGTGGAGGCGCTGGATGAGAACGGGCGGCCGCAGCCAGGGTTCTCAGCGGCGGACTGCCAGCCCGTTGCGGAGGACAGCCTGAGAGCGCGGGTGCAATGGCGCCAGCGCGCTCTGTCTGCGCTGCGCGGTCATGTGATCAGGCTGCGCTTCGTGCTGCACGGCGACGCAGCCCTCTACGCGTTTCAGGTCGCGCCTGCAGGACGGTGACGTGGCACCTGCAAGGACAGCACTCATCGGGCTCGGGCACGCCGCGCTCGATATGCACCTGCCAGGCTACGTGGCCAGGCCCGAAATCCAACTCGTGGCAGGGGCCGATCCGAGGTCGGAAGCCCGGGAGGCGGCCGAATCGCGGGGGCTCTTACAGCGCACATATTCCGATTACCGGGAAATGCTCGATCTCGAGCGCCCGGAATTCGTCAGTCTGATGGTGCCCGGGCACGCCGTGGAGGAGATCTGCGGCGAATGCTTTGCCCGCGGCATCCACGTGCACTGCGAGAAACCGCTTGCCCTGGACCTCGCTGCGGCCGAGCGCATCGTCCAGGCGGCTGAACGGGTGCGCTTGGTGTTGAAGGTCTGTTTCAATTACCGCTTCTTTGCTGATGCGGCGGAGGCCAGGCGCGACATCATGCGGGGCGAAATCGGCGCTCCATATTTCGTGGATGTGAGCGAGTACGCCCGCTACCCATTCGTCAGGGAGGGGGGCCGGGCCGCCTGGGGGCTTCGCGCTGACGCGACGCCCTTCTGGGGCAGCCCGGACAGCTGGCCCGATGCTGGGCGGCTCATCTGGGCCTACAAGGCGGTGCATTACGTGGACCTGGTTCGCTTCTGGACCGGTGCCGAAGTGGAAACCGTTTTCGTGGAGATGGGCCGGCACGGCGGCACGGCTGACATCGGCGAGAACTTCTGCTGCGCGCTCCTGACCCTCACCAGTGGATGCCGGGTAAAACTATCTCACTGTTGGGGCGCGCATGGCTGGGGTCGGCGCGGCCCCTGTCTGACGGCAGAGGTCAAGATCGAGGGCGAAGAGGGCAGCCTCTGGCTGGAGCGCACCCCAGAGGCCGACGGTCAGCCGGCGCAGCCCGGACTTTACCGCATCTACCGGCAGGGGCGACTGGTCAAGCGCCTCTCTCCCGATTCTTCATGGCCTCCCTCATTTGCCGCCTCGCTGCTGGAGTTGGTGACTGCTGTCCGCGAGGGCCGACAGCCCATGTCTTCAGGCCGCGAGGCAGTGCGTGTAATGCAGGTCGTGGAGGCCGGCTATGCCTCGGCAGCGCAGCGCAGCATCATTCGCGTCGCCAGCACGCGCTGACAGCGCCGACCCACCCAGGCAGCGAAGGGGTGCCCGTGCCCTGCCGGGCTCGGCAGCGGCAGCGCGGGGACCCCTGGCAGTGGGTATGATTGACAGGGAATGAGTTTCCAGGGCCTGGGCATACGGCATCGAAATGAGGCGGTCATGGAGGAGCGGGTCTCGATAGCACGCACAGGGCTGCAGGCGAGTGAGAAGGCTGTGCCGGCGGCGGTTGCATCGGCGATCGAGGCCGTCTGCGACCTCGGCGCGCTGGTGCGCGGGAAGAGCGTCCTGGTCAAGCCCAACGTTTTCGCGCCCATCAAGCCGCCGGGCACGACCGACCCTCGCGTCGCAGCGGCTGTCGTGCGGCTGGCACTGGACGCCGGGGCGAAGAAAGTGGCCGTCGGTGAAGGGCGCAGCGTCTCGACCGCCATGTATCGCAGCGTCGAACACCGCACAACGAGGGCGTGCGCCGAGTTCACCGGCCTGAAGGCGGCTGTCGAGCGGGCAGGTGCTGACTGCATTTTCTTCGATGAGGGCGACTGGCTGCCGGCCGATGTTGACGGACAGGTTCTGCGCCGCGCGCAGGTTGCGCGAGCGGTGCTCGAATGCGATGTCCTGATAAATGTTCCGGTGATGAAGAATCACAGCCTGACCCTGGTGACCCTGTGCCTGAAGAACCTGCACGGAATCCTTTCAGACGAGTGCAAGGTATTCGGGCACTGCTACCGCGACGCACAACTGTCGCGCAAACTGGTGGACATTCTGTTGATTCGCAAGCCGGACCTCAACATCGTTGACGCGATTCGCGGCATGGAGGGCGATCATGCGAGCGGCGATACGGTCGAGATGGGACTGGTCATCGCAGGGACCGATGCGGTCGCTGCCGATGCCGTTTGCTCGGCGCTGATGGGTTTTGAACCTGGCGAGATAGACACGACGAGAATCGCGCACGAGCGGGGCCTCGGAGTCGGCGATCTCACTCGCATAAGCGTGGTCGGCACGCCGATAAGAGATGCGGCGCGCGATTTTCGCAGGCCGGACATAGCGGTGCGCGAGCAGGATTTCCCCGGCCTGCGCGTTTTCGGAAAGCCTCACTGCCGCTCGTGCGAATATTACATCCGCCGCGGCCTGGACGCCGCGAAAGACAGGGGGTATTTTGACGGCAGCCGCTCTTTCGCGCTGGTGCTGGACGGCTCATCGCATCCCCCGGATGATGTGCCGGGCAAGGTAATCGTCGCCGGCGACGATGCCTTGAACGGCGACTGGGTCAAGCGGATACGCCCGGCGCTCGAACGCGAAGGCCGCTTCGTGGCCCTCGAATCCCAGCCCCCGATGGAATTCCGCCTGCGCGCCCCCCACCTGCTCACCGAATGACACGGCCGACTCACGCGAGCAAAGGGCAGGACGCGATGTCCTGCCCTACGTGGTTAGGGCGCATTTCAAAACTCGTTAGAGTGAGACCCTTCGTCCCGACTGCGTCGGGACTCAGGGTGACACATGAGCGAATTCTCACCCTTGTTTGTCATTCTGAGTCCCGACGCAGTCGGGACGAAGAATCCAACAAGCACTCGCAGGCACTTTCGAAACGACTTCCAGGCTCGTAGGGCACGAGTTTACCTCGTGCCCAATACCGGGGAAGAAGAGCCCGCGCCCTACACGCGGGATGCGCTACCGACATCTGAAAGAAAGCACTGGCTCTCCTTCACCTGCCTCGCAAGCGTCAGCAGCAGGCTTCGAATCCGCTCCCCCGAGCGGATTCGGAGCCACCCTGCTCTCACTACGAACTAGCCGGAAGCCGAGCCGATGATCGCTTTCAGTTCAGCAGCAGTAAGGCGACTCTTGCCTTCGTCGCTGACGATGATCGCCTGGTTGTTCATCACGAAGGTTACGTTGTCGCCGAGCGCAAGGTAGCGCCTCGCCTCTGCGCTGGCGCGCGCGAGTTGGAAATGCGCCTCGCTGAAGCGCTGGACCCTCACCGTTTGCATCCTCGGGTTGGCGCGCTGATCAACCCACGCATTGCCGCGCTGGTAGAAGGTCTGCCGCCCGACATTCTGGACTGCGGCGACGGCCTGCACGCGGCCCTCCGCGTCAAC
>Ga0315296_10001712_pt1 | contig 19064 bp, 3 predicted proteins | sample YL17G14_18_MG_FD_203921 | JGI IMG/M metagenome (GOLD analysis project Ga0315296, IMG submission 203921) | Sediment microbial communities from Yellowstone Lake, YNP, Wyoming, USA - YL17G14_18 | ecosystem: Environmental > Aquatic > Freshwater > Lake > Sediment | place: USA: Wyoming | collected... | reverse complement strand
AAGTATATAATGGTCTATTCAGGGCAGTCCTCGATTTGGAAGGCGTAGACTGGACAGCAGGAAAAACGATATATTTAGAAGTAAAAGCGGGGACAGATACTTTGAGTCCGCGAGAGCCAATCTATGCCTATCCCTATGCAATAAACACACACTTTCTCGAAGGAAAGACAACAGACCATTTTCTTGATGTATCGGGTTCGCCCCAGACAAAACAGGGTGGATTGAATATAATGGGCAATGTCGGCATCGGCACGCCGTACCCCCAATGGGGAAAAGTTCAAATCGAATCTGGTGGTGTTCCTTTAGCTTTTAGAGAAACCGATGAGTCTGGAGCGGGCAGTCTTTGGCGTATGCCTTCAGATGGGAGACATCTACGTTTTGATGCGAGTCAAAATGGAGAGAATTTTACCCCTTATGTAACGGCTCTTGATTTGTATTCTGATGGCAAAGTCGTTATGGGTATGCAAGGCAACGTCGGCATCGGGACGGCCAGCCCGGGGGCGAAGCTGCACATCAAAGAAACATATAACTCTACACCTATTATGAGAGAGGAATGGAATGTTCCCGGGGGCTATCCAGCGTCATATAAAAAAATTGTGAAACATTTTACCGACTTAAATGATACAGGAAGTACCCTTCTGACTTATTCTGGAGCCGGTAACTGGCCCCCGGTTTTTGGAAGGGTTATTGTACTTGGAGATGCGTCTGGAGATTTTGCATCTAATATATATTATATATCCTGGTATAAGCCTATCACGACTTGGCGACTAAAAAATCTGACAGAATGGACGTCTTATGGCACGGTTGGCACACCAGGTCTGGTCGCTAGCGGAACAAGCATAATTGCCAAGTCGCTAGATGCAGGAAAGACGACAGGACATGTAACTATCATCATTGAATTATATGGACGGGTTGACGATGCAAACTAAAGACAAGGCAACGTCGGCATCGGGACGGCGAGTCCAAGGGGGGTCTTGGACAAAATAGGGACAGCGACCATTTTCCAAATTGGCACCGTAAATTGTGCCCGAACGAACCTGTCTATCAGTCTGGAGTCCTCCCGAAAGGGAGGTTCGGGCGACCATAAACCCCGTTAGAAATGGATGTTAGAAATTCTCTTGGGGGAATTTCTAACGGGGTAAAGGGCTACACTACTTGGTGATGGAAAGGAGTAGCGGAGCGATAGCTCCGCGTTATAATGGCGAAGCTCTGCTTCGCTACTCCAGTTCTGGAAAGGAGTAGCGGAGCGATAACTCTATTGAAGAACGGGCTCAATAAATTGAGCCCCTACATTTCCACCCAATGCTTTTTTGGGCGACCACCCCGATACATCGGGGTAAACTGCGTGTCGCCCCTACAAAAAACCACCAGAAAATAGGGACAGAGACCGTTTTCCAACAGTAAACCGGCAATGTCGGCGTCGGGAAGGGGAGTCCGCAATCGCCTGCTCCTAATAATCGATCGGGCAATCTTGATGTAAATGGCGTTTGGTTAAGGGGCATAAACAGACGGGCGAGTTGTACAGGTCCTAAGATTTATTCTGCTATTGGTACTACTAAGATTGGAATTACTAATGATTTCTATACTGATATGGAAGATATGAAAAATGGGGAGGTGACGGGATTGGTTGGCCGAATCCTCCTCCCGAATTTGCTTTTCAGGAAGGTGATATTTCTCCCGGGGTCTTGGCAGTAATAATAGGGTAATAAATTTTAATACAGTCGTAACAGACTCCAGAAACAGACCCCGACCCAGATGTTTTCATCCGCCCCCAAACACTTTTACATCCAAACAGGAAACTGTACACTCTTTAAACTGAAAAGCCCACCTTTTGTTCGAAGTTTAGATATAAGAACTCCTAAAACCGTTTCTGCGTAACTTTTTTCATATCAAAAAGTTCCCATAGAACTGTTACTCCCCTATAAAATTTAACCACGTGGCGTAATTAATTAAATCATTTCTAAAAAAATTTTAGTGTAAAAAAGAAATATTTTTTTATTGACTGAGGATTTTTAGTATGCTATATTTAAAATAGCAAAGAGAAATACTATTTAAGAAATTAGAATAGGAGGCAGTGAGTAATGAATAAGACAAATAGGGTGAACACAAATATTAGGAAAATCACAAAGAAAATTTATCCTATTCTACAGCGCTATGATATAGCCAGGGCTGCCATATTTGGGTCTTTTGCCAGAGGTGAAAATAAGAAAGATAGCGATATTGATATCTTGGTAAAGTTTAAAGGGAAAAAGAGCCTTTTTGACCTGGCAGGGTTAAAGATAGATCTGGAAGAAACCTTAAAAAGAGAGGTCGACGTCTTTACCTATAATTGCTTACACCCTCTTATTAAACAGCGAATTCTAAATGAACAGAGGGTGATTTTATGAATAAAGACTACAGAATTCTTATCAGTCATATATTAGAATGTATAGGGAAAGTTGAGGAATATACAAAAGGTTTAACGAAGGTTGAATTTTTTCGCTCTACGCAGATCCAAGATGCGGTTATCCGTAGAATTGAGATTATTGGAGAAGCAGCTAAGAATGTTCCGGAAGAAATAAAGAAGAAATACCCTAATATATCATGGAAGCAAATGGTGGGTATGAGAGATATTCTCATCCATGAATATTTTGGTGTTGATTTAGAGTTAACTTGGAAAGTTGCTAAAAAAGACATTTTGGATTTAAAGAAGAAGATTTTAAAAATAAGATAAGAAAACAACATGTTTTTATAAAACCGGAGGTGTCTGATGCTTAAGAAGATTTTAGTTACGGATTTTCTGGAAAACTAATGATAATCAGGTAAAAGATATTATCTTTTATCTATATCAATATATCAATTGTGGTCAGGTATGCCAATATGGCTACCTGACTTTTTTATTTGTGTAGTGTAGGGGGCTTGTCCCCGTCCCGATAAATCGGGACGCCCATAAACCCCGTTAGAAATGGATGTTAGAAATTCTCCTGGGGGAATTTCTAACGGGGTAAAGGGCTACACTACTTACGCCCATAAAGGGCTACACTACTTGGTGATGGAAAGGAGTAGCGGAGCTATCGCTCCGCGTTATAATGGCGAAGCTCTGCTTCGCTACTCCAGTTCTGGGAAGGAGTAGCGGAGCTATCGAGGCTGTGTCGCAACCCTGTTTGGGGTAGTCGCTCCGACCTATCGGAGCGTAATTTCTCCGTCGAGAACGCAACCTGAAGGTTGCGGCTACCAAGCAAGAAATCTGATTGCGACACAGCCTCTATCGCTCCGCGTTATAATGGCGAAGCTTCGCTTCGCCACTCCTAAAATAGCCCAGCAAAAATTTACAAAAATTTTACAATTTATTTACACAATTGTGATATGGTTATGGTAAATTATTATCAGAACATCGACGATACCTCGTCGAGGAAATAATAATCCGAAAGGGCAAACTCCGAGTAATCGGAGGTCGTCCCGAGAAAGCGGGACACGTCAGTTCCAGGGGAGGGGCTGGCGGGCAAAGCCACGGGTCTTATTTATTAAGACGGCCGGGTTGCCGATCACTTAATAGGGGAAATAAGACAGCCGGGTTACCGAAGATTAAAATTTTGGTAACTCGGTTTTTTATTATAACGGATGCTCAGAAATTAGAAGGAAAAATGAAGCGATCGTGTGGGAGAAAAAATTTCAAATCCCGCGGCAATGGGGAAAGGGGTAATTTTGTGTTTTCAGGATGGAAAAACGGGCTATTTTTGCTGTTATTTGCTGGTGTGGTAATAGGAATGTTCTTGGGCGTTAAAGGAGCGATAATAGAGAGTAAACTAGAAGGCGGCACAAATGGCGGCCGACGAATCGGCACCATAAATGGCGGCCGACCAGACGGCACCCTGAAGGGTGCCCGACCAATGGGCACCGGGGAGGGTGCCCGGCCAGTTGAAGAAGCGGACAGGAACAGGGACGGGAAAACCGACATCTGGAGGTACTTTGAAGATGGTATATTGACGAGGACTGAAGTGGATAGTGACTACGACGGTAAAATAGATTTCTGGGCATACTACAAAAATGGTAAGACTGAGAGGCAGGAGATAGATAGAAACAGTGATGGTATAAGAGATGCCTGGGCCTATTTTGAGGAGGGAGTAAAAGTCAGGCAGGAAGTCGATTCAAATCACGATGGCAAAGTGGATGCCTGGTTCTATTATAAATTAGGAAAGTTATGTGGCAGAGCGGTGGATACTGATTTTGACGGAAAAATTGATGAGGTATTGGGAGAAGCTCCCCGTCAATAAAGAAACGGGCTCAATAAATTGAGCCCCTACATTGTAGGGGTTCGATTCATCGAACCCGTGACCAAGGCAAAGGTGGCAGATGATAGCCGAATCTCAAAAGCCAAAATATAGAGGAATAGTCAGAGCAATTGCCCTTACCACGGCAATAGTTCAAACCTGGACTCAGGTCTGCTTCTCTGCAAACTTCAGTTTCGTTCCCCGCCTGAAGGAATACCAGAAGGACCGTGAAGAATCCGGATACTTTTCCTTAGATCAGCTGGAAAAGAGACAAAGACGTCAAGAAAATATAATTAAACAAGAGAAAGAGATTCAGAAGTTTAGAGAACGGCAGGAAGGAACGGAGAAGGTAGAAAGGCTGGAAAAGGCACTATCTGAAGGGACATTAGACAGAGCCTTTGCCATTGCCTCGATAAGAGACCTGTTTCTGGATAGTCATAGAAGGGTGCTTGACGTTGCCTCTCAGAAGTGCGAGTTCAAATATATCAAGTATGATGACGGTCGCACAGTCTATTTCAAAGACGGGCTTGCCTCAAGAATTGAGAATGAGAGAGTTACTGACGCTTTTGGATATGAGACTGTCCGTCGTGTCTACAATATGACCTACAATAAGAAGTGGCTTCTGGAATCCTATGAGGCAGAGACAGTTGACCAGTTTGGCAAGTTAACCAGGGGACACTGGCAGGCAAAGGGATATACTGAGGATTCTGTCTTCTATGCTACGGATGAGACCAGGGCTAATCAGTTCCTCACCGATTGGGTTAATACCATAACCGACCCCTACGATTATACTTTGACTGTTGAGTATTCTAATGGACAGTTTACGGGCAAACTCCTTACTTCTTACCACAAGAAGATTACAGATTGTTGCGGTCATACTACCAATATTGAATGGTCCTGTAATGCAGAAGATTACATCTCGAATAATAAGAATAATAATAAGAATCTAACCAGGTACCATGAAGAAATCACCGATCCTTTCGATAATTTTACAGTAAAGGACTGGAAAGGAACCTACGATGAAGAGCGACTAACCAGTTCAACAGAAGAAAGCTGGACTACTGAGCTGGATGGTTCTAAAAGTCACACGAGGAGTGAGACCTTTTATACCTATGATAGTGGAAAGAAGCTCACCGGAGCAGGTGGCACCACAAAGACAGAGGGGAAAGATGGGTTTGGGAATACCTTTACTGATAAAGCTGAATCAAGGTATCAAATCGTAAATGGACATTTAGAGCTTACTGCCATTAAGGGAACTACGCATAACAATAATGTAGATGGTTCATTCAGCGTGAGCCACTATACTGTGAAATACTACTACAACGATAAGAACTTCCTTGTGGGTGCTTCGGGTGAGACAACGACGGCTGGTGAGGACATCTTTGGAAGCACTTTTAATTCTCAGACCAGCGACGCTTATATTATCATAGGCGGTCAAGCTAAAAGGAAGACTTCAGTTACTAATACTGAGACAGTAAACTTCGATTCTTCAGAAGACCAGACAAGAACAACTGTTGAGTACGAATACGACATGGCTGGTTACTTAATCGATGCCAGAAGTTTTTCCAGGACAACAGGAGTGGATGTCTTCGGGAATAGATATGAAACTCACAGCCAGAATATCTATGGAATAATAAATGGACAGGCAAAAGTAATAAGTTCCACCAGCATTATCGATTCCTACGATGCTGGTTGGCTTTCCAACCCCCCGGAGGGAAGCGGAGAGGATATACAATCAATAGTAGATGAAGTTGAAGGGTTTCTGAATAGATTCATGAGCTCAACATCCCAGGAGAAGAGAGGAATCTTAGCAAGTTTGGGAATTGGCGACTTCCCTCTGATAGGACTCACCACTGCCGGAATATCTGCGATAATTGACTGGCTGAGAGATACTGGAACGAGAATTATTAACTGTGCAATAAATGGCTTGTACAACATCTTAATTAACTTGGGGATACAAGTAGTCAGAAGTGAAATTGCACTAAAGACAATCCTCATTGATATTCTCACTGGAACAGTCACTCCTGAGAGCGCTTCTGGAGAACTTATGACTTCAATGTTTGCTCTGGTTAAAGAGGCGGCATCAAAGGGAGTCAATCTTTCCGGCGCCCACCTAAGTTTAGAACAACTCCAGAATTTAACTGTCCCTGTAATTGCCCATGTTGATGGAAACCATTTCGTGGTGGTAAGCAGGATAGAGAATGAAAAAGTCTTTTTATCCGGGATTAATGGAGAGAGTATGGTTTCGATGGAGGACTTCTCTTCCCGATGGAATGGTGATGTATTGATGGCTACAACACCTCCCGAAGGGAAAGCCCTCAGAGAAGAGCGAATGAAGGAGATAATGGGCGCTACGGGAAGCGATACTGATAATGACCCGGATTTTGCCGATAAGCCCTGGCTTAAATATTTCCGAAAAATAGAAGAGGGAAATATTGCATATATGTACTACTACAATGTGGAGGATGATGAACGAAATGGGGGCTATAATGGGACAGGGATAATTCAATATATTAAGGTGGTCAGGGATTCAGATGGAAAGGTTGTGAGCATCCATCGGGAAAGTTACAACAAAGAAGGGGTATTGATGGAACTCCTCGATGTGGAGAAAGACGCCAGCGGCAATATCGCTCAAGCTTTCCGAAAGTATTTCAGCATGGGAAGCAGAATAACTCTTAAACTTACAGCGAACCCAGATGGTTCTCAAAATTTAAGGGCTACATTCACACCAACCAATGGTCTGGTCACCAAAATATTGGCTATTCCTCACCGCGTAAACGGTCATAGTGTTGTCTCCTTAGATGACCCGCGCGCCAGGGATTTTGATACAGATGTCCGCTACATTATGGAGATTGTTAATCTGCAAGATGCCGGGATAGACAATGGTGATGGGACTTATACCCAATATGGAATTCCTTCCTGGGACCACTGGGAAGTGACTATCTTGTGGCGAGACGAAGCACCTACGCAGACTGAAGTCTGCTACTCCACTAATGGAAATGGGAGGTGGGTCAAGGTTGTCCGCCAGGATATAAATGGAAACGAGATTCCTGTGAATTGGGACACTCTTACTGAGACTGAAAAAGAGTCTATCTGGCAACAGGTTTATAGTGCTAATGAGAGCTTAGGGGATAGCCAAGATAATAGACTCTCATCCCAGATATTTAGAAGGGACGATGGTGGTAACATTGTTCCTCTCGATAAGTATTTTGGCAAGGGCGTTACTTATACCCTGGACAGTGAGGGCAGGCGGATCTATATTCTGAAAGACATCGATGGTAACATAATTGCCACGATTACTCAGGAGCTGTCTGATTTTGCCGGAGCCTGGCAGAACGAGCAGGATATAAATGTCTCCTGGACTGGTGACCCCTGGGATAGCGGAGTGACCATTGTCCTTACCGACAGCCAGGGCGAAGAGGTAGCCGCAGGCTTCAGCCTGCGTAGTGATTGGAATACCATCTATAATACAATATACAAAATTGAAACCAATGAAACATTCACTGTAGATGCAGAGTTAGAGAACGGAAACACTGTAACTGCAAGTTGGGATGGCAACAAGATTATAGTAAAGGGTACTTCTCTCTGGAATTCAAATTATTCGCAGGAAGACAAAAGAAAAATTGAGAGTGCAATACTGGCAAAGGGCATAATCTGCAAGGTAAATTTGGGGACTGTGGAGAACCCTGATTATGTCTATGTGACCCGTGATGGGAATGGCAGAATTCAAGTCCGGGATATGAACGGAGGTTCCAGGAGCGTATCGAATAGCGAAGATAGGGGAAAGATTGAAGATTCTGTATTCAGGAGAGGAGAGGGAGAAATTGGCAGTGCCCATCTCAGTATTGCAGTAAGGTCAGGCTATGTAAGGGATAATAATGATGTTAACGGAAATGGAGACCGTGCAGAGCAGTTGGTTCTTGCCCGCAATATCCATACCTGGACAGGACCAGAAAATAATAAGGACCTTGAAGATAGTATCAACCTCTCATTCCTCAATCAGGGAGAAGTATCCGGGCTGAATAATGGTTTTTCTGGTGGTACGGTGGAAGCTTCTCCTTGTGGGATTTCTGGTGCTTTACAGGCGATATTCACTCCGGGAATAGACTTGAATCCTCCGGTTACGATAGAGGTTATAGACGGAGTTATTGATAAGTTTACGGGGATTGTAGATAACCTTTCGTCAGAGGCCAGGGGATTTTTCGAAGAGGTTACCGGTGGACTGGGTAAGGTGGTAGGCTGGCTTAGAACTAAAGGAGAATTTATCATAAGTTGTGCAGTCTATGCTTTAAAGAGAATACTGGAGAGTAAGGGAGTGAGTTCATCTGGGAGTGGCGAAGCGAAGCTTAGCCATTATGACGCCCCGATTTATCGGGACTACTCCTCTTCAAACTTAGAGGAGCTTGCCGCGGAGACTATCTTCACCGACATTATTAATCAGGTTATAACTCCTGGTTCGGATGAGAAAGTATACACTTCAGCCTATGCCCTGGAGACAGCGGCGAAGAAGAGAGGATTAGACCTTAAGACGGTGAGGACGGACTTGGAAAGCATATCTCAGATTGATAGCCCTGTAATTGCTCATGTGGGAGGTAACCATTTCGTTGTAGTGACAAAAGTTGAAGACGGTAAAGTATCAGGGATTGAGGCTACAGGTGAAGAATTTACCATCTCCCAGGAGGAATTCACTTCTAAGTGGGATGGAATTATTATTGCTCCCAGGTCTCCTCCTCAAGCAGAAATACTGTTTACCGCACCGAAGATAGCCTCCGATATTCCTGCCACTGAGAGGTCATACATTGATGAGAATGGGAACAGAGTCATTGAAGTTACAGTCTACGATGAATGGAACAATCCGATAAGGGTTACCAAGACCATAAATATGCCCGATGGTTCCACTTCCCGCACCCAGAGCTGGATAAATTATGAATATGATAAGAAAGGAATCCTCATTTCTGCTTCGGGGACGGGTGTTACCATCGGAGAAGATATTTTCGGCAATACATATACCACGAATACCCGCAATTTCTACACCATAATAAATGGCGAGGCAAAGGTTGACAGGTCAATTTCCACAACCAATTCTTCTAACATAGATGGTTCCACTTCTCTAACTAAGGGGGAGGTAATCTATGAATACGAGCCCACAAAAGGGATTCTTTCCAAAGCAAGCGGAAACAAGATAACAGAAGGTAACGATATTTTCGGGAACAGATATTTAACGAATACCGATGATACTTACACTGTTATCAAGGGAGAGGCGAAATTAGTCTATAGCGAAAGTAAGAGTGAGACCTGGAATATGGATGATTCCCATTCAAAGACAACTAACTGGATAAGATACGAATATACTACTGGAGAGGAACAGCCTTCCGAACTTCCTTCCAACTACTCCCCAGAAGGTAAAGTTATCGAGGGCTTATGTAAGGGAGCCTCGAGTGAAAGCCATACTGAAGGTGAAGATATTTTCGGTAATAGCTTTACTCAGGATGTAGTTACAAGTTACAAAAGCTTAATTAACGGTCAGCCCAGGGCAACCAACTTCCTTACCAGAACCACCAATAGAGGAGTTGATGGCTCGACCAGCCAGACAGTAAGTTCACTGAATTACAGCTATGATGAGAATACGGGCAATTTGAGAGGGGTGAACATAGATGGAGATGAAGTGGAGGCAAGCATAACTCTCGCTGATGGGAGTAATTGGTCTCATAAGGCGAGAGGGAAAGTAGTCACTGTAGGAGCCGACATATTTGGCAACAGATACTATGCAGAGACCATCAATAGCTATAGCCGGGAAATGATTAGATTGGCGGGACAGCCTAAGGTGAAGGAGACTATCTCGCTTAATGTCACGATAAATATTGATGGCTCAACTTCTACCACAAATAGCAGGCTATTCTACGAATATACCAACGGAAAAGAGAAAGGCGAAGAATTACCGGATAACATAGTTGATAAAGAAACTTACATAAATCCTGTTACAGGTTTGGCTTATGTTGGGTTATTGAAGGGAGTGGTGGAGGGTTCAGTAGAAGATAACTTTGATATAAATGGAGACGGAGATAGTGATGATTCGGGTGAGACCAATCCTCCAGGTACATTCACCTCGGAGAGAGACATATTTGGAAACGAAGCTGAGAGCTTGACTCAGACTGACTATATTATCTTCAACGACCAAGCGAAAGAGAGCCTGGCAAAGACAGTATCCTATGGTAGAAATCTGGATGGTTCAGTGACTTATACAATAAGGGAACTAAATTACTCATATTCAGAAAGGGGTCGGCTCGAGGCAGTGGAAAATGTAAGGGTAGATGAAGGTAGAGTAAAGCTAAATGGAAGCGAAATAAGTTTCGTGGGAGAAGATAATGAAGTGGTAAGCGTAGGGGTGGATAATTTTGGCAACTACTATGTTAGCAAAACAGAAAACCATTATCTTAATCCAGGAGAGGTGAAAGGTAAGGTTTTAGTAGAATGGGCTTTAAGTAGGACAGATGCTACCAACCTGGATGGTTCGAAGAGTCAGACCGTAAGTTATCTCCATTATAACTACAATCCTGAGAATGGACTACTCAACGAAACTAATCCCGTTGACAACATTGACCCCAGGACTGGCGAAGCATACATTTTGGGCGCTAAAGTTCTGGTGGCGGGAAATGTATATTCACATACAGGAGTAGCGAAGCAAAGCTTCGCGCCTCCAAACATAAACTCTCTCACTGTGGAAGGAGATATATTTGGCAATAGTTATTGCACGGAGACAGAAAATGTCTATGCCAATCTATTCGGTCAGGCAAAATTACTTCTGGCAAAATCACTTACTCAAACATTGAATGTGGATGGCTCAGAAGCAAAGACTAAAAGTAGTCTTAGATATGAATATACAAATGGTGAAGGGGAAGATTTATCCCAGACCCAAATTGATGAGAGAGACATTGACCTCATCTTGGGGGATGGTCGGTCGCCCTTCAGGGTGACGGAAGGCGGCACTCTAAAGAGTGCCCGACCAGGATTACTTAAAGCGATAACCCAACTTGCAGTAAGTTTAACCGATTATGCTGGAATAGAGAGGAGGTTTGTGGGGGATTTGACAGTGGGCAAGGATTTATTCGGGAATACTTTCTATACCGAAGTTGAAAATAGTTATACCATCCTTAAGGGTCAAGCCAGAGTAGTCCAGGCCTGTAGGGCTACGGAGTCGCTATCAATAGATGGTTCCCAGAGTAAATCGATAGGCATAACAGGTTACCAGTACTACGATAATGGTCGGCTTAAAAGAGCATTTGATGAATATGTATATGCGCTTATGGTAGCCGCAGACTTCAGTCTGCGTCTGGTAGATAGTAGATACAAGGCTAATAATAACGAAAAGGTCATTTCCGGTCAAGGAACAATAACTATTGGTTGGGACTTCTTTGGAAACTATTACGACAGTCTAACTCTCAGTAAGTATCTTGACCCCGAAGAATGGGGAGGAAAGGCGAAGGCAGAATGGGTCGAGACAATTACCAATTCCACTAACATTGATGGTTCAAAGAGCCAGACTTTAAGCTACTTCCATTATAACTATGACCGTAAGACGGGACTACTTAGGGAAGACAATCCGGTAGATAACAACGAACCTTCCACAGGCAGGACACATCAGCTCTCTGCCAGCGTTGTGGTAAAGGGATTTGTAGCCAGCCATACAGTAGACATCAATGTTAGCCAGAAGGTGAACTCTCTTACCGTGGGTTGTGATGTCTTCGGGAACAGGTACTGGACTGAGACCGAAAATATTTACAGGTATGAAGCTGGTGGAATTAAGCTAAATACGACAAATACCTTGACCTACTCGATTGGCATAGATGGTTCAGAAGAGAATACATGGAGCGGCCTCAGATATGAATATACAGATGGAAACGAATCAGCTTTAGATTTGGCCCATTCAAATTATGTAGAAAAAGATAGAAACGGTGAGCCTATCAGAATTAGGCCGCAATTCCTGGATAAGAACGGAAATATTTATAAGGGATTATTGAAAGGTATTATTGAATTAGGAGTTGAGGGCAGAATTGATTGGGATGGAGATGGGGTTGAAGAAAGAGGTCTTATCGGGATATATGCCCAAGGTAGAGATGCTTTTGGTGACACATATAGGAGCTTGGTTAAAAACGAATATATTGCAATTAATGGTCAGCTCAGGGTCTCTGAGGCGACTACTGTAAGCAATGGTATTAATTTGGATGGCTCGAAGACTTGGTCGAAGACGAGAGTCCAGTACACTTATGACGAGAATAGAGACAGGCTTTCAGGAGTTAGGAACCTTCCAGTAGAGGGTGGCTCAGTAACTCTCAATGGAATAACTGTGGAATATCGCGGCGGTGAAAGAGGAATAACCATAGGGGTGGATAGTTTTGCAAATTACTATGTAAGTTATGTGGAGAACCGTTACTTGAATCCGGAAAATTATAAAGGGAAAGCACTTATTGGTGAGTCATTAACCACTACTGAGGCTACAGACATTGATGGGTCAAAGACCTGGACAGCGAATAGATTGGGATACATTTATGATAGCCATACGACCAGACTTACAAGAGTAGAGAACTTAGATATAGACTCAGGCGAGGTAACTCTTAATGGAGTCACAATTGAGTATGGTAGCCGCAGGCTTCAGCCTGCGATAATCACTGTGGGTGTAGATTTTTATGGCAACTACTATATAAGTCTCATAGAGAACGAGTACCTCGACCCGGAGAAATCGGGTGGTAAAGTCAAACCGGGTGTTGTCACTACCACTACGGACAGTTTCAATATTGATGGCTCACGGAGTGAGACAAAGACATCTGTCGAGTACCACTACCACCCTGTCACAACTCTTTTGGAAAGTGCGACCACACCTTCTGATAATTTGACAGTTGTCCTTAGGGTTAATGGAGTCAATATCACTTATGAAGGCAAAGGTTCAATCAGCGTGGGAGCCGATATATTTGGGAATACCTATCATACCCAGACAACCAACACCTATGGTCAAATTATTAACGGACAGGCTAAAGTAACCAATGCTTTCACGACCACAGAGAGCCGTAACATTGATTGGTCGTTCAGCCAGACAGTAAGTTCAATAGATTATGGTTACGATAGGAGGACCGGGCTACTCAATGAGTGTCGTCTCAGTTCGGGGCAAGTTTCTGCGAAAACAACATTGCCAGACGGAACTATCTGGGAACATAAGGCCTTTGGCAGGGTGGTCACTGTGGGAAGCGACATTTTTGGAAATAGGTACTGGAGTGAGAGTCTAAATCAATATAGAGTCATTAAAGGAGAGGCGAAACTCGATAAAGTTACAACAGCGACCAATTCCATTAACATAGACGGCTCGACAAGCAAGACAATAAGAGGCTGTGAGGAAATATTGAGATATAGTTACGATGATACTGGCAAGCTATCAGGGATAACCAATATCCAGGATAGCATAGTCCTGAATAATGATGGATTTGGGAATAAGACAATAAGTAGAAGCCATAAGGAGTTTGCTTCCACTGATACTGGACAGATAAAGTTGAAGACATCTTCATCCTGGACAGAGACAAGCGAACAATATGGAGCGACGAGTCTGGATGGGACAGAGATAAAGAGTATTCAGGCGAGTGTAGTGACCTACAGTTATGGTGAGAGGAATGGTTATAAGGACTTACTTATGGAAGCAACTGCCACTGACAGTATAGTCAAGACTACTGACTATTATGGCAATGTAACGCAAACCACAACTTCTTATGAATATGGTGTGATAAATGGTGAGGCAAAGATAATTAGCACAAAGACAGGTATAGACAGCCAGGGCATAGATGGTTCAACGAGTAAGACCATAGAAGGCTGTGAAGAAATATTGAAGTACAGTTATGATAATACTGGCAGGCTATCAGGAATCGGGAACATTCAGGACAGTATAGTCTTAAGCAGTGACATTTTTGGGAATAAGACAATAAGTAGAAGCCATAAGGAGTTTGCTTCCACTGATACTGGACAGATAAAGTTGAAGGCATCATCATCCTGGACAGAGACAAATGAACAATATGGAGCGACCAGTCTGGATGGGACAGAGATAAAGAGTATTCGGGCGAGCGTAGTGACCTACAGCTATGGTGCAAGGTATGGGTATAAGGACTTACTTTTAGAAGTAACTGCCACTGACAGTATAGTCAAGACTACTGACTATTATGGCAATGTAACGCAAACCACAACTTCTTATGAGTATGGTGTGATAAGGGGTGAGGCAAAGATAATTAGCACAAAGACAAGTATAGATAGCCAGGGCATAGATGGCTCAACGAGTAAGACCATAGAAGGCTGTGAGGAGGCGCTCAAGTACAGTTATGATAATAGTGGCAGGCTATCAGGAATCGCCAATAGTCAGGACAGTATAGTCTTAAACAGTGACATTTTTGGGAATAAGGCAATAACCAGAACCCATAAGGAGTTTGGTCGTACCAGGACTAGACAGATAAAGTTGAAGACATCATCATCCTGGACAGAGACAAGCGAACAATATGGAGCGACGAGTCTGGATGGGACAGAGATAAAGAGTATTCAGGCGAGTGTAGTAAGTTACAGTTATGGTGAGAGGAATGGATATAAGGACTTACTTATGGGAGTAACTGCTACTGACAGTATAGTCAAGACTACTGACTACTATGGCAATGTAACGCAAACCACAACTTCTTATGAATATGGTGTGATAAATGGTGAGGCAAAGATAATTAGGACAAAGACAGGTATAGATAGCCAGGGCATAGATGGTTCAATGAGTAAGACCATAGAAGGCTGTGAAGAAATATTGGAGTACAGTTATGATAATAGTGGCAGGCTATCAGGAATCGCCAATAGTCAGGACAGTATAGTCTTAAACAGTGACATTTTTGGGAATAAGACAATAAGTAGAAGCCATAAGGAATTTGCTTCCACTGATACTGGACAGATAAAGTTGAAGACATCATCATCCTGGACAGAGACAAATGAACAATATGGAGCGACCAGTCTGGATGGGACAGAGATAAAGAGTATTCAGGCGAGTGTAGTGACCTACAGTTATGGTGAGAGGAATGGATATAAGGACTTACTTATGGGAGTAACTGCCACTGACAGTATAGTGGAGACTACTGACTATTATGGCAATGTAACGCAAACCGCTACTTCTTATGAATATGGTGTGATAAGGGGTGAGGCAAAGATAATTAGCACAAAGACAAGTATAGATAGCCAGGGCATAGATGGTTCAACGAGTAAGACCATAGAAGGCTGTGAAGAAATATTGAAGTACAGTTATGATAATACTGGTAGGCTATCAGGAATCGCCAATAGTCAGGACAGTATAGTCTTAAACAGTGACATTTTTGGGAATAAGGCAATAAGTAGAAGCCATAAGGAGTTTGCTTCCACTGATACTGGACAGATAAAGTTGAAGACATCATCATCCTGGACAGAGACAAATGAACAATATGGAGCGACGAGTCTGGATGGGACAGAGATAAAGAGTATTCAGGCGAGTGTAGTGACCTACAGTTATGGTGAGAGGAATGGTTATAAGGACTTACTTATGGGAGTAACTGCCACTGACAGTATAGTCAAGACTACTGACTACTATGGCAATGTAACGCAAACCACTACTTCTTATGAATATGGTGTGATAAATGGTGAGGCAAAGATAATTAGCACAAAGACAGGTATAGATAGCCAGGGCATAGATGGCTCAACGAGTAAGACAATAGAAGGCTGTGAAGAAATATTGAAGTACAGTTATGATAATAGTGGCAGGCTATCAGGAATCGCCAATAGTCAGGACAGTATAGTCTTAAACAGTGACATTTTTGGGAATAAGGCAATAAGTAGAAGCCATAAGGAGTTTGCTTCCACTGATACTGGACAGATAAAGTTAAAGACATCTTCATCCTGGACAGAGACAAGCGAACAATATGGAGCGACGAGTCTGGATGGGACAGAGATAAAGAGTATTCAGGCGAGTGTAGTAAGCTACAGTTATGGTGAGAGGAATGGTTATAAGGACATACTTTTAGTGGCAACTGCCACTGATAGCATAGTGGAGACTACTGATTGCTATGGCAATGTAACCCGAACCGCTACTTCTTATGAATATGGTGTGATAAGGGGTGAGGCAAAGATAATTAGCACAAAGACAAGTGTAGATAGCCAGGGCATAGATGGCTCAACGAGTAAAACCATAGAAGGCTGTGAAGAAATATTGAAGTACAGTTATGATAATAGTGGCAGACTATCAGGAATCACGAGCATCCAGGATAGCATAGTCCTGAATAATGATGGATTTGGGAATAAGACAATAAGTAGAAGCCATAAGGAGTTTGCTTCCACTGATACTGGACAGATAAAGTTAAAGACATCTTCATCCTGGACAGAGACAAATGAACAATATGGAGCGACGAGTCTGGATGGGACAGAGATAAAGAGTATTCAGGCGAGTGTAGTGACCTACAGTTATGGTGAGAGGAATGGTTATAAGGACTTACTTATGGGAGTAACTGCTACTGACAGTATAGTGGAGACTACTGACTATTATGGCAATGTAACGCAAACCACTACTTCTTATGAGTATGGTGTGATAAGGGGTGAGGCAAAGATAATTAGCACAAAGACAGGTATAGATAGCCAGGGCATAGATGGCTCAATGAGTAAGACCATAGAAGGCTGTGAAGAAATATTGAAGTACAGTTATGATAATACTGACAGGCTATCAGGAATCGCCAATAGTCAGGACAGTATAGTCTTAAACAGTGACATTTTTGGGAATAAGGCAATAAGTAGAAGCCATAAGGAGTTTGCTTCCACTGACACAGGACAGATAAAGTTAAAGACATCATCATCCTGGACAGAGACAAATGAACAATATGGAGCGACCAGTCTGGATGGGACAGAGACAAAGAGTATTCAGGCGAGTGTAGTAAGTTACAGTTATGGTGAGAGGAATGGTTATAAGGACTTACTTATGGGAGTAACTGCCACTGACAGTATAGTCAAGACTACTGACTATTATGGCAATGTAACGCAAACCACAACTTCTTATGAGTATGGTGTGATAAGGGGTGAGGCAAAGATAATTAGCACAAAGGCAGGTATAGATAGCCAGAGCATAGATGGTTCAACGAGTAAGGCCATAGAAGGCTGTGAAGAAATATTGAAGTACAGTTATGATAATACTGGCAGGCTATCAGGAATCGCCAATAGTCAGGACAGTATAGTCTTAAACAGTGACATTTTTGGGAATAAGACAATAAGTAGAAGCCATAAGGAGTTTGCTTCCACTGACACAGGACAGATAAAGTTAAAGACATCTTCATCCTGGACAGAGACAAGCGAACAATATGGAGCGACGAGTCTGGATGGGACAGAGATAAAGAGTATTCGGGCGAGTGTAGTGACCTACAGTTATGGTGAGAGGAATGGTTATAAGGACTTACTTATGGGAGTAACTGCCACTGACAGTATAGTCAAGACTACTGACTACTATGGCAATGTAACGCAAACCGCTACTTCTTATGAGTATGGTGTGATAAGGGGTGAGGCAAAACTAATTAGAACCGAGACCAGATTAGTTGATTCTTACAACGTAGATGGTAGTAAACTGAAGGAGGTAAAGAGGCCTATAGTTAAGTATCAGTATGATAATATAGGAGTATTGGTAGGGGTGGAAGAAGTTCAACATGGGATAATGAGAAGAGAAGATATCTTTGGCAACTGGACAGATACATTAAGTAAAAACAGATATGACCAAGAATTAATTAATAAGTTTGGCATGGTTAAGGTAAAAGAAACGACAACAGAAGTAGTTGGTTCGTATAACATTGATGGGTCGAAAGTGACGCAGGAGCATGCGCAAACAGTAACCTATATGTATTCATACAAGGAAGGAGAAGCTGGTAGACTTTTTAAAGTAGAAGATACAGGTGTAGGGAAGGTAACGACAACAGATATATTTGGTAACTGGACAGAGACAGAAACCACAAATACATACAACCAGAAGTTAATAGATGATTTTGGGATAGTAAAAGTAGAATCGGTAACAACAGAAATCAAAGATTCATATAATCAAGATGGGTCGAGACTAACCTGGCAGCATCCACAAACCATAACATACAGATATTCTTATGAAAAAGGCAAAGCTGGTAAACTTCTTTCAATAGAAGATAGGGGGATGGGGAAGGTAAGGACAACAGATATATTTGGTAACTGGACAGAGACAATAAATAAGAACAGATACGATCAAGAATTAATTGATAAGTTCGGCATAGTTAAGGTAAAGGAAACGACAACAGAAGTAGTTGGTTCATATAACAATGATGGCTCGAAAGTAACGCAGGAACAGCCAGAAAACATAAGATATACATATTCTCATAAAGGAGGAGAGGCAGGTAAACTTCTTTCGGTAGAAGATACAGGAGCAGGAAAAGTAAGAACAACAGATATATTTGGCAACTGGACAGAGACAGTAAGTAAGGACATGTATGACCAGGAGTTAATCAACAATTTTGGCATAGTTAAGGTAAAAGAAGCAATAACAAAAATAGCTAGTTCATATAACAATGATGGCTCGAAAGTAACGCAGGAACAGCCAGAAAACATAACATATACATATTCATACCAAAGAGGAGAAGCAGGTAGACTTCTTTCGGTAGAAAATGCAGGAGCAGGAAAAGTAAGAACAACAGATATATTTGGCAACTGGACAGAGACAGTAAGTAAGGACATGTATGACCAGGAGTTAATCAACAATTTTGGCATAGTTAAGGTAAAAGAAGCAATAACAAA
>Ga0315296_10001711_pt1 | contig 19065 bp, 21 predicted proteins | sample YL17G14_18_MG_FD_203921 | JGI IMG/M metagenome (GOLD analysis project Ga0315296, IMG submission 203921) | Sediment microbial communities from Yellowstone Lake, YNP, Wyoming, USA - YL17G14_18 | ecosystem: Environmental > Aquatic > Freshwater > Lake > Sediment | place: USA: Wyoming | collected... | reverse complement strand
CGGCCGCAGGATCAGCGGTCACGGCAGGTGCCGTCGCCCCCGGGGCGCGCCCGCGAGCCAGCCGTTCGGTAGTCCGGAGCAGTCCGGGCCTTCATGCGTGGTGCGGGCTGGCCCACTTCAGCTTCTGGCGCAGGACCTCGTAGTAGCTGCGGCCCGGCGCGCGGATGATGCGCGCGGGCTGCGGGCCCCGGGCCACCGTGATGATGTCATCGGGCACGAGCTGGAACCCGCTCTGGCCGTCGAGCAGGAGGAAGACTTCCTGGTGGACGCCCCCGACGAAGGGCCGCAACTCGACCGCAGCCGAGCCCGGAATCACGACGGGACGGTTGGTCAGCATGTGGGGGGCGATGGGGGTGAGGACGAACGCGTCGACCTCGGGATGCACGATGGGGCCGCCCGCCGAGAGGTTGTAGGCCGTCGAGCCCGTTGGCGTCGCGACCAGGACCCCGTCGGCGCGGAAGGTCGCGACGAACTGCCCGCCAACCGAGACGGACAACTCGATGATCCGGGACAGCGCGCCGCGCATGATCACGACGTCGTTGAGCACGAACCGCTCCGCGATCACCTGATTGGCTCGCGTCACCAGACACCTGAGCATCATGCACTCGTCGGGTGCGGCCGTGCCGTCCAGCGCCGCTTTCAGCGTCGGGTACAGCTGCGGATATGTGATCTCGGTGAGAAAGCCGAGATGCCCAAAGTTGACGCCTAGAATCGGGACATCGCGCTTCGCGGCGCCGATCCGCCCGGCCATGCCGAGCAACGTGCCGTCGCCTCCCAGGACCAGCACCAGGTCCACGACCGACGGGAGCTCGTCGCGCGTGAACACGCGGCGCTCGAGCGCTGCTGGCGACAGCGCCGCCGTGTCCACCTCGAACACCGGTTCGACGTGGCGCGCCTCGAGCCACGCGGCGATCTCCGGCAGGTGGGCGGCTGCCTGTTTCAGTCCGGTCTTTGCCACGACTCCGACACGCTCAATCATGAGCACCTCGCTCGGCGTCGATCATGTCCGACTCCGCCTTCAGGTGGAGGAAATACTCCTGGTTGCCTGTCGTACCCGTGATCGGCGACGCGGTCGTGCCGACGCGGATGAGCCCCGCCTCGGCCGCCGCCTGGCTCACCCGGGCGAGGACGCGCTCGTGCACGCGCGGATCGCGCACGAGCCCTTTCCTGCCGACCTCCGCCCGCCCGGCCTCGAACTGCGGCTTCACGAGGGCGATGACGTCGGCGCCGGCCTTGAGGAGGGGCGCCAGACGCGGCAGGATCTGCCGCAGCGAGATGAACGAGACATCCACCGTGACCAGGTCCGCGCCGCCCGGCAGATCCTCAGGGGTGAGGTAGCGCGCGTTGCAGCCCTCGATCACCACAACGCGCGGGTCGTTCCTGAGACGCCAGTCGAGCTGGCCACGCCCGACGTCGAGGGCCACCACCCGCGCGGCGCCTCGCCGCAGGAGCACGTCCGTGAACCCGCCGGTTGACGCGCCAATGTCCAGGGCGTCCCTCCCGCTGACGGGCACGCGGAACGCGTCGAGCGCGTGGGCGAGCTTGACGCCCCCGCGGCCGACGTAGGGATGATCCGGCCGCCGCAGCGTGACCGACGCGCCCGGCGCAACGGGCGTCCCGGCCTTCGACGCCACGGCTCCGTCCACCAGGACCAGACCGGCCAGGATGATCGCCCGCGCCCGCTCGCGCGACGGGGCGAGCCCCTGCTGCACGAGCCGTGTGTCAAGCCGCGTCCGCGCTATGCCCATTCCGCCTCAGTTCGTTCGTGCGACGACCCATTCCGCAATGGCCAGGAGGTGGCCGTCGTCCAGGCCGGCCCCGCGGATCACCGCCGCCGCCCGCGCCACCGACTCCGCCGCGAGCCGCTTCGACTCGGCCAGACCGAAGAGCGCGGGGTACGTGGGCTTGCCCGCCGCTCGGTCCTTGCCTGTCGTCTTGCCCAGCTCCTCGGCGACGCCTTCGACATCAAGGACGTCGTCCACGATCTGAAACGCGAGACCGATCTCCGCCGCATAGGCGTCGATCGCGCCGACGATTCCGTCGTCCCCGCCAGCCATGATCGCGCCCGACACCGCCGACGCGCGGATGAGCGCGCCGGTCTTGCACGCGTGCATGTGGCGCAGCCGGTCCCGGTCGAACGCCCCCGCCGCGGCGGGGGCGGGACGCGCGGCTTCGAGATCGATCGCCTGGCCGCCTGCCATCCCAGCGACGCCGGCCGCATGCGCGATCACACCGATGGCCCGGAGCTTGCGCGCCGCGAGGTCCGGCGCCTCGCCGCGGGGCTCGCGCGCCAGCAGGGCGAAGGCCTCGGTCAGCAACCCGTCTCCCGCCAGAAGGGCCAGGCCATCCCCGTAGACCACATGCAGGGTCGGGCGTCCGCGCCGGAGCGTGTCGTTGTCCATGGCGGGCAGATCGTCGTGAATCAGCGAGTACGTGTGGATCATCTCCACCGCGCATGCCGCGGGCACGGCCGCGGTCACCGCCTGATCCCGGCCTTCCGTGTCGAACCCCAGGCGGCGGGCCGTGGCGTCCGCGGCGGCGAGCGTCAGGATCGGGCGAAGCCGCTTGCCCCCGGCAAACAGGCTGTAGCGCATCGCCTCGCTGAGCCGCTGCGGGCACACCGGCGGGGCGGGCAGCGCCCGGTGCAGCGCGGCGTCCACCTGGTCGCGCGCCGCTTGCAGATACCGACGGAAGGCGTCAGCGCCCGGCGTCGTCACCGCGTCCGCTCCTTGTCGTCGGGTCGGCTGCCGCCCCGGCCCACGTCGGATTCAGCCGGGCGGCCGCTCGCCGAGTCGAGCGACGCCACGGCCGGCCGGAGCTCGCCGCGTTCGTCGAGGATCTCGATCCGCCGCTCGGCCTCCTCGAGGCGCGCGTGGCAGAAGCGAGAGAGCTGCACGCCCCGCTCGTAGAGCTCCAGCGACCGCTCGAGGGCGAGGTCGCCTTCCTCGAGCGTCTTGACGATGCCCTCGAGCTCGGCAATGGCCGTTTCGAAGTCCTTGATTGTCGAATCCATCTCTTCACCTGTGACCTGCAGTCCTCAGTTCACGGTTCCCGGTTCTCAGCGCGTCACGCGTGATCCGTCCCCGTCTTTCCCTCAACACGGCACTCGAGTTCGCCGCGGCTCAGGGTCACCCGCACCTGGTCGCCGATGTCAACCGACGCCGCGTCGCGAATGATCACCGACCTTGCCTGGGTCCAGCACACGGCGTAGCCGCGGGCGAGCACGGCCACCGGGCTCAGGCTGTCCAGCCGCGCGGCGGCCGAGCGGACCCGCGTGTCTGCCGCATGGAGCGAGCGGACCGCCGCGGCCCGCAGGCCGGTGTTCGCGCCCACCAGGCTTGCGCGCACGCCGCCGAGCCGCCGGCGCAGGTCCACGGTCTCGAGGCGCAGCCTCAGATCGTGGTAACGCTGCTGCCGTCGAGCCGCCCGGGCGAGGGCGACGCGCCTCAACTCGTGGGACAGCTCCGCCGCGTGACGGCCCTTCAGGGCCAGCCGGGCCGGCCACCCGGCCAGGCCCGGCCGCGTGACGATCCGGTGTGCGCGCACGCGGAGGCGCTCGACGCGCGCGAGCGCGCCGGCCCGCAGTCGCCCCGCGAGCCGGTCGATCTGCGCGGCGAATTCCTCCTTGCGCGCGACGACCATCTCGGCTGCTGCCGACGGCGTCGGCGCCCGCACATCCGCCGCAAAATCGGCAATCGTCACGTCCACCTCGTGGCCGACGGCCGAGATGACCGGGACGGGCGACGCGACGATCGCGCGCGCCACGACCTCCTCGTTGAACGCCCAGAGGTCCTCCACCGAGCCGCCCCCGCGTCCGACGATGACGACGTCGACGCCAGGCACGCCCGCCACCGCGCCAAGGCCCGCGGCGACGTCTTCCGCGGCCCCCTCGCCCTGCACGCGCGCCGGACGGATCACGATGTGAAGGTTCGGATACCGGCGGCCGAGCACCGTGATGATGTCTCGCAGGGCGGCACCGTCAATCGACGTCACGATCCCGATCTTCCTCGGAAGGGCAGGCAGCGGGCGCTTCCTGGCCTCGTCGAACAGCCCTTCGGCTTGGAGACGCTTCTTGAGCTGCTCGAACGCGAGCTGGAGGGCGCCCAGGCCGTGCGGCTCCATATACTCGCACACGATCTGGTACTCGCCCTTCGGCTCGTACACGCTGATCCGGCCCCGAGCGATGACACGGAGGCCGTCGTCCGGCCTGAACCGCAGGTACCGGATCGCCGATCGGAACATGACCCCTTTGAGCTGCGCGCCGGCGTCCTTGAGCGTGAAGTAGAGATGGCCGGTGTTCCAGAGCCGGCAATTCGACAGCTCGCCTTCGATCCACACCTCGCCGACCTCTGTCTCGAGCAACGTGCGGATGCGGGCCGTGAGCTCGCTGACCGTCAGGATGCGCCGGGCCGGCGCCTCGGCAGCGGCTTCCGGAGGCGGCGCCGGTTCGAAGGCCTCCGGGGCCACCGGCGGATCGTCGAACGGCAGGACGGGCCTGTCTGCCGGCACGGTCAGGAGGCTCCCCGCACGTCAGCAGCGAGATCCGTCGGCGACAGGCTGAGCCGCTCGACCGCGGCCGCCCGGCCGGTGACCTCGTCCGCCGTGATCACGATGGCGTGCAGCCGCGGATCGCCCGACGCGACGTCGAGGCGGGTCGGCATGCCCGTGAGGAAGCGGCGGAGCGTGGTGTCCTTGTCGGTGCCGATGATGGAGTCGTGCGGTCCCGTCATCCCGACATCGGTGATGTAGGCCGTCCCGCCGGGGAGGAGCCGGCTGTCCGCGGTCTGCACGTGGGTATGGGTGCCGACCACGGCCGTGACCGACCCGTCGAGGTACCATCCCATCGCGACCTTCTCGGAGGTAGCCTCCGCGTGAAAGTCGACGATGATGATCCGCGCGGCTGCCGCCAACGCTGCCACCTCCCGGCGGGCGGCTGCGAACGGGTCGTCCACGGCCGGCATGAACACGCGGCCCATCACGTTGATGACGCCGACGATCCGGCCGTCAGCCGTGTGGCCGATCATCGCCCCGCGGCCCGGGACGCCCACCGGGTAATTGGCAGGCCGGAGCAGGCGGGGCTCTGCGCCGACGTACTCGAGCGCCTCCTTCCGATCCCAGATGTGGTTACCGGACGTCATGGCGTGCACGCCGAGGCGCAGCAGCCCCTCGCCGACCTCGCGCGTCACTCCGAAGCCCGCCGCGGCGTTCTCGACGTTGGCGATGACGAACTCGATGCCGTACCGCGCGACCAGGCGCGGCAGCAGGGTGCGCAGGAGGTCCCGGCCGGGACGGCCGAATACGTCGCCGATGAAGAGGATTCTCATGAGGCCGGGTGCCGTTACCCATCGACGATGGCCACCGGGCGAACACGGCGATCTAACCTTCGACCGGCACGGCAATCTCCTGTCCGCGCCGCTCGACAATCTTGGGGACCGCGACGCGCAGCTCGCCGAAGCGGACACGCGCGCGCGCGCGCCTGGCGTCGATCGCCTCGGTCAGGCGAACCGCCCGGGCGAAACGGCCAAAGCTCCGCTCGACGAGGTGGAAGGTGGCGTCGGCCCGCTCGGCCGGATCCGGCGGGACCTTCTCGCCGACCACCAGCACCACGCCGGCCTTGATGAGGACGCGGACCGCGTCCGGCGCGACGCCCGGTAGATCCACCACGATCTCCACGACCGACTCCGTCTCGATCACGTCGAGCGGCGGGCTGCAGCTGCCGGGCGCGAGATGCCGTCGGCCGGGAAACGCCTGATCCAGCTCGTCGAAGAGCCGCGAGACCTCGGCCGTGAACTCCCTGACCTCGGCCGACAGCAGCATCCGATGGAAATCACGCATGTCACAGGCCCCCGCCGCACCCTACGCGTTCCGGCCGCTGCTCATGATCGCACAGACGTCCGGTCCATCGCCAGCACCGTCCGGAGAAGCACGTTGGCGCCGCGCGCGCAGTCGGCCCAGCTGGTCGACTCCTGCGGCGAATGGCTGACGCCGCCGAGGCTGGGCACGAAGATCATGCCCATCGGGCCGATCCTGGCCATCATCTGCGCGTCGTGACCGGCCCCACTTGGCAGCCGGAGGCTGGCCAGGCCGCAGTCCCGCGCCGACGTCTCGATCGCGGCCTGAATCTCGGGTGCTGCCAGCGCCGGGTCGTGCCGGCTGGTGAGGGTGATCTCGATCTCGGTGCGCGTCGAGGCCGCAATGTCGCGGGCCCGGCTTCGAATCTCGTCCGCCAGGCGCGCGATCCGGGCCTGGGAGAGATCTCTGAGCTCGATGGTGTGGCGGACCACACCCGGCACCACGTTCGGCGCATTGGGGCTGACGGCCAGCTGGCCCACCGTGCCGACGTGGCGGCCTGGCTCACGCGTCACGATCTCACGGACCGCGAGCACCAGGTGGGACGCCGCCACGAGCGCGTCCCGCCGATCGGGCATCGGCGTCGTGCCGGCGTGGTTCGGCACACCGCGGATGACGGCTTCATGGCGATCGATCGCGACGATGCCCTCGACGATCCCGATCGGGACGCCCGCCGCGTCGAGCGTGCCCCCTTGCTCGATGTGGAGTTCGAGGTATACGTGGATGGAGCCGCGCGCCCGCCGCGCCTCGGCGAGCCGCGACGGATCGCCGCCGATGCGCCGGACGGCGTCCGCCATCTTCACGCCGTTCCAAACGGCGTCCATCTCGCCGTCCGCCAGTTCGCCTGCCGCTGCCCGGCTGCCGCACAACCCGTGGCCGTAGGCCACGCCTTCCTCGTTGGCCCAGACCACGACCTCGAGGGGGTGCGCGGTGATCACGCCGTGCTCGCCGAGCGTCTGGACCACCTCGAGCGCCGCGAGCGAGCCGAGCGCTCCGTCGAAGTTGCCGCCGCTCGGCACCGAGTCGACGTGGGACCCGATCAGGATGGGTGGCAGGTCGGCCCGGCTGCCCGGGCGCCTGGCGAGGATGTTGCCGGCCGCGTCGATCCGTGGTGACAGTCCTGCGGCCCTCATGAGCCCCGTCACGAACTGCCGGCCGGCGATGTCGGCGTCGGAGTATGCCACGCGGCTGATGCCATCGGCAAACGTGCCGCCCGCCGGCCGGCCGTATAGGCTCAGCCCCTCAATCGTGCGGCGGAGCCGCTGACCGTCGATCTCAGAAACGACCGCACTTGTCTGCGCGGTCCGGACGGTCCGGGCCGCGGCGGGCGCGACAAGAATCGCGGCAGGCGCTGCCGCCACCCTTTCGAGAAAGCCTCGGCGGGTCATGGGCATGGAACCATGATAGGACAGGAATGGCACGGAGGGGCACGGAGAGGCGCGGAGAGGTTGCAGGTTACAGGTTACAGGGGACAGGGGGCACGGAGAGGCGCCAGAGCGCGCCCGGGGAGAGGCTGTCGCGGAGCGAGCCATAGGGAGCGACTATCGGCAGGGCTCCGAGAGCCCCTGTCAGGCCGTGCGCCCGTGGTGCTCGAGCAGGCGCTTCCGGGTGTAGGCAATCAACCCGCCGGCATCGATGATGTCCTGGCGGGCCTTTGGGAGCGGGACCACGGGGAACGTCTTGCCGCTCGTCCTGTTGACGATTCCGCCGGGCGTGATCTCCAGCTCGTCGCCCTCGGAGGCCTCGATCGTGGGGCAGATGACGGTGCGAAGCCCGAGGTTTGCGGAGTTCTGGAGAAAGATCCGCGCGAAGCCCTTTGCGACGACGACGAGCTCATGCCCCTTGAGGCACGACGCCGCCTGCTCGCGCGAGGAGCCGCATCCGAAGTTGTTGGCCGCCACGATCACGCTGCCCGGCTCAATCCTCCGCTCTTTGAGCCGCGCGTTGAACTCGAGATCCGCGAAGGCGTACTGCGGCGTCTCGGCGGGCAGCACCGTGGCCATGAATCGGCCCGGATAGATCGTATCGGTCGAGACATCGTCACCGAGCCTGAGCACGACTTGTGCCATGGGCGCCTCCCTCGCTAGCGTGGATCCGTAATCACGCCGGTCAACGCGCTGGCCGCGGCGACCGCCGGCGAGCACAGGTAGACCTCGGCGTTCGGGTTCCCCATGCGGCCCTTGAAGTTCCGGTTGGTGGTGGACAGCGCCACCTCGTGGTCGCCCAGCGCCCCCTCGTGCACGCCGAGGCAGCAGCCGCAGCCGGGGTTCATGATCACCGCGCCGGCTTCCACGAGGTCCTGCAGATAGCCGCGCTTCAGCGCCTGCTGGTAGATGCGCCACGACGCCGGGAACACGAGCATCCTGACTCCCTTCGCCAGGCGCTGGCCCTTGACGATGGTCGCGGCGACGCGCAGATCGTCCAGCCGTCCGTTGGTGCAGGAGCCGATGACGATCTGGTGCACGCGCGTGCCCGTGACGGCGTCGACGTTCTTCACGTTGTCCACCGTGTGCGGGCAGGCGATCTGCGGCGCCAGCGTGCCGGCGTTGATCTCGACGACCGTCGCGTACTCGGCGTCCGGGTCCGGCACGACCATGTCCAGCTCGTCTGTGACGCCGGCCTCCTCGCGCAGGTACCGCTCGGTCTCCTTGTCGGGCGGCACGATGCCCGAGGTCGCGCCCGCTTCGACGGTCATGTTGCAGACGGTCAGGCGGCCCGAGGTGTCCATGCGCCTGATCGCGGGACCGTGGAACTCAATGACCTTGAAGTTCGCCCCTTCGGCGGTGATCGCGCCGATGAGGTAGAGGATGAGGTCTTTCGGCAGGACGGCCGGTGGGAACTCGCCTTTGACGATCACTTTGATTGTGGCCGGCACCTCGACGTTGAACACCCTCCCGAGCGACCACACGGTAGCCATCTCGGTGGCGCCGATGCCAAACGCGAACGCGCCGATGGCGCCGTGGCTGGTTGTGTGGCTGTCGGTGCCGACCACGATCTGCCCGGGCCGGTCGTAGCCGTTTTCCGGCAGGATCTGGTGGCAGATGCCGCCCTCGTCGCCGCGGACGTCGTGGAACTTCCTGATCCCCTGCTTGGCCACGAACTCACGGATCTTCTTCTGATTCGTGGCCGTCTTCGCGCTCTCCGCGGGCACGCGGTGGTCGAGGATGATGGCGATCCTGGCCGGATCCCAGACGCGCGGCTCGAGGCCCGTCCCTCGGTACACCTCGAAGAACTGGTTCATCACCAGCGCCGCGTTCTCGTGCGACATGGCCAGGTCGACGGCCGGCTCCACGATATCGCCGACGGCCACGGCGCCGTGCCCGGTGGCTCGTGCCAGGATCTTCTGGACGATGGTCATGCCCATCGTGACCTCCCCTTCCTGCCGCGGCGAAGGGGTCGGGACGGATTTCCGCGATCACAGTACCGTGTTACAAGATTGTGTGTCTGGAAATTAGTCCCGACCCCTTTCGCGACCTGGCTGTACCCCGCAGCGGGCGCTGCCCGCCCTAGACGGCCTTCTGTTCCCGAAACGCCGCGATGTCAGCGTCCGTGTACCCCAGCTCCTTCAGGATCTCGCCGGTGTGTGCCGAGAGGCGCGGGGGCGGTGTGTCGATGCCACCCGGCGTGTCCTCGAACCTGGCGGTCAGGCTGAAGAGCCTCAGCGGGCCGATTCCTGGCTCGTCGATCGTTTGAATGGTCTGCCGGTGCGCGATCTGGGGCGCGGCCAGCGCGGCCTCGAGCGAGAATATCTCGCCGGACGGCACGCCTTTCTTGTTGAGCGCCTCGACCCAGAACGCTGTCGGCTTCTCCTTGAGCCTCTGTTCGAGCAGCGGCGTGAGGGCCCGGCGGTTTGCCTTGCGCGCATCGCGCTGCTGGAACCGCGGGTCGGTCGTCAGCTCGGGCACGCCGAGCACATCGCACAGGCTCTCCCACTGATCCTGCTGGTTCGCCGCCACGTTGATGTATCCGTCGCCGGTGACGAAGGTGCCCGACGGCGCGGCCGTCATGTTGTCGTTGCCCAGCAGCTGCGGCGGCTTCCCGCCGATCAGCCAGTTGGCCGCCACCCAGCCGAGCAGCGGCATGATTGAGTCGAGCAGCGCCACGTCGATGAACTGGCCCTTGCCCGTGCGCTCGCGGCCGTACAGGGCGCCGGTGATGGCGAACGCCGCGTTGAGGCCGCCGACGGTGTCGCAGACCGGGAACCCGCACCGCAGCGGGTTGAGGCGCTCGTCGCCGTTGATGGCCATGACGCCGCTCAAGCCCTGGATGATCTGATCGTAGGCCGGCTTGAACGCGTCCGGACCCGTCTGGCCGAAGCCGGAGATGGCACAGTAGATCAGGCGCGGGTTGATCGCGCGCAGTGCCGTGTAGGACAGCCCCAGCCGCTCCATCACCCCGGGCCGGAAGTTCTCCACGAGCACGTCGCCGGTCGTCACGAGCCGCCGAAAGATCTCCTTCGCAGCTTCTGTCTTGAGGTTGAGCGTCAGCGACTTCTTGTTCGCGTTCTGCGCGAGGAAGCTGGTGCCCATCAGCTGATCGTTGAGCTCGGGCACGTTGCCGAGCCTGCGCGCCAGATCGCCCCCATCCGGATTCTCGATCTTGATGACCTCGGCGCCGGCGAGGGCCAGGTGCAGCGTCGCAAAAGGGCCCGCCAGGACGTTCGTCAAGTCCAGGACCCTGACGCCCTCGAGCAGTCTCATGTTCCTCTCTCCTGGGGAATCGCCGGCAGCGCCGGTCCCGCCGCGATCACGGGGACGGGGCCCGTCCTCCAGATCGTTCCAGCCATGTCCCGCGCGAAGAAACGCCCGGCGTCCTTCGCCAGATCGATCAACCGATCGAGGCGGATATCCTGGCGCCGGCCCATCCGCTGCCACAGATGGACGAGATCCTCCGTGCAGACGTTGCCGCCGGTGACCGCTGTGAACGGGCAGCCGCCGAGCCCGGCAAACGCCGCTTCGAAGTACTTCACCCCGGCCTTCATGGCCGCGTACGCGTTGGCCACGCCGAGGCCGTAGGTGTTGTGAAGGTGGCAGGCGCGCTCGATCCGCGGATCGAGCGCCGCCAGGGCCGTGAACAGGCGCTCGACCTGGTCCGGCGTCCCATGGCCCGCCGTATCGGCCAGGCTGATGGTGGTGAGGCCGGCGTCGACGAACCGGCGCGCGATCTCCAGCACCCGGCTCTCCGGGACCGCCCCCTCGAAGCCGCAGCCGAACGCGGACTGCACTGACACCTGCACCGCGGCGCCCGCCGCGCGTGCGGCGCCCGCCGTCGCGATGATCCGGTCGGTGGCTTCAGCCGTGCTCATCCCCGTGTTCTTGCGGCTGTGCGTGTCGCTGGCCGAGACGCCCATGCAGAAGTACTCGACGCCGCACGTCAGCCCACGCTCGAGCCCCTTTTCGTTCAACACCAGCGCGGACAGCCTCGTCCTCGCCGGCCGGCGGGCCGGTTGACGGAAGTGCTCGAAGAGTGCGTCCGTGTCGGCCATCTGCGGCACCTTCTGCTGATGGACGAAGGATCCGAGCTGGATGATGTCGACGCCCGACTCGACGAGCGCCTCGATCCAGGCGATCTTCTGCGGGGTCGGTACGGTCGTCTTCTCGATCTGGAGGCCGTCTCGAAGGCCCACTTCATGCAGAATCAGGTCATTCATGGCGCGTTGGTCCCGCGGTCCGTGCCCCGTCGGGCTAAAGATGCGCTGCAACGGCGTGGGCCATCTCCAGCGTCGAGTTGTGGCCGCGCATGTCGTACGTGCGGACCTTGCCGTCCTGGATCACGGCCGCGACGGCCCGCTCGATCGCGAGCCCGTTCTCCGTCTCGCCCAGCCAGTCGAGCATCATCTTCGCGGCGAGAATCGTCGCAATGGGGTTGGCCTTGTACTGGCCCGCGTGTTTCGGCGCGGATCCATGCGTCGGTTCGAAGACCGCGAGCTTGTCGCCAATGTTGCCCGAGCAGCCGAACCCGAGGCCGCCGACCATCTGGGCGCAGAGATCCGAGATGATGTCACCGTACAGATTCGGCGCGACGAGCACATCGTAGTTGAACGGGTTCTTCAACAACCACATCGTCATGGCGTCGACGTTGGCGTCGTCGAGCGCGATGCCCGGGTAGTCCTTTGCAACGTCCTTCGCGATTTCGAGGAAGAGGCCATCGGTCGCGCGCACGACATTGGCCTTGTGTACGACGGTGACGGTCTTGCGCCCGAACTTCTTCGCGAAGTCGAACGCCGCGCGGACAATACGCTCCGAGCCCTTCTTCGTGTTGATCTTGCAGGAGATGGCGTAGTCGTCGGTGGAGAGTCCTCCGAACGGCCCGAACGCCTTGGAGAGCCTGCCGAGCGTGTCCGCGAGGTCACGGGGCACCGGGCTGAATTCGACGCCCGCATACAGGTCCTCGGTGTTCTCGCGAAAGACGACGAGATCGAGCCCTTCCTTGAAGTTCAGCGGGTTGCCGGGGTAGGCCTTGCACGGTCGCAGGCAAATGTACAGGTCGAAGAGCTGGCGCATCCGGACGATGGGTGAGCGGTAGAGCAGCCCCTTGCCCCTCAACTCCGGCACCAGTTCGGCCTCGGCCGCCCTGGCCGGCTTCGACGTGATGGCCCCGAACATCGCCGCATCCACGCGCTTGAGCAGGTCAATCGTCCGCTCGGGAAGGGCGTCGCCCTCCGTTCGCCAGAACTCCCAGCCAATGTCGCCGTGAATGTAGTCCGCGTCGAGCGCGAGCTTGTCGAGCACGATCTTCGCGGCCTCGAGCACCTCGATCCCGATGCCATCACCAGGCAGCCACGCAATCTTGTACTTCGCCATGAGCAACCTCTCGCATGTGCCCGGGCCGACCGTGCTCCGAACGCCAGGCCGACCAGACCCGACCCGATCGCAGACGAAATGGAGTTGAAACCCTGGTGCGAGGACCCGCCTGGCGGAGCCGGCAGCCGGAACCTCGACGAAACAAGAGGCCAGGGGGGTGCGATGACGTTCGACGACAGAATACACGGAACGGACAGCGTGTGGTAGGGGCGGGCCGGGCGCGCCGAGCGGAGACAGCCGCGGGGGCGGCCGGAGGGGTCATGAGGAGGGGCGGCGAGGGCAAAACGCCGTGTCCAGCACGTAGGCGACTGACCGTAGTGTCGCGGAAGTCTTGCGATTCGAGTAACTTCCTGACGTCAGCATAATCTGCTTATATTGCGCGCATATCTGATGCTTGACAATCACTCATATATTGTCTATATTGTCTTCTCAGCGGGGAGGCTCACGCACGACTATGGCACGGAAGGTCACGTGACGCCCCTGTCGCTGGGTGTCGAGACGCTCGGCGGCGTCATGACGACGCTGATCCCGCGGAACACCACGATCCCGATGAGGAAGAGCGAGATCTTCTCCACCGTGGCGGACAACCAGACGAGCGTCGAGGTGCACTACAGACACGCTCAGCATGGGCCGCCGGCGCAGGCAGCGCCACCCCCGGGCGGTGTGAAGGACGGCGAGGTGGTGGACGGGAAGTACACGGAAGCGCGGTGACAAGCCGCGAGCGAGCGCAGAACGACGAACGGAGTCAGGACAGCAACCCGGGTCGTTGACCGGGAAGAGACGAAGAAAGGAGAATACAATGGCTATTGTGCGTTGGGACCCATTCCGCGAGTTGGGGGAGATGCAGGATCGGATGAATCGCCTGTTCGGGCAGTTCTACGGCCGGCGCGGTGAGGAGGATCTGGTCAGCCGGGGCACGTGGTGGCCGCCCGTCGACATCTACGAGAACGACAAGCACGAGCTGGTCATCAGGGCCGAGCTGCCCGACATGACGAAGGACGACATCACGCTGACGGTGGACAACAACGTCCTGACGATCAGCGGCGAGAAGAAGTCCGACACGGAGATGAAGGACGACCGCTGCCATCGTGTCGAGCGGACGTTCGGCCAGTTCAGCCGGTCGTTCTCGCTGCCTCAGACGATCGACACCAGCAAGGTCGGCGCCGAGTACAAGAGCGGTGTCCTGACCATCAGGCTGCCGAAGAAGGACGAAGCGAAGCCGAAACAGATTTCGGTGAAGGTGAGCGACTAACCGGCGCCGGCGCGCCGACAGGCAACTGATGACGGCCGTTCCATCCGGCGGGGGCGCGGGTCGCCCTCGCTGCCAACCATGTAGGCGTCACCAAACACAGCAGACGGAGGTGTGCCCATGAACGTTCGACCACTGCGTGACCGCATCCTGGTCAAGCGCCTGGAGGAGGAGGAGCAGCGCATCGGCGGCATCATCATTCCCGACACCGCGAAGGAGAAGCCCCAGCAGGGGAAGGCCGTCGCGGTGGGAACGGGCCGCGTCACCGACGAGGGCAAGGTCGTTCCTCTCGACGTGAAGGCTGGCGATCGGATTCTGTTCGGCAAGTACGCCGGCAGCGAGATCAAGCTGGATGGCGAGGAGTACCTGATCGTGCGCGAGGACGAGGTCCTCGGCATTCTCGACTAGGGAGGGCCAGTCGATGGCGAAGCAGATCATCTATCAAGAACAGGCGAGGCAGGCGCTGCTCCGCGGCGTGAACCAGCTGGCGGACGCGGTCAAAATCACGCTGGGCCCCAAGGGGCGCAACGTGGTCCTCGACAAGAGGTTCGGATCGCCGACGATCACGAAGGACGGCGTGACGGTGGCGAAGGAGATCGACCTGAAGGACCCGGTGGAAAACCTCGGCGCCAAGATGATGCGCGAGGTGGCGAGCAAGACGTCCGACGTCGCGGGCGACGGGACCACGACCGCCACGGTGCTCGCCCAGGCCATCCTGCGCGAGGGCTCGAAGAACGTGGCGGCCGGCGCGAACCCGATGGGGCTGAAGCGCGGGATCGAGAAGGCCGTCGAGGCAGCCATCAAGGAGCTGCACGCCCTCAGCCGTCCGGTGAGCGGTGATGCGATCGCGCAGGTGGGCACGATCTCGGCGAACAACGACCAGACGATCGGCCGGATCATCGCCGAGGCCATGGACAAGGTCGGCAAGGACGGCGTGATCACGGTCGAGGAAGCCAAGACGATGGAGACCTCGCTGGAGGTGGTCGAGGGGATGCAGTTCGACCGCGGCTATCTCTCCCCGTATTTCGTCACGGACGCCGACCGCATGGAGGCGGTGCTGGAGGACCCGCTCATCCTCATCCACGAGAAGAAGATCTCCAGCGTGAAGGACCTGCTGCCGGTGCTGGAGAAGGTGGCGCAGAGCGGGAAGCCGCTCCTGATCGTCGCTGAGGACGTCGAAGGCGAGGCGCTGGCCACGCTGGTCGTCAACAAGCTGCGGGGCACCCTCAAGGCCGCCGCCGTCAAGGCGCCCGGGTACGGCGATCGCCGCAAGGCCATGCTGGAGGATATCGCGATCCTGACCGGCGGGCGCGCATTGACCGAGGACCTCGGCATCAAGCTCGAGAACATCAAGATCGAGGACATGGGCCAGGCCAAGAAAATCACCATCGACAAGGACAACACGACGATCGTCGAGGGCGCGGGCACGAAGAAGGCCATCGAAGGCCGCATCAAGCAGATCCGCACCCAGATCGAGGAGACGACGTCGGACTACGATCGCGAGAAACTGCAGGAACGGCTCGCGAAGATCGTCGGCGGCGTCGCAGTCATCAAGGTCGGCGCGGCCACCGAGACCGAGATGAAGGAGAAGAAGGCGCGCGTCGAGGACGCAATGCACGCCACCAAGGCGGCCGTCGAAGAGGGCATCGTCCCTGGCGGCGGCGTGGCGCTGATCCGGGCAGCCGCAAAGCTCGACGCGCTGGCGAAGAACAAGAAGATCGACGAGGACGAACGCCTCGGCGTCGACATCGTCCGGCGGGCGTGCGAAGAGCCGCTGCGCTGGATCGTCCAGAACGCCGGGTTCGAGGGCTCGATCGTGGCGGCCAAGGTGAAGGAATCAGAGGCCGCGGACTTCGGCTTCAACGCCGAGACCGAGAAGTACGAGGACCTGGTCAAGGCTGGCGTCGTCGACCCGACGAAGGTGGTGCGCACGGCGCTCCAGAACGCCTCATCGATCTCGTCACTCTTGCTGACCACCGAGGCGCTGGTGTCCGAATTGCCGGAGAAGAAGGAGCCTGGCCCCGCCCCGCACCAGGGGATGGACGACTACTGAGGCGGATACGGAGGGGCACGGGAGAGGCACGGAGAGGCGCCGCGTGTCGCGTTCCCTCTCTGTCTCTGCCGTGCCTGACGCTCCCCGTCGTTTGCCGCTTGGCGGAAATAGCTTGCGTTGCGGGCATTCCGGCGAGTACACTAAAGGGTTGTGACAGAAGAACTGGGAACCCCGCAGACCGTCGAAGAGCCTGTGGAGCCCGTCAAGGCTCCGCCGATTGAGAGCCGTTTCCTGTTCGTGGACGTGGCGGCGCTCCGAGCCAAGCAACTCCGGCGCGGCGCGCTTCCGCGTCTCCGCGAGCTGCGGGAGCCCGAGACCGAGTTCCGCACCGACGTGCCGCGCAAGGCGGAGCGGATCGCAATGGAGGAGGTCCGGCAGGGCCTCGTCCCCTACGATCTGCCCGTGCCCCAGAAGTTGCCGATCCGGGGGAAATCATGAGCCTGTCGGACCTGGTGACTCTCGTTGTCGGTGCCGTTCAGGGGATCGGCGGCATCGCGGTGTTCCTGCTTGCCGTGATGATCGGCTTCTGCCTGCTGCTCGACTTCACCAAGTTCAGGCCGACGCGAAACTCGCGAACGGTCAAGAGCCTGGATGAGCTCGTCGGCGACCCGATCCGTTACCTTCCGCCCGACGTGCCCCGGGGGCCGGCGGACCAGCTTGGCGGTTCCCGCCCGCCCGCCTGAGCGCGGGCCGCCCTTCCTGAAACTTCAGACGCCTGGTGCTCGTAGATCCCCAGTAGACAGCCGGCGTGTCGCTCCGCACGGCGCTCCGGCCCGGAGGTACCCCATGATCGAACTGCTTGTGCTTGGCGGCCTCGTGCTGGTCGGCCTGCTCGTGTTCGGCCTGCTGGCGCTCGTGGTGTCCGTGATCAAGCTCGCGCTCTTCGTGGTGTTGCTGCCCGTCCAGCTCTTCGTCAAGCTGCTCCTGTGGCCGGTTCGCCTCCTGTTCGGTCTGCTCCTGCTGCCGGTGATCGGCGTCGGCCTTGTGCTCGCCCTGATCGTCGCCGTCGTCGCCGGCCTGATCGCGGTCGTCGTGCCGCTCCTGCCATTCTTGGTGCTCGGTCTGTTGATCTGGGCCATCGTGAGGGCCGGCAGGAAACCAGTGCCGATTGCCTCATAGCCGTCCGTTTGCCTCCGTTCGTCCCGCGCGCTAAGCTGCTCGGCGCCCTCCGTGCATCCGCGGCGGGTCCATTCCAGGAGTGCTTGCCGTGAGATCCACACCGGTGATCCTCGTGCTGATCGTGTCCCTGCTGGCCGTCGTCCCGGCGACCGGACGGCAGGCGGCGGTCCCGTATCGCATCCTGGTGACGAACGACGATGGCGTCAAGGCGCCGGGCATCCTGGCGGTTGCGCAGGTTCTCCGGTCGCTGGGCGAGGTGACCGTGATCGCGCCAGCCGACGCGCAGAGCGGAATGAGCCACGCCATTAGCATCACGGACCCGATCTACGTGGACCAGGTGCGGCTCCCGGGCGGGATCGAGGCCAGCGCCGTGACTGCGACGCCGGCAAGCTGCGTGAAGATCGCCCTCGACGCCCTGATGGACCGCAGGCCCGATCTCGTTGTGTCCGGGATCAATCGTGGCTACAACCTCGGGATGACGGCGTACGTGTCGGGCACCGTTGGCGCGGCCCGGGAGGCGGCGCTGCAGGGCATTCCCGCCATCGCCTCGTCGCTCGCCTCAGCCGGCGATCCGCGCTACGAGGCTGCCGCCGACGTGACTCGCCGGGTGGCGGCCTACGTGAAAGCCAGGGGGCTCGAGCCGGGCGTCTTCCTGAACGTCAACGTGCCCGCGGGGGACGCAGACGTGTTGCGCGGCATCCGGGTGACGGCGCAGAGTTCCGTTGGCGGGACCGAACGGTTCGAGGAGCAGAAGTCGCCTCGAGGCCGCCGGTACTTCTGGAACATCTACCGCGAGCCCGATCGCGACGTGGAGGGCACCGACGTCTGGGCCGCCGCCCAGGGCTACGTGGCGGTCACGCCGCTCAGGGTGGGTGAGTTCGACAGGAGGACGTTCGAGGGGCTGAAGGACATACGGTAGTACTTGATAGCTGTGACTTAATCCGTCGAGAGTGGTGGTGGGCCTGGCGGCTCCTGCCTCCACCAATCCGTGTCCTGTTCGAAGGCGTCCGCCGCCCTGAGCAACGTGGCCTCGTCGAACGGCGGGCCGACAAGCTGCAAACCGACGGGCAGGCGATCGGCAGTGAAGCCGCACGGGATGCTGATCGCGGGCAGCCCGGCCAGGGACGCGCCAACCGTGAGCACGTCCGCCAGGTACATCTGCAGCGGGTCCCGCACGCGTTCCCCGAGTCTGAACGGCGGAGTCGGACTGGTCGGCATGGCCACCACATCGACCGTCTCGAACGCCTGATCGAAGTCCCTGCGGATGAGCGTGCGGACCTGCTGGGCCTTCAGGTAGTACGCGTCGTAGTACCCCGCGCTCAGCACGTAGGTGCCCAACATGATCCGGCGCTTCACCTCGGCGCCGAATCCCAACGCCCGCGTCTGCTCGTACATGGCCTGCACGAGTGGCCGGCCATCAGGATCGACGCCCGGCTCCAGACCTTCAGGTGCTGGTTGCGGGCTATCGGCCGAAGGCCGATGTGCGCGGAACCCGTATCGCACGCCGTCATACCGGGCGAGATTCGAGCTGGCCTCGGCTGTCGCCACGAGGTAGTACACGGGAATGCCGAACCTCGCGTGCGGCAGCTCGATGTCGATGATCGTCCCGCCTCGCGCCCGGAGAACGTCGAGCGCCTCGAGGACGCGGAGCCGCACCTCGGCGTCGACGCCCGCGTCGAGCTCGCCGCGCGGGACGCCGATCCGAAGGGATCCAATGTCGCCGGTCAGCGCGTCCAGGTAATCCGGCACAGGCTCGTGCGAGGCGGTCGAGTCGAGCGGGTCAGCGCCCGCGATGACACCGAGCACGGTGGCCGCGTCCCTGGCTGTGAGCCCAAGCGGGCCGATCTGGTCCAGCGACGAGGCGAACGCAATCAGGCCGAAACGTGACACGCGTCCGTACGTCGGCTTCAGGCCAACGATGCCGCAGAACGCCGCGGGCTGACGGACCGATCCCCCGGTGTCCGATCCCAGGGCCGCCGGGGCCATGCGCG
>Ga0315296_10001710_pt1 | contig 19065 bp, 17 predicted proteins | sample YL17G14_18_MG_FD_203921 | JGI IMG/M metagenome (GOLD analysis project Ga0315296, IMG submission 203921) | Sediment microbial communities from Yellowstone Lake, YNP, Wyoming, USA - YL17G14_18 | ecosystem: Environmental > Aquatic > Freshwater > Lake > Sediment | place: USA: Wyoming | collected... | reverse complement strand
CGGAGCACGGACGGGGGGAGGAACTGGGTCCCGGACACCAGCAAGGTGTACGCCAACCTGAGCGCGGTCTGCGCCCTGGACAGCACGCACGTCTGGACCGTGGGGAGCTATGGGATGGTGCTTGGCTGGGGGGAGGCCGGGAACACCGGCATTGAGACAAGGGGACAAGGAGAGGGGGAGACAAGGAGACAGGAAACGGCCTTAGGGCAGAGCTATCCTAACCCCACGACAGGGATAGCGTCGTTTGAGTATGAATTAGCCCAGAACGGAAAGATGAGGGTGAGGGTCTACAATATCGCAGGACAGGCCGTGAGGACCCTGGTAGAAGGCATGGAGCCCGCCGGCAGGCATATCGTGACCTGGGACGGGAGGGACGAGGCCGGGAGGAGGACGGGGAGCGGGACGTATTTCTACTGCTTGGAGGCCGGAGACAGGAAAGCGGTGAGGAAGATGGTGATAATAAGATAGACCGTGGACTGTGGACTGTAGACCGTAGACTTGAACCAAAAAGGGCGGGGCGAAGGCCTCGCCTTGTTCATCAGGTAGGAGGAACCCCACCCACCCCAAATTGCCTGACGGCAATTTCCGCTAGGGGGGCAAGCTCCCCTTCGGCGCTCGCCAAGAAAAAGCCTCAGGCTCGCTGAGCACCCCCAAAGTAAGAAAGTTCAACCTCACCCCCGCCCCTCTCCTAAGTCTTTAGGAGAGGGGTAATCCTTTTATAGGTCCTTTGATTCCCAGGCCTAAAGGCCTGGGCTATTGATTTCATAGGGAAAGGGGCGCAGAGACGTTCGCCCCTACATATTTAACGAAGGGCTTGCAGAAGAAAGCGGGGTGGGCTATAATTGTAAATCAAATGAACCCTTCCCGAAGATATCCTCATGTCCTTTTGGTTCTCCTATAAAGACAAATCCGGACGAAACCAAGTCATTGGCGTAGACTTCCTGCCGCCTGTGATAATCATTCTCGTCGGCATGGTTGCAGCAATCATCCTCCCCAACCTACTGATCCATCCGGCTCCCTTTTTCTATCTCTTCTGCGCGACCACCGGCATGGGGCTCATCCTGTTCCTAATCTCAAAGGCCTCGTTATTCTCCAAGGGGATGCTTTTGACCTTCGGCACGAAGGCCATGAGCAAGCCGTTTAGAGTATGCTATTATCTTGGTTATGCCCTGATCGTTTTAGGAGCATTGGGAGTGCTTGTCACGATGGTCATTTATGGGGGAAAGGGTTAGGAGAAGCCATGAAGAAAGACCTGAAAGCGAACTTCCTGAAGCTCTGGAAGAAGCACTTCGACGGGGCCGAGCTGCCCATCACATTCTACTACACCGACGAGGAGGCCGTGCCCGGGCCGCCTCCCCACGCGGACCGCTGTTTGATCGCCAACCTGGTCAAGGTGCGAAAAGGGACCCCCCTGCGCTTCGGGAAGGAGACCATCGGGTGCGCCGGGGGAAAGCGATATGCAGGATACTCCGAGACCCTGCGGCCGGACTTCGAGTACTTCCTGTCCTGCGGGATCCCAGGGAAGATGGAGGGCGAGCGCTACAAGAAATCCCCGGAGCTGGTCCGCGAGTTCCTGGCCAAGGCCCCCAGGGTCAAGGCCCCCAAGCCGTACCTCGTGTTCAAACGCTGGGACCAGATGGAGGAGGACGAGGAGCCCGAGGCCGTCGTCTTCTTCGCCGCGCCGGACGTCCTCTCCGGCCTGTTCACCCTGGCCAGCTTCGACACCGCCGAGGAGAGCGGGGTCATCGCGCCCTTCGGGGCGGGGTGCGGGTCCATCGTGCTGTACCCCTACTTAGAGAAGGACAAGCCCAACCCGCGGGGCGTCATCGGGATGTTCGACCCCTCGGCCCGGCCCTATGTTCCGCCCGACGTCATCACCTTCGCGGCGCCGATGGCGAAATTCGTCCGCATGGTAGAAAACATGGAGGAGAGTTTTCTCATCACCTCCACCTGGAGCAAGATCTACAAAAGGATATCCAACCCTAAAAACCCTAAGGGATGATTTACTCCAGGCTCGGAGAGCTCTTCGCCCTGGCCGCGGCCGGGTGCTGGACCATCACGGCCCTGTCCTTCGAATCCGCGGGAAAGCGGGTCGGGTCCCGGGCGGTCAACTTGATCCGCCTGTGCCTGGGCCTGGCGGTCATGGTCCTGTTCAACTGGGCCCGGCGGGGGCAGCCCCTGCCCCTGGACGCCACCGGGCATCAGTGGCTCTGGCTCTCCCTCTCCGGGCTCGTCGGCTTTTCCTTCGGGGATCTCTTGCTGTTCGAGGCCTTCGTGCTCCTGGGCGCCCGGACCTCGATGCTCCTTATGGCCGCGGTCCCGCCGATGACCGCGGTCCTGGGCTGGGCCGTCCTGGGCGAGGCGATGACGGTCTATAGTTTATTAGGAATGGTCGTAACCATCCTCGGGATCGCCCTGGTCATCCTGGAGCGACCCGCGGCAGGCGCCCCGCTGAAGACCGCGAAGCCCCTGGCCGGACTGCTCTGCGCCTGCGGAGGAGCCGTGGGCCAGAGCTTGGGATTGGTGCTCTCCAAATACGGCATGGGAACCTACGACGCCTTCGCCGCGACCCAGATCCGGCAGATCGCCGGGATCGGGGGCTTTCTCGTCCTGTTCCTCTTCCTCCGGATCTGGCCCCAGGTCTTACAGGCGCTGCGGAACGGAAAGGCCATGGCCGGGATCTCCACGGGCGCTTTCTTCGGACCCTTCCTGGGCGTTTCCTTCTCCCTCCTGGCCATCCAGCACGCGGTCACCGGCGTGGCCTCCACGATCATGGCCCTGACCCCGGTCCTGATCATCCTCCCGGCGGTGGTCGTGTTCAAGGAGAAGGTCACGGCCAAGGAGGTCATCGGGGCCTTCGTGGCCGTGGCCGGTGTCGCGATCCTGTTCCTAAGGTAATCATCCCGATGGCCTTGAACTCCGGAGAGGCGTTGTGGTATAGTATTGCCTTGATTAAATCATGGGTTGGAGAACGATGAGCGTACAGGAAGCCTTAAAGATCCTCAAGCGCGGGACCGTGGAGATCCTGCCCGAGGAGGACCTGGTCAAGAAGCTGGAAAGGTCCGAGAAGACCGGCCAGCCCTTGAAGGTCAAGTGGGGAGCCGATCCCTCGGCCCCGGACCTGCATTTGGGGCACGCCGTGGTGCTGCGGAAGATGAAGGAGTTCCAGGAGTTGGGGCACGAGGTCATCTTCGTGATCGGGGACTTCACGGCCCGGGTCGGGGACCCCACGGGACGCTCGGAAACCCGCAAGCCGATGAGCGAGGAGGAGGTCGCCCGCAACGCCGAGACCTATTTCCGGCAGGTCTACCGCTTGTTGAGAAAAGAAAAGTGCCGGGTGGTCTACAACCATGACTGGCTGGGCAAATTGACCTTAGCCGAGATCCTGCGCCTGTCCTCGCACTACACCGTGACCCGGACCCTGGAGCGGAACGACTTCGCGGAGCGGTTCAAAAACGGGCAATCCATCGGGGTGCACGAGTTCCTGTACCCCATGATGGTGGCCTACGACTCCGTGGTCCTGAAGGCCGATATCGAGCTGGGCGGGACGGACCAGACCTTCAACCTGCTGGCCGGGCGGGAGCTGATGTCCGAGCTGGGCCTGGAGCCCCAGGTCTGCATGACCCTGCCCCTTTTATTGGGCCTGGACGGGGTCCAGAAGATGTCCAAGAGCCTGGGAAACACCATCGCCATCGAGGACCCCCCTCAGGAGATGTTCGGGAAGGCGATGTCCATCCCGGACAGCCTGATCCTGAACTACTTCGAGCTGGCCACGACATTGGACGAGGCGGAGTGCCGGAAGATCAAGGCCCTTTTAGCTGAGCCGGGGACGAACCCCCGGGACGTGAAGGTACGATTAGGAAAAGAAGTCGTAACCCTTTATCACTCCAAGGGGGATGCCGAGAAGGCCGCAGAAGACTTCGACCGCGTCTTCAAAGAGAAGCAAAATCCTGGGGATATGCCCGTGCACGTCGTCGGCGAGCCGAAGGTCTGGATCGTGAAACTCCTGACCTCCTCCGGATTGGCTGTATCCTCCAGCGAAGCCAGAAGGCTCGTCTCTCAGGGGGCCGTGGAAGTGGACGGAGAGCGGGTGAGCGACCCGGACGCCCAGGTGGACCTCTCCCAGGAGCGTGTCCTGAAGGTCGGAAAGCGGAGGTTCCTGCGGGTCCGGTAGGGGAAGTTCGAAAGAAATCTGAAGGGCAAAGCTTGAGGCTTTGTCCTTTTTTCATTGGGATTGATTGTGGGGGTCCAGGGCGCCTGTGATTTGAGCTTCATCGCCGGAAGCCCTAACACCCTCATTAAAAGACAGTTACAGCAACATCTAACAGGCGCTTTAAACCTTCTGCCCTTTTCCCTGTCTAATTGAAGGAAACAATAGAAGGAGAGATGTCCATGAAACGTTTGGCAGGCTTCAGCCCTGCTTCTTTCGTCTGGCTCGGAGCGAGCCTTTTCGCCCTGATGGTCGTCGCCGGCCCCGCCTCCGCGCTGTGGTTCGCCCCGCCCCCGGCCACCACCAATCCCCTGAACTCGGTCAGCTTCCCCCGCAACACCTCGGTGGGGTATGCCGTGGGGGACGGCGGCACCATCCTCAAGACCCAGAATGGGGGCGCGAACTGGGGCTTTCAGACCTCGCATACCGCCAACACCCTGAATTCGGTCTGCTTCCCCTCGGATGCCTCCATCGGGTACGCCGTGGGGGACGCCGGCACCATCTTAAAGACCCAGGACGGGGGCGCGAACTGGGTCCTGCAGCCCTCGAATATGACCGTTGCTCTGAATTCGGTCGCGTCCCCCCGCAATACCTCCATCGGGTACGCCGTGGGGGGCGGCGGCACCATCCTCAGGACCACGGACGGGGGCGCGAACTGGGGCTTCCAGGCCTCGCACACCGCCAACACCCTGAACTCGGTCTGCTTCCCCCGCAATGCCACGACCGGCTATGCCGTGGGGGGCGGGGGCACCATCCTCAGGACCACGGACGGGGGCGCGAACTGGGGCCCGCTGATCTCGGGCACGAACCAGGATCTTACCTCGGTCTGTTTCCCCCAGGATGCCACGACCGGCTATGCCGTGGGAGACGGGGGCACCATCCTCAAGACCGCAAACGGGGGCGCGAGCTGGGTCCTGGAGAACGCAGGCACGGGCAACGGGCTTACCTCGGTCTGTTTCCCCCAGGACGCCGCGACCGGCTACGTCGTCGGGGAAATCGGCAACATCTTCAAGACCCAGGACGGGGGGGCGACCTGGTTCATCCAGTCCTTCCCGGAGTCCCTGGCTCTTAACGCGGTGTATTTCCCGGTGAATGCCTCCATCGGATACGCCGTAGGGAATGGGGGCGCCATCCTCAAGACTACGGACGGCGGGAGCGACCTGGCAGGCGGGCCGCCGGTCCCGGGCCCCGCGGTCGCCGGAACCTATTACCCGGTGCCGCTCGAGCCCTATCCCTACATAGTCCCCGTCCCCCGGCCCGAGCCCTGGCCGTTTAGGTTCTATATGGGGTTCTATTATGATCCCTGGGGACGGAGGGTATACTATCCGAGGCGGCCGCGCTGGGTAAGGCCTTTCCCCGGAAGGTTTCCTCATGAAGGCGGAAGGCGGGAACACCAAGGCCCTCCGCATCGCGGAGGGAGGTAGGCCGACTTCACAACGTATCCCTGCTCTGAGGCGAGCGGGGGGTTGAATCTATAAACGACGATCAGAGTGCTCGTCGGAAAGGGGCGAAGCTCAGCTTCGCCCCTTTTTCACTGCGCACGTTTGTGGGGGTCCAGGGCGTTTCGCAGGCCGTCGCCCAGGAGGTTGAAGCCCAGGACCGTGATGAAAATCGCCATCCCCGGGAAGGCCACGATCCAGGGCGCGGCACGGAAGTACTCCTTTCCCTCGTGAATCATTCGGCCCCAGTCCGGGGCCGGAGGGGGCACGCCCACCCCGAGGTAGCTCATCCCGGCCTCGAGCAGGACCGTCATGGCGACGTTCAGGCAGACGTAGATCACGACCGGGGAGAGGATGTTGGGCAGGATGTGGCGGAGGAGGATCCTCGGGTCTGAGAACCCCAGGGCCCGGCCGGCAAGGACGTAGTCCTTTTCGGACTCCGCGAGGGTCAGCCCCCGGACCAGGCGGGCCACCCCGGTCCACATCACCAGGGAGAGCACGAAGATCACGGTCGCGGCCGAGGGCGGAAGCACGGCCACCAGGGCCATGGCCAGGAGCAGTATGGGAAAGGCCATCATCACGTCCGTGAGGCGCATCAGGACCCCGTCCAGCCAGCCCTTCCTGAACCCGGCGAGGAGGCCGACCAGGCCTCCGATCAGGAGCGCGAGGAGGTTCGCGGAGACGCTGATCAAAAGCGTATAGCGCGTGCCCGCCAAAAGGCGCGAGAGGAGGTCCCGGCCCAGGGTGTCTGTGCCGAGGGGGAACTCTTTGCAGGGGCCGATGGGCATTCCTTCGTCCGTGAGGCCTGAGCTGAAGGCCTTCATCGGATCCTTGGGAGTGATAAACGGAGAGAGCAGGGTCACCAGGACCAGGATGAGGAGAATGAGCCCGCCCACGGCGACCTCGATATTACGCAATACAGGATGCCGGGCAGACATTTCAGACCCGGTGGCAGCTCACGGTGTGGTTCTCATGATGGGTGCGGAGTTCGGGCACCTCGATGCGGCATTCTCCCTGGGCCAGGGGACAGCGGGGATGATAAGGACAGCCTGGAGGGGGGTCCACGGGATTCGCCGGCTCCCCCAAGGCTTTCGCTTTTTGGGCAATCGGCTCATCGCTCAGGGTGGGAATGGCCGAGATCAGGGCCTGGGTGTAGGGATGAAGGGGGGACGAGAAGACCTCCCGGACCGGGCCGGACTCCACAAACCGGCCGAGGTACATCACCGCCACGCGGTCCGCGAGCATGGAGATGACCGCGAGGTCGTGGGAGATGAAGAGGTAGGTCAGGGAGAGCCGGGATTTGAGGTCGGTGAGGAGGGAGAGGATCTGGGCCTGGATGGAGACATCCAGGCTGGAGACCGGCTCGTCCAGGACCAGGAATTTAGGAGAGACCGCCAGGGCTCTGGCGATGCCGATGCGCTGGCGCTGGCCCCCTGAGAACTCGTGGGGGAACCGCCGGGCGTGGTCTTGGGACAGCCCCACCATATCGAGAAGTCCGCTCACCCTCTTGTCCTTTTCCTCCTTTCCTCTGGTTCCGTGAACCCAGAGAACCTCTCCCAGGACCTCTCCCACTCTCATCCTCGGATTCAGGGAACTGTAAGGGTCCTGAAAGACCATCTGCAAATCCGTCCGGAGCGCCTGGAGCTCGCCGGATGGAAGTTTGATCAGGTCTTTCCCCTGGTAAACCACATGACCCGACGTCGGCTCCACCAGACGAAGCATGGCCTTGCCTAAAGTGCTTTTACCACACCCGGACTCCCCCACGATGCCCAGGATCTCCCTTTCACGGATTTCAAAGGACACGCGGTCCAGGGCGCGAAGATGCTTCCTTCCGCCCTTCCGGGAAGGTACCGCATAGTGCTTGGAGAGGTCCGTGACCGCGATCATGCTTTAAGCGTTTCGGCCTTCCAACATCTTGAAAGGTGCCCGGACGAGACTTCGGAAAGGTCCGGTTCTTTCTCTCTGCATACGTCCTCGACGATCGGACAGCGGGGGTGAAAACGGCAGGCCGGGGGAAAACGCTTGGGATCGGGAACGGTGCCGGCGATTCCGGAGAGGCCTTTCCGGCCCAGCTCGGGCCTGGAGGAGAGCAGGCCCTTCGTGTAGGGATGCCTGGGATGACGCAGGACCTCATCCACTTTCCCTTGCTCCACAATCCGACCGGCGTACATCACGGCCACGCGGCCGGCAACGCGCGAGACGACCCCCATGTCATGGCTGATGAACAGGACGGCCATGCCGTATTCCTGCTGGAGAGAGCCAAGGAGGTCTAATATCTGGGCCTGGATGGTCACGTCCAGTGCCGTGGTGGGCTCATCGGCGATCAACAGGGAGGGCTTGAGGACGAGGGCCATCGCGATCATCGTCCTCTGTCTCATGCCGCCGGAAAGCTGGTGGGGAAAGTCCCGCGCCCGGCGCTCCGGGATGGGAATGCCCACCTGCTTTAATAAAGCGATGGAGCGCTCTTCAGCCTCCCGCCGGGAGACCTTTTCATGAATCAGGATGGCTTCGGAGACCTGGTCGCCGATGCGCAGGAGGGGATTCAGGCAGGTCATCGGCTCCTGGAAGATCATCGCCAGGCGGGAGCCGCGGACCTGACGCATGGCCTCGTCCGGAAGCTGGAGAAGGTTCTGGCCCTCGAACAGGGCGCGGCCTGAGATCCCGCTGCCCTCGGGAACCAGCCGCAGGAGCGAGAGGGCCGTGAGGCTTTTGCCGCACCCGGACTCCCCCACGAGACCCAGGGCTTCGCCGGGGGATAAGGAGAAAGAAACCCCATCTACGGGGGAAAAGCTGTGCTCCCGGCTTGGCAGGGTAAGACGCAGGTCCTGGACATCCAGAAGAAGGGACATGGGGAAAAGGATAGCATAAAAGAACGGAAGGGTTCAAGGAGCTTGAATGGATTACTCTGATTGTAGTAGAATAACGCGGAGAAAACATTCCAATGAACGCGACAATCCATTCTTTAGTCACCCGAATTCAGCCCTGGATGGATTCGGTGAGAGCCCAATATGGGGTGAACCCCATCGTATTCCTCATCCTGATGGTCCTGTGCGCGCCATTCTTCTATTTCTCCATCTACCGCCTGATCCGGGCCGGGGTCAAAAAGGACGCAAAAGCGCTCACCCTGTGGGGCGCCGTCTTCCTCGCCGCAACGATAATCCCTTACCTTTATGTCCTCTTCTTCGGGCACAACCTGCCGTGGTACGTGTATTTCATCCTCGGGGCGCTCATCGGCCACTCGGGGTGGTCGCTTTACAAGAGACTCAAAGGGAAGAAGTGCCAAGGCTCTGAACCGGGAGGAAAGGTCAACCCCACCTCCTAAATTGGGGGTTTAGACCCACCCGGCCAAATTTTGGCCGGGCATTCCTTTTAATGGCTAAGTTACTGCCCTGATTGACCTTAGTCTATTAAATGCCCGCTTGGGTACGTCGCATACCCAGGTGGGTACGCCGCATACCCAGATGGGTACGTCGCATACCCAGGTGAGTACGTCGCATACCCAGGTGGGTACGCCGCATACCCAGGTGGGCATGTCGCATATCCAGGTGGGCATGTCGCATATCCAGGCGGGTATACCGCACACTCAGGCGGGTATGCCGCATCCCCCGGCCCCCTACGAGGGGCCGGGGGGCAGGTGGATTTTGACCGCTCCCATCCCTGGGTAACGACGAAAGGGCGGGGCCAAATGGCCCCGCCCTCGTCACCGGATCGAAGTTACTGTAGTATGATGGGGATTTTCGCCCAGAAGGTCATCGCGCGGTCCTCGCGGGCCTTGACCCCCTCGATGAGCACTTGCTTGTCGGTCTTGATCGTGCCCTTATAGACCTCCTTGCCGTTGGCCATCATGGTCACAGGCTTGGAGAGGTCCAGGAGGCTTTTATTGAGATAGAGGGTCATCTTGCCCACGCCCTCTGACTTCACCTCGATCAAGTTGTTCTTCTTGATCTCCACGTCGAAGCTCGCTTTGCCTGAAAGGGAGTCCACCTTGACCCAGTAGCGCCAGCCGGGCTTGGCCATCACCCCGGAGACCTTCTTGGGGAAGGGGTCGCGGACGTTCTTTTCAAAGAAGGCCAGGGCCTCGAGGTAGTCCTTGTAACGCCCATTGCCCGCTTCGCGGAGATCGTGCCCCAGGCCCGGGGTCTCCACATATTCGACCTTGCAGCCCAGGCTGTCCAGGCGGGCCTTCATCATCCGGTCCGCGCCCACCGGGATCACGGGGTCGGCCTCGCCGTGCATGATGCGCAGGGGGACGTTTCGCAGGTTCTTGAGCATGGCCGGGTCGTCGTCCTCCGTGTTCTCATCCACGGGATTGCCCGCGATCGGGGCCGCGGCCGCGAAGAGATCCGGGTTGCGAGTGGCGAGGTAGTCCGTCCCCAGACCGCCGTTGGAGAAACCCATCAAGAAAACCCTGTTCTCCTCGATGTTGTACTTGCTCTTCATGTCTGCGAGGACTGCGATCGCGATCTTCGCGCCCTCCTGCCACCAGGATTTTCCCCCGGCCACCGGGCAGGCCACGAAATAGCCCTTGTCCGCCACGTGGCTCGGCCAGTCTCCGATCATCCATTCCCCGTTGCCCCCTCCTCCGGCCAGGCAGAGGATCAGCGGATAGCGTCGGGACTCGCAGTAGGTCTCCGGGATGTAGAGGGCGTAGCTCCCCTTGAGGTCGCCTTCGCTGAACTCCTCCTTCACGATCCCCACCCGGCGGGTGGACCAGAGCTGCTTGTCGGGCTTCTTCCAGGTCTCGACCTGGGCCGCGGGGATGGAGTTCTCCCCCTCCTTCAGACGATAGCCGGCGGGCTTCTCCGGCTTGCAGGGCTCGAACTTGATTTTGTACTTGCCGAGGAGCTTTTCTCTTTTCGTCCGGGATGCAATCGCGGTCCCACGGGTCACCAGGATGGGATCCTTGCTCTTGAGCATTAAGACGAGCGCCGTGTCCGGCACCTCCACGCCCTGGAAATACTTCTGGATGAGCGCCCCGGAGGCCGCCCAGCGCGCCTGCCCCGAGGTGTCCTCGAGGGCCCGAGTGAGAAGTTGAACATCCTTGGCACCCTTGGACAGGCCCAGGTAATAGGCTGCGAATGCCCGGAGCCTGGTCTCGGGAGCGCGCTCGATCAGGCGCGACAGAACCTCCGGGTCGGCCTTGGTGTCGGCCTCCACCTTGACGAGATCGCTCTGGGGATAGACCGGCTGGAGCTGCCCGAAGAGGTCGTCCATGAGCGATTCCGAGACCCCCTGGGCCAGGTCTCCCGAGGAATAGGCCGCCATCGTGCTGAACCGCTCCAGGGCCGCGAGTGTCCGTTTCTGGCCGAGGAAGCCCAGGCCGTCGAAGAAGGCCTTGGTGGCCTGATCCTCCTTGGCGAGCATCGGCCCGAGGTCGTCCGTGCCGGTGAACTCCACGGTAACTTTCTTCATCCGTTCTTCCTGAGGGTAGAACTGAATGGCTCCCTCCACTTCGAGAGCGACCATCCGGCCCAGAACCTGAGAAAACCAGAACTTGGTCTTGAACTTCGTGCTCTTGGGATATTCGGACTTCCCGTCAGGGTTAGAGACCTTGGCTTCGCCGAAGAGGACCAGGCACTTCTGTTTCAATTTCGTTTCGGGCTTGGCGGACACCTTGTAGGTGAAGGCATACTTGCCCATGCCGTAGGTCTGCTCCCGTGTCCAGGGGCGGTTGGGCTTGGGCAGGGCCTGGGGAATCACCGTGGCGTCGAACCCCCCGAGGAGGACATGGAAATAGGACCCTTGGGCCACGCCCTTACCCTCCTCGTTGGCCCCGAAGTCGTCCAGGAGCTCCACGCTCATCGTCCGCTTTTCCTCCCCGACGATGGACTTCTCCAGTACGGCGCGGTCCTGGGCCGGGCCCTCCTGACCGTCCTTCTGGAAGGAGGTGAGCTTCAATTCCACGAGCCGGGTGTCGAAGACCACCGGGGTGCGTTCGCCGCTTCTCTCCCCGCAGATGAGATCGCTCTTCCAGACCCCGTCGTAGGCCCGCTGGGTCACGGAACCCTTTTTGTCCGTCTCCTTGAACTCTTCGTGGGATTTGACGTTGTAATGGTAGACCTTGGCCTTCTCATAGTTGTAGCGGGGCGGCCCGGCCTTGCCCTTGGCCGTCTTGACCGCATGAGCCGGAAGGCCCAAGACAAGAAGGACCCCACATGCTAAAAGAAACCCCTGCCTCACTTTTACCATCGCTCTGGCCTCCAATAAAAGAGTGAACTACATAACCTTTGCATTTTATCACATTTGCCAGGAAGGGGTCAAGAGGGACGGGAAGACAAGCCTTCCCATTTCACCCTCCCTTTTTGGGATACGGATTGAAAAAAATGGAACCCTTTGCGAACAGGAAATCGACATAGGGGAAATGGGGAAAACCAAACGACCGGGCAACGGAGTAATTTCGAAGCGAACGTTTATAGGGTTCGGGGTGACCAAAACGGCCTTGAATTTTCCCTCTCATTCTGGTATCATATCGCCACGAGCGATAAGGCAAAGGGGCTCTTCCGGCCCCAACGACCCATAGGCTCTTGGTTTAAACAATCATCCCTAAGGAGGTCGGGCAATGATCAAGGAGATCACGGCGAAGGCGCTCAACCCCAAGCGGTTCAACGCGGAGCTGGTGAAGGAGATCCGGGCCGCGGTCGGAGGAGGGCGTAATCGCCGTATTCACGGCTTGCCTGGCCCTCGGAGGAGGGGTGATGAAGGCTGAGCCCAAAAACCCGTTCGTCTACTGGGAGCTGGCCTCCCACGACGCGGTCAAGTCCGTGGCGTTCTTCGAGAAGGCCTTCGGCTGGAAGTTCGCCTACGACGAGAAGACCACGATCTTCGAGCTCCCGATCCCCAAGGAGGACAACCGCTTCACAGGCGGGGGCATCTTCACTCTGCGCAAGGCCAAGCTGCCGTTCGTGACCCTCTATATCGAGGTCGAGGATGTCGACAAGAAAGCCAAGGAGATCGAAGTTCTGGGCGGGTTCCTGGTCATCCCGCCGTTCGATATAGCGAAGGACACACGAATCTGTCTGTTCAACGAGCCCTCCGGGGTCACCTTCGCCCTGATTCAGGCCAGGAAGAAAAACCCATAGGGCCCGATCGTGCTCACCCCTGTCAGTCAAAGTATAACCGATGAAAAGGAGGCTGGAACGTGATTAAGGAGATCACCGCAAAGGCGCTCAACCCCAAGCGGTTCATCGCGGAGCAGGTGAAGGAGATCCGGGCCGCGGTCGGAGACGGGCTGGCGATCAACGCCCTGTCGGGGGGCGTGGATTCGTCCACGGTCACACTGCTCGGGCACAAGGCCCTGGGGAAGCGCCTGGTGAGCGTGTTCGTAGAGAACGGGATCATGCGCGAGGGCGAGCCCCAGCGTGTCGCGACGCTCTTCCGCAGGCTCGGGGTCCCGGTCCAGGTCGTGGACGCGAAAGCGGAGTTCTTCGCGGCGCTTAAAGGCATCACCGACCCAGAGGAGAAGCGCGAGGCCATCACCCAGACCTTCTATAAAAAGGTCTTCGGCCGCATCGTCAGAAAAAGCGGAGCGAAGCACCTGCTCCAGGGCACGATCCTGACCGACGTGGACGAGACCATCGCCGGGATCAAGCGCCAGCACAACGTCTTCGAGCAGTTCGGGATCGACCCGCAGAAGGTCTTCGGCTACCGCATCCTGGAGCCGCTCATCCAGCTGCGCAAGGACGGGGTCAGAAAAGTAGGCAAATTTCTCGGGCTTCCGGCCGAGATCTTCGGGCGCATCCCGTTCCCGGGCCCGGCCCTGTCGGCCCGCGTGATCGGCGAGGTGACCCCGGAGCGCATCGCGACCGTACGCAAGGCCACCGTCGTGGTCGAGCGGCTACTCAAGGGCACCGGGGCCTTCCAGTACATGGCCATCCTTCACGAGGACCGGGTGACGGGAATGCGCAACGGGAAGCGCGATTTCGGGCACCAGATCGAGGTGCGCTGCTGGGACAGCTTGGATGCCCGGAAGGCGACGCCGACGCAGCTGCCTTTTGCTGTGTTGGAAAAGCTCGCCAAGGAGATCCTCCGGGAGGTGCCCGGCGTAGTCAGCGTCACCTATAACATCACGTGTAAGCCTCCCTCGACCATCGAGGCGATTTAGGGTTTCAGGGTAGCGGTAAAATGACTCCTTAGGCTCCAATTAACCCTTATCAAGAGAAGGCGGCCGAAAGGCCGCCTCTTTGGTTTTAACCTCATTTGACAAAAGCCGGCCATCTGGACTACAATTTATCCTGCAGGAACCCCCAAGGAGGTCCCGATGAACGAAAAGAAGAAATCCTCAAAAACCCTCCCCCGCCCCGGGGCCAAGCCCAAGGCGCCGCCCGCAAGAAAGCGGCGGGCTTCCGAAGTTCCGCACGAGTCGGAGACGCTTTACCGGGCCCTGGCCGAGGCGGCCCCGGACATGATCTTCATCATCGGACGCGATGACCGGGTGGAATACGTCAACCGCATCGCCTCGGAAAGCCTGGGTCGAAAGCCCGAGGACCTGATCGGAAAGCCTCGGGCTCAATTCTTTCCTTCCGAGCCTTCCGACCGGCAGGGGCAGCGACTTGCCGATGTCTTTGAAAGCGGGAAGCCCCTTTTCGTTGAGAACTGTACCCCCTTTAAGGGCCGCTACCTGTGGCTTAACACCTGGCTGGTTCCACTCAAGAACGAGGCTGGAGAGGTCACCTCCGTGCTGGGGATCTCGCGGGACATCACCGAGCGAAAGGCGATGGAGCTGTCTTTGAAAGAGAGCGAGGAGAAGTACCGCACTCTGGTGGAGCGGGCAAACGACGGCATCCTCATCCTCCAGGACGGGGTTGTCCAGTACACCAACCCCCGGCTGGGTCTCTCCAGTGGCTACGCCACGGGCGAGATTCAGGGGAAGCGCTTCACCCAATTCATCCATCCCACAGAGGTTCCTAACGTCATCGACCGTTACCGCCGGCGTTTGGCCGGGGAGGATGTCCCGGCGATTTACGAGACGATCCTTTTGCGGAAGGACGGCAGCAAGCTTCCGGCCGAGATCAACGCCGGGATCATCTCCTTTCGGGGAAAACCCGCGGACCTGGTGATCGTCCGCGACCTCACCGAACGCAAGCGGGCCGAGTCGGCCCTGCAAAAAAAGGAGCGTTTCCTGGACAGTGTCTACGCGAGCATCCAGGACGGCATCAGCGTCCTGGACCGCGAGCTCCGCATCCTGAGCGTCAACCCAGCCATGGAGAAATGGTACCCCCACGCCATGCCCCTGACGGGAAAGAAGTGCTATGAGGCTTACCACGGGCTCCAGGAGCCCTGCGAGTTCTGCCCCACCCGATTGACCCTGGAGACCGGGAGGTCCGCCTACGAGGTAGTCCCCCGCCGGGGGAAAGAAGGCGAGGTGGTCGGCTGGGTTGAACTCTACAGCTTTCCCCGGGTGAACCCGGAAACCAAAGAGCTCGAAGGCGTGATCGAATACGTCCGCGACATCACCGAGCGCAAATGGGCCGAGGAGAAAGTCCTGGAATCCGAGCTCCAGCACCGCACGACCCTGGACTCCATGGGCGATGCGATCCACGTCGTGGACCGGGATCTCCGGCTGGCCCTGCTCAACGAGCGGTTCAAGCAGTGGTGCCGGGAGTTGGGCCTGGAGACTGAGGTCATCGGCCGGACGGTCTTCGAGGCCTTCCCCTTTCTCCCGGAGACGGTCCGCGAGGAATACGAACAGGTCTTCCGAACCGGAGAGACCCTCGTCACCGAGGAGGCCTCACAGGTGGGAGAACGGGAGATCATCACCGAGACCCGGAAGATCCCGATCCTTCAGGGAGGCGAGGTCGCCCAGGTGGTCACCGTGGTCCATGACATCACCAAGCGCAAGCGGGGCGAGGAAGCCCTGCAGGAGAGCCAGGAGCGGCTTGCCCGCATCGTAGAGACCGCCCCAGCCGGGATCACCATCGTCGATCGGAATGGACGGATCGCATTCGCCAATGCCGCAGCCGAGCGAATCCTGGGGCTGAGCCGCAGCGACATCAGCCAGCGGGTCTACAACGATCCCGCCTGGCGGATCACCACCCTGGATGGCAGGCCTTTCCCAGACGAGGACCTGCCCTTTACCCGGGTTATGGGGACCGGGGAGGCGGTGTTCGCGATCGAGCACGCGATCGAGCATCCAGACGGGCGCCGGATCTTTTTATCGATCAACGCCACCCCGCTCCGGGACGGCCAGGGAAGGACCTCGGGGATGGTGGCCTGTCTCGAAGACATCACGGAACGGAAGCAGGCCGAGGAGGACATTCAAAAGAACCTCCGGAAACTTCGCCAGGCCCTCTGGGAGACCATCCAGGCCATCGCCCTGATCATCGAGACCAAAGATCCCTACACCGCCGGACACCAGCGGCGTTCCACCCAGTTGGCCGAGGCCATTGCCCGCGAACTCGGGTTACCGGAAGAACAACGCGAAGGCATCCGCATGGCCGGGTTCATCCACGACCTTGGAAAGATCGCTGTGCCCTCGGAGATCCTGAGCAAGCCCAGCCCCTTGAACGAGATCGAGCGGGCCATCATCCAGAACCACGTCCGGGCAGGGTACGAGATTTTAAAGACCGTCGAGTTCCCCTGGCCGGTGGCCGAGATCGTGCTCCAGCATCACGAAAAGCTGGATGGCTCCGGGTATCCCAAGGGCCTTAGGGGAGACTCGATCCTGATCGAGGCCAAGATCCTGGCCGTGGCGGACATAGTCGAGGCCATGGCCTTCTACCGTCCCTACCGCCCGGCCCTGGGCGTTGACCAGGCGCTTGAGGAGATCGTGCGTTACAAGGGGGCGCGCTTCGACCCTCAGGTCGTGGAGGCCTGCCTGAGGCTGTTCACGGAAAAGGGTTTTGCCTTCGAGTGATAGGGTTCTCATTGAAACCCCGAAAAGCCAACGAGCCCCGCTCCTAAAGGAGCGGGGCTCGTTGATTTTGGAGCGACTATATAGAAGTCCTTAATTCCGAGATCAGGCGACTCGCGACCTCCTCCACCGCCCTTTCCACCTCCGGAGACAAGCCCTGGCCGGGTGCGAAAAGACCGCCCTCGATCCCGTAGACCACCATGTGGGAAGGCAGACGGCCCAGGGCCCGGGCCACCTCCACGGCCTCGGCCACGCCGAAGGAGTGGGAGGAACGATGCTCTAACCCTGTGGGGAGCGGCCCCACCTGGGCCTCGAACCGGTGAATCGTGCCGGGCACGGCTCCGGAGGAGACCGCGTCCACGAGCAGGACGGAGGGGGCGTCCTTCCAGGCCTCCACGAGCGAGGTTCCCTCGCCGTTCATCTCCATCACCCGGACCCCCGGCAGCCTCTGCGCCGCCAGCTTCCGGGCCACAGCGATCCCGGCCCCGTCGTCGCCGCGGTAGGCGTTGCCCACTCCGATGACCAGGGTCTCAGTCACGTTCGATGGTGAGTTTTAAAAAATGCGTGGCGCAGGAGATGCAGGGATCGTAGTTTCGGATGGCCTGCTCGCACTGCCAGGCCAGCTCGGTTTGGGGGAGACGGATGTTCTTTGTTATGAATTCCCGCAGGTCGCTCTCGATCGTCTTCTGGTTCTGGGACGTGGGCGGTACGATTTTGGCCTCCTGGATGGTTCCCGAATCATCCAGGCGGTAGCGGTGATAGAGGATTCCCCGCGGTGCTTCTGTCGTGGCCGTGCCTGTTCCGGCTTTGACCGCGATATCCACGGCAGGCGTCTCCGGCGGCTCGTAGGCCTCGATGATTCGCAGCGCCTCGTCGCAGGCGTACAGGGTCTCCACGGCCCGGGCGATGATGCTCTTGAACGGGTTGCGGCACCCGGGCTTGAATTTGGCTTCCCGGGCAGCCTCCTGGGCAACCTTGGAGAGCTTATCGTGGTTGAGGTTGAACCGCGCCAGGGGTCCCACGAAGTAGGCTCCCCGGTTGCGCAGCACCGAGTGCAGGGCGTTTGAGCGCTGGACGTGCTCCTCGAAGAAGTAGTTCTCGTAGTCCTTGACCGCGATGTCCAGGCCTTTGCTCGAGACCAGCCGTCCCTCGTTCATGGGATACTCCCCGGGATGGCGCAGGGCCACGAACTCGTAGTCCTGCTCGAACTCCGGGAAGGGCAGTTTGGCGGTCCAGAGCACCGTGGCCCGGGCCGCGTCCCGAGCCCATTTCAGCTTCTCGGCCAGCGGCGCCAGGTCCTTCTTGCTCGGGACCTTGTAAAAGCCGCCGACCCGGACGTTCACGGGATGGATTTCCCGCCCGCCCAGGAGGGCCACGATCTCGTTCCCGGCCTTCTTGAGCCGGAGCGCCTGCTCTACCTCCTTGGGATGCTCCTTGGCCATCTGGATCACGTCGTCCTTGCCCAGGAAGTCCGGGGCATGCAGCATGTAGATGTGCAGGACGTGGCTCTCGATCCACTCCCCGCAGTAGATCAGCCTGCGCAGGGCCCGGAGCGGACCCTCGACCTTGACCTCCAGAGCGTCCTCAATGGCGTGCACCGCGCTCATCTGGTAGGCGACCGGGCAGATCCCGCAGATCCGGGCCGTGATGTCCGGGGCCTCCGCGTAGCTCCGGCCCCGCAGGAAGGCCTCGAAGAACCGCGGGGGCTCGAAGATGCGGAACTCCACGTCCTGGACCTCGTCGCCCTTCATCTTGATGGTGAGGGCACCCTCGCCCTCCACCCGGGCCAGCATGTCCACTTTGATGGTCCTAACCTTCATGGGCTTCGCTCTCCTTCCGGAAGGCGTCGGCGTTGGCATTGAAGCTGCGGTAGGCCCGGAGGAGGTCCGCTTCCCCGACCCCGAGTTTGCTCCACCAGGCGGAGAGCGATTCCGTGTTGGGGGTCTCCTGGGGCCCGAAGCATCCGTAGCACCCCCGGTCGTAGGCCGGGCAGATCGCCCCGCACCCGGCGTGCGTGACCGGCCCCAGGCAGGGCGTGCCGTGGGCCACCATCACGCAGACCGAGCCCCGGCGCTTGCACTCCAGGCACACGCTCTCCGCCGGGGTGTTGGGCTGGCGTCCGAAGAGCAGGGCGCTCAGAACCTCCACCAGCTGGTGCTTGTTGATCGGGCAGCCCCGCAGCTCGTAGTCCACCCGGATGTGGTCCGCGATCGGGGTGGACTTGTTCAGGGTCTCGATGAACTCCGGCGTGGCGTAGACCAGGGAGGTGAACTCCTTCACGTCCTTGAAGTTCCTCAGGGCCTGGATGCCCCCGGAGGTGGCGCAGGCCCCGATGGTCACCAGGGTTTTGGAGGCCCGTCGGATGTGGTGGATCCGCTCCGCGTCGTGGGGGGTCGTGATCGAGCCCTCCACGAGGGTGAGGTCGTATGGCCCCTTGGCCACGGCGCTCGTGGCCTCGGCGAAGTTGGCGATCTCCACGGCCCCGGCCACGGCCAGGAGCTCCTCCTCGCAGTCCAGCAGGGAGAGCTGGCAGCCGTCGCAGGAGGCGAATTTGAAGACCGCTCATT
>Ga0315296_10001709_pt1 | contig 19074 bp, 19 predicted proteins | sample YL17G14_18_MG_FD_203921 | JGI IMG/M metagenome (GOLD analysis project Ga0315296, IMG submission 203921) | Sediment microbial communities from Yellowstone Lake, YNP, Wyoming, USA - YL17G14_18 | ecosystem: Environmental > Aquatic > Freshwater > Lake > Sediment | place: USA: Wyoming | collected... | reverse complement strand
ATAAGGGAAACTATTGACAAACTCAAAGATGTTGCTAATGACATTAAAAGATGCAGGGACATTATGGGTGATACTACTTCATATATGAAGGTTGATTATCTCAAAACACCTCAATACCATTTAGAAGTAGCACAGGAAGATATAAGAGAGGCTATAAAAATACTTGAAAAAAGAAGAAAAAAGGTGACTTATAAACAAGGGGAATATTCTCTTGATAGATTGGTTGAAGATTGGTGGAATGGAACTGGTGGAATAAAGTTAGAATTAGAAGAAAGTATGAAATTATTAAATGAAAGTTTAAAGTATTGTCATTATGTAAATGATAAATACGGGAGTGATGTATCACCTAAATTTATAAATTATTTGGAATCCCTACGAACTTCACAACAAAAATTTTTAAAAGCTCTGGATAATTTTATCATAACCACACATGATGAAAAATCTTTTTTATCAAATTTTGAACCTATAATTAGAAAATTTAATTTTACCGATCTTTTAAATTCACAAAAAGAATTTTTAGAACAAGTCGTGTTTTTTGATAGTATTTCTAAGTCTGAAATAGCCCGATTAATATCAAAAAGCAGAGAAAAATATTCTTTTTTTCAATTATATGATAATATTAAAAAACTTTCTGATATTTATAAAAGAACTCGTAAATTCATTAAAAATGTTGATTTACAAGCTTTAATGATAAAATCAACAAAGATGGTTGAAGGGGAAAAAATAATTCCTAAATGATTTCAAATTAGCTATATAGTATCCAATTCTGCCTATATTAAATCCATAGTCATAATCTAAGAATAAAATAGATTTCTATCAAATAGAATAAAGTTTTCTATTAAAAAGTTAGCCCCGAAAGGGAAAACCTATAATCAGTTAATTATTAAGGGCTTTATTATTGATTAGGAAATAAGTGGTGTTCTTTCAGGTTAAACAATGCAATATCATCTTTCAATTCCTTTAACTTTTTATCCCTGAATTGCAGATGTAGATTAGCCAAGTTTAACGATTCTTTTATAACACTTGATAGATCATCGTATCCTAATCTTCTACCAATATCCAAAACCTTATCCCATTCATCTTTATTGAAATGAATAGTTTGCTTTTTCCATTCTTGGTCTATATCAAATGGAATCAACTTGGCATATCTTGGCACTTGTATCACATCGATGATTGAATAGTATAGATATAGGCGACAAACGATTTATTCTTTGCCGTCTTGTATTACATAATTTATTTCATGGTAACTGTGGAATAGACATATTGGAGTAACGATAACTTATTTGATAATTCATCCAGAGAAAAATGATGATTTTTACTATATTTTTAGTAGTTTGTAATACCAAAAAGTTGAAAGTGTGTTACTCTTTCAGAATAGCATGATAACTTTTAGCGTTTGATCCTTATCACACGATAAACAGGATATATTTAATCTACGCTAATAACATCTCTTGCTCTTGCTGTTCTATTATTGCTTTCTTTTGCTGTCTTGTTTCTAAGACCTTTAATCTATTGACAATAGATGATAACACATTATTTGAATCTTCGACAAGCTTATTGATCCTATCGTTTAATATGCCTGAAGAATCAGTTAAAGTATTCAGCAAAGTAGAATTGATGTTATCCATTTGACTTTTGATATCATCGTTGATCTTGGTTATTATCTCTTGGATTGATTTATCTGTATCGATGCTTGATTCCTTGTTCGCTGTATCTATTGCTTGAATGTTTGACTGTGTTTCTGTTAAAGACTTGTTGACATCATCTAATGATGTTTGCTGTTTCTTTAATTGGTTGTTGGCTTCGGTTATATCCTTTCGTAAGACAGATAAGTCTATCTTGTTGACTGATGCTGATGTTTGATCGCTTTTATCCTCACATTCTTTCATTCTTTCTGTTAGGTTGTTGACGATAGTATGGATATTGGCGTTCCTTGTTTCCAATCGTGTTTCAAGCTGAACTTTTCCAAGATTACCTGCTCTTAATACAGGAACTTTCTCCTTTAATTCAGCTTCAAAGGTTTGTGTATTCAGGTTATCCAAGTCTTTCTGAACAAGCTTGGTTCTCTTTCGTTGATAGATTATTGCCAAGCATAAAACCACAATAATAATTATGGCGTTGATGATAAAGGATGGCGTTCCAAGATAAGCCATGACAGTTTCAAAGTTCATTCAATCCCTCAAGTTCTTTTTTTTTCTTGATCAAAGTTTGTATCCCAATGTTTGCATTATTCCTTACTTCTATTATTCGCCTGTCAATGCTTTCTGATGTGGTTAAAGCTTGTTCGCTGTAAGCTTTTCTTAAAGTGCCATTGACGAATGAAGATTGGTTAGCCATGCTAGTTAACCATGTAGCTATGTCAAGATCTAGAGCAAGTGAGATCACTATCTTTCTCACATCATCACATCATCACATCATATACATGATTAATATTGTAGTTATAGTAGGAATAACAGTCGTTGTGTGTTTGCATATTTCTATCATTGTGTATGTAGACAGACTAAGAATTAATATTATAATTTTACTACACCCCCCACATACTCGTCCCCTATATCTCACATAACAATATAATGGGGGATTAATGTGTGGTGGTGTGTAACAAAATCTAAATAACAAAAGTCAATTCTTGTCGCTTATCATCGGGATTCGGTTCTTGAATGACCAATCCTGCGGTTTCTAATAATGGAAGGATTTCACGCCTCAAAGAATCATCTGAGATTGATCTACCATAAACCTCATAGAACTTTTTCTTGATATCTTTTCTTGATATTCCGATCCTTGTTTGATTATCTTCCATTCCCTTTACTTTTTCTTCCAAATTATCTGGTTCACAGATTTGATAAGAGTCCTTATCGGGTTCGAATATAATCCCGTTTTTAAGAAAATAATCTATGTTTTCCTGAAATTCTTTTAATTCTGATTTTAAGAATTTGACATTACCATACTTTTCATGAATTTGATGGATTAAAACTTTAATATCATTTAATCCTTGATAAGCTGGTTTTATTACTTCCTCATAAATGCGCCAAACATAAGGCGGGATATTCAACTCTTGGCATACTGCTACGCTATCCCATAATGCAAAGGCGTTATCGATATCATTTTGATTAGAATAAATGTTATTGCCCTCTCTTTTCCTATTCCATAGATTGAATAAAGCAAAATCACCGATCAAAGCAATAATCCTGTCAATATCTCTTTGATGTCTTGGCTTTAATTTATCGGTTTGTTTCTTAAATCTTTCAACAACTTTATCGACATTAGGAATTATTATTTCGCTAATTTTAGCCTCTTTTATGAGTCTTATCCTATCTTTTAGCATCTTTCTCTTTTCATCCTTCTCAATCCACTCGTTATAAGCTGGTCTATTACCACGCTTGAAAGCTTTTAGATAGATTGCTTCTCTTAATTTCTCCTGCGTTGTTTCTGGCGACAACAAGAAGTTTCTTGTCGCCTCTTGCTCGTCAATCTTTAATGAGCCTGTGCAGAAGATAACAGCAGAATAACCACGCAATAAAGCTGTCTTAGTTCTCATGCCGTATTTTTCCGTTCTATCTGTAATCTTTAACGATATTTCCTTTTTATCATGCGAAAGAAAAGGCCTTAGTCTTTGTAGTAGAAGATCATGCGGTTGATCCATGAATATCAAAATCTTTCTTTCCAAATCGTTGATGATAACTTTTCTTTCATCATCCCAAAGTCCAAACTCATGAAAGAAACTTGTCGGGCTCGCATACCCGATTGATATCACATCCTCAGCAGGAAAATAATCTGCTAATTCTAAAGGAATGTAGCTTTTACCTGTCGATGATGGAGCACGATAACTGATGTTTGATTGATTATTCTCGCTATAAGCTGATAGCATATTCAGAAAAGTTATTGACTTATTAGAATCATCATGTTTAATCGTCGAACCCAAAACATCTTTCAAATCTTTAATCGACATTTCTTTTGTTATTTCTTTTAGCCTTTCTTCGCTAAGTGGCTCGCCTTTTTCTTCAACTTTTGCTAACTCAGAAGGCTTTTTCCGTTGAATTTCATTATTCAACTCAGGAACAGGAACAGTAATTAAATGATCATCGGCAGTTTTGAAACGATTATCCTTTCGCAATTCCTTTAAACCATCTTTAAATTCATTCAAAGCTACATTCAAAGCAGAAACATACTTGAAAAGCTCTTGCGGATTTTTCGGAGAATAAACATCAATACAATTCAGGATAATTGCTTTTATTTTATCAGGATTCAATGTCAATCATTCCTTGTAAATCTTGATGCTGTAATAATCAGCAATGACAAGATATCCATCTATTATCTCAATCACAAAGGACAATGTGTTGAAGTTCATTGCCTTAACTGTGCCTGTAACAATCCTTTTATCAGGCAGGATTATCTCACATTTCTTCCCGATGAAGGTCTTGATGAACTCGATAAAAGGATTAACTTTATCTTCCCTATCGGGAAAAGGTTTATATTCTTTATTTTCAAACATCATTTTGCATAGCCTTTTTTTCTTTTTCTTTCATCTTTTCCAATTCCTCAGCTAAGAGTAACCATCCTGATTTCTGCATTAAGAATCGACCTTTTCATCACGAATCTTTTGTCTGATGAAATCAGCGATAGAAATATACTTTGCAGAAACTATCCTGTGTAACTTATCAACATCTTCAGGAGTCATCGTAGCACGAAAGAAATATTCTTTTTTCTTCATGCTTACTTATATATTGGTTTTTAACTTATAAATGGATATATCTTTTTGTTTGTGTAAATGAACTAAAAAGCTGAATATTCAATAACAAGACAGGTAATTTAATTGAATTTATAAAATGTGTCTAAATAGCTATATTAAATATTATTTTCTACCAACTTCGAATAATAATTGGGTTATCTTTGATCTGAACTCAGGATTAGTTCTTAATTTCTCTTCAAATGATTTCATAGTTTGTTGTTCTTTTTCTGTTTCTTTGTCTAACAATCCTGCCATCTTCAATAATGGCTCATCCAAATCACGACCTGATAAGTGGACATAGACCGATGCCATATTAGACGATTGAGTCCAACCGAACATCTGTTTCATCTGTGCCTCAGTCAGTTTATTTGCTAAATGTGTAGCTCTTGAATGCCTGAAATTATGTGGATTGACTTTATGTTTAATGTTAGATAGTTTAGCCAATTCCCTCAATATTTTCACAACAGCATGATATTCTATCGGTTTGTTTTTGATTCTATTTCGTGCTAATGAAACAAAAACATATTCATCAGGATTATCCTTATCAGGATGTGCCTGTAACCATGTCTTTAACAATCCATCTTTGTCAATCAATCTTATTCTTCTTGATCCTGTTTTCCCCTGAACGGTAATGATCGGAGAATATTCATCGTATTGTATATCTTTAACCTGAAGATTAAGCAATTCGCTTATACGACAACCTGATTCATACAAGCATCTGACTAATGCCTTATCCCTGATGTTTGATGCTTTACTTATCAGCAAATCAATATCATCAGTTGACAGCATATCTTCAGGTAATTTCTGATTGTTTCTCTTTATCGTGGGTTTGATCCACTTGACAGAATCAGGATAATCTTTGTCATCGTTCAACCACTTATAGAACCGTTTGATGATAGCTTTGTAGTCATGCTTTGTCCATTCAGCATAATCAGATTGTTCTATCTTTACCATGAGTTTGATCATGTCGTCTTTAGTTACTTTATCAAAGGGTTTGTTAAGCCATTCAGCAATCTTCGGCAAAGTGTAATAGTATTTGATTATCCTCAATTTCCCTATTCCATTGGCTTTACAGAACTCCAAAAACTTGTCAATCATCTGTTTATTATCCATGCTAAAGATAGGAATAGTTAATTATTTATAGCCCTATTTTGTTAACCGAATTACCGTAAGCCCCGAAAGGGATTTGAACCCTTGACCTATTCAGCGAATATTCCTCTGCTTACGAGGCAATCGCTCTACCAATTTCTCCTGATTTATAATCAGTCTGAGCTATCGGGGCTGATTTACAATCTATTTTTATTATTTCACGATAAAATCTTTTATCTTTGATATTGAAGCAAGTTTATTACTCGATTTCACCAATATATATAATATGCATGAAGCAATGATTTGGTTAAAAGAAGGGAACAAGATAAGATGCGAATTATGTGCCAGAAGATGTCTAATACCCGAAGGTAAAGAGGGTTTCTGCAAAGTTAGAATCAACAAGAACGGTACATTGTACACGAAGAATTACGGTAAGATTGTTTCCATGGATTATGATCCGGTTGAAAAGAAACCTTTATATCATTTCTATCCTGGTTCACAAACACTTTCAATCTCTTCAGTTGGTTGTAATTTCAAATGTCAATTCTGCATAAACTGGGACACAAGCCAGATTGACAAGATAACTGGAAAGACTTATTCACCTGACGACATAGTAAAGATTGCGAACGATAAAGGCATCAAGATAATAGCATACACTTATACTGAACCAACGATGTTCTTCGAGTTCGCCTACAGAACATCAAGACTTGCTAAAAGGTATAACATAAAGAACGTCTTCGTGACAAATGGCTACATAACTTCTGAGGCGATAAAAAAAATCGGTAAATATCTAGATGCTGTAACAGTTGATTTCAAAGCTTCTGGTAATCCGGAATTCTATAAAAAGTATATGAATGTTCCTGACGTTCAGCCAATATTTGATGCATTGAAAAGTTTTAATAAACATAGAGTTTTCATAGAAATATCTAACTTAATCATTCCCCAAATTGGTGACAAACCTGAAGACAATAATAAGCTAGTCGAATGGATAATAGATAATCTTGATTCTAGCATACCTTATCATCTACTTGGTTTTACACCATTCTATCAAATGACAAACATACCACCAACTTCTTTAGAAATCTTGGAAAAATTTGCGACTGATGCCCAACAAGTTGGTTTAAGATATCCGTATGTTGGCAACATATGGGGCAGTAAGTTTGAGAATACATATTGTTATAATTGTGGTCAATGTGTGATAGAAAGAACAGGGATTTTCATAAATGCGATGAACCTTGAAGGCAATAGATGTCCTAACTGTGGGTTCGGAATAAACTTGATAAGAGATTAATTTATTCTTATCTTTCTAAAATTACATTATGAAACGTTTCATTTTAGCTGTAATTTTTATACTTTTTTTATTCCCAACAGTATCAGCACAAATCATGCGTCAGTTAAACGTTGTTATAGACAATCAAGTAGACGGTTCTAGTTACATAAATATTTCATTCAGGTTCACAGAAGAGATTAAAAATATTGATTTTCCTTTCTCAGGTAAAATAAGTGATTTGGGTTTTGAAAAAGGAAAATGTGATGTCAGGAAAGGAATAACTAACATACTTCATTGTGAGCCGCCTTCACCTTACATGGTTGGTGAAACAACAGTTTATACATGGTTTAAAGGATTCGAGTTAACACAAAGACAGGGGAATATAACTTATTTCTCTTTTGACATACCGATACTGTGGAATACTGATAAAATCTATGTTACAGTGAAACTACCTGATGGAATGTATTTAACAGACAGAGTTTTGCTGCCTGTTTCACCATCTGGAGCTGAAAAGAAAATTGAAGGAAAAAGAATTATTATTTCATGGTCTTTTGCTAACAAAAACCCAGGAGATGTAATTCCAATAAGGATATATTATGAGTCTTTATTCCCACAACCATTAATAGAGCGCTTTGATTACAGATGGATAATTGTCCCGATTTTTATACTAATTATAGGTCTGATAATTATCTACAAAAAATTACCAAAAAAAACAGAGTTGGTTTTATCAGTATTGAACGAAAGTGAAAGGATGATTATTGATGTAATCAGAAAAGAGGGAAAAGAAAAAGTTGATCAAAGGAAGATTGTTAGTTCTTCAGGATTTTCAAAAGCTAAAGTTAGCAGGATTATACAAGGTCTACAAGGTAGAGGGGTTGTTGACGTAGAAAGAATGGGAAGAAAAAATAGAGTGAGCTTAAAAAAAATTATATTCAAGGAGTAAATTTTCTCATGAAACCTATAAATTTTCTAAACAGTTTTATTTCTTTTATTTTTGCCTAAAAAGCTCTATTTTGTTCGTTGAAACAATTAATAGTCTTAATTTTTTATATTTTGGTCAAAATAACATAATTTCTAATAATCAGTGAAACAATTGAGACTGTTTCATGCAATGTATATATACCTATCAGGATAAGTTCTATTACGATATTATAACCTATCGACCACTGACTAAATATGAAGTGGTAAATATAAGGAGGAAAAAAAATGAAACAAAAAATAATTGCCCTATTTTTGACGGCAATTATGGCAGCAACATACTTTAATTTAGTATTAGCAGCAAACGACCTAGGCACTTATCCAGCACCTTTCTGTAGCGGTGGTGTCTGTAACTTCTACACAGTATACGGATCCGGCGCTAAGGCAGAAGACCTTGTCGGTGGATCTGATGTGACAGCCAGATTAGCTGGTGAAAACTATATATTAACATCAACTACTGGTGGAACTACGACAGCCGTGACAGGTGAGGGTGCAAGGTTAGATACAGCCAGCAACAGAGTTTTACTCGCTGAAAAACTTAACAACGCAAGATCAACTTTAACATCAACTGACTTACCAACTCTGTTAAAGAGTGGAGAAGTAACAGATGACAACGGAAACACATTTGCATACACACAAGATCTAACTTTTTACTCTACAGCTCAAGTTACCTTCGGTACTAGCGGTGGTGATATAAAAGATCCGGTTATCTATTTATCTCTACCAACGACGGTGACTAGTACAGGCTACATATATAGTACAAGAGCAACTTTCTCCAAGCTATTGAACATCTCAGATACTGGAGTTACAGATAACACGATAAAGCTGTTCGGTACAGAATACACGATTGGATCTGGCTCTGCTTTTACAGCTTCAAGTAAGAAATTGGTGTTGTACGGTGGAGCTAACACAGTCACCTTGAAAGAAGGTGAAGAACAAAAAGTAACAATCAGTGGTACTGAATACACAGTAAAAGTAGAAGGTGTAAGTTCTGCTACGGCAGGTGTTATCAGTGTTAACGGTGAAACGGTCTCTGTTACACAGGGTGGAAGTTACAAGAAAAGCGGTCTAGATGTCTATATCTCTGCTGTCTACTATTACTCTAAGGAAGCTCAGGTAAGCTCTATGAAATTGAGTCTGGGCTCACAGAAGATAACATTGGAAGATGGATCAGAAGTTCTGTTTGGTACCAGTGATTATGTAGATAACACATTAGTATCTCTATCAGGAACAGCTGGATCAGGAATAAGCAAACTTGAAGTCTTCGTATCAGCACAGGATTCAGAGTATGATGATATACAAGTAGGAAAATCCTACGATGATCCTATCTGGAAGACATTCAAATTGAATTTTGCTAGTACGACTCCAGCTTTAGACGATACAAACGCTGACTCAATAGTAATGAGTTACAGCGGAGATAGAACAGAGACACTTAAATTCACAGACTACTACAAGAATGAAAAAACAGTAGAATTCGCATACAACAACGTGAGTGCCTTAACATCTACACCAACCATATGGTTGATGGACAGTAACCAATACTCGATTGTAGTAAAGGAAGGTGACCCAGTAGTATACAAAAATTATGTAGTTGTTAGTCAGGGAGACGAAACACATCTATTGCAGTTGACTAACATACCTGCTAATGCGGTAAAGTCAACAGATACAGTAAGATTCAAGGATATGTTCACAGACGCATTATATGAAAAGACAATTGCACCAACCACTGATTGTACAGCTACTTACTGTAATGTATCAATGCAAATAGGAAGTCAAACCTATTATGTTGCACTATACAACCAGACTACAAAGGCAGCCGGTTACGTAAAAGTAACATGGGATGACACAAACTCATACACAGGATGTACAGGAAGTACTGGAGCAACTTATGGTTCAGCAGGTTATGTGACAGTATTCCCAGGCCTCAAAGCAAAGGATGGTGAATACATATACTTTGTAAACAACTACACATCATTTACAACGAACTCAACTCTATGTCTACCTGGAGGAAAAGTCTACACCATAGATACAACAGCAGCTGACGCAACATTCATAAGTTCAGGAGCACAGTTCAACTACACATGGACAACAGCTGGCGGATATATAACAATGACACCATTGAAAAGCTACTATGCTGGTGTTGCAGTACTTGAAGAGAAACAAGCTGACGGAACTACACAAGGTGTTGTTTATCTCCCACTAACATGGGTTGGAACAACATCTTACAAGATGGCTGTAGGAACACCATTATTCAGTGATACAACAAGCACTTTAGACACTTTTGTGACATTGGGTAGCAACTCCTATGTGTCAAAGGCCTACGATGTCTATGGTACACTCGTAACTAAAGACACAACTGGAGACCAAGGAAAAGTAACACTAACTTATCCAGATAACCAAGTATACACTGACTTATTCTTGTTGACAAATGATGCAGTAGTAACTTCAGCAGCGACTGGAGCAGGAACAATTAAGAAAGCGGTCCCAATATCAGAGTCTGTATCTAAATTAGACACCGATATAACTGACCCAGCTACAGTCAAGAAAAACCTAGTACTCATCGGAGGTTCTTGTGCTAACTCACTCGTACAGAAATTGGTGGATAGCGGTAAGTTAGACGCCAAGTTTACATGTACTGGTGGAATTCCAGGAGCTGGATGGGAGATTGGTAAGGGATACATAATCTATGTTGCCGACGCATTTGCAACAGGATATGATGCAATAGTGATAGCAGGTACTGATGCAATAGATACAAGAAACGCATGCTCTGTCATGCAGAAGTATGACAACACAGAAATAGCTGCCAAATTGACTGCACAAACAGCAGTTGCCGTAACATCCGTATCTGGTGCGGGCATAACGCCATTAGCATAGATACAAAGCTAGGATGGAAATATTGCCGTTCTTTTTTTTTCTTTTTCATTATAACTTTTTGTATATTGTAACTGTTCTTTGTTGTTGATTTGTGAAAGATTTCACTTCTTTGAATTTATTCGTTTTTAATTCACTGATAAGGTAATTAGGATTTCCATGTTCAACTAGATCTACAAATACATAGCTTATATTGTATTTTTCAAGTAAATTGTAAAAGTTTTTTTCATCTTTAGGAGGTCTTATACTAATTCTATCAGCATAATAACTCAAGTAGGGATAAGATTCTGACATTATGTATTCATTCTCATGTGTTATGCTTTTGATGAATAATGATCCTTCCTTTAGGACATCTATGTTAACTTTTTCTTCTGCAACCTTTTGATAACCAAGGTAAAAACCAAAGATTAATACTATGATTAGAATTGCAAACGATAGAGCACGAAATCTTTCTTTTATTTTTTGTAATGCAAAACCAATTAAACAACTGAATGCAGGTGAAAAGGAAACTAGATATCTGGCTTCTTTATGTTGTGCAGCTGAAAAAATAAAGAATGGTGTTAGGGCATAGATTAAAATTAACAGAATATTATTTTTTTTAATCTTTAAAGCATAGAAAATTCCTAAAGGAATAAAAATTATTGACAAACCGAATATTTCAAAAGAATCTTTTAAGAAAAAATAGAATGGTTGATTTTCTGGTAGTGGTAGATAGATTTCTGAATTCTCTAGAATTCCACCAATAGGATTACCGTAGTAGATAATATTAATAATAACCCATGGCATCAACGTGAGGAAAAAGATTAAAGACGAAAGATAAAACTCTCTTCTCTTGAAGATTTGAATCTTTTTTCTGAATAAAATGTACACAAAATAAATTACTAAAAGCAAAAAACCGAAGTATTTTGTTAGTATTGACAAACCTGTTAGAAAAGCTGAAAAATAAAGAAATTTTTTATTCCCTTCAACACCAAAATAAAATGTTGTTACAGCCAATGGCGTAATGGTGAGAAATACCATCTCTGCCAGTATTTTGTTGCTGTAAAAGATGAACGAAGGGAAACTGGATAAAATCAATATCGATAAAAAACTAACTTTCTCATTAAATAATTTTTTAGCCATAAAGCATGTTGTTATAATACTCAAAACAGTGAAAATCATGATTATTATTCTAGTTAGAAATTCCCCATCTATAGATAATCCTAAACTAAGCATCAAAGGAAAAAGAAATGGTCTAAAAACATCTCTTCTTGTCATGATTTCATATCTTCCTTCAAGTATGTTTTTTCCCAAGGAAAGGTATACTGCCTCATCCCACCATAATAGTCTTTTTATTCCAAAAAAATAGAATGTAAGTAAAACATTCATGAGGATTAAAAAGACAAATATTATTTTTTCTTTCTGCAATGTCAACACTAAAACATTTATTGTATTATGAAATTATTTTTTTCATCTTCTCCAAACTTTGATATCCAGAGTATAGTTTATCGTTTATGATGAATGATGGAACTTCTGTAACATTGTAAACTTTCTTAATTATTTTAATTATAGGCTCATCCAAATTGAAGTCTACTATGAAGGCAGAAAAGTTTGGAACTTCCTCTTTAAGTTTATCAAGAACATAACTTTGATTGATGCAAGTGTCACAGTCTTTGGAATAGAAATAAAGAGACGGTATTAAATCTTTACTGCATCCTTTTTTTACGTCCAATGAGAGCAGCCAAGTTCTTATCGAGAGAAGAGTGTAATCTCTTTTTAGTTTAACATATTCCGGTTGGATTTCACTATATTTTTCATAGACCTCCAATTTGGACGGTAACTTTGACCAAAAATATGCTAGATTATTATGTATCTCATCAATCGTAGAAACCAAGATTTTACAGTTAAGCTCTCCTTGATGTGTTGTTAAGTACAATTGTTCTAGTTGTATGTTATCAAGGTTACTTTTATAATCGTAGAAATCTTCTTGAACTTTTCTTAATTCTTCTTGTGTCCTTGACAGTACTTTTACTTGAATAAAATAACCAGTTAAAATACCCATTAAATAAAGTATAATGGTTGTTATAATCGCAATTATAAGCAATTTCTTTTTTTTCATCCTTTCATCCCTTTATTCTATAAATATTCATATTACAGAAACACATTAATACTTTAAGGTATCCATGAAAAAACAAATTATAAATAAAATAATTGAATTTTTTAAGACCAACAAATGGAACCTACTACTTGCGTTGATACTGTTATTCACAAAAGATTTTTTCTTCTTGAGTTTTTACATGAATTACCCGATGAACTATATTTACTGGTATTATTTGCCAAAAACCCGTTTTTACTTAACTTTGTTTTTTCTGATGAATTTTGCTTATTTTTTTATAATAGCTACTTTGATAATTCGCCTAATCATATAGAATAACACTTAAATAGCTTACGGAGACTAAATTAATTTATGGATATCAATTCGATGAGTATATTAATTTATGAGACGGCTCTGCTTCCAGTAGTTTTTTTCTCAGTCTTATGTTACTTTACAGCAATATATGGCCTTTTTTCAAAGAAAAATTATAAGAGATATCCAAACCCTCCTAATTGGCCCTTTGTCACGATACAAATACCAGTTTACAACGATCCTGTTGCGATAAGATGCATGAAAACATGTTTGAAGTTTGAATATCCTAAAGATAAGTTTGAGATAATAGTTGCTGATGATAGTACAGACGGCACAAAAAAGGTCATCGAAGATTTTGTAAAAAAATACCCTGAAAAGATAAGAGTTTTTAGAAGAGATACAAGAAAAGGTTTCAAATCTGGTGCTTTGAACAATGTGTTAAAATATTCCAATGGTGATATTATCGTTATTTTCGATTCTGATTTTATCCCACCGAAAAATTTCTTGAAAAAAATAGTTAAGCCATTCTTTCAAGATAAAAAAATAGCCATAGTTCAATCTAGGATGGGATACATAAACCATAACCAAAATTTTATAACTAAATTGGCTTCAACCTTTTTAATGAATTATCATAATTTTTACTGCCCAATAAGTAGTATGCTTGGTGTAACATTTTTCTGTGGTACGCATGGAGCTATTAGGAAAGATGTTCTTATTGAAGCTGGAAGATGGAATGAAAAAAACTTAACCGAAGATGCTGAATTATCCGTAAAAATATTTGGAAAAGGTTATAAGAGCGTTTATCTACCAACTGTAAAAGTTAGAGGTGAGTTACCGTTCACGTTTGAAGCATTAATAAAACAACAAATGAGATGGACCTATGGGATGACTAGAACGTTTATGGATAATGCGAAATCTATTTGGTTTGGTGATCATTTTTCATTATCCCAAAAAGCTATAATGAGTTATTTAACTTTTGGTGGAATGATTTTCCCGTTCGTTGTTGTGATGACCATCGCTGGTATATTAGGTATGATAACTGGAACCCCCCATCCATTAACTGTGCAGGATTTATTAAATACTCTGCAAAATTTTGCTATTACCAGTGGCTTTTTCATCCTATCGTTCTATGCTTTAAAAAAGGAGAAAAAATTGAAAATATACAAATCGGCTCTATTTTCGAGCTTGACTATAGGAGTTTTGTTGTCTATATTCAACACTATTGCCTTTTTACGTGCTGTTTTTAACCAACCCATGGTTTGGTATAGGACACCAAAGTTTGGAAGTATCAGGATAATTGAGTTGTTCAAAAAATACTTCAAATTTTATTAAAACTATTTTTCCTTTTCCCATTTTACATACTTCTTAGAACTTTTCATTCTATAAAAAATTGAGAAAATTCTTAATAATATGAGGATCAACGTATATGGGAAGAAGAAAATGAAAGCTATTAAGTGATAAATGGTTATTCTATCTGAAAATCTTATCAAGGAATAAAAAATAAAACTAGTTACTGAAATGAAGACAAAAACTGTTAGGGCAGCAATAATATCAAAAGGATAAACACCAATTATTAACTTGTAAGTGTAATCTGCCATTCCAAAAACTGTGAACCAGTAGAAGAAATATCTTACGACATCGAATGAAAGATAAATACCTTTGAAGAAAAAATATTTGAAATATCCATAGAATATCTGATAAGAGACTAAAGGCAAATAAATGAAAGAATGTATGTACCAATATATTTTTGTTGGTGTTGAGTAAAAACCAATTCCCATGTGTTTTCTGTTGAATACCATATCAGAATGTTTTTTTATTACTTGGGATGTTCCTATCTCCCATCTCATTCTTTGTTTAAACCATCCAGAAAGTGTTTGAGGAGCTTTGTTGTAAGCTATAGCAGATGGCGCCATTTTAATCTTGTAACCAGCCTTTTTTACTATCATGCAGATATCATAATCTTCTGCTGCCGTGTCTCCTCTAAAACCCCCTATTTCTTTGATAACATCTTTTCTGAATGCACAAACAGGTGACATGACTGAAAGTCCACCGATCTTATTGCAAATATAATTCCAGGCAGTAGAAATCGAGTACTCTAAACTCTGAAACCATGTAATGATGTTTCTTGTCAAATTTATTCTCGTGTTTGATGCAACAGCAGCAACATCATCTTCTTGAAAAGGTTGTAATAGATGTTCAAGAGTATCTTTTTTAACTGTGGTGTCAGCATCAACAATTACTAAATAATCATTCTTAGCTTTCTTGATCGCTAAGTTTATTGCTCTAGCTTTTCCTTCATGCTTACCTTTCAACAATTTAATAGGATACTTATTCGAGAATTTTTTAACTATATCATAAGTTCTATCTGTAGAACCATCATCAACTACTATTATCTCCTTTTTATCGTAATCAGAAGCAATTAAACTTTCAAGGGTTTCTTTTATATTATCTTCCTCATTGTGTGCAGGGATGATTATTGATATTGATGGAAAGAAATTTGTTTTAATCTTTTGTCTTTTTGGCCAGAACAACAGAAAAAGCCAAGAAGCGTATATAATCGAGAGTACAATCATAATTATTAAGAATAAGTTGTTCATTATAGTTTCTAACATAATTCTCAATATTGTTTATAATAATTTAAAGTAACTTTAACCTTCCTGTAATCTTGTCTAACTTTTCTTCTTCTTCTGGGCCTATACCTAAAGCCGTTATCGTTCCAGGTTTTAATTCTGTCAAACCAGCATCTTCAACTAAGAAACACGGTATTTTTTCTTTTTTTATTTTGTTAAAATATTCTAACAATTCTTTCTCTGAATTAACTTTAAGAACAACTTTTTTCTGGCCTTCAGATTGCCATTTGTCTATTATTTTTTTATCAGTTTTTTTATAGGCACCTAAAGCAGCATGTGAACTTTGTACACATTTTTTCCCAATACTCATTTTAATATCGGACCTGAGAATTATCACTTGCTTATACATCATTTAACCTATGTATGTGAGTTCCTCTTTCTGTTTTGGAACTACCCTTGGAAACATCAAAGGAGGTGGCAATTGCATGTTCTCAGATAAATCCATACCTATACTTAAACATTTCCTGAACAGAAAGTTCTTAACTTCTATATCAATCTCTTTTGATAGAACCTTTTTTTCTTTCCAAACTTTTAACGTATTTTTTATATCCTTTCCAAGATAGAGAACATTGCCTAAGATTCTTATCTCAGCTATTCTAGGTTCATATCTCGTGATGAACTCAAACTCAATGCTCAATGGTTTCTTATTCAGAAAATCCATCTTCGATTCTTCGATAGACATTATTCTGGGTGTGGAGTTTATATCGATCCTACCTCTAGGCAAATCCTTTCTGTCTGCAGAGATTGTTTTGATACTGAAACCGACTATCATGTTACCAATCATTTATTAGTTTTAACGTTAAAATATAACTATCAAAGTTTTAATATTTTTTGTTTTTAAAAAAGAAAAGGAGGAAAGAAAATGAAAGTGATGGTTCCTTTTGCGGAAGGTTTTGAAGAGGTAGAAGCTTTGACAGTAGTGGATGTACTTAGAAGAGCAGGTATTCAAGTCGATACTGTTGGTATAATAGGTTCAGTCATAAACAGTGCGCATGGTATCAGGATAATGGTCGATAAAAGATTGAGCGAAGTTACTCAGGCTGAGTACGATGCTATAATTCTTCCTGGAGGAAATCCTGGTTATATAAACTTAGGGAGAAGCGCTCAACTGATAGAAATGGTTAAAAAGTTTAACAGTCAAAATAAAGTGATTGGAGCAATCTGTGCCGCACCTTCTATATTGGCAAAAGAAGGTTTATTGGACAATAAAAGAGCAACTATATTCCCAGGCAATGAAAAACTATTGGCATACCCAAGAGACAAGCCAGTTGTGATAGATGGAAACATAATAACGTCTCAAGGTCCAGGTACTGCGATGGAGTTTGCTCTGAAGATTGTTGAAAAGCTGTTAGGTTCAGACAAAGCTCAAAAATTGAGACAAGAGTTAGTTGCTTGATTAAGGAATAAACTCAAATAAAGCTCAAAAATTTAGAAAAGGACTGGTGATTTCATGGAACAAGAAAAATTGACAAGAAAAATCATGGAGAGGATGACAGAAGTTTTGGTGGCAAGAAAGATTGAACTGGTCGAGTTAATAAAGGGCGATGTAAACCCAGAAAATCCTAGAACAGTCGTAGACATGATAACAAAGATGTTAACTCAGAAAGGATGGATAATGCCACTCTATGCATGCGAAACTAGTTTTGCGATAACACAGAGAGGTATGAAAGAAATAAACAGATAGTACATGGTTTCAAGGGCATAAAAAATGAGTTGTATTTATTCATGAGACTTAATTTTTTTGTTTTGATCGGCATTTTTTTAATTTCTCTTACTGGATTGATGTTTGAGGTTCTGCTCACAAGAATTTTCTCTACCTTACTTTGGTACCATTTTGCATTTGTCGCAATTTCATCAGCTTTATTAGGATGGGGTTTTGGGGCGTATATATTGAATTTTTTAAGAAAGAAATATGAACTCCTTGCATTATTTTCTACATTATTTTCATTATCAATTCTTTTCTTCCTGTTCTTAGTTATAAAAGTTCCTGCAACTTTTTCGGCATTGAATTTATTTTTTGTATTTTCTATAATCCCATTTTTATTTGGAGGAATGTGTCTTTCATTGATATTTGACTTATATGGTAAATTCTCTGGTAAACTCTACTTTTTTGATTTGTTAGGAGCTTCCATAGGAGCATTATCTGTACCACTTTTATTAGCTTTTGTTAACCTTGAGTCACTTATTCTATTTACATCTTTGGTTCCACTTTTTTCTTCTTTATTTTTTTCAGGGTTTTATAATAAAAAGACCATATTAAACTATATTTTAATTTTTATAATATGTGTCCTTTTTTTTGTTAGTATTACAACTAATTTTATCTTACTGCCTCCTGGACCTACAAAGGCACTTTATCAACATTTAGATCAAAATAAAAATCTTCATATTGTTAAGACTAAATGGAATTCCTTCTCAAGAGTGGATTTAGTCGAAGGCTATGATAATTTTCTAGGTAATATTTACATTGATACTTTTGCTTGGACTTATATTATCCCTTGGAAAGAGAATGGGATGAATCAAACCAAAGAATGGTTTAGGTATTTGCCATTTCATGTTAAACCTGAATCTAAAGTTTTAATTATTGGATCGGGTGGGGGAACAGATATTGCTTTAGCTCTAGTTTCTGGGAGTAAAGATGTTACAGCAGTTGAAATTAATCCTACAATAGTCGAATATGTAAAGAGTTATGGGAAGAGAGCAGGAAACATCTATGATAATCCAAAAGTCAAAGTCAACATTGACGAAGGAAGAAACTATGTAAGCCGTTCGAATGAAAAGTTTGACATGATAGAGCTTGGGTTTGTGGATTCGTCAAGTGCCATTGCTTCTGGAGGGTTGGTAATGTCTGAAAATTATTTGTATACGGTTGAAGCCTTTAAAGATTATTTAAACCGCTTGAAAGATGATGGTATATTGGCTTTTGTTAGGTATGAGATCGATATTCCTAGACTTCTTACTATTTCCAAAACTGCACTTGAAGAAATTGGTGTAAAAGAAAATATAGACAAGCATATACTTGTGATTGCTCAAACAGACATATCTCAGAAAGAGCCGTTCCTTGGGAATCAAATGGTATTTATAATCAAAAAAAGCCCCTTCGAACTAAAAGAAATAAATAAAATTA
>Ga0315296_10001708_pt1 | contig 19088 bp, 18 predicted proteins | sample YL17G14_18_MG_FD_203921 | JGI IMG/M metagenome (GOLD analysis project Ga0315296, IMG submission 203921) | Sediment microbial communities from Yellowstone Lake, YNP, Wyoming, USA - YL17G14_18 | ecosystem: Environmental > Aquatic > Freshwater > Lake > Sediment | place: USA: Wyoming | collected... | reverse complement strand
GGGCTTAAGCCGGTGGATGGCGTCGAAGACCTGCTTCCTGAACAAGTAGATGCCCACGAGCGCGAGATCGCTTGGAGGATCCTCGGGCTTCTCGATGAGGCGGACAATCTTCCCCTCTCTCAGCTCGACTATCCCGAAACTCTGCGGGTTTGGCACGTGGCATAGCGCGATCTCGGCAGCTGCTTTGGAATGCTCGAAATCGTCAACCATTTCACGGATTCCACCCTTCAGGATATTGTCGGCTAGGAATACTACGAAAGGCTCGTCCCCGGCGAAGTATTCCGTCAACTTCACCGCGTGCGCGATGCCCTTCGGCTCGCCTTGATGGATGTATGAGATCCTTACCCCGAACCTCGCACCGTCTCCGTAGTACTCCTGAACTTTCTCAGGCGCCAAGGATCCGAGAACAATCGCCACGTCCGTTATGCCCGCATCCCTCAATGTCTCAACGGCGTAGAGTGACATCGGCTTGTTCGCGATAGGTATCAGCTGCTTCGGCCCAGTATGCGTTAGAGGCCTCAGCCGGGTGCCCGCGCCACCGTGGAGAATAACACCTTTCATGACCTGCTCCTCACCATCTCTTCCAGACTCCGGTCGACTCCAAACAGTTCAACGCCCAACTCCTTTTCAGCCTTCTGGACCCTCAGAGAGGAATCCCTCGGTCTCCTGGCGACCCACCCCAAGTCATCCATCTTCACCGGTACTAGCAGCCTCGGGTCGAGATCGAACGTTTCCGCAATTTTGATAGCAAAATCAAATCTGCTAATTCGTTTGCTTCCTGCGACGTGAAGAATCCCCTCGCTGTTATGCTCGATCGCCATCTTGATTGCATCGGCCAGGTTCTCATTAAGCGTAGGAGAGTTGACGTGGTCCGTTACCACTTTAGTGGTTTGATGCTCCCGCAGTCCCTTCATTACCCACGTGGCAAAGTTCAGTTTGCTTGGGTGCCACCCGAAAAGGACACTAGTCCTCACTACCAGAGACTTGGGTGAAATCTTCGCGACCGCACGTTCCGCCTCAAGCTTGGTGAGACCATAGAAGTTGACGGGGTTGGGCTCGTCGCTCTCTGCGTAGTTTCCTTGAACGCCGTCAAAGACGTAGTCAGTTGAAATGAATATCAGCTTGGCTCGGATCTTCGCACAGATCTCCGCAATATTAACCGTCCCCGTAACATTGACGCTCCTAGCAAGATCTCTCTCGGTCTCGCATCGATCCACGTCTGTCTCTGCGGCTGCGTGAACGACGACGCTTGGCGCGATCCCTTCGATCGATTTCGTTGTCTGCTGTTTCTGGGTTATGTCTACAATGAGTCCGCCACGACCTATCAACTCATGTATGTCTAGCCCCACAACTTCGTACTGGTGCCCGAGAGTGCTGATAAGACTCCTACCGAGTAGGCCACTACTGCCGGTGACGAGGACTCTGACTTTCGGCGTCGCTGCCGCACCAACATCTCTGAGATCGCGAGAAGGAGTAATAAACTTGGGTCAACGAAGTATGCAAAGTCGAGGAGTCAGGTCCTTTGATTGATGGAGTGGTTGTTCGCGAGATGAAGTTGATACCGGACGAACGGGGCTGGCTCATGGAGTTGATGAGATCAGACTGGGAGATCTTCGAGAGGTTCGGCCAAGTCTACTTGACTACCGTTTATCCGGGTGTCGTGAAGGCCTGGCACTACCACAAGAAGCAGACAGACAACATGACCTGCATCAAAGGAATGCTGAAGCTGGTCCTATATGATTCCCGGAAGACCTCCTCGACATTCAAGAAGATCGAGGAAATCTTCTTCGGTGATCGAAGGCCTCTTCTCGTAAAGATCCCTCCACTTGTACAACACGGCTTCAAGGCGATTGGAGGAGAAACCGCGTACGCGATAAACGTCTCGACAGAGACGTACAACTACGAGAGACCTGATGAGTTCAGACTTCCGCCTGACACAAAGCAGATTCCGTACGACTGGGGTCTGACGCCCGGGCTGAAACATGGATAGGCTTCTGACACAAGCAGAATGACCTTCTACTGAGCAGAGGCTACACCCCAAGACAAGGCAGGGGCGGGAGACACCACGATGTCTCTTCCAACCCACATTCTACAGGTGAAAGTATGATGCAGGGTTCCTTGGAACGGGGAAACTACTCATAGGGCGAGCCATCCTCAAGGACCTAGCGGTGCTGCTGGATGGACCGGCAAAGCTGTCGTGTGTGATGAAGCCCCACAACGAAACAGGTGGCGCGTGACACAGATACTTCACGGTGATCGGATGCTGAGTGGCTAGCCCCGAAGGAACAACGTAGACCACCCCCACGCAGCCTGAAACGCGGACAGGAAGCCCACGATGCGTCCAGCGCGGCCTCGTCGAAGGTAGCGCGAACGCTTAAAAGTATGAAAAATCATACATTTGTGAGAGGCATTATGTCGCAGAGGTTGACTGTGAGCCTGCCCGAAGATCTTGTGAAGAAGGTTAAACGCGCCTCTTACGAGAGCGGGCTGAAGGTGTCGCGGATAGTCGCCACCGCGTTGGAGCAGCACTTGGGTGAAGAGGCTTCATCATCAGCGCAGCCGCCTATTCGTCCGACGGTGTTGTGGAAGCTCAAGGGTCGAAGTCATCTGACCGCTCCTTCCCCAACGCTAAGAAGGGGACGAGTAGGGACGTGGCGTACAGTTGAGCTCGACGAACTACCCGTATAGGGAGGACGGGATTCTCCCGGACGGTTCGAAAGTCCCGGACATTCCCATCCTGACCCTGTTGATCGTCAGAAGGGACCTAAGAAGCGGTTTGGTTGGAGAGGCGATTGTGGATACAGGCTTCGACGCGGGAATCTATGCAAACTTGAATCTGGCAGAGTTCCTTGAGGGCGCAAGTCCGAGGAGGACGACCTCACTGCGGGCCACTGGCCACAGCGTGAGCTGCGAGATCTTCGACGTTGAGTGTCATATCGTCGACCAATGTTCCAAGCCCGTTCTTCCGCTTGGTAGGGTCGAGGTCTTCTGCCCGGTCGACCCGATCGACTTGTCCGAGGACGTGATCGTGGGTAGAGCGATCCTTAATCGACTCAAGCTCCTGCTTAACGGCAAGCTTGCCAAGCTGTTACCGTCGGATATCATCAAATAGAGAGGATGGTTGTCTGGTCGCATGGACAAGGTTCTAGTCACCGGCGGCGCAGGTTTCATAGGTAGCAACTTCATCCGCCACTTGCTCAACGAAACCGACTGCAGAGTGATCAACCTCGATAAGCTCACATATGCCGGGAACCTGAGGAACATCAAGGATCTTCGTGGCAACAAGCGACACAGGTTCGTTAAAGGGGACGTCAGAAACCGCAAGCTTGCGGACTCGCTTGTCGGGAAAGTCGATGCGGTAGTGAATCTTGCGGCCGAGTCGCATGTTGACCGCAGCATTCAGTCCCCGCGAGTCTTCGTTGAGACGAACGTTCTTGGAACCCAGATTCTTCTTGAGGCATGTCGCAGATTTCGTGTTCGGTTCGAGCAGATCAGCACAGACGAAGTCTATGGCAGCCGTATGGAAGGATCGTTCAACGAGACAGACACGCTTGGCCCTTCGAGTCCATACTCGGCCAGCAAAGCCGCCGCGGACCTTCTTGTCAATGCCTACTACGTCACTTACGGGCTTGACGTGACCGTGACTCGAAGCACGAACAACTATGGCCCGAATCAGCATCCGGAGAAGCTCATACCGAGACTGATTACGAACGCGCTTCGCGGGAAGCCTCTCCCGATCTACGGCTCCGGGGAGAACGTTCGGGACTGGATCTTCGTTGAGGACAACTGTCGAGCTATTCACTTTGTCCTTGAGAAAGGCGAGAAGGGGCAGACCTACAACATCGGCGGAGGCAACGAAAGAAAGAACATCGAGATCGCCGCGGAGATTCTCGGGCATCTATCACTTCCTGAAACGATGATTGAGTACGTCGCCGATCGGCCAGGTCACGATTTCAGGTACTCCCTAGACTGCGAGAAGATCCACCAGCTAGGTTGGAAACCTCAAGTCCCGTTCGAGAAGGGGCTCCAGAGGACGATCGACTGGTACAGATCCAACGAATGGTGGTGGCGCCGACTCGTTGACTGAGACTCGCGGATCCCATTCTCTGGAATGTTGGGCGTGAAAGACTTAAGGTTCGTAAGGCATGGGGATCTGTAGGGCTCAAGCAGCTGGGAATCAATCTTCGATCTATTGATCCGAGAGGCGCATTCTATTTGTCACGTGACATTTGCAGCTCAGTCGAATGATTGCCTCTTGCTCCTCGAAGCCCCTGCGTGAGGACGGCTAGTTCCTCTACGGATATGAAGGCGTCCTTGAGCCGCTTCTCAAGTACGAACTTCCTGAGTTCGTCGTCCAGTGTCAGCAGGATCAGGCCGAGCCGAGCTGCGCTCGCATACAATATGTTGTCTATCATGTCCTTGTGCCCTAGCCCGTAAAGCGTGAAGGCTTCGCTGAAGATTTCAGAATCCTCCTCCACTCTCTCGTATCTACCGCTCTCGATTATGCTCTTCAAGCCTGGCCTGAGGCTTTCATCATAAAACGCACTATCGTTAACGGTTCGGGTTGCCACCCACAGCGATTCGAGGATGCTGAACCGGGAGTAGTAGAGCTCAGTTTCAGTCTCAGAGAGTATCTTGATGCCCTCCTCGGTCGCTCCGCTGACGCTGATTCCAAGCGTCGGAAGTAGGAAGGAAGTGTCAAGCAGGATTCCGGGTGCGGCTCCGTTGCTCTTCAAGGCTTATCGTCTCGACGTTGTCGGGAGTGGTGGATGCGAACTTCTTCCCGTGGAGGGCCAACTCGATAGGGTCCTGAACACTCTCCAAGACAATATGGGTCCCGTCGAGTTTCAGGAGTACCTTGCCGCCTTCCTTCAGGTTGAGCGCCCTCACCAAGACCTTCGGGATGTATATGGCGTACTTCTTTCCGATTCGAGCTTCAACTGCCAGACTAAAGGCCAGTCACCAGGCAAGAACATAATGGCCAGACAATTAAGGGTTACCTGACTTGGAACCCTTGTTAGCTTCGCAGGGAATTTGCGTCCCATCTGAAGATGTAACCTTCTCTTCCGCCCCTTTTAGGGAGCCGCTCGCTTGAGCCTGAGCAAGTCAGCAACTACGCAACCCTATGACAACGTGGACAGATCAGTATCATACGGTCTGGAAGACCTGCTCCACATTTGCGACACTTGGGGGGCTCGCTCAGCTGGTGAGACGAATGGGGCTTTTCATCCACCAGCCTCCAGCGCTTCTGATCGTAATCGTAAACCGCATCGAGAATGGCCTGCCCTACACGCCTCTTCGCCAGCCTGGCGTATGGAAGGTGCTCATAGACTGATTCTTGGCGCTTCCTCAGCAGTAGCCCTCTCCGCTTTCCTTTCAGAGTGAGCCTGTAGAGGAATTTGTGTCCACTCCTCTTTCTCTCAAGTAGGCCCTGCTTGTAGTAGCGGAGAAGCCGCATAGAGAGGGACTTCTCTCTGGGCAGCGTCCCCTCTACCGTCTCCAGAACCTTCCCCTCACCCACAAACCCTGGGTTAATCTTCTCCGGACCTAGTCCTGCTACCATACATTGCAGCGGACAGAGTTGCCAATCTGGACGCTGTGAAACAGAGCCGGTATGCCAGGCTGGTAGGATCATACTCGGTCGAGGCGCTCGAGACGTTCCCAGCGATCCGGAGCATTGTCCTGTACGGTTCGGTCTCCAGAGGCGTTGCGAACAGGGACAGCGATGTCGACCTCCTGGTCTTGATGGAATCCGACGAAAGTGTTGGCGAGAGGATCCAGCGCCTCTCACAGATTGAGAACTCAGGGCGGACACGTCAGGAACTGGACTGGCTTGACAGCCATGAGATCTATACCCACATCTCAACCTTGCCCCTGACCAGGGATGAGGCCGCACATCTTCCGCCGATCCTGCTGGACGTTCTGGAGGACGGGGTTCCAATCGTCGACGACGGCACCTTTCACGACATTAGAAGTGTGCTTCGTGCGAGGCTGGTTGAGGCCGGAGCGAAGAGAGTGTTCCTCTCGCCGAACGAATGGTACTGGGACCTCGCCCCAGGACTGGTGTGTACGGACTGTGAAGGGACTCGAGCCGAGGCGATGCTTCAACGCGGTGAGTATGCCTCAGAGACCGTTTGCGGGGGATTCCGGGCCTCCAGCCGGAACGTTCACGAATCCTTCGCATACGCTCTTTTGGTGAATTTGTGCCTAGATTAGATCGAGGAAGCCGTTCTATCGCGTTTATTCATTCACGTTTTCACGACCTGCCGTACGTTCCAAGACGTTCAAGAGCGTTCTTGTGGTTCGGACAAGAATAAGAGACTCGATCTCGAAGTATATCTCAAGTCACGTTGAGCGTGAGCAGGTGGCGAATATGATTTGGAGAATGAGATCGTTGCTTTTGTTCGAGAGCGTTATCGGCAGAGCGGCGTAGTCCCTTCGGTGAGGGAATTGCTGAAGCATTTCGGCCTCAGGTCTACGGGTACATTGTATCGTCGTGTTCCCGGTGGGTTGAGGGGTATTTGTCGCGAAGCGGGTGTCCCATTCCCTGAAGAGCGTTTGAAGGTCGTGGCCAGAGCGCGGGGGCGTAGGGCGAGGCTCAAGGAAGGCTCCTCTGAAGAGAGTGTCGCTACGCATGCTGATATTGCGCCGGACCTCGAAAAGACCGTATTTCGCGAACTCAGAAGAGGCGCTGATCCTGCGAAGATAATTGAGACGCATGGCCATGCCGATGTTGTGTTGCGACTTGTGGAGATGTTCAGAGACCTTCAGCGCCCCGGCCTTGAAGCCAAATTGCAGAGCCTGGAACTTGAGAAGTCAGATCTCAGAGCAAGAGTTGAAACACTAGGCTCAAGGCTCGCGGAGTATGAGCCACCGATGGTTGCGGTATTTGACCGCAGGACGAATCTGCTGGCACTACCAGGGACGATTAATGTTGCGGGCAGTGTTACTTGTAGCGTTACTGTCACTGTGGACTTCAGCAAGGTCATGGGCTATACCGCCGTTCTTTGGAACGAGCAGGAGGGCGGAGAGTTGTGGCGCCAGAAAGTGACCCCGGAATTCGTTAAGGACGCCGTGCTTCGGTATTTCGGATAGCGGTTTCTCTCGGTTCTAGACGTGAGGTCACTGAAGGCCTCTATGTCTGACTCAGCTCGATCGTCCCGCACTCAACAGCCGCGGATGGGCAGATGAAAGATGGGCTCAGAGGGAGGGTAGTTACCTGTGTGCCCGCTTTCAGCGAAAACGATCGTTGTGCAGCCTAACGGGAACGCAACGGTGCCAAGCGGACAAACTCCCTGAACCCCTCCGCGAGGGACGCCATCAGTCCGTGGTTCATTAGGAAGGCATCATGAACTCCGCGGCTCTGCTGCACGCATCGCCTTTTCGTGAGTATCTTTGAGAGATGGCGGATGATCCACCAGTCTCCCCGGAGAATAGCCAACGCAGCCGTTATCTAATGGCTTCGCTGCTTTTTGGGGTCTATATATGCCGCAATTGAAGTTCCCTCTTCAGTCGTTTTTCACGTGAGATCTCGATGTTCTGCGCGCGAAGGACCACCAACATATATGGCCACGCTGCCAGACTCCCAGATGAACTCAACCCCGAACCAGGGACCGGTAGATGATCACTAGACCCAAGGCGAAAGTGGTTGCATGCATCCCGGCCTACAACGAGGAGAAGACGATCGCGAAGGTTCTCGTGAGAGCGTCCCGTCATGTTGACGCACTTGTGGTCGTGGACGACGGCAGCGAGGACGATACCGGCGCGATCGCGGAGAAGCTTGGCGCGCTTGTGATCCGTCACGACACGAACCTGGGAAAAGGTATTGCGCTGAAGGACTGCTTCGACTGGGCCAAGGGGAAAGACTTCGACGCCCTCGTGACACTTGACGCTGACGGACAACATGACCCTGACGAGATCCCGAACTTAATAGGCCCTGTACTGGCCGGCGAGGCCGACATCCTCATCGGCTACCGATCCTCCAGGCCCCAGGGGATGACGAGGCAACGCAGAGCCGCGCAGAAGACGCTTGACGCATTAACAGGTGTGAGAGAGGACGGCGCCCTAGTCGACTCTCAAAGCGGATTCAGGGCATACTCGAGACGAGCGGTCACGAGTATTGAGGTGTCCGAGTGGGGTTTGGGGGTAGAATCAGAGATCCTCATGAATGCCAAGAAGACGGGGCTCAAGATACACCAAGTACCCGTCCACATGCAGTACGGAGCAGAGGGCGGTCATAGGAACCCTCTCATCCACTTCACAGACGTGTTCTCTACGATTTTGAAGGTTCCGCTGGTGAGAAGGCCTTTGCGAGTGATGGGCATACCGGGCCTGATACTGCTTGTCGCCGGTGTCTTTGGCTGGCTGGATGTGCTCGCGACGTACAATGCCGCGCAAGGATTCGCGCTCGGGCACGCGCTCGTCTACAGTGTCATCCTCCTGACGGGCATACTAATGACCATAGTCGCAATGCTACTCTTCGCGGTTAGGATGGCGATCCAACAGGCTCGTTAATTGGGCCTTGAAAGCGAGAGATACGCTTGTCCGCGAGTCACTCTCAGATGCCGCAAGCCAGTCTCGCGAAGCACCTCAATTCGAAGCGGGTACTGGTTGCCGTCTGTCTTGTGATCCTCGCCATCATTACCATCAGATTCTATCACATGTCAGTCACCGGATTCATGCTGTCTGACGAATCATACTACTATGACGCCATCGTACTTGACCATGAGATGTTCCAGAATCGAGAACTCTTCTCTGCAATCTACATGCTGTTCTTTGGAGGAGTGAACAATATGTTCTCTCTCGCGGTGGTGGGCGCCATCTACGCGTCTGTGTGGGGCATAGGGTCAGCATTTCTAATCTACTTGGTAGCCCGGAGACTTGGAACGACCGACCAACAAGTCTCGCTTCTGCTCGGATCGATGCTCTTGCTTCCTGTCTTCATTATCATGCTTCCGACTTTCACTACTGAAACTATGGCGCTTTTCTTCGCACTCATCGGAATCTTCTTCGCATCAAGATTTCATCAGTGTGGCAGATGGACTGATGCACTAGTCTCATCACTGGCTTTTGTGGCAGCATTCAGGACACGTGAACCCTACCTGGTCTTCGGCCTCGCAAATCTACTGGGGGTTCTGATAAGTAACAAGAGAAGCGTGCGTTCTTTTCTGGCTTTTCTGATTCCACTAGTGCTTGTGTTCCCTGTCGGCGTTAGTTTCTGGCCCGTACAGTTCGCTCAGCCACTCTACGCATATCTATTGCATCCTTGGTTCGCCACTCCGTCCTCATCGTCTCTCCCTTCATCAGGACCTCTGCCTCCTCCCGACACACCTTCGTTACTGTACGCGTTTGCGATTGGACTTCTCTTCGGCTATGACCCAATACTTGGAGTTCTAGTTGTGATTTCGTTATTCCTCGCGGTCGGGTCTGTTTGGCGGAAACGGACGGCGGCAAATGGCCTTCCTACCTTGAATGCTCTTGCCGGTCTCGCCGCTTACGCAGGAGCGTTAACCTATCTGGTCTATCCCGCGAGCGGACTGATTCCTATTTGGACCTCGGCGGCGGTAAGAGCAACACACGCCTCCTTACCAACAGTATTCACGCTCAATCACGCATACAGCAAGATCGGCACCAAGAAAATCATCGCAGTATTGCTTATTCTAGTGATTGCCGGGGCAACACAGCTTCCCATCATGAGCCAGGCAATACAAAGCAATCTCACGCGAACCGGCGCGGCCATCGACAGACTGAACCTAGACTATCGAGCGCCATACCATCGCCTCTGTGAGCTTGCCAAGGAATCCGGAAAGACGATCGTCTTCGCACTGAACCTCAGAGGCGCCAGAGTATGCCTCTCCATGTTGCCGAACGCAGTGGCGACACGCGTCCCAGCCAATCAGAGCACCTTCGACGCGCTACTTGCTGAGGGATGGAATACGATCTACCTCTACGACGACTACTTCACCGTTGTTGACCCTTCATCTCTCCAGATGTACCCAGAATACTACAGAGATATTCTTATCTCGCAATCATACGCAGGCTACGCCATTGAGACATTGTGGGTTGACGGCGAGAGCTACGCTTTCAAGATGACCCCGGTGGCTACGACCCAGACATGAGTTCCCATCGCGACCGCAAGAAGCCCGTACCTGTTGCGCTGCTTGGCTCTCGAGGCATCCCAGCCCGCTACGGTGGCTTTGAGACAGTAGTCGAGACTCTGGCGGTTAACCTGCCGAAAGACCGTTTCAGCGTCACGGTCTTCTGCGAGAGCGCGTTGAGGAGAACCCGACTTAACGTGCCAGGAGTCAATACGATCTACTTCCCTGTTTTCGAAAAGCTGAGAATAGTCTCGGAGGCGTTCTACGATGTCGTTGGCCTAGCGTGGGCGGCACTAGCATCCGTAGAAGCTGTGATTCTTTTCGGTTACACTGCAAGTCTCTTCTGTCTTCTGCCGCGCCTGTTCGGGAAGACCGTGCTCGTCAACGTGGACGGCTTGGAATGGAAGAGATCCAAGTTTCCGCGGCCGATACGGTTGCTTCTGAGATTGGCCGAGTTGATCGTGACCAAGACAGCGAGCTTGATCATTTGCGATTCACATGCTATTCAGGAATACTATCGCCGTATGTATGATGCAGATTCGGAATACGTGCCCAACCCGGTCTCGAGCATAGACACTACAACCCTGGATAGACTCGCAGAGTTTGGACTGCAGCCTAGATCGTACTACCTGGTGGTTGCAAGGCTTGAACCGGAGAACCATATCGATATGATAATTGAGGGGTTCTTGGAATCAGGAACGACAAGGAAACTAGTCATTGTTGGACCTCTCATCAACACTCGATACGTCAAGCGCCTGCTTGAAATGCGAACGGATCACATTCTATTCTTGGACGGTGTGTACGACCGAGCCCTTCTCAATAGCCTACGTGCAGGGAGCTTCGCCTACATTCACGGACATGAGGTGGGAGGCACTAATCCTTCCCTGCTGGAATCGATGATCTCTGCCAGCCCGATCATCGCGTTTGACGTGCCTTTCAACCGGGAGGTCGCAGGTGACTCTGGAGTCTACTTCAAGAACAGGTCTGAGCTATCACAGAGAATAATTCGGGCCGAGAGGGATCTGGAGTGGCGACGGTCCAGCGGGAGGAGGGCAAACGCCATTGCCAGTTCCTCATATTCCACGGAATCGGCAGTATCCTCGTACGCTCGAGTAATTGACGCAGCGCTCAATCAAGGATCGAAATACCGTTGAAATCAAGGTTGGCAGAGCTCAAGTCAAATCCTACAGCAGGAAACACGAAGCAGCCTCTATTGTCCATCATCATAGTGAACTTTCAGGGTTCAAGATTCATTCGCGGTTGTCTCAGGTCCGTCCTTTCTTCGGACTATCCTTCCTTCGAAGTCTTGGTGGTGGACAATGCGTCGACGGACGGAAGCGTTGAATTGGTTGAGGAAGAGTTCGGAAAGGATCCGAGAGTCATCATCATCAGGAATAGGGTGAATGTCGGGTTTGCGAAGGCGAACAATCAAGCAGCCAGGATCTCACATGGCGAGTTTCTTCTCTTCCTGAATGCTGACACACGCATGGACGGGCCGTCGATCGGAAGGCTCGCAGAAGCCTTGCGATCTGACGATCGGATTGCGGTTGCGCAGCCAAAGCTCCTGCTGATTGACACTGATCCGCCTCGCATCGATAGCACGGGAGACCTGATGGATCCTTACGGAAACGGCTACCGTAGAGGCGTGGGGATTGTGGACCGAGGTCAATTCGACGACAAAGTCGATGAGATATTCAGCGCAAGAGGCGCCGCAATGATCGTGAAACGCGACATATTCATCAAAGTCGGGATGTTCGATGAGGACTTCTTCCTCTACTTAGAGGACGTGGATCTCTGCTGGAGGATACGCCTTGCGGACAAATCCATCACGTATGTGCCCAAGGCCGTGGTGTTTCATGCCGCGGCTGGCTCGCGAGACGAGGCAATGTTGGCCCGAGCATGGTTTCACGTGGTCAAGAACCAGCTCGCCATGATCGTGAAAAACTACTCGTGGAGACACCTACCGAAAGCTCTTATTGGCAGATTCCTGTGCTATGCGATCACAGCAATCTACTACCCTATCATTCTCAGCAAGAGCCACGGTCGGAGGGGAAACGCAGGCTTCCTCACGCGGCCTGCTCCCATGCCGCAAATGGTGCGCGCCGTCCTGGGCGGAATATTCTGGAATCTGGGGGCTCTGAGGCATACCTTGTACAAGAGATCTCAGATTCAGACGTTCATAAGAAGAGCCTCTGATGGAGCAGTCTCGTCATACATGGAGAGACGCGCTCCTCTGGCGAATCTTCTTCGACAAATAGATGCCACCTGCCTTACCTAAGAGATGAGTGAGCTCTCCCTTGAGTGGAGCAATGCATCTTGATTTGGCTTTCGCGAAGAAATGCGCAGCAGCACTCCTCGTTCCCGTTCTGATACTGGGCATCGAAACGATCTTTGTAGAGCCTTGTCCTGTGTTTGGAGATGCAAGCTTCTACCTCGCAATGGCCAAGCCACACGCATCATGAATAGCAAGTGGTGGAGGAAATGGTCACGGCAGAATCCCGCAACTTCATTGCCAAATGCCTCTACACCTTTCCGACATGCGGAGGTGTCTGGAGTGCACTCAGTACGCTCGAAAGAACCCAATGGCTGCCCGCGAAGAGACTGAGAGAAATTCAGCTTCGGCGGCTTGAGGCTCTGCTGGCGCACGCCCACAAGACCGTCCCCTACTACAGATCGTTCGATTCCAAGATCTTCGAGATCAGCAACCTCGACGACTTGCAGAAGCTTCCCATATTGACCAGACGGCAGGTCAGGCAGCACTTTGGCCGTCTCCAAAGTGTGGATGGGCCAAGTGGACGAATCGTAATGTCCTCGGGTTCAACTGGTTTACCGGTAACCGTGCGCAAGTCGCCTTTGACGGTACGGATGGAATCCGCTGCCAGGTATCGCGCCTATCGCTGGGTTGGCTTCGATTTCGGTCAGCGCTACGGATACATGACTCCAGCCTTTCGTGCTCCTTGGACGCTGATCCGACCGCTCCTGGCTGGCATGCTTCTACCCGGTGTTTCCATAGATGTCTTCAACATCGATAGGGCGAAGCTCGCAAGATTCGTGCGATATCTCGAGTTGAAGCCAACCGTACTGATAGGCAATCCATCCGCCCTCTTGTTACTCGCCAGATTCATCGACGAAATTCACGCCCGTCCGATGGTGAGGCTGATTATCAGCGGATCCGATCAGCTATTCTCAGCGGAAAGGACCAGACTCGCTTCCGCTTTCGGAGCACGCGTCTACGACTACTACGGATCTTATGAGATCGGAAACATCGCGGCGGAGTGCAGAGAAATGGTCGGGCACCACATCGCTTCAGAGAACGTCGTCGTGGAAATAGTCGGAGCCGATAGGGATGCCGTCCCTACGGGACAGATCGGCTCTGTAGTGATCACTGACCTGAACAACTACACCATGCCTCTGATCAGGTACGAGATAGGTGATCTGTCCTCTCTCCTTGACGATGAGTGCCCTTGTGGCCGAGAACTTCCACTGCTGGGCAAGGTTGAAGGAAGAGTAACTGATGTGATAGTCACTCCCGACGGACGATTCATGTGCCTCTCAACCTTCGGCAACAGAGTTCTGTACAGGACGCATGTGGAGCAATTCCAAATCGATCAATCTTCCAAGTATGAACTCATAGTGCGCGCAATACTAGCGTCTAGATGGCGCAAGATGGAAGGCGAATTCATTCAGCATGGCATCCAGTCGATCGTCGGCGACCAGATGAAAGTCAGGGTGGAGTTTCCCGAAGTACTGGAGACGAGACCTTCAGGAAAACGCTACCTCGTCAGATCAACTCTAGACCCACGAATCACTGACCAACGAAATATATAATCAGGCCAAAGTAGAGAGATACATAAACAGGCTTACTGGACACCCGCACGCACAGGATTACTCATTCGATGAGGGTTGACTCGTCCTTCTCCAATCGCAGCATTACCTGCCGCTAAATATGGCCTAGTTCCTTGATCATTCAGGCAGGACATCGCAAGGTCACCAGAATGATCGACGCGAACCGTATGAGCAAGAGAAGCATTGTTGTCGACTCGAATCTGTCGTCAAACACACTAAGAAGTCGCATAACCGTTTCCAGAGATTTGAAGAAGTACTTCAAGCACCTTTCCTTCTTCTCCTGCTACGATGCCGACATAGTCGCCAACAATAGTATCCTTTGCATACCTGTTCTCTCAATGGTACTGCCTTTTGCTTGGATCACAGGCGCCGATGTGCACGTCGATGAGTTGGATAGAACATTTGCAGAATCGATGAACACCCTCCAACATGAATACAAGAAGATGTATCCGGGAGCCCCCTTCAAGACGAGACTCGTAGCAGACAAGTTGGTTGATAACAAGCATGCCCCGAACAACACTGCTCTAATGTTCAGCGGCGGGCTGGACTCAACCTATTCTCTGTTCAGCCACTTGGACGCAAGACCGATTCTAATTATGATCTTGGGTACGGTCGACACCCCACTCTCAAACGTCGCATTCCAAAAGACACTGGAAAGGGAATATTCAGACTTTGCAGAACGAGAGGGATTGGTCCTAAGTTTCATCCGAACCAGTGCGCCAGAAATATTGGACATGAGACGCGTTGACCATCTCTTCTGGAAGTTCAAAGGACGCCTTCAGGGAGGCTACTGGAACGGAATAGGATATTCGCTCGGTCAAATAGGTCAGGTCGCACCTCTCTCAGTCGGAAGATTCAGTCACCTGCTTGTGGCAGGAGCGCTTGGTAGAGCGAAAGCATACGACGAGCGAACGAAGGCAGAGTATCCCGACGCCTCCTATCCGAGCACAGACGAGACCATCATGTGGACCAATATTCGCGTTAGACACGACGGGAACATCCCTCGGCATCAGAAAGCCTCTGCCCTCAAGCAATTCCTAATTGCCCGTAAACTGAAGCTACGACCCTGTTGGTATGCTTCAGACCTGCACTCGCAGACACCGCAATCACCTCGTCTTCCTGCGCTCAACTGCAATCAATGTCCAAAATGCTTGAGGACAATCGCTGAACTCACGCTGGCAGGAATCGACCCCAACAAATGTGGTTTTAGCGTTGAACGCGGGACGTTCAACCGAATTAGAACATTGTTCCGGAGAAGCTCGCTGACACTTCAGGACATTGCACTGTGGTGGAAGCCTCTACAGGAAGCAATTCGAATCATTCCTAGCGAGATCGAAGGAGATCCCTATGGCGCAAAACGATTCTTCGAATGGTTCAAGACGATAGAACTTGCTTCAGCAGCCAGGCACGGCGGCAGCCCCCTCTCCAACGTCTACCATAGGTTACCTTACGCCATTGCAAATCCATTGAGAGTAGTTTGGGAAAGGATTCCGGCCCGACCTGCAAGAAGCACCCGCTGAGCAGGCACAGGCGAAATCCGGAGATGGTTGGCCGCACCCCTTGGCGTGGATTGTCTCTGCGCTTGGTAGACTGGTGCTGACAGACGAGTGGGGGGGCAGGTCTGAAAAAACGCATGGAGGAGTTCGGTTACATAGACTATTCCGAAATTGTAGCCTACTTTCCTTAACGGCTAGTCACCGAAGATTCTACATACTGCAACTCACCTACGATCCTCGAATGCGAAAACGACTCACGGCATGGGCAGAGCAATGCTCGTCTCAGACATCAGAGTGGTACCTTACAGAAATTGGTGCCAACTGCAGGCCCACGTCAGCAGCCGTACCCTCGATAGACCTTTTCTGCTGTACTACCGCTTCCCACCTGAGTATGAGAGTGTCATCGACGCCTCCATTGGAGACCCTTTTATCGCGATGCTTCTCGTACCCGCGATGAGGTCAGGTGAGACACTCGAGATACACGCAGAAGTCTCGCCGAAACTGATGCAGACAACTGCCAAGATTCAGCAGACCTTCGCTACATGGAACCCAGAATTGTCGCAAATAAGAATCAAGGCCCCAGTTCGACAGAACCCTCCAGAGGCTCCGGGGAGTCGGAGAGGTCTCTTCTTCTCATGCGGTATCGATTCATTCTACTCTCTAATGCGAAACATGAACGGACGTGAAGAAGATTCCCAATCCATTACCGATCTAGTAGTCGTTCAAGGACTTGACATCCATCATGGGAGGGCAAATTCTGGACTCTATGATAGGTTGCTGCACAACTCGTCAAGGGTTGCACGCAAATTCGGCATCAGAGTCTTGCCGGTGACGACAAACGCGAGAGAACTTACTGACAGGTATGTGCACTCCCGTTGGAGTCACGGCGGGTTCTTGGCGAGTGTGGGTCTCTGTCTGCAAAAAGTTTTCCAGGAGATACTCATAGCGTCCACTCGAAGCTACGATCAACTCTATCCGTTTGGATCCCACCCGGATATCGATCCGTTGTGGTCAACGGAGTCACTGACAATTGTGCACGACGGATGCGAAGCCACCAGATTGGATAAGATTCGGTTTCTAGCCGATTCTCCCTTGGTCATGGAAACACTGCGAGTCTGCTTTCAAAGTTACGCCACTCTGACACATTCGCCGAGGTTGTACAATTGCGGGATGTGTGAGAAATGCATGAGGACAATGGTCGGGTTACACATAGCGGGAGCCTTGACGAGGTGCAGAACCCTGCCGCGCACGATAGATACTGAACTATTCCGCAATATCAGGGCAGATCCTAGATTCTTCGTTTTCACAGAAGAACTCATAGAGAATCTAGGATCTTCGCAGAGGGATCTGATGATAAAGTCAGCCCTCCAGGATTCACTTGACACTGCAAACAGAAGACGCGTGAGGCGGCGAATGCTGAGGACGGGAACCTTTCTCGTGGCAAGATATGTACCAGGTCTCATGCCATTGTGGCGATCAGTTGCGCGCGTACTGCTGAGGATGCACGTTCCAGACCACAGATTAGTCAAGCGCAGCGAGGGCAGGCAGATCAAGGAAGGACTTTCGCGTGACGTGTGAGGTCTAGAGTGTCAATGGGCGGCATCGCAGGGGAGTTGCGTTTCGATCACAGGCTCAGCGACCCATCGATTACGAGAGCGATGTGTGACGATCAGATACACCGAGGGCCTGACGACGAGGGCTACTACTCGAAAGGAAGCCTGAGTCTAGGCATGCGATGTGTGGCTCCGACTGATCTAGGGAAGGGACTGTGGCCTCTGTGCAACGAGAACGGCACCATCCATCTAGTCTTAGATGGTGAGATCTATGGCTCCCACGCTCTTCGCCTCGAGCTTGGACAACTCGGCCACAAGCTCGGTTCGAGAATGGATGCGGAGACGATAGTCCATGGCTATGAGGAGTGGGGGACGAAATGCCTAGACAAACTCGACGGCATGTTTGCGTTTTCCTTGTGGGACGAATCGAGAGAACTCCTCTGGATAGCCCGCGATCACTTCGGAATCAAGCCCCTTTACTACGTCGAGAACAGGAATTCCTTCGCCTTCGCATCTGAAATGAAGCCTCTGCTCGGACACCCAGATGTCTCAGCCGAACCTAACGAGAGGGTCATAACTAGGTATCTTCAAAGAAGACTGGTCGGTATCAGGGAAGAGACTTTTTTCGCAGGCATAAATCGCGTGCTTCCCGCAAGTTATCTACTCATCGACTCCGAAGGAGTGATTCAAAAGCGAAGATACTGGAGACCAATGATCTCAAGGAATCTCAGCAGCAGTATCTCAGCCAGAACAATAGAGACGACTCGAAACCTCTTCCTAGATGCAGTTAGGCAGCAGTTAGTCAGCGATTTGACAGTCGGCGCATCTTTGAGCGGAGGAATAGACTCCTCTTCAGTCGTCTGTGCGATGAGGAGAATCCGCCCGACCGGACCCCGAATCCAGACCTTCTCCGCGTCTTTTCCCGGGGACCCTATAGACGAGACCGAATATGTCAGAACCGTATGCAACGCGACAGAGGCAGATAATCACGTTATCAGACTGACGGCGGACGATCTCTGGCGTGACTTGCCCACTGTCATTAGATGCCAAGAGGAACCGTTCGATCTGTCATTCGTGTACGCGCAATGGCGCGTCATGAAAGACGCCAGTGAACGCGGCGTGAGGGTCATGCTTGAAGGCCACGGTCCAGACGAGCTTCTATGCGGATACCCACTGTACTACTTCTACTACTTCATGACCCTCATCCGACAAAGGAAATATCACAAGCTATTGATTGAGGCTCTCCTCAGCCACGACCTAACGAAGGACGAAGCGAAGAGCCTCATCAGCACGTACTTTCCTACGCTCGGGCCGTTCTTGAAATCCTTGATCGCGAGGATACCCAAGAATGGAGACCGCATATCACGCCAGTATAGTACATCAGGCCAGAAGAACGAGTTCCCTCAGGCACCCATTACTGACCTGGTCGCAAAACTTGAGATTGACACGGCGCTCGAATCCCTCCCGGTGGCTCTTCGTTATGTGGACAAGAACTCAACGTGGCATGGCATTGAAGTTCGAGTTCCCTTTCTCCAAAAGACGTTTGTCGAGCATTGCACCTCACTGCCGCTAGATCAGAAGATACGAGATGGTTGGACCAAGCACGCTCTCCGTCTCGCCATGAAGGACATACTCCCGGAACAGATCCGCCTCCGACGCAGCAAAATGGGATTCCAGATGCCGTTGAACCGATGGATCGCGAACGAGCTTCGACAGAGGCTTCGAGATTTCTTCTCGGACCCAAACCTCAAGGGAACTCGATACTACAACAAGGAGACAGCAAGGAATATCCTCAGCAAACGCACACTGACCGCACGCGATATAGGGATAGTCTGACGCATGCTGAGCGTCGAACTTTGGTGTCGCGAGTTCTTCTGAACCTCACAAACAGTAACACACAGACGACCTTCTTATTGGGGGCAGCATAGAATCCTGTGACCAAAGGTCGATATACAAGGATCAAAGCGCCTTGCTGGTTTCGGATTTTAGGGTTGTTTCGTCTGGGAGTGAGTGTGAGCTTCAGGCGAGGGTGAGGAGTGACGCTTCTAGAAGGTCGTTTCTGGTCTTGTACCGTTTTCCTCGTGGGTTTGAGGGGT
>Ga0315296_10001706_pt1 | contig 19102 bp, 19 predicted proteins | sample YL17G14_18_MG_FD_203921 | JGI IMG/M metagenome (GOLD analysis project Ga0315296, IMG submission 203921) | Sediment microbial communities from Yellowstone Lake, YNP, Wyoming, USA - YL17G14_18 | ecosystem: Environmental > Aquatic > Freshwater > Lake > Sediment | place: USA: Wyoming | collected... | reverse complement strand
ATAAACGCACATGCCTTGTTAGTGCCCTTTAACTAAAAAGCAAATCGCCTGGTTTCCTTCCTGAATGCATCACGCAGGATTTCTGTTTAACTACTATCAGGCAACTAAACCATTGTCTTCAGTTAATAATAAATCGTTTTTGAATTCTTTAAAATGTTAAAACAAGATACAGAAAAAATACAATAGAGTCTATAAGTGGTAAGCTTTGTTACTATTATTCTTCTGAGATGATATAATTTATAGGATTTTTGAGGATGAAGGATTCTTTTTGTTCATTACAATCTCATTGGAACACCCCTTGCCCTCAGATACTCCTTTGCCTCTTTGATTGTGTATTCCCTGTAATGAAATATGGATGCTGCAAGGACTGCGTCTGCTTTTCCATCTGCAAGTGCCTCATATAAATGTTTGAGATTGCCTGCACCACCTGAGGCAATCACAGGGATTGATACAGCCTCTGAAATTGTTTTTGTGAGTTCAATATCATAGCCATCTTTGGTGCCATCTTTATCCATGCTCGTGAGCATAATCTCACCTGCTCCGAGTTCTTCCATCTTTTGAGCCCATTTCATAGCGTCTATGAGCTTCATCTTTCTCCCACCATGAGTTGAGATTGCCCATAATTTCCCCGCACCTCCCTTTGGTAAAGGAGAGATAGGGGGAATTTCTTCAGGAAGGTTAAGACATACATCTTTTAAAGTAGGGTCATTAAACCACTTTTCACCGGTAGCATGAGGCAACCCCCCGACTACGCGCTTTGCATCAATTGCGACGACAATACACTGGCTCCCGAATCTCTCAGCAGCTTCTCTGATAAAATGAGGATTTCTGACAGCAGCTGTATTTATAGATACTTTATCGCACCCTGCCTTGAGAAGTGTACGTATATCTTTAATGGTCTTAATCCCTCCGCCAACAGTAAGAGGCATGAAAACTTCTTCAGCAGTTCTCATGACTACATCAATGATTATATTTCTCTTCTCATGGGACGCAGTAATATCAAGAAAAATAAGTTCATCAGCTCCCTGCTCGTCATAGAACTTTGCATTTTCGACAGGGTCACCTGCATCTTTCAGATTGACAAAACTGACGCCTTTCACTACCCGCCCATCTTTTACATCAAGGCAAGGAATTATCCTCTTCGCGAGCATTTACCCTCCAACTGTAAGGTTAAGGCTAAGGTCAAGGTTAAGAGTTAGGTCTTTTCTCAGCCGTAACCTTAACCTGAGATTGTGAAACTTTTATGGCTTCTTTCAAATCAAGTGTCCCTGAGTAAATAGCCTTTCCTGTGATTACCCCCCAGAGGTTTTTTATCTTCATAAGCTTTTTTATGTCATCAATTGATGAGACTCCGCCTGCTGCGATCACAGGAATATTCACGGCTTCAACTATTTTTTTTGTCTCTTCAATATTGGGTCCTGAAAGCGTGCCATCTCTTGTAATATCTGTATAGATAATTCCTGCTGCGCCTTTACCTTCTAAACGTTTTGCCAATTGTTTTGCATCAATCGACGTCACTTCTTCCCAGCCCCTCACCGCGACCATGCCTTTTTCAGCGTCAATGCCAATGAAGACTTTATCAGGATATTGACTGCAGGAATAGGCGACAAACTCAGGATCCTCAATTGCTGCAGTTCCTATGATGACCCGGTTAATACCTATTGAGAAGAGAGTCGAGATTGTATTGACATTCCTTATTCCGCCTCCTACCTGGAGAGCGATTTTTACTGACTGTCTGATTTTTATTATTGAATCCAGATTCTTCTGGCTGCCAGAAAATGCACCATCGAGATCAACAATATGAAGCAGTTGAGCCCCACATGATTCCCATCTTTTCGCAGTTGCTTCAGGGTCATTTGAATAAGTGGTCACTGCATCTCTTTTGCCCTGGAAAAGCCTGACACACTGCCCATCCTTTAAATCTATTGCAGGAATAACAAGCATGCTTTAATATAACATAAAGGCGTGAGAAGGATGAGCAGAAGGGATATCTCTCTACTGAGTTGAAATCAAAAGTCTGTGAGTCAGAGAGGAATAAAGTGATTAAGCAATTTCAGAGCCTGCAAGCTGGCAATCTCGCAGGCCAGCACGCAAAACAAAAGGAAACGTTCGTTACAATTGTAATAACATGGATCGCATCCTGCATTATGCATCTTTCCTTTTTTGCAGGGATTTCTTATGCGGCCTCTTTCACTATCCCTGAGAAACTTGTCTATGACCTTACATGGACTGGGATTAAGGCTGGTACCGCATCTCTTGAGATACTAAACGATGGGGACAATATAAAAATTATTTCGACTGCTCAGTCAGCAAAATGGATCTCTGTTTTTTATACAGTAGATGATAGAGTAGAAAGCACCCTTATTAAAAACCCGTCTCCCTCATTTATAGGGCAGCCTGCGAATTATAGACTCAAAATAAGAGAAGGCAGACACAGGAGGGATAAAGAGGTTATCTTTAATCAGGCTATTGGCAAAGTAACCTATATAAATCATCTTGATAAAGAAAAGAAGGAGTTTACTGTCCCTGCAAATATCCTGGACCCGCTAACGAGTTTTTATTTCCTGAGAACCCTCGATTTAAAAGTTGGAAGGCCTGTATTCATAGATATATTTGATAACAAACAGATATGGAGTGTTGAGATACAGGTATTGAAAAAAGAGAGGCTTGAGCTTCCTACAGGAACATTTGATACAATTCTTATAAAGCCACTTATGAAATCAGAAGGCATTTTTAGCAGAAAGGGTGATATATTCATCTGGTTTACCGATGATAAGAAATATATCCCCGTGAAGATGCAGACAAAAGTTGTTGTTGGTTCTATTACAGCAATACTTGTCGGAGGGAATTATTGAACATATCTCTTATAATAACAACTTACAACAATCCCTCAACCCTGAGAAAAGTGACTGAGAGCATTTTACACCAGACAAGGCTGCCTGACGAGGTGATCATCGCAGATGATGGTTCAGGCGAGGATACTGCTCAAGTAGTAAAAAGTTTCACCAAAATTACTTCCTTTCCTGTGCTCCATGTATGGCAGGAAGACAAAGGATTCAGGGCTGCTAAAATCCGTAATGAGGCGATAAAACAAACATCAGGGGACTATATTCTTCTCTTAGATGGTGACTGTGTGGTGAACCAGCATTTTATATCAGACCATTTGACACTGCAAGAAGAGGCATGTTTTATACAAGGAAAGAGGGTGCATGTCAATAAGGATGTCGTATCATTCTTTAATTATGAGCATGCCAATTCAATACCCACATTGATGAAAATGACCCTGACAGGCAAGATTTCTAATGCTCATCATTTAATTCATCTTCCCCGTTCACTTTTCATTAAGAATAAAAAACTTAAGGGGATAAAATCATGCAATATGAGTTTTTTAAAAAAAGATATACTGGCGGTGAATGGCTTTAATGAGGATTTCACGGGATGGGGTAACGAAGATTCAGAACTTGCATGCAGATTTTTTAAATTCGGACTCATAAAGAAGGTGCATGCATCCATGGCAATATGTTTTCACCTCTGGCACCCAACGAACAAGACGAAAAACGATATGAACAAACAACTTTTTTCAGCATCAATTGCATCAAAAGATTATTTTTGCAAGAATGGAATTGTTAAGGAAAATTAACCCGGACACCCTTCTCTGGACAGGGTATCTGGGTATGTTCTTATTTCTTCCGATAGCTACATCTCCAACAGTAATCTGTGGAGTTTTTGTGCTCGGTGTCTGGATTATTTCTGGAAAGTTTTTGAGAGATATCACCACATGGCAGAATTCCAAAATTATACTCCCGGTGATAATCCTTATTGTTTTGCCATGGGTTGGCCTTATTTATACGCCACTGCCTGCTGACGGATTTCCTGTAGCCCTTAAGACTCATTACTGGTTATATGCTCTCGCAATTACACCTGTTCTCACTACCCAGAGACAGCCTGACTTGATAATCAAGATGTTCCTTTTAGGGCTTTCTCTCAATAGCGCGATCTCAATATTACAATTTGCAGGCTTTGTACCTCTTAAAAAGGGGCTCGCAACCGGCCTGCTGGGAGGGAGTTCAGCGCACATTGTATATTCATTACTGCTTACTACAGGAATACTTATTGCATCCTTTTACTTTTTAAAGGCCCAGTCGAAAAGAGAACGCTTGCTCTACATTTCTGCTATGATTCAGTATTTTGCTACTATAGGTTTCACAGGAGGGAGGAGTGGTTACGTAGCATTGATAGTCTTATCACCATTCATCGTGTATAACATAATAGGGCAGCGGCATATAGTGAAGATACTCATTGTGAGTGTCATTGCAGTCTCTTTTTTATTTTCCTTTCCAGTGGTGCAATCCCGGTTTTCGAAAGCTAAAGAAGACGTAGTGCTTTATACGCAGGGGAATGTGAATACATCAATAGGGTTAAGATTTCATATGTGGGAGATTGCATTATCAGAGATAAAGAAAAATCCCGTTCTTGGAACAGGTACAGCAGGTTTTAAAAAATCATGGGAGCTTCATAAAAAAGATCCAGCACTTCCTTTTTTCGACCATCCGCATAATAGTTTTCTCTATATGATGGTAAGTTTTGGTATAGTGGGGCTTGTTGCGTTTTGCACCCTTCTATTTGTGATGTTAAAAAGAGGATGGAAATGCCGTGATTCAGCCCTCGGGTTTTCAGTTTTTGCTTTTACAACGGTCTTTATTATTGGAAGTCTTACTGATACGCAGGTGCTTCCATTCGCAACAGCAATAGCATTACCTCTTTTTACAGGGGTGTCTGAGGCGTTACATGTTACTTGAAAAAATTCCTTTATCAGTAGCCATTATTGTAAAGAATGAGGAAATGAATCTCCCTGAATGCCTGAAAAGTGTCTCCTTTGCAGATGATATTGTGGTGGTTGATTCAGGGAGCGCAGATAGAACTGTGGAAATTGCAACAGAATATGGTTGCCACGTTTTTATAGAGGAATGGAAAGGTTACGGTCCTCAGAAAAACAGCGCAGCTGGTAAGTGCAGGCATGAATGGGTGCTTCTCCTCGATGCAGATGAAAGGGTGGCGGTTGAAACAAAGGGGGTAATTTTAAAGGTTTTAGAGAAACCAGAAGCGGATGCATATAGGTTTAAAAGGAAAAATTATCTCCATGGTAAATGGATGAAACACTCGGGTTACTGGCCGGATAGACAGGTACGTCTTGTCAATAAAACCAAGGGCTCATTCCATTCTGTGGTACATGAACAATGGGTAACAAATGGACGAGTGCAGGATTTAGATGCGCATATTGAACACCATGCCTTCTCAAACTATTCTGATATGCTTGAGACACTCAACGACTACTCTACTATTATTGCCAGAGAACTTTTTGCCTCGGGCAAGAGGGCAACACCTTTGTCGCCTCTTTATCATGGTATTGGTATGTTTCTTAAAATCTACTTTCTTAAATGGGGTATTCTCGATGGGATGGATGGTTTGGTAACAGCATTAACCAAGGCAGGAGGATCATTTTTTAAATATGCAAAGCTCCTTGAACTTCAGCGCGAAAACAAAGGTTAAAGGAAAAACCAGCAGATTTCTTTTCATCTTTGGTACAAGACCTGAGGCAATTAAACTTGCTCCTCTCATAGTGAAGCTTAAAGATGTTGGAAATATTCAAGTGTGCGTGACAGGGCAGCACAGAGAGATGCTGGATCAGGTTTTGCAGTTTTTCTCGATAGTTCCGGATTATGACTTGAATATCATGATGGAAAACCAAAGCCTTTTCACTGTTGCTTCAAAATCTTTGAGACTCCTTGAAAAGGTGATTAAGGAAAGCCAACCTAATCTTATCATTGTGCAGGGAGACACAACCACTGCTTTTGTTGGGGCATTGGCAGGGTTTTATAACAAAATAAAGGTTGCACATATTGAAGCGGGGCTGAGAAGTTTTCATAAGTTTTCTCCTTTCCCTGAAGAAACGAATCGTGTTCTGGTAAGTCATATCGCAGACTATCATTTTGCTCCAACGGATAAAGCGAAAGAGAATTTGTTAAGAGAAAGCATATCAGAGGAAAACATTTTTGTTGTTGGTAATACGGTAATTGATGCCCTTTTCATGGGGCTGGATATTGTGAACAGAAATGAAAAAAGGTTTTATGATTATTTTCGATTTCTCGATTTTTCAAAGAGGATAATCCTGGTTACAGGGCACCGTCGGGAAAGTTTTGGTAAGCCTTTTGAAAACATATGCCATGCACTTAAGGAGATTGCCCGGGAGAATGTGGAGACAATCTATCCTGTCCATCTTAATCCAAATGTGAGAGGACATGTCTATCCGAGGCTGAGTGGTATAAAAAATATTCACCTCGTAGAGCCCCTCGAGTATCCCTATCTCATATGGCTTATGAGTAAAAGTTATCTTATCCTCACAGATTCAGGAGGTATTCAGGAAGAAGCACCGAGTCTTGGAAAACCTTTATTAGTCATGAGAGATGTCACTGAACGGACTGAGGGTATTGACGCGGGGACAGCACTACTGGTTGGTACAGACAAGGAGAAAATAGTTAAATCAGTGAAGATGCTGTTATCGAATAAAGGTGAATACGATAAAATGGCAAAACGCAAAAACCCCTATGGAGATGACAAGGCTTCACAAAGGATAAGAGACATAGTAAAGAAATTGACGGAGACAAAATGAGATGGAAAAACTATTTAAATACGACGTTTCAGAAACATCTGAATATTTTGATAAAGCATTCTCTCCAGGAGGACAGTGGGAGACCAATAATGGACGGAACCAAACACGAAGATTTGCTGAATGTTTTGTTCGGAACATAAAAATTCCTTTTGAAGAGTTTCTCCTTCTTGATGTTGGTTGTGTTTTAGGTGATGCTGCTCCTGTTTTACACAAGGCTTATCCAAAAGCAAGACTTTATGGCTGTGATGTGTCACAGGTAGCTATTGACCGCTGTAAAGAAGACTATGGGCATATTGCAGAGTTTTTCAGGGCAGGGTTTGAAGATATACTGGGTTTCTGGGATATGATTTACTGTTCGAATGTGTTGGAGCATTTTGAGGAATATAAAGAGATTGCATCCTGGTTGCTGAACAAATGCAATGTTCTATATATTATGACCCCTTTTTTTGAATTAAAAAATGGACAACCTCTTAACCCAAAGGTTGAAACGGGGCATAAAGTAACACTCTATCAAAATTCATTTGACGAATTTTACAAACAGGGGTTCCTGTCATTGCCAATTAAAACAAAAAAAATTAGATGCCCTAAGGCATGGAGCCCGCCTTTATTGAAGGAGATTTCCCGCGAAATCAGGCGTGGTATCAAGATGATAATTTTTAGGCGATATTTTCCTCCGAGAATGCGTCAGATTATTTATGAACTTAGAAATAAAGATTATATCCAAAATGAATAATTGGCTCTTAATAACCTACTTTGCCAATATTGATGCAATGGCACCTTCTCATCACATTGATGACAGGCTCCCTTTTTTCACACAAAAGGGAATTGATATCAGCCTTCTCAGTTCACCTTGTGGAGCACATTACGAGAATCTGATTCATAGAAGAATACCTTCCCCTGCACCATCAGGCATCAGATATGAGGTGAGATATTTTTTAAGAAGAAAAACAAGGGGAAAGTTCTGGTTTAAATTCTGGGAAACGCTTCTGCTCCTGCAGGTTTATGGTCAATAGTGGGCAAGTTAAAGAGGTTTCTAAAACCAAAGGGTACAATGGTAGCAAGCATTCCCAACATTGGTTTCCATCGTATTAGAAGTGGGTTATTAAAAGGCAGATGGCAGTATGCCGATGCGGGAATACTTGAAGGACTCACTTAAGATTCTTTACTCTAAAAGGAATTAATGAACTTTTTTTAGCGAATGGCATGATGATTGAGTCAATATACCGTAAAATAGACTCTGGAGCAAACATGAAGATTCTCAATATCCTCTGTTTCAACAAGCTGAAAGAATCTCTTGTTATTCAATATGTTGTAAGGGCTAAAATTATTTAAATTAATACCATGAAAAAAAATGAAATACTTTTCATCGTTTTATCTCTTGGTTTTAGATTGGCATTCTGAATTTTGTTGAATAGGGGAGTTTCGATTGCTCAAAAGGAGAGAGTGTCATCAACTAAAAGGCTAAGTCTGGAATATTATATGAAAGTAAATTCTACTTTTAGGACTGTCAGAGAACCGTTTATAACAAAATGCCCAATAGGTTGCAGATCCATACTAATATCCAGTGATATTGTAACAGAGGAAGGCCCTTTACTTAAGTGCACCGAATGTGGTCAATTGATCAGCCGGTGCTCTGAAGAACAATATCTTAGTAGTATAGAAGGGTTTAATATTCCAGAAGGAACATCCTCGCAAGGAAAATCAATAAAACGGAGTTTTAAGCTATATCACAAACGCCTAAAAAAGATTGAACGTTTTTATGGCAAGCTTCCTCAAAGGATCCGATTATTAGATGTAGGCTGCTCTACCGGTTCATTTTTAGCATTTGCCCAGAATAAAGGGTATATAGTAACAGGTGTTGAGCCAGCTGTCAGAGCAGCAGAAACCGCTATAGGGCAAAAACTCAATGTAAAACAAGGTTTTTTACAAGAGTTAAATCTTACCCAAAATTATTATGATGTTATAACTCTTTTTGAAGTTATCGAGCATCTAAAAGACCCTTTAGGTCTGCTAAGAGAATGCCACCGCATTTTAAAACAAGGAGGCATAATGGTAATTAGCACAGGGAATACCAGCAGTTGGACGGTTAAGTTTATGAAACAGCGATGGGATTATTTTGATTTCAAACATGGTGGGCACATTAGTTTTTTTAACCCTGTATCTTTGAGGAAAATATCAAAAAAGGCCAGCTTTGATGTCATTAGACTTGAAACACGGCGGGTCAGCTTCTACAGGAAAGATGAAGTTTCTAAGTTCAAGTTTAAAACTGCAAAAATTATTGAAGGGCTTCTCAACCCATTTGCAAAACTCTTCAGCAGGGGCCACGATATATTGGTATTTATTAAAAAACCATACGTTAATGCAAAATGAGCAAGGAGAAAATAATGCGGAGATGGCTTATAATTTCCTACTTTGCCAATATTGATGCAATGGCCCCTTCTCATCACATTGATGACAGGCTCCCTTTTTTCACACAAAAGGGAATTGATATCAGCCTTCTCAGTTCACCTTGCGGAGCACATTACGAGAATCTGATTCATAGAAGAATACCTTCCCCTGCACCATCAGGCATCAGATATGAGGTGAGATATTTTTTAAGAAGAAAAACAAGGGGAAAATTCTGGTTTAAATTCTGGGAAACGCTTTTTCTTTTGCCTGTTTATCCGTTTTATTTTATAGAAAAGATATTCCTTAGACTTGACTCGACATGGTCCTGGTTTATCACAGCATCAATTGCTGCTATCCTGCTGGCCATAAAAAAAAGACCTGCTGTACTCTACAGTACTGGCGGGCCTGTGAGCGCACACATTGCTGCAATGGTTGCATCCTTTATTACAAAGATACCGCACGTTGCCGAATTTCAAGACCCTCTTGTACATCAGTATGCAGCACCCGGTAGGCTTGAGAGACATTTTATAAAAGGGATTGAACGATTAATCTTCAAGACGGCACATGCGGCTGTATTCCTAACGCAGCAAGCTGCAAAGAATGCCTGTGAAAGAAATAACAACAGCAAAAAATCATTTGCGATATATGCAGGTGCAGTTCCCCGTGAAAACATGACACCACATAGTCATGAAGAGGTATTCAATATCGTACATTTTGGTTCTCTTGGTGGAAGCAGGAATTTAGATTATATTTTTAAGGCATTGGTTTTATTGTTCCGTGAGTCTCCGAATCTACCAAATTACTTCAGACTTAATCTCTACGGGAACAATAGCAGAAATGTGAGCAAAGGAATAGAACAATTCCCTTACAGGGAGATACTCAACGTGAAAGGCAAAGTGCAAAGGCAGGAAGCTATGGAGTTCATGTATAAAGCTGATGTGCTGCTCCTTATACAGAACACCGATGATGTTTCTTTTGAGACAATACCATCAAAGGTTTATGAATATCTGCATACAGGAAGACCTGTTCTTGCCCTTGTGTATCGAAACGATGAACTGAGAAGTATGCTTGAGGGAATGGGGCACATAGTGGTTCAGGCAGATGATGAGCTGGCTATAAAAAGAGGACTTGAAGCATACATCGAGAGGTGGAAACAAAATCAATTACAATCCTCTCCTTTGAAGTCTCCCTATACTGTAGAAAAGGCAGTTGATGAACTTGTCACTTTGGCGAATACTATCTCGAAATGTTAAATGATACTAAAAATATACTGGTGATCAACATGAGATATATCGGAGACGCTATCTGGATGTATCCATTCATAAAAAATTTAAAGATAAATCTGCCCGATGCAACTATCTCCGCATTAGTAAATAAAGGTGGGGAGGTGTTTTTAGAACTCATGCCTGAACTGTCTGAAGTAATTGCTTTTGAAAGAAAGGAGATGAAAGGTAAAAGAGGATTTTTAAAATTTATGCATTTTTTGAAAGAAATTCGCGAAAGAGATTTCGATACAGTTTTTATCCTTTCAAATTCAGACCGGCCCACGATCATTGGTTTTGCCTCGGGAGCTAAAACAAGGATCGGTTTTAAATCCGATAATTGGTGGAGAGGATTTCTGCTTACAGAGACGTTCCGGTGGAATGATGATAAAAACCCGCATATGATCGAATATTATCTTCAGGCCCTTACCGATTCCGGGCTTAAGATATACGATAGGAGATTGACTATCGATGTCCCTGACAGTGAAATAAAAGAGATAACCGAGATGTTCAGTGTGTTAAAAACAAGGGATAAGAAAGCCATCATCGTTCATTCTGGTACAAGGACAGAACTAAGGCAGTGGGGAGTTGAGAAATTTGCAGAGGTTATCAGTTCAGTAGCCGGGCGGTATAGAATATTTTTGATAGGAGGACCTGATGAAAACAATATCATTCAGGATATACTGAACAGGCTGAAAAAACCACCGGATATCGTATCAACCAAACTGAATCTTATGGAGTTTGCTGCATTATGTAAGTTTAGTGATTTGTTTATTGGGAATGATTCAGCACCAATTCATATAGCAGCCGCTACAGGATTATTTGTAATTGGTATATATGGTCCTACTCTGTCAAAGCATTGCGGACCATGGACTAATAAGAAAATACTGTTCGACATCAGTACAGTGTGGTGCAGACCATGCAGACAAGACAAGTGCATTCATCCAGAAAAGCAAGTATGTCTCACTATAGTGACACCCAAAATGGTTATTGATAAAATACACGAGGTATTGTGAATCTGCTCTGTTTTAATTGTAAAATTCATGCAACTCCCTGATCTCTATTGTGAGGAGTTAAAGAGCATATCTTTAAAATGTTTCCCCTGATATGAATCCTTGAATCATGTAAGTTTTACAGAATTCTCATTTCTCTTATGTTGTTGACAATACTGGTGAAAATGCTGTCAAATAGTAATACATTTAACCGGTTGATTTTTAGATAATACGGGAGGATAGATGCACATAGGAATAATTGGAACTGGTTATGTCGGCCTTGTCACAGGCGCCTGTTTTGCCGAATTTGGATTATTTGTCACATGCTTAGACAAGGACGAAAAGAAGATAAAATCTTTTAAAAAAGGCAAAGTACCTTTTTATGAGCCAGGTCTTGAAGAGCTTGTACAGAGAAACCTTAAGGAAGGCAGGCTCACTTTCACTACAGATGTAGCAGAAGCAGTTGATTCATCACTGGTGATATTCATAGCTGTGGGTACACCTCCACGGGGTGATGGCTCAGTAGACATGAAGTACATCGAAGATGTGGCTAAGGAAATAGCTGCAAATTTGAACGGATACAAGATTATTGTCACAAAGAGTACTGTCCCTGTTGGAACAGGTGACAGGATAAGGGAGATAGTTTCGAGGAACCTTAAGGAACAGGTTCATTTTGATATAGTATCAAATCCGGAGTTTCTGAGAGAGGGCTCTGCAATAGAAGATTTCATGAGGCCAAACAGGGTTGTGATTGGTGTAGATCCTGAATCGAGTTCAGGACAGCAGGCGATTGCGATAATGAAGGACCTCTATAAGCCTCTCTACCTTATAGAAACACCATTTGTGATAACAAATATCAAAACTGCAGAGCTTATCAAATATGCCTCCAACTCTTTTCTCGCAACGAAGATTTCATTTATCAATGAGATTGCAAACCTTTGTGAGAAGGTTGGTGCAGATGTCCACATGGTTGCAAAGGGCATGGGCCTTGATATGCGAATAGGTTCAAAATTTCTCCATCCGGGACCTGGCTATGGTGGCTCCTGTCTTCCAAAGGATACAAAGGCACTTTTAAAGATGGCAGAAGAACAAAATGTTGAGCTCAGCGTCGTTGATGCAGTAGTCAGGGCTAATGAAAAGCAAAAGGAAATTATGGCCAAAAAAATCAAGGATGCAATGGGAGTGCTCAAAGAAAAGACGATTGCAATTCTTGGACTTTCTTTCAAACCGAATACAGATGACATCCGTGACGCACCCTCTCTGTATATAATCAGAAGACTTTTGAAAGAGAAAGCAAAGATCAGGGCGTATGACCCTGTTTCTATGAAGAGTGCAGATAAGGTACTCCCTGAAATAACATACTGCAAGGACCCATACGAGGCTGCAAAGGGTGCTCATGCATTGGTGATTATGACAGAATGGAACCAGTTCAGAAACCTTGAACTTGAGAGACTCAGGAAACTTCTTAAAGAGCCATATTTCTTTGATTTTAGAAACATCTATGAACCACAGAGACTTAAGGAGAACGGGTTCAAATATTTTTGTGTGGGCAGGCAATAAAAAATGGTAAAATTATATATACATGAAAGTTGTTTGCCAGAACAGAAAGGCATATCACGACTACCATATTGAAGAAACCATAGAAGCAGGGATGGCACTTTTAGGAACAGAAGTAAAGGCCCTTAAGGAAGGAAAGGTGAATCTTAAGGATAGTTATGTGATTGTGAAAGATTCAGAGGTTTTTCTCCTCAACTGTCATATTAGTCCTTATAGTCATGGGAATATAATGAACCATGACCCTTTGAGGATGAGAAAACTTCTATTGCACAGAAAGGAAATAGAAAGGCTGAGGGGCAAGACAGCGGTAAAGGGATTTACACTTATTCCGTTGAAGCTCTATTTTAAAGGGCCTTTTGCAAAGGTAGAAATAGGTCTTGCGAAAGGCAAGCAGCTCTTTGAAAAAAGGGAGACGATAAAGGAGAGAGAAGCAAAAAGGGACATAGAAAGGGCGATGAAAAGTCGACAGAAGTAGATTGTAGAGTTTCAATCTTCAATGAAGAATGATTTTCTTCGTCGTGCTCTTTAATAGCAACTCCACAGGACGGACAAAATTGAGCATCTGACTTTGTCCTATATAATCTGAGGTCAAAAGATTTTATATGTTATACTATTATATAGTTTTAAGTTGGGGGCGAAAGGACTCGACGGGGGTTATGAGGCTCAGGTAGCATGCCGTGGTTCCGTCACCACGCAAAAAGGCGGAAACACATATAAAAGCCAACAACGAACTGGCACTCGCTGCATAATTAATGCAGCACACTACCTTGAGATTGCCTGTGTTTCGAGGATAGTGTCGGATAGCAGGCTGGCCTTAAGGGATTTCTTCTGACCTTAAGGTGAGAACAAAGGAGATAGGATAATGAAAAGCCCGTCTGCTGGCGGTTCATTATCCAAAGGTAAAAAGCAGAATAAGCATGTAGAAGCCTGTGAGTAGTACTTTCGGACGCGGGTTCAATTCCCGCCGCCTCCACCAGATAGTTTCGTTAAAATTTTTTCACAATCCCGATGTATATCGGGACATCTTCCATTTATACTATTTATTATTTATAGTGGAGAAAAACAATTTTCAGGTGAAAAAGGTTTTTTTTATATTCTTAGCCGTAGCTCTTATGGCTGGTTCCCTCTCTGCCCAGCAAACTAAAGAGGTCTTGCTCAAGTTCAGCAAACAGGAAGGTCAGATGCGCATTGTGCTTGAGGCTGAGGAAACATTTCTAAAAAAAACCGAGGCTGTGACGTTGCCATTTCAGATAAAGGTAAAGTTCCCCGGACCATTCAATCTTATTTCCCAGAAAAATTTCCCCCTTGATATCGTATCAGAGGATAAATTATTGGTAATCAATCTGGAAAAACAGAGTGAGATAAAAATCTCAAGACTCTCTTCTCCTGCGCGGATTGTGTTCGATATTCAAAGGGGAGAAAAGCAATCTGCACCCATCCTTTCTAAGGTCTTTGTTCTTGATGCAGGACACGGAGGCTATGATTTTGGAATGGTCTCCGGAGATATGAGGGAGAAAGATATCAGCCTGGATCTGGTTAAAGATTTAAATACAATTCTTTCAAAAAAGGGTAAAAAGGTATTCCTTACACGGAAGGTTGATCAGTATATGCCGCTTATTGAGAGAATCAAGTTTGTGAACCAAAAAATCCCTGATGTATTTATCAGTTTCCATTCCTCGATGTCTGAAAATTTTATTCTTTATATTCCCGTTCTCGAAAATCAGGGCATAGACGAAGTTGTTGACTCTTACAGCCTCTCATTGAGACAGAAAAAATATATGGGGAAAAGCAAGGCTCTTTCAGAGAGTATTGGAAAGGCAATAAAAGATGAGTTCAAGGTGAATGTTGTGTACAGGAGTATGCCTCTTCCTCTCATTAACTCTACAGGTGCACCTTCTGCAGTAATCGAACTCCCCTCACCAAAATTTATGGTTTATGACCTGCAGACGAAGACGAGACTGATAAATTCAATTGTTAATGGAATTGCAGCATATGGTCAATAGAATTTTAAAAATGAGAACTGAGAAACAGGAACTGAAAAAGAAAATAAAACAGAGAGCAGGATGAATATAAAGAGACTGTCTATCATACTCCTATTTGTGTTACTTTTCTCGGGAGGCGTTGTAGGGGGATATTTTTATTTCTCGAAAATCTTTTCTAAAAACAAACCTGTTGGAGAGGAGAAACTTGAAGCACAAACGAAGACAGAAGATCTTTTTTCTTTAAGAATTTATTATCCTGTAGGTAATCGTCTTCAATTTGAGGATAGAAGGCTTCCGAGGAAGGATGCACAAATAGCAATCGCCCAGACTACAGTGGAAGAATTTCTTAAAGGCCCTGCGGGCGGAATGACATCAAGTATACCGAAAGGAGTAAAACTCCTCGGCCTTTATAAAGATGTAGAGAGAATACTCTATGTTGATCTCTCAGATGATTTCAGGAGGAATTTCCAGGGTGACGCTCTTTCAGAATTTTACCTTCTCAAGGGTCTTTACGAGAGCCTTATTTCGAATATACAGGATGTTGAGAATGTAAAAATCCTTTTAGAAGGAAGGGAGGTGGAGACACTCGGAGGCCACCTTTATCTCATCTATCCTTTAAAAGGTATGGTTTCTAATGAATATGAGTAAGAAAGACAGACCGATTGGAGTCTTCGACTCGGGGATAGGTGGACTCACCGTTTTAAAGGAAATAATAAAAGAATTACCTGATGAGGATACTATCTATCTTGGTGATACCGCAAGGGTTCCGTACGGAATAAGGTCACCGGAAACAGTTACCAGATATTCATTTGAAAACACAAAATTCCTGTTTTCAAAAAATATTAAACTCCTCGTCGTTGCCTGTAATACCGCATCTTCTGTCAGTCTCGAAGCCATTAAAAGCAGCATATCAATTCCTGTTATCGGAGTTATTGAACCAGGAGTAAAAGCTGCCATGAAAGCAACAAGAAATAAAAAGGTCGGTGTTATCGGTACGGAAGCAACAATAAGGAGTAATGCTTATACCAGAGCGATTAAGTCTATTGATAAGGATATAGAGGTATTTGGCCTTGCCTGTCCTTTGTTTGTACCTCTTGTAGAGGAGGGGTGGACGGATGGAAATATTGTTACCCTGATCATCGAGAGATACCTTAAGGAAATGAAAAACAACTCTATAGATACCCTTGTGCTTGGATGCACCCATTATCCATTACTCAAAAGGGTTATATCTCTGGTTATAGGTGAGGATGTACAACTTATAGATTCAGCAATTGAAGTAGCACAGGAGATAAAAGCAATTCTTGAAATTACTGATTTGAAAAGGCAACAGACAGGAGAGCCGCTAAGAGAGTTTTATGTAACTGATTCACCTGAGAGATTTGTAATGGTCGGCGAAAGATTTCTTGATAATAAGATAGAACATATAGAGAAAATAGCAGGCGGTAATTAATAGTTAACGCATAGAAATTAAATGATTATTGGTGCTTCGGAATATGGAGGATAAATGAGACCTGATGGCAGGAAAAACAATGAAATACGTGAGGTAAAGGTTCAGAGGAATTTCATCACGACAGCTGAGGGCTCTGTATTGATCGAAATTGGACACACGAGGGTTATATGTACAGCCTCAATAGAGGATAAAGTTCCAGCTTTTCTCAAAGATCAGAAAAAGGGGTGGATTACGGCAGAGTATTCGATGATTCCGAGGGCAACTCAGACAAGGCTTACGAGAGAGTCAAGTTCAGGCAGAATGAGCGGAAGGACACACGAAATACAGAGGCTTATAGGCAGGGCGCTCCGCTCTGTTGTTGACCTCTCTCTGCTTGGCGAAAGGACGGTATGGATAGACTGTGACGTAATACAGGCAGATGGAGGCACAAGGACAGCGGCAGTCACAGGTGCATTTATATGTCTGTCAGATGCATTAAGATATGCACTAAGAAACAGGCTTATAGAAAAGATACCAATCAAGGATTATCTTGCAGCGATAAGCGTAGGAGTTGTGAATGGTGACCTGCGGATTGACCTCTGTTATCCGGAAGATTCTATAGCTCAGGTAGACATGAATATCGTGATGACAGGGAGTGGAAAGCTTGTTGAGATACAGGGAACTGCTGAAGGGATACCATTTTCAAAGGCAACATTGAACAGCCTTATAGGACTTGCAGAAGAGGGAATAAGCAGTCTGATAAAACTGCAAAAAAAGTTAATAGAAGGCGAGGGAATGTCTTACTGAAAATAGCCTTGTCAATATGCTAAAATAAAAAATATATATGTTTCGGAATTGTTTAGATGTTGAAATAAGGACTGAGAATTTGTCTTTCAAGAGGGAGATGGATTGAACAGGTACAGAAGTATATTTATCTGGTTGGCGATTGGCATACTGATAATAGCGCTTTTCAACCTTCTGAGTACTCCAAAGAAAGCTGAAAAGGAGGTCATATTTTCTGAGTTTATGACCAAACTTGAGGCAGGTGAAGTTGAAGAAGTTACTATAAAAGATAACTATATAACCGGCCAATTCAAAGATAGCAAGAAGTTTAAGACGTATGCTCCCACATACCCTGACTTTGTAAAAATTCTAAGGGCTCAGAATGTAAAGATTATTGTAAAGCCAACTGACCAGAACCCATGGTACTGGAACCTCCTTTTCTCATGGGGTCCGATAATTTTACTTGTAGTTGTGTGGATATTCTTCATGCGGCAGATGCAGACCGGAGGCAACAAGGCATTGTCTTTTGGTAAAGCAAAGGCACGACTGGCCTCTGAAAAGTCTGTCAAGATAACATTTTCTGACGTTGCTGGGATAGATGAGGCAAAGGGAGAGGTTCAGGAGATTATCGATTTTCTCAAGGACCCTCAGAAATTCCAGAAGCTCGGAGGTAAAATTCCCAAAGGCGTACTCCTGGTCGGTGCACCGGGAACAGGTAAAACCCTTCTTGCAAGAGCCATTGCGGGTGAGGCAGGAGTCCCGTTCTTCTCAATATCAGGCTCTGACTTTGTAGAGATGTTTGTCGGAGTCGGTGCATCAAGAGTGAGGGATCTTTTTGATCAGGCAAAGAAGAACGCACCATGCATTATTTTTATTGATGAGATAGATGCAGTTGGTCGCCAGAGAGGTGCAGGTTTGGGCGGTGGCCATGACGAACGCGAGCAGACCTTAAACCAGCTCCTTGTGGAAATGGATGGCTTTGAAACGAATCAGGGGGTTATTATCCTTGCAGCCACAAACAGACCTGATGTCTTAGACCCGGCACTCCTCAGGCCTGGCAGGTTTGACAGGCAGGTTGTTGTCCCGCAGCCTGATGTAAGAGGAAGGTTAGAAATACTCAAAGTTCATACAAGGAGTACACCTCTTGATGAAAGTGTGAACCTTGAGCAGATAGCCCGTGGAACGCCTGGTTTTTCCGGTGCTGACCTTGCAAATCTTGTGAATGAAGCTGCCTTGCTCGCAGCAAGTAAATCAAAGAGCAAACTCGAGATGTCTGATTTTGAGGCAGCAAAGGACAAAGTACTGATGGGTGTGGAAAGAAAAAGCATGATTATAAGTGAGACAGAGAAAAAGAATACCGCATACCATGAAGCAGGTCATACGCTTGTTGCAAAACTGACACCAGGCACTGACCCGATACATAAGGTAAGCGTTATTCCAAGGGGAAGGGCCCTCGGTGTCACACAACAGCTCCCTATAGATGATAAATACACTTATTCTAAGGACTTCCTGATGAAAGCCCTGTCGGTACTGCTTGGAGGCAGGGCTGCCGAAGAGATAGCATTAGAACATTTAACTACCGGAGCTGGCAATGACCTTGAACGGGCAACAGAACTTGCAAGGAAGATGGTTACAGAGTGGGGCATGTCAGATAAACTGGGCCCGCTTACGTTCGGGAAAAAGGACGAGATGATCTTTCTCGGGAGAGAGATAGCAAAGCATAAGGATTATAGTGAAAAGACAGCAGTTGATATAGATGAAGAAGTCAAAAGGTTTGTGATTGAGGCATACGAGACCTCTAAAAATCTCCTCTCAGAGAATACTGACCTTCTTGAAGCGCTTGCCAAGGCACTTCTCGAAAAAGAAACAATGAATGCTGTTGAGATAGATGCGCTTATCAAAGAAGTGGAGTCAAAAAGGGAAGTTCAGGTTTGAAGCAGTAATAGAAATTCCTGTCGCTGGAGTGAGTATTTCTTATGAAAACCATAGCCCCAATTTTAAAGAAACTTCCTTGAGTTTTTTGTCGAGAGTCCAAATTC
>Ga0315296_10001705_pt1 | contig 19109 bp, 14 predicted proteins | sample YL17G14_18_MG_FD_203921 | JGI IMG/M metagenome (GOLD analysis project Ga0315296, IMG submission 203921) | Sediment microbial communities from Yellowstone Lake, YNP, Wyoming, USA - YL17G14_18 | ecosystem: Environmental > Aquatic > Freshwater > Lake > Sediment | place: USA: Wyoming | collected... | reverse complement strand
CGGCGCCGCAGCGGCAGAAGCGAAAAACACGCAGCCCGAACCCCAGACCCCGCACGAAGCGGGAGAAAAAACAGCCGATGCCGAGCAGCCATCTCCAGCGGCGCCGCCCCCCTTCGCACCCGCAGCATCGAATTCTCCGCCGCAGGCAGAGCCGCCTCCCGCGGCCCCTCCGGCCCCCGCGATCCGGCCTTCGCAGATGCCTGCGCCTGAGACCCCTGCCGTCGTCCCCGAAAGCGAGCTGACCCCATTCGGCTACGCATTTTTCGCCAACGCGCCTCAGACGTTCGCCCCGATACCAGACACCCCGGTGCCGCGTGATTACGTCCTCGGGCCTGGCGACAAGCTGCGCATCTCCTTCTGGAGCGTCATCGGCCAGGAGACCACCCTGGAGCCAGCGATTGACGCGCGCGGGCAGGTGCACGTGCCCTTGATGGGCCTGATGACCGCCGGGGGCATTACCATCGAGAGCTTCGAGGCCAAGCTGCTGGCCGGTCTGCGGCGGCACTTCGCCCACCTTGAAGGGAACGTGACCCTCGCCTCGCTGCGATCGCTGCGGGTGCTGGTGGCGGGGGAGGCGACGCGCCCCGGGGCGTACACGGTCAGCTCGCTCTCGACCGCATTCAATGTGCTCTACCAGGCGGGCGGCCCTAATGGACGCGGCTCAATGCGCTCGATCCGGCTGCTGCGCGGCGACCGCCTGGTCGGTGAGATTGACCTTTATGAGTTTCTGCTCACCGGTCGGCGAGCGCATGACTTCAAGCTGGTGAGCGGGGACACGTTGTTCATCCCAGTGGCCGGGAAAATGGTTGGCATTCGCGGCGAAGTGCGGCGCCGGGCGCTCTACGAACCGCTGCCACATGAAACCTTGACCCAGCTCATCGAGATGGCCGGCGGTATCGAGCCAACAACCTACATTCGCCGCCTCCAGATCGAGCGCATCCAGGACAATGAGCGCCGCATCGTGCTCGACCTCGACCTTGGCCGCGTGCTCGCTCCGCAGCCAGGCGATAATCCGGTCGAGCTGCTTGACGGTGACGTGGTGACCATCTACCGCGTGCTCGACAAGCGCATAAACACGGTCGAGTTGGCGGGGCAGGTGGCGCGGCCGGGGGTCTATGAGTTGAAGCCCGACATGCGCGTGTCCGACCTGGTGGAGGCGGCGCAGGGGCTGCGCGGCGAGGCCTATATGGAGCGCGCCGAGATTCGGCGCACCAACGCCGACTCGACCGTGACCCTGATCGCCTTCAGCCTCCGGCAGGCCCTCGACGGGGGCGAGAATCCCCTGTTGCAGCGGTGGGATCGCGTCATCATCTATTCGCCGGAGCATGTGAGCGATCCGCGCGTGGCGAGCGTGGCGGGCCAGGTGCGGCGCCCTGGGGCCTACGAGCGCACCGAGGGCATGAGATTGAGCGACTTGCTGTTTGAGGCCGGCGGCACGCTGCCGCAGGCGGCGTCCTGGGCGGAGGTGGCGCGGCCATGCGCAGCCGGCACCACCATCATGATCGCCGACCTCAAGCGATTGAGCGCAGGCAGCAGCTCGGATAACCCCGAGCTGCACGACGGGGACCGGGTGCTGGTGCCGGAGGTGGGCCAATACCAAAGCGTGCCGCGGACAGTGAGGATAGCGGGCGAGGTTCGCTTTCCGGGCGCCTACGCGCTGGAGGGCAGAGGTGAGACGCTGGGACACTTGCTGTGCCGCGCCGGCGGGGTCGCGGATGATGCGTTCGTCAAGGCTGCGATCTTCGTTCGCCGCATCGGCAACATGGTGACCGACTACCAGGAGCAGATCGCGCGCCAGGTCCAGGCCAAAGCCGAGGCCAGAGCCGATCTCCAGTACCAACTGGAACTGGCGAAAGCGGCGAAGGGAACGACGCCTCTCCTGCCCTCCACCGCGTCCCCGACGATCCCGCAGCAAGCGGCGCAGGCCGCTGCCGCGACGGCGGGCGCCGCGACGGCGGGCGCCACGACGGCGGGCGCCACGACCGCCGTCGCCCCCGCGCGCAAGCTGGGCGAGCTCATCAACTCCGGCCGCGTCCCCATTGACCTAGCGGCGATCATCGCCGCGCCCGGAGGGGCGACCGACGTACCCCTGGAGGACGGCGACATGCTCATCGTGCCGCGCCGACCGACGACAGTGCTGGTGACGGGCGCCGCGGTGAGCCCGGGCGCGGTGCTCTTCGAGCCCGGGCAGCCGATAGACCATTACGTCGAGCGCACCGGCGGTTACGACGAAGACGCGAACCGCGTCCGGGTGGTGGTCCTGCGAGCTGATGGCGCGGTGGTGCGCCGCGATCTGGTCAAGGAGATCGAGCCCGGCGACATCATCGTTATCCCCTCGCGCCCGGTGATCCTGCGCGAGAAGGACACCTGGGGCAATATCGGCAAGGCGCTGTCCACCGCGGCCAATGCCGCCATGACGTTCTACCTGATCCGGGAGGCGCGCTAGATGGCGATTTCTCCTCCCCTGCGCGTGCTGCACATCATCACCCAATCGCGGCCTTTCGGCGGCGCGCAGCAGAATACGCTTTCACTGGTGACCCGCATGGACCGGGAGCGATTCGAGAGCCACCTGGCTTGCGGCCCACATGGGCCCCTGATTGACGCCGCCCGCGGCGCCGGGATCCCGGTCACCGTTTTGCCTACCCTGGACAATCCGCTGCATCCGATCGCCGATGCGCGCGCCCTCGCGGGCATGGTGCGGCTGTGCCGCGCGCGCCGTTTCGACGTCATTCATACGCACTCCACGAAAGCAGGTGTGCTGGGGCGCCTTGGCGCGGCGCTGTGTCACACCCCGGTGGTGATTCACACCATTCACGCAGTGCCTTTCGACGACTTCCAGCGACCGGCGATCCGCGTCGCCGCGCTGTGGGCGGAGCGGCTGGCCGCGCGCTGGTGCGACCGGCTCATATCCATCGGCGATACTCTGGCTGATGATTTCGCCCGGGCGCGCATCTGCCCGCGGGAAAAGATCGTGACCATCCGCAGTGGCATTGACTTCTCACGCTTCGATATTTCAGTTGATCCTATCGAGGCGCGACGGCGCTTGGGCATTGGCCCGGGCGAGCCCGTGGTAGGCTCGGTGGGGCACATGCGGGAGGCCAAGGGCTATCCCTACCTGCTGGAGGCGGCCTCGCTGGTGCGGCGGCAGTTTGCCGACCTGCGCATCGTCATCATCGGCGACGGGCCGGCATGGGAGCAGGTCAAGCAGCGGGCGCGCGAACTGGGGCTTGCCGATTGCTGCCTTTTCCTTGGGCGGCGCGAGGACGTGCCGGTGCTGCTGCGTATCATGGACCTCTACGCGCAGGCCTCCCTGTGGGAGGGCATACCCCGCGCCATCCAGGAAGCCATGTATGTCGGCTTGCCGGTGGTGGCGACCGATGTCAATGGCACCTCCGAGGTGGTTGCGCACGGTGTGACCGGCATCCTGGTTCCCCCGCGCGACGTTGTGGCCCTGGCGCAGGCGATTGGCGATCTGCTCGCCGACCGCGCAGCCGCCGCGCGGCTGGGCGCGGCTGGGCAGAGCAAGATGTCGGGCGAGTTCTCCATCGAGCGCACGGTACAGCAGACCGAGGAGCTCTACCTGGAGTTGGCTGGGCGCGAGCGCGGGCCGATTCTGTCAGGGCTTCGTGGTATAGCCCGCAGGCCTGGGGGCAAGTCGCGACTCGCTCCCTATTCGTCACCTCCCACTTGACGCTGGCTGGCAAGGTTTTCATCGGGGCCGATGGTTGCAGCGGCGGCCGGGCACCGAACGGAGGCATCCCGTGTGCGGCATCTGCGGCATTCTCAATATCTATTCTCGTGGACGCGCCGACGGCCAGGTGGTCGAAGAGATGTGCCTTACCCTGCGCCACCGCGGGCCGGACGACTACGGGGTGTTCGCCGGCGGGCCCGCCGCCATCGGCATGACCCGCCTCAGCATCATTGACCTCGCGGGCGGCCATCAACCCATCCACAATGAGGATCGCTCCGCCTGGATCGTTTACAACGGCGAGACCTACAACTCGCCCGAGCTGCGCGAGCTGCTGGAGCACAGGCACCAGTTCCGCACCCGCTCCGACACCGAGGTTCTGCTCCACGCCTATGAGGAGTGGGGCGGGGAGATGCCGGGCAAGCTGCGCGGCATGTTCGCCTTCGCGATCTGGGATGCGCGACGACGGTCGCTGCTGCTGGCGCGAGACCGCCTGGGCATCAAGCCGCTCTACTACGCGCTGGCGGGCGACTGGCTGGTGTTCGGCTCCGAGATCAAGGCGATACTCCGCGCCCCCTGCATAGCGCGCGCCCTCGACCCCGAGGCCCTGCACGCATACCTCACCTTCAACTACATCCCGGCGCCGATGAGCATCTTCAAGGGGGTGCGCAAGCTGCCCCCCGGGCATCTGCTGCGCTGCGGGCGCGGGGAAGTGCGGGTGACAAGATACTGGGACCTCGATTGCACCCCACAGCGAACGGCGGACGAGGAGACGTGCGCCCGCGAGCTGCGCGAGATCCTCGATGATTCGGTGCGCGCGCACCTGCTGAGCGACGTGCCCATTGGGGTGCTGCTCAGCGGCGGGGTTGACTCCAGCGCCGTCACCGCTCTCGCCGCGACGAACTACGGGGGGCGCGTCAAGACCTTCTCTATCGGCTTCGAGGAGAAATCCTTTAACGAACTGCGAGCGGCGCGCCTGGTCGCCCAAACGTATGGCACCGATCATCACGAGGCCATCGTCAAGCCCGATGCCGCGGCCCTGGTCGAGCGCATCGTTGATCATTTCGACGAGCCTTTCGCCGATTCGAGCGCATTGCCCACCTTCCTGGTTTCCCAGATGGCGGCGCGCGAGGTCAAGGTCGTGCTCTCCGGCGACGGCGGCGACGAAACCTTCGCCGGGTATTTGACCTACACCGCCGACGCGCTCGCCGAAACCTATCAGCGCCTGCCTGGTTTGCTGCGTCGGCGCGTCATCGAGCCACTGGTGGCGCGCCTCCCCATCTCCGACGAAAAGGTCAGCCTCGATTACATGGCCAAGCGCTTTGTCGCCGGCGCTCACCTGCCGCCGCTAGAGCGCCATCACTCGTGGAAAGTCATCTTCGGCGAGCAGGACAAGCGCCGCCTCTATGCCCGGGACTGGGCGGCGGCCGTATGCTTTGATGACCCCATTTCCATCCTCGCCGGCTTTTACCATTCGCTCGACGGGATAGACTTCGTCACCAAGCTCCAGTACGTGGATACCAAGACTTACCTGCCCGATGACATCCTGACCAAGGTCGATCGCATGAGCATGGCCCACTCGCTGGAGACGCGGCCGCCGCTGCTGGATCACCATGTCGTCGAGTACGCCGCCTCCTTGCCCGCGCACATGAAGCTGCGGGGCTTGCAGCGCAAGGTCATCCTCAAGCGCGCGGTGACGGACCTGCTCCCTGCACCACTGCTGCGGCGGCGCAAGCATGGGTTCAGCATCCCGCTCGCCGCCTGGCTGCGGCGCGACCTGCGCTCGCTGGTCGCCGACGCGCTCGCCCCCGAGGCGCTGCGCCGCAGCGGGATCTTCGATGAGCGTGAAGTGGGGCGATTGGTGGATGACCACTTGTGCGGCCGCCGCGACCTGAGCCGCAACCTCTGGGGGCTGCTCATGTTCATGATCTGGCACGATAGGTACATGGCGCGGCCGCCCGCGCACGGGGCGATGCGATCTCGACAGGCGGTGGTTTCCGCCGGAGTTGTGAGATGATCAGAGATGCTGTGAGCCCGGCCCGCTGCCAGGCGGGGGTCGCGGGGGCTAGGGGAACGGCGAAGCGATGCGCCGATGCGCTTCTCGCAGCAACGGGGCTCGCGGTCTCGGCGCCGGTGTGGCTGCTGGTTTGCGCCGCCATTATGATCGAGGACGGCTGGCCGGTGTTCTTTGGCAAGGAGTGCGTGGGGCGGGGCGGCCGCAACTTTCGGCAGCTCAAGTTTCGCTCCATGGTGCGCGATGCCGAGCGCGGCACCGGCCCGGTTCTTTCGTGGCGCGGCGACCCGCGAATAACGCGAGTAGGGTCGGTTCTGCGCCGCACGGCGCTCGACGAGCTGCCGCAGCTCCTGAACATCCTCGCCGGCGACATGAGCTTCGTCGGCCCCAGGCCGCAGCGGGCGGTGCTGGTTGAGGGGTATCTGCGCGAGATTCCCAACTACGGGCTGCGCCACCTGGTGCGCCCCGGGCTGACGGGGCTTGCGCAGGTTCACGGGCGCTACCATACCCCGCCGCGACAGAAGCTGCGCTACGACGTTCTCTATGTCCGCAACGCGAGCCTGGCGCTCGACATCAAGCTCGTGCTCGCATCTTTCTGGATCAGCGTTAAGGGCAAATGGTCGAGCCGCGAACGGAGGCGGTGAAGGCACTCATGGATGTCATTGTCATCGGCGCCGGCCCGGTCGGGAGCTTCACTGCATGGCGCCTGGCCGAGGCCGGGCTGCGGGCCCTGGTGGTTGAGGAGCATACCACTGTCGGCGAGCCGGCGCACTGCACCGGAGTCGTCGGTCGCCAGGTGTTCGAGCGCTTCGGACTGCCGCGCGAGGCCATCATCCGCCCATTGTGCGGCGCGACTTTCTATTCCCCATCCGGGTACAGCTTCACCGTCGAGCTTGATGAACCACGCGCTTATGTCATAGATCGGCCCGCCTTCGACCGGCGATTGGCCGGACTGGCCCTGGAAGCCGGCGCCAGCTACCTGCTGGGCGCGCAGGCTGACAGCATTGAGCGGCGCCGGGCAGGCATGGTGGTGAACGTCAGCGCCGATGGAGGCCGGCAGCGCCTGCAGGGACGCATGTGCATCATCGCTGGGGGAAGCCGCTGCCGCATCGGGCGCGAACTGGGGCTGCGTTACCCGGCGTCCTATGCCAATGGCGCGCAGGTGGAGGCGGCGATACGCGAGACGCGGGGCGTGGAGATCTACTGCGGGCGCAGCATCGCGCCTGCCTCCTTCGGCTGGGTGGTTCCGCTGGGCGATGGCTGCGCGCGCGTGGGGCTGCGAGCATTCGGGGAGGTGCGCAGTCGGCTGGAGCGTTTCCTCAAGCATCCCTTGCTTCGCGGCCGCGTCGAACCAGGCCGTGGCCCGGCCATCGGAGGCGCTATCCCGGCCGAAGCTTCGCCCAAGACCTACGCCGATCGCGCGCTCACCGTGGGTGACGCCGCCGGGCAGGTGAAAACGACCACCGGGGGCGGCGTCCTCTTCGGGCTCGTTTGCGCCGAGATCGCGGCCCAGGTGGCGGTCGCAGCCTGTCAGCGGGACGTGTTCGACGAAGCCTTCCTGCGCGTGTACCAGAAACGGTGGCGCCGCGAGATCGCGCGTGAATTGCGGCTGGGGCTGATCGCGCGCCGGCTTGCCGGGCTGCTGCGCGACGAGGACCTCGACGAGCTTTTCCGCCGCGTCCGGCGGCAGACCTTCGCGCAACGGGTATCGGCGACAACGGATTTCGACCATCATGCGCGCCGCGTGCTGTCGCTGCTGCGGGGGCCGGCGCTGCTGGCAGCGCTGAAAGGAGCGCGGGCGTGACGCATACGCGTACAATCGGATTGCCGGCCCTTGCCGTGATCGCGGCTCGATGGAAGATGATCGCGGCGTGCGCAGTCATCGGCGCGCTCCTCGCTTTTGCGATGACCTATCTGGCGCAGCCCAGCTACCGCGCGGAGGCGACGATATACGCATTGCCCGGGCGCGGCACCAGCGTCACCGCTGCGCTGCGCGACCTCAACCTGGGCGGCGCGGCCGGCGATTTCACCGGCCAGAGCGCCACCACCGCGATGGCATCCTATCTCGTCAGCGTGCTGCGCAGTCACGCGGTCGCGGCGAAGGTTTGCGGGCGCCTCGACCTCGCCCGGGAGCCGCGCTTCGCTGCGGCGCAACCGATCAGCCAATGGGCGCTGGCGGAGGTGCTGCGGCGAAGTGTCACCGCCAAGGGCGATCTTGGAGGCCTCATCACCATTCGCGCCACGGCGCGCGATCCGCAGCTCGTGTTCGACATTGCCAACGCCTACCTGGCCGCGCTCGACGACTTCATGTCCACCACTGCTGGGAGCAAGCGCCGCTTCATCGAGCGCCAGCTCGATCAAGCGCGCGTCGAGCTGGCATCGCTCGAGCGCGAGCTGCGGGCATATCAGTCCCGTCATCAATCCTACGATCTAGACGTTGAGGCCAAGGAGCTCATCCAGAACTGGGCCCGCTTGAGCGCCGAGAAGCAGGCGGCGCAGGTGGCGCTGCGGGAGAACGCCGGGGTCATCGAGGTCAGTGGTTCGATTGACAACCTGGTAACGTTGCGCAGCCAGCGCGCCGGGCTGCAAGCGCGCAGCTCTGAGTTGGGTCAATTGGAGCGGGAGCTGGGGCGCCGTCTGGCCGCGCTGCCGGAGGTCGGGCTGGGCATGGCGCGGCTTCAGCGTCGTGTGGCCGCCAAGCAGGCGCTGGCCGAGATGCTGGAATCACAGCTCGAGATGGCCCGCATCTCCGAGGTCGAGGAGCAAGCGCGCTACCAGGTGATTGATCGCGCATATCCCCCGGAGCGGCCGGTGTGGCCGCGCCGGAAGTTGTCCGCCGCCGCGGGGCTGGCGGCGGGGCTGATGGTAGGGCTGCTGTGGGCTTATGCGCTCGGCATGGGGCGGGAGGTAACCGATGCCGGCTCCTGATCCCCGCATAACGGTTGTCATACCGGCCAAAGAGGAGCAGGCGACAATCGCCGCGGCGGTGGCGGGCGCTCGCCGCTATGCGGGCGAGGTGGTGGTGGTGGACGGGCAGTCGCAAGATCGCACCGCCGAACGCGCCCGGCTCGCCCTGGCAAACGTGGTGTGCGACGACGGCCTCGGCAAAGGGCAGGCGCTGCGCATTGGCGCCCAGCGCGCGCGGGGCCAGGTGCTGGTGTTCATGGACGCGGACGGTTCCCACGATGAGGCGGACATCCCGCGGCTGGCGGAACCCATCCTGCGCGGCGAGGCGGACCTGGTGGTCGGCTCGCGCATGCTGGGCGGCAGCGACGAGCTCCACGGCACTTTCGACAATTTCGTGCGCAACACGGGCAGTTGCCTGTTGGCGGTGCTGGTCAACCGCCGCTGGCGCACGCGGCTCACCGATATCGAGAACGGATTCCGCGCGGTGCGCAAGGAGGTGATGCTGGCGGTGGCGACGCGCGAGCGGGGCTTCATGATCGAGCAAGAGATGGTGCTCAAGTGCCTCAAGGCGGGTTACCGGGTAGCGGAAGTCCCGAGCCACGAATACGAGCGCGCCGCCGGGCGATCGAAACTACCAACGCGCGAGGGCTGGCGCTTTCTCTGGCATTTCGCGCGGGAGATGATGGGCCGATGAGAGTGCTGCTGCTCAACCCGCCGGCGGCGGACGGCGTGCGGCAGGTGCGCGAGGGGCGCTGCATGCAGCGCGCCGGGGCGTGGACCGCGGTGTGGACCCCCATCTCGCTCGCCACCTGCGCCGCGGTGCTCCGCCGCCGCGGGCACCAGGTGCGCCTGCGCGATTGCATCGTCGAGGACCTTGACTTCGACCGCTTGGCTCACATCATCGCCGCTTTCAGGCCCAACCTGGTGGTCTTCAACGCCGTGACTCCGGCTATCATCTCCGATCTGAGCACGGCGCGGCTGGCGAAATCGCTGGACCCCTCGATCCTGTGCGCCGCCATCGGCATCCACGGCACCGCTCTCCCGCAGGAGACGCTGGAGCTGGAGCCAGCCCTGGATGTGGCGGTCCGCGGTGAGCCCGAAATGACCGTCGCCGAGTTGGCCGAAGGCGGCGACCTCTCCGCTGTCGCCGGCGTCTCGTGGCGCGCTGATGGCGCGTTTACGCACAATCCCGACCGGCCATTCCTGCAAGACCTGGACGAGCTGCCGTTCCCGGCGTGGGATCTCATTCAAACCGACCTCTACCGCATGCCCTTCTCCGGCGAGCGGTTTCTGCTGCTCGGCACCGGCCGCGGATGCCCCTATCAATGCGCCTTTTGCGCCGACCGGACCTACTACGGCAACCGCCTGCGCCTGCGCTCGCCCGCCAGCGTCGCCGACGAGATCGAGCGCAATACCCGCGACTTCGGCATCCGCGATTTCCTTTTCTGGTCAGAGTCATTCACCCTGAGCCGTCGTTTCGCAGCCGCGGTCGCCGAGGAGATCATCCGACGCGAAATGGATATCCGCTGGGTCTGCAACAGCCGCGTGGACCACGTTGACCGCGAGCTCCTGGAGCTCTTTCGCCGCGCGGGCTGCTGGATGATCGGCTATGGCGTCGAGTCCGGCGTCCAGCGCATCCTCGACAGCGTGCGCAAGGGCGCCACCGTCGAGCAGGCGCGGGCGGCCGTCGCCGCCTCCCATGCAGCCGGCTTGCAGGTCACCGGTCACTGCGTGCTTGGCTTCCCGGGCGAGACGAGGGCGGATATTCTGCAAACCATCCGCTTCGCCCGCGAACTCGACCTCGACTTCGCCCAGTTCTACTGCGCGGTGCCCTTCCCCGGCTCCCAGCTCTACGATGAGGCGCGAAGCGCGGGCTGGATCGTTAGCAACGATTGGTCGCGTTTCGAGCAGAACTTCTCGGTGCTCACCACTCCGCTGCTGACGGCGCAGGAAGTTATGGAGCTCCGGCGAGCCGCCTATCGGCGGTTCTACTTGCGGCCCAACTTGATCGCCCGCACTTTGAAGCGCACGCAGTCACTGCAACAGTTCGGGCGGCTCGCCGGCGCCGTCAAGGACTTTCTGACGTGGGTTTGATCAGAGCGACGCCGCAATACGCGACCGCGCGCGCCCTCGAAAGCCGTGACGCGGTGCGCGAGATCGAAAATCGCAGGAGGCAGTGGTGGGATAAGCGCCTGCTGCGCAGCGCCTACGCCAATGCATGGCAGGAGCTGGCGGCGTTCGCGGCGCCGGGGCCGAGCCTGGAGATCGGATGCGGCTGCGGTAACCTGGATGGCGTTCTGCCCCATTACTGGAAAAGCGACATCGTGGCGCTGCCGTGGGCCGATCTCGTGGCCGACGCGATGCGCCTTCCCTTCCGCAGCGGCACGTTGTCGAACATCGTCGGCACCGATGTGCTTCATCACTTGCCGCGCCCACTGGACTTCTTCATGGAGGCGGCGCGTGCCCTGAGGCCGGACGGCCGGGTGCTGCTGCTCGAGCCCTACATGTCCTGGGTGAGCTATCCGCTGTTCCGATACCTCCACCCCGAGCGCGCTGACCTGCGCCGCGATCCCTTCGACTGCGCTCACGGTGAACCCGCCGCAGCTGCAAGCGTCAACCAGGCGGCAGCGACCCTGCTCTTCTGCCGCAACCGCGATACCCTCGCACAGCAGGTGGCGCAGCTTGAGGTCATTCACTGCCGCCCGCGCGACGCCATCGCCTATCCCCTGTCGGGAGGATACTCGTTTCCCGCGTTGGTGCCTGGTTTCGCGGAAGCGTGGGCGTGGCGGCTGGAGGGGCTGCTGGGCCCCTGGATGCCGTTCATAGGCTTTCGTCTGGCGGTGGCGCTGCGCCGCAAGGAGGGCGCATGAAGCGGTGGGCGCTGCGGCCTTTCGCGTCGGCTGTGGTCAGGGCGGCGCATTACGCCCGCCGGCGATGGGCGCTGCTGGCGTTCGTCGCTATTCTTACGGGTTATCGCGCGACCCAGTGGGGTCACTTCGCGGTGCCGGCGCCGGATTTCTTCGACTTCGAGGATGCGGCCCAGGCGCTCGCTCACGGGCATCTGCCGGCGCAGTTCCAGCGCGCACCTCTCTACCCCGCCCTCATCGCCATTTTCACACCGCTTGCCGGCGGCGCCAGGCCGGCCCTCGCCGCGGCGCAGGGGTTGAACCTCGCGCTCTCCGCAGCCGCGCTGGTGCTGATGTACGAGCTATGCGCACTATTCGTCGGGCGCATGGCGCTGCTCGTCGTGATGTTAAGCGGCTTGCACTGGACCATGGCTTATGTCACCGTTCACCCGCTGTGTGAGCCGGCGCTGCTGGCGGCGATAGTGGCGGCGTTGTACCTCGATGCATCCGGGCGACGCGGCAAATATGTGGCCGCCGGCCTCGCGGCGGCGACGAGGTACGAGGGTCTGTTTCTCATCGGCGCGCTTGCGCTGGGCGACGTGTGGCGCAGACGCGATGTCGCGCGCGCGGCTCTCGCCGCGGGGATTGCTGCCGCGCCCGCCGGCGCCTGGTTAGTCATCGGTTTGCTTTCCACCCCGAATCCGTACGCACAGGTAATCGCCTCTCAGACCCCGGCAGGCTCTGAGTTCCTGCGCTCCATGGCCATGAGCGCCATTGGCGCCCTGCCGGTTCAGGTGTTGTACGGTGCGCTCGCGGGAAGCCTGGCCGCGGGCGCGGTTGCAGTGACTACGTCCGCCGCGATGGCGGCATTGACCGTTCTCGGCGCACGCCGGCTTCTCCAGAGTCATCGCGACAGCGCGGCGCCGCTGCTGCTATTCGGCGGCGCCTATACGGCGATCCACCTCGTTTATGCTGCGGCCAACACCCGGTTCACGCTGCCGGTCTTGTGGCTGGTTCAGATGCTGGCGCTCATGGGTGTGATTGACATTGCACAATGGGCGCGGGCCAGATGGCGCGCTTCCAAACCGTGGCACTTTGCGATGGCCGGCCTAATCCCCCCGGCGGCCGGCGCAGGGGCGATATGGGCGGCCAGATATGACCCGCTGTGGGTCGCGCTGCTATCGGCGCCGGTGGCGCTGGGCCTCACGTGCGGCAAGAGGCCGATTAGCGCGCGCGCCCTCGTCGCCGGCGTGCCCCTGGTGGCGTTTCTGGCGGCGGGAGCGCTCGGCCTCGGCGGCTGGTATCTCGACCGCGAAAGCCGGTGGTGGGCTGAGCTGACGCCGGCGGCGCGATGGTGCGACGAACAGCGGTCAGAGCCCGTTCGTCTTGCTGCCACCCGGCCTGTGATGACATTGCTGCGCGAGATCTGTCCGCGGCCGCGGGTGCGGTTCTACGACCTCGCCCACCTCGACGCCCGCGACCTCGGCGCGGCGGCGCTCCCACCTGATGTCACCCACTTGCTGTGGTGCAGCACCGACACTCCGGCGCCAGATCAACGCCCACCGCTGCTTCTGAGTCACCGTTACGCCGATGAACGCGAGCGCTTGCTCCCCACCGGGCGATGGTTCGCGCGAAGGGTGGCGAGGGGAGCGCCGGGCTGGCGTGTCTGCGCTCGCTTCGAGGCGCGGGGCCAGGAAGCGGTGATATATGCGCGTGACGAGACCAGGCAGGCGAGGGCGAGCGCGGAGGTTGAAAGATGAGCGCGGCCAGGGCTGCGCCCTACCTGGCGGCAGGCGCGGCCGGGGTGGGGGTTGGCCTTGCTGTGAGCGCCCAGGTCCCCCTGCTCCGGGCCGCGCCTGCGCTCGCGGGGGCGATGGGGGCGGCGATCGCGATGGCAAGCGCTTCGGGAAGATGGGGGCTGGCGCTGCTGATAGTCGCGATTTTCTTTCCGGTATCGTTCGGCTTTTCAGGCGCGATTGTCGGCCCGCCCGACGCAGCGGTGGCGCTCGTGCTCGCGGTGTGGGTGAGCCGGATGATTCTACAGCGCCGCATTGCTATCGCACGCACTTCCGGTGATTGGGCGATTGCGGCGCTGCTTCTCGCGGCCACCGCAGCCACTTTCGCCAGCGCCCTCAGCGCGGGCCCGGTGCCGGTCGAGGCGAGCCTCAAGAAGATGGCCCAACTGGCCTCCTTCGTCGCATTGTACTACTTCGTTGCCACTCAGGCGCAAGATCGTGGGGCGCTGCGGTTCGCCGCCGCCGTATTCCTCGGCTTCAGCGCTTTGGAGGCTCTGTACGCGGTGCTCTTCCAGTTCGTGCCAGGTCAGATTGGCATCCCCGGCCTGTGGCCGCCATACCTCGCCAGCCGGGCGACGGCGCGGGCCATGGGCACGGTTGACGCCAGCTTCGGTCACTACATGGCCGCGGCTCTGCTGCTGGCGATCTCCATTGCTTCACAGGGGGACGGCCGCCTGCGCAGACTCGCCGCGATCACCGTGCCGGTTCTCTTCGCCGGCCTCATCAGCAGCGGCACGCGCGGATCCATGATTGCAGCGGGGGCGGGTGTTACGCTCGTCATCGCGTTCTCATCCCGGCGTCGCATTGTCTTCGCGCACCTCGCTGGCCTGAGCGTGCTAGTGATCGCGGCGGCCCTGCTTGCGCCCGGGCTCGCGTCGCCCGCGAAACTTCAGTTCCTCTTCACCTCCCACGGCGCCAGCAGTATCGCGGTGCGCCTCTTGAGTTGGAACATCGGCTGGCAACTGGCGCTGGCGCATCCATGGCTTGGCCTGGGCCCGGGGGCGAACGCGCTCACTGTGGAGACGCTGATCGGGGTCCCCGCAGAGGTCCTCCGATACGTCGAGGGGACGATGAACGCTTACCTCCAGGCCTTCCTCGAGATGGGCGTGGTCGGGGTCGCCGGCTTGCTTGGGTTCATCGCTTGCGTCAGCGGAACGGCTGTCACGCGAGGCGCGCGCTCAAACGGCCTGGCGCTGGGGCTGGGGGCCGCTGTTTTCGCGCTGGGGGTCACGGGGCTGACTGGCCCCCTCCTCATGGGCGGGATCGGGCACTTGCTCTTCGCGCTCGCGGGGCTGGTTGCCGCTGCGGCGGTGTCGCTGGAGGATGAACGCGCATGACGAAGGCCATCGTTGCGCGCAATACGGGCATCATCACCGCGGGCCTGGCCGGGGATAAGCTCATCGGCCTGGCCAAGACCGCGCTGGTGGCGAGCATCTTCGGCGTCTCCAGGGATCTCGACGCCCTGCTCGCAGGGCTCGCCTTGCCCATGGCCGCCATCATTATCGGCTCCGAGTCCGTATCCACCGCTGCCTTGAACATCGTTGTGCGCCACCGCGCCGCGGGCACGCAGCGCGAGGGCTGGCGCGTCCTCAGCGCCTTCACCAATACCATCGGCCTGATGACCCTGGGCGGAACCGCGCTCTACGTCCTCGGGGCTCGTTGGGTTGTTCGCGCGGTGACCCCTGGCCTCGATCCGGCGACCGCCGAGCGCGCCGTATTTCTCACCCGCATTCTCGCGCCGCTCGTTTTCGCGGAATTCGCATTGGGCATCGGCCAGGGAGTGCTCCACGCTCACGGCCGGTTCATAGTGCCCTCGGCGCGCCTTGCCATCGGCAACCTGGTGGCCGTGATGGCGCTGGCGATGTTTCACCGCACCCTCGGCATAACCGCCTACGCCCTGGGCTTCGTCGCCGGGGATGCCGTCGCCGTGGTTGTGCACCTGCCCGCGATGCGCCGCGTGGGATGGCGCTGGCAGCCGGCGCTGGAGCTCGGCTCCTCCGAGGTCCGTCGCGCCCTCGCCTTTAGCGCGCCCATGCTGGGCGGCGCGATCATGCTACAAGTCATGGTGATACTCGAGAAGACATTTGCCTCGACACTGACCGCGGGCTCCATCTCCTGCCTCGATTACGGAGTTCGCCTGCTGACCCTGTTCTACGTCTTCGAGCGCGCGCTGACGAACGCGATCTTCCCGTATCTCGCCAAGCGTTTCGCCGAGAGCGAGATGGAGCGCTTTCGACACCTGACGGCCGCCGGGGTGCGCGCCCACTTGCTGGTGGCGCTGCCGGTGACGGTGGCGGCCATACTCTTGCGCGAGCCGCTCATACGAATCTTGCTGCAACGCGGCGCCTTTGACGCATCAGCCACAGCCCTCACTTCATGGGTCGCCATGTTATATCTCATCGGCCTGCTCGGCATGAGCCTCAGGCATTTCATGGCCCAGGTCTATCATGCGATGGGCGATTCGCGCACCCCGATGATTGTCGCCGCGCTTTCGTTGGCGCTCTACATCACCGCCGCAAAGCTGCTGCTGCCAGCGATGGGCCTGGGGGCCTTGGCGCTCGCGATGTCCGTGGCGATGACCGCAAACGCCGCCTTGATGATGGCGGCCCTTGCGCGCCCTGCTCATGGCATGACCTGGCGGCCGCTGGCGCCGTTCGCGGCGAAAGCGATTGTGGCGGCGGCGGCGGTTGGCGCCCTGCTGTGGATCGGCCGGTCCTGGGTTGCCGGGCTCGAAGTGCGTTGGGCGGGCCTGATCCTGATTGGCCTCGGGGCGGCGGCGGCGCCGGTTTACGCCTGCGTGCTGATGTGCCTGGGGACGGAGGAAGCGCTGGAGATCGGACGCATCGGGCGCGGTCTCCTGCGCCGCGCACACTGAGATGACAACCTGCGTAGATCACGACACTCAATGGCCCCGCGACGATCTCGCGCAGGCGGTAGAGCTGCTGGTATGTCCCGCCGACGGAGGCCGACTGTCAGCCGGCGGCGCCGCCCTGCGGTGCGCCACCTGCCGACGACAGTATCAGATCGAGGATGGCGTCGTGCGGATGCTGCCGCAGCCGGGGGACAGCATGGACCTGGCCGCGCGGGAAATGCGTGCGCGCGATGCTCGGGCGTCAGAATACGATGACGCCATTCCTCGCTATGTCCAGACGGTGGAGACGGAGGCGGTGATGCAGCGGCTCGATGTTCGACCCGGCCACCTGGTGCTCGACGCCGGCGCGGGCACAGGCAAACTGACCCATGCCGCCGCCGCGGCCGGCGCGACGGTGGTCGCGGTGGATTTCTCTGTCGCCTCACTCTCTGTCAACCGCTGCAAGTCGGACCCCGATTGGCGGATTCATTTCGTGGCCGCCGACGTCCGCGACCTGCCGGCGGGACCCGAATCGTTCGACCGCGTGGTGAGCACGCAGGTCATCGAGCACCTGCCGGAGCCGCAGGATCGCCGGCGCGCAATCTCGCTTATGGCCCGCGCCCTCAAGCCGGGGGGCCGGCTGGTGCTGACGGCCTACAACTATACTCTCGCCGCCAGGATGGGCGGCGCGCGCGAGGGCTTGCACGCGGGCGAGATCTTCTTCCACCGTTTCACCGCGCGGGAGCTGGGCGCGATGTTCGATGGGCTGGAGGTCGAGCAGCTGTGCGGCATTCGCAACTTGCCGGCGTTCGCCGCAAGCTGGCGCGGTGGCCTGCCGGCGCGGATTGACCATCTTATTGAGCGCTTCCCGTGGTCGCGGCTGACGGGCGATCTCCTGCTTGTCGCGGCGCGGAAACCAGCATGATGCGAGTGACGGCGATAACAGCATGGGACGGTTTAGCGTCATTGCAGCCGGAGTGGAATGCCCTGGCGGCGGCGGCCCCGGAGTGCGGGCCGTTCCTCTCATGGGCCTGGGCGCACGCCTGGCTGCGACATGCGACCGAGGCGCAGCTCCTGGTGCTGGCGGTTCGAGGCGCGGCGGGCGATCTGCGTGGGTTGGCGCCGTTGGTTAATCGCACCGGGTGTCTGGAGTTCATCGCCGCCGATCGCTCCATGTACCTGGGCATACTGGCGCGCCCCGATGATCTTGGCGAGGCGGCGGGAGCATTCGCGAGTTGGCTTCGCGATTCGCGCGCTTGGCGGCGGGTGGTGCTCCGGTCGTTACCAGAGGAGCAACTGCGGCCACTTGAAAACGCGCTGGAGGACCTCGGCATCGCACATCATGCCGAGTCTGACAAGCCCTCCTACCTTATGGCTTTACCCGAATCGGCGGCGGCATTCGCGGCCGGCCTGGGCAAATCGTTCCGCAAGCGCCTGGATTACTACCAGCGACGGCTGGAGCGCGAGTGCGATGTCCAGTATCGCACTTGCGGGCCCCACGAAGATCCAGCAGCATTGGACGAGTTCCTGCGATTGCACCTGCTGCGAATGCGCGGGGTTGGGCGCAAGTCGCGTTTTGAGGAGCGCGAGTACGCGGATTTCGTGCGCCAGGCCCTGAGCGCAATGAACGGCGCGGCTGCGGTGCACATGCTGTGGTGCGGCGGGCGCGCGGCGGCTGCGCTGGCAGGCATGAAGTGGGGCGACACGTTCTACTTCTGGAACAGCGGGTTCGACGCCGCCCTCGCGCGCTACAACGTTGGTGATCTGATCCAGCGCTTCGCCATCGAGAGCGCTATCGGGGCGGGCGCGCGGCGCTTCGATTTCCTGTGGGGCAGCGAGGAGTATAAGCTGCGTTGGGGAGCCGAACGGCGCGATACCTACCGCCTGGATATCGAGCGCTCGCGGTTGCGCCTCGCGGCGCGCGCGACAGCGCAGGCCGCGGTATGCGCGGCGCGGCGCGTCGCCGCGGCCACGAAACGGCGCTTGCGTCCGGCGGCGCGATTGTCAAGCCGCGAGGGAGGGCGCTGATGCGTGGCGGGCCCCAACGATTGCTCGTGCGGGCTGCGGGTCGCTTGTGGTCGCGCCTGACTGAAACCACCGGCGTCTCCACCGCGTGCGTCCCCATCCTGTGCTATCACTCCATCTCGGACCAACCTCATGCGATCAGTCCCGCGCGTTTCGCCGCGCAGATGCGCTGGCTGCGCCGCCACGGGTACCAGACGGTCGGGCTCGATGCGGTCCTCGATCCCCCTCGGCGGGAGCGCGGCCGCAGATATGTGGTCATAACTTTCGATGACGGGCTGGCCGATTTGCCCGCCAACGCCTTGCCCGGGCTCGTTGCGTGCGGCTTGCGGGCGACGATATTCTTTGCTCCCGCGCTCGCCGGCGCGACGATGTGGTATTCCCCCCGGGAGCGCGGATTCGTCGCCGCGCCGCAGGACGGCGCCAAGCGGCTCGATTTCATGTCCTGGGAAGAGGCTCAATGCATGGCCGCCGCCGGCATGAGCTTCCAGAGCCACAGCTATTCCCACGCGCGGCTGAGCGAGCTGGCGGAACCGGAGATTGCCGGGGAACTGTCGCGCTCGCGGCACGCCCTGGAGGCGCGCTTCGGCAAGCGCGTGCGCTTCCTCTCATATCCTTTCGGCGACTTCGACGGCCGGGTGCAGCGCATCGCCGCCAGCCTCGGCTATGTGGCGGCGGTGACCACCGCCCCCGGGTTCAACGGCGCGCGCGCCGACCCCTACGGTCTGCGCCGCGTGGCGCCCAACCCCGATGATGATCTGTCTTGCTTCGCCTTCAAGCTCTCGCCGGCAGTCGGATGGTATTACCGTTGGGCGGCCAGCCAGAGGAGTGACGGCTGATGGCGCAGCGCAACGGCAAAGTCCGCGTGCTGCACAGCGTCGGCCCCGGCGCCATGGCCGGCACCCAGCGGGCGCTCGCCACATACCTGGCGGCGGCCGATCGCGACCGCTTTGAGCACTATGTGGTTTGCTCGTCAAGCGGGCCG
>Ga0315296_10001704_pt1 | contig 19116 bp, 19 predicted proteins | sample YL17G14_18_MG_FD_203921 | JGI IMG/M metagenome (GOLD analysis project Ga0315296, IMG submission 203921) | Sediment microbial communities from Yellowstone Lake, YNP, Wyoming, USA - YL17G14_18 | ecosystem: Environmental > Aquatic > Freshwater > Lake > Sediment | place: USA: Wyoming | collected... | reverse complement strand
TTGCTGCAAAACAGGAGACGCCAAAAAGCATGCAGAAAGTCATCGACTACTACATTGTCTAGAAGAAGCGCGCGCTTGCCCATTTCATGAACATGACCCTTTCGATATTTGCTCATAATATCTGGCAGCGCACACTGACAATTGCTCAGGTCCCCGAGGTTTCCATCACCCAGGCAGGAACTCTTGCGTTTGGAACCGAATCAGAGCGAGGAACGTAAGGTTTGATGTCAATGATAGGTGAATCGGGCTCCGCGTCTAGTCCTTTGATCATGAGAGTGCATCCCTCAGCTTTCAAAAATTCGACCACACAAAGGTATATCGGATTCGGACGCGAAGGACTCCGACAAGAGAAAACACCTGCTTCCACCCTCCGTCCTTGTCTTCTTCGATAAGAAGCACAGGTTTGTTCTTTATGAAAAACCTTGCAGCTATTAACTGGACTTCTACCAGTTGTTTGGTGACGGGTACTTTACAACGGGAGTGCTCTCCTTCCCGCGTGACGTTTCATCCAGCATTCGAAGATACTCCTTTGTCTTCTCATCCAAGAGCCTTCTAATCTTCACCAACAGCTCCGTAACCTCAGAAGGTTTCAACATATATCCGTCTGCCCGCTCGTTGACAGCCTTCATGGCCGTGTCAAGGATTGGATGCCCAGTGATGATTATTCTGACCACTTTGGGCTGCAACTCTTTCAGCCGGTTGAGCAATTCAGTCCCTTTTGTATCAGGCAACTCAATGTCGATAAGCGCCACGTCAAAAGCCAACTTCTGACAGATCTTAATCGCCTCCTTGCCGTTCGCGACAACTTCGACCGAAAATCCTTGGTCGGACAGGACTGAAAAAAGCATGTTACTCACTTCTTTTTCATCGTCAACAACGAGGATACTTGTTAACAGAAGCGTCTCCCAAGCTTTTTTCTTCGTCTGCTCTGATCAAACTCAACATTCTGCCAGAAGAAGATAAGTCTCTTATGAGGCACAAATATGAACTCAGCCTAGCTAGGAATACGGATAACTAAGAGCAGATTTGGCGAGAGATTATGTCTTCTTTTGAAAACAATCTATGCAGATGGCAACTATCTTTACGTTCTGGAGAGGCTGCATCAGTGATGTCAGACCTCTTGCCAACACGGTCACGTAGCCTATTGGTTTTCCACATTTTTGGCATCTAACCAGTCTCGGAGCGTTCATGTCTTCACCACATAATAATCCTCATGCAATCAATTTAAGCATCGTCCGGCGTGGGCGTTAGAGGCTACTTGATAAGTATTTTTCGCACGTTGAAGATAGAGGAATTTTTAATATTAGGCTAAACCCTAAGAATGATCAATTCATGCAAAGAGAGGATAAACGGAAATGAGCAATCGTGAACTATACGTTTCCCCGTCAAACGTTTTCACCGGTTTTCAAACATCTTTCGATAATGCAGACTATGTCGTTTTGGGAGTGCCCTTCGACGTCACGAGCACGTACCGCACGGGAGCAAGGTTTGGACCCACGGCCATCCGACAAGCGTCACTGAACATCGAAACCTACAGCTTCCGCACAGGAATAGACCTGGAAAATATCAAAATTCATGATTTAGGCGACTTGCACGTCTCGACGGATACAGCCAAAACTCTGGAAATGCTGCAGTCGGTCATCAAAGACATTCTGGCGGCTGGTAAAATCCCTGTGACACTCGGTGGCGAACACACGATCACACTTGGAATAGCAAAAGGTTTAGGAAGAGCGGCTTCAAAAACGGCCATCGTCAGCTTCGATGCCCACCTAGATTTGCGCAATGAATACTCGGGTCTGAAGGTGTCGCACACGACCTTCATGCGCAGAACAAACGAAGAAGTGCGACCTGCAAAAATCATCGAAGTCGGCACAAGAGCGGTGTGCAAAGAAGAGTTGAAGTACGCCAAAGAGGCAAACATAGATTTCTTCACAACCCAATACATCAGAAAAGAAGGAACCGCCCTCGTGGCAAAACTGCTGAAAGAAAAACTGGAAAACTGTAAGAACGTCTATCTGTCGGTTGACATGGACATTTTGGACCCAGCCTACGTGCCTGCCGTACAGAACCCAGAGGGCGACGGGTTGGAAATGCACCATCTACTGGACATCCTAGGGTCTATATGCGACGAACGCGTGGTCGGGTTCGACGTGTTGGAAATAGCCCCAGACTATGATCGAGGAGTCTCCGCGGTCCAAGCTGCCAAAGTCATCTTCGAAATGCTCTGCAGAATCGAAAAATCAAGAAAATCAAGACACCAAACCTAAGGCGCCATTGACGTCAACTTGACCTGTTGCACACCTTTTTTCGTTGCCAGAATCTCCGCCAAGCTCCTGACCTCTTGAGCGTCACCTTTGACAACGATCATCTCCATGCACTTGTTCTTTGCCAAGTGAACATGAAGAGTCGAACAAATCACATGATCAAATGTATGTTGTACGCTCATGATTTCGTCGATGAGGCCCGGCTTTCCCAAGTAGTACAACATCAACACCGCACCTACTAAATTGCCTTTTGTTTTTCGCGTCGATTCATAATCGTTGATAAAGCCCCTGACAGCGTCATGTATGGCTTTAGAGCGGCTATCATAATGCATGCCCCTCCAAGCATTGTCAAACTTCTCTACAAGAGTTGGAGGAAGGGAAACACTGAACCGAGTGACCTTCAAATTCTCTGTCATCTCACGCATGCCCCATGCATGAAATGATAGTCTGTCAGGTAAGACTTTTATGTTTGGTGTTACGATTTTCTGAAAGAGTAACACTTAGGACCGAGTTGACAAATGACATACTTCAACAGTCGCGAGTTAGCCGCAGTTGCCCTGTTCTCTAGCCTTTGGGGAGTGCTGAACAGCATCTTCTCGCCAATTGTTTTCCGAATGTTCGGATTACCCATTCTGTGCGATATGATCGGTTTCGCAGCCCTTGGCCTCACTTTTTGGTGGGTTCGAAAATTCGGCGCCGTAACATTAGTCGGCGTTGTGGCGACAATCATAAATTTCCTGTTGAATCCTGGAGGAGTGTTCTTTCTCGGATTCACGGCAGCAAGCTTCTCTTTTGACCTTATCGCCAGCCTTGTCGTGGCGAACAGAATGCTCAACAGACGATCGGCTACCGCGATCTCTCTGGTCTCGATTTCAATCTTATCTGCAACGGTGGCAGGTCTCATAATCGGCAATTACTTCATGACAGCACAAGCTCTAGTGGCGTGGGGCGGGGTTTCCGGCTGGGCAGTGTTGCACGCACTTGGTGGACTCATCGGAGGGTTGATCGGCGTGTCTATACTTGCGGGTCTCTCAGCGCGCAATATTCAGAACAGCCACCTCGGAACGTGAGACGACCAATGTTCTGATCGGAAAACACAAAAAACTGATTCAGAAAAGAAGACCATAACATTTCAGCTGCTGCCCTTGACTAGTTTTGCGACAAACAAGCCGTTACAATTGTGAATGTGCGGGTATAATCGCTGACACTTATCGAGCCCTCGGAGACCAGGTAAGCCCGTTTTCTGTGGTATTTCACCGAGCGAGAACTCCGGATGCCATTTCAAGAATTTCTCGACAAGCATCTCGTTCTCTTCCACGGTTATGCTTGAAGTGGAGTAGATCAAAACGCCCCCAGACTTAACATGCGAAGCACAATTATCCAGCATCTGCCACTGAATATCAGCCATTCTATCAATAGATCGCGGGGACAATCGCCACTTAAAAGACGGCAATCTGCCGAACATGCCCGTTCCCGTGCATGGAGGATCCAACACAACGAGGTCCGCTTCCAAAGCAATTGGAAGAGGGTTATGAGCGTCAGCGATAATTGGCTCAGCAATCTCAACGCCTGCCCTTTGAATTTCTTTGGTCCACGCCGCCATCCTGCGCCTTGAATAATCAACGGAAACTATGAGACCATCGTTATCCATCATCTGCCCCAATTGTGCCGTTATTACCCCGGGAGCACAACAAACATCCAGAACAGTGATGCCACGCCCAGGGTTCGTCGCTTCAGCGACGACAGAGTCCGACCTGTCCTGCAGATGGATCAGACCTTCATGGAAACAAGCGGTTTCGGTGACTGGCTTCTCTGTTTTCACTACTTTGTAAGTGAATGCTGATTGTTCAATGTTCTCGACTTCAACCCCTTCTTCGCGAAGCTTCGCGAGTATCTGATCTCGCCCAGCTCTCAACGTATTGAGTCTCACGCAAAGTGGCGGAGGCGCAATATCTGATTCCAAGATCGCCAGTGCTTCCTTTCTGCCGAAAAGTCTGAAGCAATATTCAACAAACCATGTCGGATGGAAAGTCTGCAACGCCACGCGAGCTATATCGTCCTTGTGCTCTACGACTGGTTCGGGCCGCTGAACAAGCAGCGTGCCAAGAAATGGTTCAATCGGTTGAAGAGTCTGCCATCCTAGTATTGAGCGGACAAGCCTTGCTATGCTTTCAGCTTGATTCAGGTCGATTTTGGACCAGTTTGGGGCGATCCTTGTCTGGTAAACGTAAAGGCGCAGAAAGGCTTGAACTCCAAGGTTCAACTCATCGAGACTTGAAGGTCGTATCGCTTGTTGTATGAAAGCATCTATGAAGTTTTGTCTCCGCACCATCTCGGAAACAAGTGAGCGGGCAAGTCTCACTGCATCGGGATCTTGGACGTTCAACTGCTTGACCGTTTTGGCCAGAGCCAGTGGTTCACTTAGTCTGCGCATCTGCATCCAGCTGAGAGATTCAATCGCCAGCGTCCAAGCTTCCCTTAGCAAAGTGTTCACACAGTTGTAACAATGGCGAGGTCGTAAATAAGAATTGAACATGACTCGATGTGCTCAACATCATAAGCGATGCGCGCGTCATGGCTTGGGTTGCCATTCAGAGCCACAATAGAGGATTGATCACATGGGTTTTGATGCAGTGTATTAAGCAATCTTCGACGTTACGTTTGGGTCCTAAAGGCATTGAGTTCTCCGAGGATCGTCTTTCATTGGGGTCGTCAGGATAACGAGATCAAGAATTATGTCAAATCTCGCCGAATTATCAGAAGGATGTCATCCGTGTAATTGACAGGATCAATGGAAGAAACACTATTCTTCCTCTTCTTTTTCTTCTTCCTCCTCTTCAGTTGTCCCTGATTTGTCACCCGTCCATTTCGCTACACCCGAAACTTCCTTTGACAAGCCTTCCCATAATTTTTTCTCTTTCTTCTCTTTTTTATCTTTTTCTTTTGGCATCCACTCACCCCCCTTTCAGCCGACTGAAACCATAACTTATAAGACCTGTGATTATTGCTGTCCCCACAACGCTCAGAAAACTGGTTAAGCGAGTTCTTGTTCTGATTCCGTAGACTAGTTTAACTTCGAAATTGTCTTCAGGGAACAACGAGCTTTTGTATTCGAGTACGATATTGCCCGAATTGAAGGGTTTCTTTTGCTCTTTTGGAAGAACAATGGTTGATGGATACGATTCATGATAGATAGCTTGCCAAAAATTCTTTTTGAGTTTTGGAAGTACCAGTTGAAGTTTAATATCCATGTTGTTTGAAATCGGGTTTTCAAAAGAGGGTCTAGGCATTCCACAAATTAAATCGGCAAAAAACCAAGCTTCGCCTAGTTTGTGAACAAAACTGGGCAACGAATAATGAAGAACAATCTGATATTTTTGGAGTGGTCCAAGATTATCGATGCGTGGTTTCACTTCTAATTTGATCCCACTTCCGTGTCGCTTCTGACGAAATTCAAGATTACCTGTTGAATCTGAAGCGTTTACTTCGCCAAGTGAATTTACGACCTCCGCAATGTAGAAGCAAAGGTCATGAATGCTAACGTTTTGATCTATTTCATTAGTCAAAATCCAGCTTCTTTCGATATTGACATTACCAGCATCATCAATTGTGTAAATCTTTTCCACGTTCACACGTACAGTCTGCGGAGACAAAATTAGTGACCTCGTAGATTGCACTTATTCATCATTAGTCGCCTTAAGCTTTTTTGCATCTTTCAGGCTCATCGAGCAAGCTTCTCGGGGTTTGAGACAACGCTTCACCCTAGTATGCGCATCCATACACGTGTGATCTTCTCCAGCACCATCTGATCACTCATCTTGAATTACAAATAAAAGACCGAAAGATCAATTATACAGAGGGTTTCGGTTGCCAAACCGTTCAATTTACGTCTTCTACGCTATAGCAATAGTCGCGATTTTCGTGACACTATTTGATTTGACGCTTTTTCTTTCGATTTACGTTAATCCCTACGTATTCGGCATGATTCTTATTTACATCGTACTACTTCCTGCGCTAAGTGCCATCAACGATGCCAGAATTTTCTTTGTTGTCTTTCCTGTCCCAATCTTGGGATCTTGGGCAATTTCCGTGTATTATCTAGCATCATATTCTCTGCCCGCCTTACAAGGAAGCATCATTGCATCGGCCATACCAGTTGTGCTGACATTGCCTTTCCATCTCGCGACAAGAATGCGAAATATGGTTTTCAATAGGCCAATGTCGTCAGCGAGTAGGCTTTCGTTTGGATTAGCGTCGAGCATTTTCTTTCTCTTTGCTCCAATCGTGTTAGCATCTGTTCATATTGAACTCAATTATGCCTACATCGTAGCATTGTTTTCTATGCTGCAGATCGCCTATGTCTTGTCGAGCTTGCATCTAGTCAACACGACGTACAGATACAGAATGCTATGCAGAAAGCTGAATGTATCCAGTATCCAAGGAAAAGAGAAGGAAATATGGCGCGTCATCGAACGGAAGTTTTCTCGTCAGCAGAACGATGTGGACCTGCTACGGTACTACTACAAAGAGACCATTAACTCATTTCTGGAGGGAGCTTATGAGGAATCCTTCCTTTCAGGCTATCAAATGATCTGTGAAAGAACTGTTGCAGATCCAAAGAATTACATTTCTGACAAGAGAGATGGAACGCCAGAATCGTTTTCTGAAATAAGAACCATTCTTATGCACTCTCGAAGGAAAGAAACGGAGATCGACGTAAAGACAATAAGAGATACGAAGAGAAAACTCCCTCAATATTGTGTTGAGCTTTTGCATCGAGATTTTGCTCTGCTGAAGACAGTTGCAGACGATCTTCCCAAACCCCAAGAATAGGACGTGGGCTGGGTGGCATTGGTAGAAAGTGATCTACAAAAACTGCAAAGACTTAGAAACGAAGGTTATAGATTAACGCAAATTCAAATCTCTTTCAACAAAGAAAAGACCCCACCGAATGTTGCCGAGTTGACTCTGAGAAGAAAAGAGGAAGAAATCGTTATGTCATCGTCAGAGTCAGAACTCTTTTCTTACATCATTCACTTACACGGCATACCTCACATTGATGATGATGATTCAGATTTCGTATACGTAGAAGACACGAACAGATACTTTGACATCCAGAAGGAGATTCTAGATATTCTCAGTGGTCAAACAATTGGATTTGTCATACATGAAAGTGACCTTGACAGTTACCAAAAAGACTTTAGAAAAATCACGTCTTTCGAGAGAAACTGGATTCTTTCGGAGAAAGATATCGGGATATCAAGTACCAAATTGTGCCAGATATTCTATGATGCAGGAATTCTTTTTCGAAAAGGAGAAGATTATGAATTCAAGGTAGTCTGCAAGGAAAAAATAACTCTTGGCGAAATTGACGCTTTACTCGCGGAAAGTCAGAAATCTGACTTGGCGATCTGTTTTAGTGCAACTGTGATAGGACCAAAGGTATATTCTGAGAAAAAAACACAGTCTGACACCATTATTGGTTTGCTTGTTTATGATTTGAAGACTCGAAGAACCCTTTCTTTTAATCTAAATTCTCTGGAACAGCTAAAACGAAAGATGTCTAATGTAGGTCTTCATGGTCTTTGGGAATGCGTTCTTGAGATTTTTGAGAGGGCCAAGAGCGAAAATTCGTTCAGAAGTTGCCTTCCGCTTCCAATCAACGTCAGAGACTACACTCCATTACCATGGTTCTGTTTTGCATTCATAAAAGGAATAAGCGAGGAAATAGTTGTTGACAGCGTCAAATTAGAGTTGCCTTTGTTTCTTGCATTTGGTGCTCCATTGCTGTTAGACCACAAACCAAGCTATGACTTTGACAATGAAAAACAGAGAGCTCTAATTATGCTTGGTTTCAGAGACAACGCTAGCAAATACTTTCATCAGTTACGATTTGATATGTCAAGAGGCGAGCCAAATTTGCACATAGATTATCAAATATTCCCAGAGAAGGGCCCTCCCTACAAAATCGTAGGGCATTCAATTGTAAACTACAAAGATATTTGGGACTTTAGCCAGAACTTAGCTATTGGTTTTCTCCTCGCAGCCACGTACGATATCAATTTTGAAAAAGTAGTTGTCCCCACTAGATTGAGCGGCATCGACGAAGCCTTCAGGAATAACCCCTTGACAGTATATCCACTTTTCGTTAGAAGTATGGCGGGCAGACCATTCAGGCTTGTTAAGGGAAATTCTGGACTATTTAGTACCCTCTCGAAAATTGGAAACAAAGAGACGGTTAGTGATCTAGAAGCTATCAAGACTCTCGAGGAAATAGGTTTAGTACGGGATTTCGGATTGACAATTCTTGGCGACATAGTACGTGCAAGGTTGTCCCAGACCAGCGCAGAATAGCATCCGATAGTTGATTCATTATCAATTCCGTTGGATAACAGCGCGAGCTTTATGGCTTTATCAAATTCGAGATGTTGGGTTTGGGTTTGGGTTTGGGGGTAAACTTTACCCCCACACACACACAAAAACCGACGACGGACGGACGGACGACGACGGACGACGACCACGACGGACGGTATCCAAGGATACTTATAATGGACGGATGGATACCAGAAGAAACAGTGCGAGGGGTAAAATTCAATCAAAGACTTACCCCTCTACGAAGTGCACCCCTAAAACACTTTGGGCCTGAACTATTTGCTGGGAAAGATCCTTCTGAAAAGGTATGAGGCAATTGCTATGTCCAGAACGACTCCGACTGACGATATAGCGACAATCCGCACCAATTCCAGTGGTGCAAACGAGCGCGCGCGTCCGATGAAGAGTTCCAGAAACGATACCGAAAGTGGCTTGAAGAAAAGGAAACACAGCGGCTCGCAAAGATTAGGCAGCCCAGAATCCCCCCGATGCTGCATGGGTGTAAACTTCAACATCTCGACGATCTACGGACAAGGGCTTTCAAACCGAGCTTTTTCTGAATAATGAAGATGCAAGACCCAAACCACATACCTACCAAAACAAAGAAAACCGTTGTTCCTGACAGCAAACTCCATTGATCGCTTCTGTAATTTGTCGTTACATCGGCAATTGAGGAATTTTCAAATGCCAAAGCAAGGATTGGAGGAGTATGCCAAATCTCTTCGTAGAAAAACGGATAACCAACATGATAGCTGAAATTTCCGCTTAACGTTTGTCCCGTAGGAGAAGCGTCAACACGTATCCAGTTGTCACCTAACTTGACTTCATCCCACGCGTGATCGCCGAAGAGGTTGATTACTATTCTAGCTTGGTATCCCTGAGAAATGCACAACTCTGCGTACAATACAGCGTATCCACCACATCGAGCTTTTTGCCCTTGGTAAATCCCTATAGGATCAGTAATTTGTGAAAAGCCTGATTTATCCCAACTCATATTTGACTCCATCCATTGGACTAATTCCGTATAGTTGTAGCTTCTTCCTAGCAAATTTCTAAAGTAGGCAACCTGTTTTTGTGAAGTAAGGTTTTGAGCTAGACTTTGGTATTCTATCATTTGAGAAATAGAGAAGATTGGCATAACTGCCAAAAAACAAATCAGAAGATAGATGCCTAATCTCTTGAACCACTTTCTGCTTATCTCAGAATAACTTGATTCCAGCAAAATTGCGGTCAGTGCAGCACCAAGAATCCAAGCCCAAGGAGATAACCAGCGCCCATATATGCCCAATCCTGTGATTAAGTATGAACCCAGAACCAGAGCCAAGAAAGTCAGAAAGCAGATCGTCGCTTTGTGCGACAATTGTTTGGTTCTCTCAGTCTTCTGCCTCAAGGTTTCAGTCTCAAGCTTTATTGGTAGACTTGGTGGCCAAACCGCTTATTTAAACAGTTGTGGGCACTTCAATTTTGTGAGTTCTTGCTAATGTGTTTTGAAAAGAGTTGTCATTAAGAATAAGTCCATCTCAATATGCGGAAAAGTTATAGCTCAATCGAGAGAATTGAGATTGCCTAGACTGCTGGATGTGATTCTGAATGCCGAGAGAGAAGGCTAGAAGAAAGAAAGTCACTTTCTATGCTACTGGGAAAAGGGGGAAACGAGTGAAGGTCACTTTCTATGCTAGAAGAGAAACCACAACTAAGAAGAGAAGAAAGTGAGTCTGTTTGGGTAGGGTTAGTCAATATCACAGTAATGTGGAAAAAGGCATTAGAGCGTTTGGCAAGAAGTATTCTAAGAGGTTTGAAAAAGTCTGTAATAGTGCGACACTAATTCACATAAACCATCCAACAAAGAAAATGTATCCGATTCTGTATCGCCCTGACGTCATCTTAGTTACCAAATTTGGTAAACGACATATCTTTGAGGTCTTAGATAGCGAATTGAAAGATGCTAACCTTATAATTTCGGATATCGTGCAGTCTTGCTTGTCTCCAAATACTTCAAGGGTAATTTTCATAGTCGAGAAGAAAAAGGACCAAGACCAAGTGATAAACCTAAGTCAAACCATAGCGAGTAATTTGATAAGCAAGGGTGTCAGCAAAAGAGAACTTCCGAGAATGAATGTGTTCTACATCTTGAGTAGCGAAGCCAAATCTCCAGAGACTGTAACAGAAATTTTGGCTGATTTGCTTTTACGGGGATAAGGATAACTATCTGGTTTGTAGAAAGAACGATTTTCTATCAGTCCTTTTAAGCAACTTAATCCTCTGGACGGTTAACAGAAAGGGTAGTTGATTAATGTGCAGACACCCGAGAAGCACTTTCTGGTTACCGCGCTTGAACAAGCTGAAACTGACTCTACAAAGGATTATCACCTATCAATGATGAGCGACAGCTATTATACGTCATTTTTCAAGAAAGAGGAAAATAGGGACTCGTGGCAAGCAAGATTGAACACAATGAAAACCGTTGACCTCCAACGAAGTCCTCTTTTTGAGGCAATCAGCCTTTTTGGAGAATCAAAGATAGAAAAAAACTACAAGAAAGGCATTAGCTCTGCAGAAAAATTTGAACAAATGGAAAAATTCTCTATAGAAAAGAATTGGTTGTGGCTTTTTGTTTATTCCATTGAAACCGCTGCATACATTTACAGGACTTACAATCAAGTCGACAGACTCAAACTCGTTTCTTCCAGAGTGGCAACATATTTGCAGACCAAAAAAGAGATTGTCCCCACAATAACGGTGCTGAGTCTTGTCCAGCTTTTCAAAAACTTGCTCCTTTGCTCTGAAAAAACCGACATCCGAAAAGTGTGTGAGATTGCAGTAGATTTCTCAGAGAGAAAAGTCAGCAATGACCCCTTTAATTTTCAAAGAGGCTTCTTACTTGAGGCACTAGAATTCGCTCGCTTTATGAAAAATGACGCCGACGTTGGAAAATTCCAAAATACAATCATTGAAAAATGGATCGAAGAAGCGAATCTTAAGGGGAAAGGAAGCAATCTAGTAAAGTTTAGCCTTCTACAGTCTGCGTTAGACTTTAGCACTCGTTTTGGCAACAAAGAGAAGACAGCAGAAATAAAACTAATGCTCTCCAAAACTGATTTTGATAGTGAACTTAAAGAAATAAGTCTTCCAAAAGAACAAGTAGAGAAGCTTGAAAAAGAAACGAAAGAATATCTTGTAAACCTTAGGGGTTCAATTAGAAAGTACGTTGCTGAGCTTAGTAAACTTGACACGACTTCTATTTTAATGAACATAGCCAGCGATAATTCGATAATTAGACTGAATGTTGCTGAAACTGAAAAATTTGTGAAGGACCTATTGGAAAAACATCCTCTGCAAAATATTTTCAGAACACTTGTGGACACAGGACAGAAGGTAATTCAAGTTGAACCTGGAGATGATAAGGCAAAATCCCAGCTAAACGAACAGCTGTTGATGGGATTGAGAGAGACTATTTGGTTCGTCAATGAAATAACAAGGGAACTTGAGGAAAGAAGCCTCTTTTCATCTTCCATGGTGGGAGAGTTTCTATCCCGCTGTTCTTGCATTGATAATAATATTTTTGAAATAGTTGACTTTGGTTTATTCCATCATTTCAATAAGGACTATGTTGCTTCAATCTCCATTCTCGTTCCGATGATTGAAGCTACTCTTCTTAGTTACTTGAAGGCAATTGGCGCAGACGTTTCAAGCTACGAAGGAAAAGTGCTTCAAAACAGGGACCTAGGTGGATTAATAAACCAAAAAGAGGTGGAGACCAATTTTGGCAAGGACTTTCAATATTTTATGAAACTGTTCTTTACCGAAGGTGATTCAATCAACTTCAGAAACAGGCTTGCCCATGGAGCCGTTGGTATAAAGGAATTCCACAAACAAGTTTCAACGGCAATACTTTTTGTATTGGTCAAAATCGCCGCCAAAACCATTAAGTGATTAGTAATTGTAGTCATCAGCCGAAGAAAGAAAAAAGGTTTTGCGGGAGATATCCCCATTTCCGCTTGTTTTGTCTTTTTCCAGAGCCACAAGCACATAACATTCGTCAGCGGCTTATAGAATGTCGGCTCATAAACGCTTTCGAATAGCTGTTGGCAGCTCTTTCCTCTTTGCTCTTTGGCATTTCCAGACCGTTTACATAAACTAGGTGATGATACAATTCATGGAGTACTGTCCGTTTTTTCAATCCTCTCTTAGAGAAGTAAGCCCTATTCTGAAAGTAGATAGCGATATTGCCGTTGCCCACTTTTCTTCCGTCGAGCTCTATTTTTATCTGCCTTACTCCGTAATATTTAGTTAAGAAGTCAACAGCTTTTTGACAGCCTTCAAGCTCGTAGATTAAGAGAAACTTCTCGCGTATTTTTCCAGACGGAACCCGAATTCTCATATGGACACCTTAGGACAACGAAACTATCCTAGGCGTCCAAGTTGGTTTTTCGTCTCTCAGATATCTAGCGAAAAGTAGTGCTTCTTCGTTAATGAGAGTCTCTATTTCTTGGTGTTCGCCTTTTCTGATTCTTGGAATCTCGACCTTGGATTGAAAGTGAGCATTCAGTTTCTTTAGATACTCCCTCTGCATCTTGTCGTTAAGATACTGTCTCTTTCCTTTTCGAGTACTTGAGAAATCTTCGTCCTTGAGCTTGAAGTCTCTGGGCTTCAGGTTTCTAGCGTGGGTCAATACGAAGTCGTCCATCAAGTAGCGGTAGAGTTCTAGGAAGTCGCAGATAAGACTAGGTCGTCCGAAGGCTATTTCGTGCAAGTAGCCTAAGTACGGTTCTAAATGAGCTTTTAACAGTGCTACGTGAATCTTCCAGCTTAGAACTTTGTAGGACAGGTTGTAGAGGTTGTTGATTCCATCGTATGCTTTGTAGCCTTTTCTTCTCTCGGGTCTTACTGATTCGTTAAACAAACCGAACACTTGGTGAAAGTATCTTGTTGCACAGAGACCTTCTATGTTCGTGAGCTTATTTCTAAGTCTGCGAATGTCGGTGCTTTCTAAGTTCTTTATTGTCTCTCTTACTTTGTAATCGACTCTTCTTAGACCATATTTCTTCAAAAGCCTATCTTGTCCTTCTAGTTTAGAGAGCAGGAATGTCTTAGCGATCTCAGAGCATCTGCCGTCTCTGAGAGATTCGTACTGGCATATTCTTGTTTTAACGTGTGAATCATCATCGAGCCCTTTCATTATAGCTACGGGATTTCCTCTTTGAGTTAGTATTAGGACGTTTATTCCCCAGAAACCGCATGTGGCTAATGCTCCGGAGCTAATCGAGTTTCCACTTTTTACTTGTATTTCTCCTATTTCATTTTCAAACAGAGGGTATCGTTTTTCTTCGCCTTTCTTGTTTCTTAACACTAATGCTCCTTTTTCTCTCGCTAAGTAAGATCCGTATCCATCTACGATTATTTTCAGAGTTTTTGATCCGTGCATTTTCATTCACTTCTGTTATAGTTGTTATAAGCACTATAACTAAGAGCAGTATATAAGACTTATAGTGATCATAGTAATATTTAATAACTGTCAATTCTATAGCTGCGTAGGGTCAAAATGTCTCCCGAGGAAGAAGAGAAAACAACAATTCAGATAACCAAAGTGACAAGAGACAAGTTGAAAAATCTGGGTAAAAAAGGGGATACATACGACGAAATTATCGACTCATTGCTTCAGCAAAAAGAAAAGATGAAGGAAGGGTTTAGTTAAGCGTCTAGCGCGCGCTATACGTGTTTTTCAGGCAACTACTTGTCTTGCGACTCGATAATTTTATGCAATGAATCGACGTGTTTTTCGTTGTTCTTCTTCAAGAACTCTGAGAACTTGATTTCGTCTTCATCAAGATAATCTGATATCTTCTCAATGAAAGGTTCGTATTCATTTTTTAACATCGTCAGTGCGTCCGTTGCCGCAACTTTGTATCCCTCTCTAGCCTCTTTTAATGAATCTATGCTCAGGCCAAGGTCTTTGCGGCTGATTCAGTGTATTCTGGATCGATGTACATCATTTCCAATTCCAGTGGATCGGCCGGTCGTGTTTCTTGGGTCAATTTCTCTATGATTCTGTTCGTGATCTTTTTCCCAGGGATTTCATCTAGCATCGCAAATGTCTGACTGTATGCTGCCATCAAATTTACGTAGCTCTCATAAAACTCGCCCAAAGTTGAATCACGATTCTCTTCAGATGAATGCGTGCTACTCAAGAGATCCTCTAATTGTAGCTCATGATCTAGTACGTGCCGTGCAAGATACCTTCTGTCTGTGTAAAGCGATGCCTTGTGGACTATCAATTCTAGGACTTCTTTCAGATATTCCTTGTCAGACCAACTCAGTTTGTACTTGATGCTATGATAGGCTTCGAATTCTTCATAGTTTCCATTATTTCGAGGATTTCCCAGCCCAGCTTGAGTCAAGTTTGTTGACCCGTAGAAGTGTCCGTAGTGAACATTGCCTTCTGACTGACAAATATGGTAGTGAATGAAGAATTTCGCATGGTTCAAGAACTCTTTGTTTTTAGAATACATTATAACGTAACATTTGTTTCTCAGAGAGTCAACAGCCCGCTTGTGCCGAGTTCTCATATGACCAGTAAAGTAAGTGGGCGTCGTTGTCCTTACTACACATATGCAGTTCGGTGAAACGCTGATAGTATTTGAAAGACCCTGTAGCAATTTCCTTCCATTGAAAACAACATCTGGCATTATTATCAGACTTGAGAGGTAAAGAACTGCCGTAATGTCATGGTCTTTGGAAACACAATTGGTCAATCTTTCATGTGCATGATCTACTTCATTCATAAGAGATTCGAGTGCGTTATCAGAATCTGGTTGCTTAATTCTCATCCAGAATAGCCCTGAGAATAGAATCGATTGGATTTCAAATAAAGTATTTTCGGTCTTTGACGCGCGCGCACTTTGGCGTAAGATCAGCCATCTAGCCGTTGACAAGGGCAAAAGCAAAAACCAGATCATCGTGGACCTGATCGAGGCTGGAATGAAAAAGAGCCCTTGAAAACATTATGTAATGCGCTTAAAAAGCAAAGGCAGCATTCGCCTACATAAAGATATTATGCTGAAGCATTCCTTTTCATATCTAGCGAGCGCTGAAAAAGGCATCTTAGGGGGGTGAAATCTTGCCGAAAAGACGATGCTCCATCTGTGGATTGGAGAAAGAGGTGTACGGAGGCAAAGAATGCGACAACGGACATTTCACATGCAGGGATTGCTACTACCGATACGGCAGTACAAACTGTAAGATCTGTGGAAAACATCTGAGATAGGAAAAATCATGGACTCCGGTGTCGTGCCCGCACGAAACTGATACAGCTACAAGGCGAGATAGTTAAGCTTGAGCGCGCGCTCGACGTTAGTGTGCGAATATTTTCGACCGATCATTTATCTTTCTTATCACTAGCGCGTCGTTTACCCATTTCTTTTTGTGCTTCTTTCTTCTTGTCGACCATCACTTAGCCTCTCATAGAAAATTCAATGGATCCGAATTTAAGACATTTGGTTGCAGCACTTAGACGCCACGCGATCCCGTCATGGAACTGAGCCGCACCGATCGCGCGGGCTGCATGGTTTACGATCTAGATGAATAACAAGTTCATTCATGTTCAGTCAGAATTTCATATCCGATTGATTCTCACTTGTAGAGTAGACTTACGATAATCGTCTGACGCCAATTCCCTACTGTTCATGCTGAGATAATGTCGTTGACGCAAAGGCTTTTAGCCCTGTGGATGACTATTTGAATGGGATAACCCATGCCTTATTCAAAGGAAATCAGCCGAAGAAATCCAAGCGCTATTATGTTCCTGCTAGACCAATCCGGGTCAATGAGTGAAGGATTCGGCGCTGCAAGCATTCCGAAAGCTCAGGGAGCAGCTGATGCAATCAATAGATTGCTGCAAGAACTCATTTTGAAATGCACGAAGGAGGAAGGCATAAGAGACTACTTTGATGTCGCAATTATCGGATACGGCTCTCAACAAGGCTATGCCGGGGCGTTGATCGGTCAGAAATTTGTGAAACTTTCTTGGTTAGGTGAGCATCCAAATAAAATAGAAGAAAGAACAAGAAAAGAATCTGACGGCGCGGGCGGGATTGTCGAGAACAGAGTGAAATTCCCTATCTGGTTCGACCCTGTCGCGTCAGGCGACACACCTATGTGCAAGGCACTAGAACTTGCTTACGAATGGGTTAGTGAATGGATTACAGACCATCAAGACGCTTATCCTCCTATGATTTTCAATATAACGGATGGAGGAGCGACTGATGCAGATCCAGAAAGTGCAGCCAAGAAAATAATGTCTCTCTCAACTTCTGACGGAAATGTGTTGATATACAATTGCCACATATCCGGAACTAAAGGATCAGAGATACTGTTTCCAAAAAGTGAGGAGGAACTTCCTGCAGATGAACTTGCTAGAAAGCTCTTCAGGATGTCAAGCTTGCTTCCACAAGAGGTAATAAATCTAGCTGAGAAAGAAATCGCAGTCGAACAAAACTCACGTGGCTTCGCATTTAACGCTGACTTGGTTAATCTGATCAAATTCTTGAATATTGGAACAAGAACACCTGAACTTCAATGATCTAGAAAAGAATGAGATGCACTGAAGTAATTCCTGTCGAAGTCTCCGCTTTCTCTATGCAGAAGCTGGGAAATAAACCAAGCCAATACGAAGATTCGTATTATTACGAATTGAGAAAAAGAAAACTGGCAGTCGCAGATGGAGCCAGCGAATCTTGTTTCGCCAAATCGTGGGCAGATCTGTTAACCAGCTCTTTTGTTCAGTCTGACCTGAGCCTCTTTCGCCTTTCAGATTTCGAAGTTCAAACAGTCAAACAAGCATTCGAGCCCATTCTTGCATCAATTCGTGAAGAATGGACAAGAAAGATAGATTGGGCTAGCTTGCCATGGTACATCGAAGAAAAGTCAAAACGAGGAGCATTTGCAACGTTTCTAGGCGTCGAATTCAAACGCATGCGCAGAAAGCGCAAACGTCTTTATAAATGGCGTGCTGTAGCAGTTGGAGATTGCTGTATGTTTCTCCTTGATGACACACAGTTGCAGGGTTCTTTCCCGCTAACCAGCAGCTCAGAGTTCGGTATCACTCCTTGCTTGCTCTCAAGCAACAGCAACATTTCTTCCAAAACATTATGGAGTATCAAAGAAGGCCTTGTCAAAGTGGGCAAAAGCTCACGCTTGGTTTTGGCGACAGATGCTGTGGCAAAATGGATTCTTCAGATGGCTGAAAGTGGAAAGAACACTTGGTCAAACGCAGTCTCTCCTGAAACAGTCTCTCGGAGACTTTTTCTTGAGGAATTGGTGAACAAAGAAGAAATAAGGAATGATGATATTACCATTCTTACCTTGGGATTTCACAGTTTCCTTAGGCAATCTGGGCTTATGCTGTCGTTTAAAGGATCATAGTTGATAGCCTGCACCAACAAATCTGCAAGGTCTTGAATGCGCCCAGAATTGCTCATCAACAGCTCCCTGATCAAAGGCGACTTACTCGGATTCAAGTAATCTTCACGTCTGAAAATGAGATATTTATCAACTAGGCTTCCATGATATCGCTTCCATAACGCTGGGTTCTCTGCAATTGCCAAGATGGTCAGATAAATGACGAGAGCTGAGAAATTGTCAAGTCTTTCGTCGTAATGGTTTTCGGTTCTTTTCGGATGTTGATAGTGCTCGTGCCCCAATTCTGGAGACTTGCTTCCCCTGAAATCAGGAACATAGAGCCCATCATAATCCAGAAAGAATATCCGGATAGCGTTCGTTTGGCGATCAACAGAGATCTTGATGTTTTCATGCTGCAGGTCTCCGTGTGCAATCAGATTTTTCTGCATTTCTATAATTGAATCAATGAAAACCTCAGCACTTTTCCTCAGAAGATCCTTGCTATTTACATTCCTAGAGATAAACTTGTCCAACATTTCTCCTTCTGCCCACTCCATCCTCAGAATTGGAAATTTCTGATTGCCAACAGCAATTCCCTCGGGGATGTAAACAAAATCAACGAAAAAAGGGAGCTTGGCGCGATGAAGCCAATTGGAAATCGAGCTATATCTTGCCGTTAGATCCAGTATTTTCGAATTATAGAAACATCTGACCGCATAGACACCGCTATTGGTCTGAACCTTGAAGACACATGCGAAATTGCCGCTTACACAATGGGGAAGACCCATGTTGTTCAGGGCCACACTTCCTCTTCCCAATTCCGTATTTCTCAGATGCACATGTGGATTTTGGAATGATGCAACGTACTCCACCTGCGGAGGCCATTGAATGGTCGGACTTCTCATTACACGTGCCGGTCGTATTGGACGTGGTGAAGTCACGACGGTCTGTTGTCTTGTCGCAGTCAATGGAGGTGCAGTCGATGATTTTCCGTGCAAAAAGCGCGCACGCGCCTTCCATTTTTGAAAGTTCTTCACATAACTTGAACCACCCACAACCTGCAAAGACTGACCTTGCTGAACCT
>Ga0315296_10001703_pt1 | contig 19117 bp, 19 predicted proteins | sample YL17G14_18_MG_FD_203921 | JGI IMG/M metagenome (GOLD analysis project Ga0315296, IMG submission 203921) | Sediment microbial communities from Yellowstone Lake, YNP, Wyoming, USA - YL17G14_18 | ecosystem: Environmental > Aquatic > Freshwater > Lake > Sediment | place: USA: Wyoming | collected... | reverse complement strand
CTGATTCACACAACTACTGTACTGCCTGTTTTGATAATGAGTATCCTATCAGTTTCCCTGGTGAATACCTCGAACAGATGGAGTTTTTGTTCAGATAGGAGCGCTTTGATAACCCGTGCACTCAAAGACATATTCAGGGTCAACCTTGGTGTAAAAAAATATGAGAGAGTTCTTCTCTTTACTGACAGGCCTTCGGAGAATGAAAAGATAGATGAATCTGATAGTGAACGAAGGTCAAGGCTCAGATGCATCTCTTTACTTACCGCAGAGATAGGTAAAAATTTCTGCAAGACACTCACATCTCATGAATATCCTGCTACAGGGAGTCATGGTGCTGAACCTCCTTTAGAACTCTGGGAACTTGCATTCGGAGAGAAGGCGATTGCAGTCTTGAAGAAAGAAGAGCTCCTTTCCCCTCTACTGATGAAGGAAGCAAAAGACACAGATAATAAAAGAGCAGAGGATATTATCAGAAGACATAAAAATAGGGCGGTAAACTGTGTCATTGCGCTTTCAAATTATTCTACAAGCCATACAAGGTTCAGGGATTTTTTAACAAGAATTTGTGGCTGCAGGTATGTGAGTATGCCGCTCTTCGATATTTCCATGCTTGAGGGTTCTATGAATGTTGACTGGAAGTCCCTTGCACACAGGACAAAAAAGATAGCAAAGATAGTAAACGATGCTGAGTGGATAGAGGTGAAAACCTTAAATGGAACCACTATCTCTTTTTCAAAAAAAGGAAGAAAAGCAAAAGCAGATACAGGAATCCTGACAAGACCTGGTTCTTTTGGTAACCTTCCCGCAGGAGAGGTATTCCTCGCACCTTTGGAAGGAACATCTCATGGAAGGCTCGTCCTTGAATGGGCTCCCACAAGACAGCTTCAATCTCCCATAACCCTCACCGTTAAGAATGGTTATGTTGTGGATATCTCGGGTAAAGATGAATTTACTGAATATCTTACTACAAAGCTTTCTGAAAGGAAGGAAAACGGGAATATTGCGGAGCTTGGCATTGGCACAAATGACCGTGCAACCAGACCTGATAATATACTTGAATCAGAAAAAATCCTCGGCACAATCCATATTGCTCTTGGTGACAACAGCTCATTTGGCGGTACTGTGAAGACACCCTTCCATCAGGACTTTGTATTTTTTAAACCAACGGTGACATTGATTTCTAAAGACGGGAGAAAGGAAACCTTTCTAAAATCGGGCAAATTACTCAGGACAAAATGATTACAAAACCTTTTTCTCTTGGCTATTCACCCTGTCCTAATGACACATTCATATTCTATGCACTTGTCCATGGAAAGATTGATACAGGAGACTTACATTTTAAAGGAATCCTGCTCGATGTTGAAACCTTAAATCAAGTGGCGTTGCATGCAGAACTTGATATCACAAAAGTTTCGTATCATGCATTCGGCTATCTCCGTGAAGACTATTGTTTGCTCCGCTCAGGGAGTGCTATCGGCAGAGGATGTGGTCCACTATTGGTTGTGCGTGAAGATTGTGCCATAAATGATTTGCAGGGGAAGAAGATTGCAATACCTGGCAGGCTGACAACTGCTTACCTGCTTTTCCAGCTATTTAGTGCAGACTTCATCCATTCTCTTTCCTTCATTGAAATGCCTTTCCATAAGATAATGGAGGCAGTAAAGAACGGTGTTGCAGATGCTGGACTGGTTATACATGAAGGAAGGTTTACATACTCATCGTATGGATTAAAACGTATGGTAGACCTTGGTGAGTGGTGGGAAGATGAAACGGGACTGCCAGTACCTCTTGGTGGAATTCTTGTGAAAAGGAATCTCGGGGAAGACCTGATAAAAAGGATAAATTCTATTGTGAGAAGAAGTGTTGAGTACGCATTCACCCACAGGGATGAACCAACGTATTATATGAAACAGCATTCACAGGAACTTGAAGATGAGGTAATAGAACAGCATATAAATCTTTATGTGAATGATTATTCAATAGACATTGGTGAAGACGGAGTATCAGCAGTTAAAGAGTTAATGAGAAGGGCTGAAGAAAAAGGGATTATCAAAAAATCAAGGGATGATTTTCTATGCGGTATGTAATCCTCGGGACAGCAGGCCATATTGACCATGGTAAAAGTGCCCTTGTTAAGGCGTTGACAGGCATAGATCCTGACAGGCTGAAGGAAGAGAAAGAGCGTGGTATCACGATTGACCTTGGCTTTGCAGACTTAACGTATCCTGACGGTCTCACGGTGGGGATTGTGGATGTACCCGGGCACGAAAGGCTCGTGAAGAACATGCTCGCAGGTGCAGGCGGAATAGACCTTGTGCTTTTTGTGATTGCTGCTGATGAAGGAATCATGCCACAGAGCCGCGAACATCTTTCTATATGCAACCTTCTCAAGATTAAATCAGGTCTTATCGCGATCACAAAGGCAGACCTTGTGGAGAAAGAGTGGCTCGAACTTGCAGAAGATGAAGTGAGAGACTTTGTAAAAGGTACATTCCTTGAAGAAGCAGTAAGAGTTCCTGTTTCATCAAAGACGATGTTTAATATCGAATTACTTAAGGAAGAGATTAAAAATGTTGCATTAGGAGTCGAGCCAAAACAAACAAAAGGTCTTTTCAGGCTTCCTATTGACAGGGTTTTTATATTAAAGGGATTCGGGACTGTTGTGACAGGAACAGCTATATCAGGAAGCATATCTGTTGATGATACTGTAGAAATACTCCCGAGCACCATCAAAAGCAGGGTCCGCGGTCTTCACAGCCATGGCAAACCCATGCAGACAGCGTATGCAGGCCAGAGGGTGGCGATAAACCTTCAAGGGGTCAAGAAAGAAGAATTAAAAAGGGGAGATACCGTTGTAATACCAGAAAGGTTTATTTCAACAAAAACGATTGATGCAAAAGTAGGATTACTTTCAGATGCGCCTGCCCTGAAAAGTAAGGGCCTTGTCCATTTCTACCTTGGTACCTCGGATGTGTTAGCGAGGATCATCCTTTATGAGAGAGATGAACTCAAGGCTGGTGAGAGTTGTCACTGCCAGTTCAGGCTTCAGGATCCTGTTATTTCTATGTCTGGAGACAGATATATCATCAGGAGATTTTCTCCTATGGAAACAATCGGCGGAGGTGAGGTCCTTGACCCATCTTCATACCGAAGAAAACGCAAAGAGGGTATCGATGATTTAAAAATATTTGAATCAGGAACTCTTTCTGAAAAGATAGCAACGAAAATTAAAAAAGCTGGAATGAGGGGCATGCCCATCTCATTCATTGAAGGATGGATAAAGGCAGAGATTCCATCGATAAAAGATTCCGTCTCAACGTTAAAGGAAAATAATGTCTTGTTACAATTTGAGGACATCCTGCTCCATAACAGTGCATTAAATGCCTTTAAAGAAGCTGTGAAAAAGATTATGACTGAGTTTCATGAGAAAAATCCTCTCAAGCCTGGAATGCTCAAAGAAGAACTCAGGGCCAATCTCAATAGTGAACCAAGGCTTTTTAGTGGCATGATTACATTACTTAAAGATATTGCCATAGATAAAGAGATAGTGCGACTTGCAACCCACAGTATGGCTTTGTCCGCGGCAGATGAAACACTCAAAATAAAGATACTCGAACTTCTGGAAAACAGTGGATTTCAACCTCCAACCAAGGAAGAACTGTCCCGGTCTCTTGAACTTGATCAGAAGCATCTATCAGATATACTGAGACTTATGGTAAAAGAAGGGAGTCTTGTGAGGATTAATGACTCAATGTACATCACTACCTCTACTTACAATAAAATAATCGAGAGCCTCAAAGATTTTTTCCGAGGAAAACCGGAAATGACTGTGGCAGAATTCAGGGATATCCTCAGCACTACAAGAAAATATGCCCTTCCCTTCCTTGAATACCTTGATTCACATAAGATTACATTAAGAGTTGGAGATGTAAGGAAGCTTCTGTTGAAGTAAGCCTTGAGTCTAATTTATCGCTCTAAACAGTTTTTCTAATAATTATTTATTGTGTCACCCTGAATTTATTTCAGGGTCTCTTAACTTATTGATTTTGTGAGATGCTGAAACAAGCCTATCTTAGTAACAAACCAGTTAAACATGACATTGTGTAATATTTTTGACCCAGCGTGCCTACATTTTGAGTCTTGACAGAAAAATCTTAATGTTGTATTATGTTTACAACACTCTTGAAGGAGGTGAAATTCTAATGCCACCGAAACTAACATTTGGAGAATTTTTCAAACAAAAAAGAATTGGTCTTAGAAAGACTTTAAGGCAATTCTGTTTGGAAAATAATCTTGACCCTGGAAATATTAGCAAACTTGAAAGGGGGCTATTACCTCCCCCCCAGAGAAGTGAAAAGCTTGAAGAATATGCAAATTACTTGAGAATAAAGAAAGGGTCAGATGATTGGTATGAATTTTTTGATTTGGCTCATATCGAATCTGGAAGAATACCGGTTGAATTGTTAAAAGACGATGCTGTTGTTGCAAGTCTCCCGCTTCTTTTTAGGACACTCCGTGGTCAAAAAATTTCAGATAAAAAACTTGATGAATTAGTTCAATTAATCCGCAGAGCTTGAGCTATGCTTGATATCCCGGTCTATAGCTATGAAGACTTGCGCAGTAAAGCTGATGAATTTCTAAAAACGTACCATACTTCAGGGACTATCCCTATTCCTATTGAAGAGATTGTTGAATTTGAATTCAAGATCAATATCGTTTCTGTTTTGGGACTCCAGAGAGAATTTGAAGTAGATGGTTTTACCTCTGCAGATCTGAAAAATATCTATGTTGATGAGTATGTTTACACCGACTATATTAACCGCTATCGTTTTACCTTAGCTCATGAAATTGGGCATATTGTTTTACACAACGATCTGTATAAAGCACATAACTGTGCTACAATCTATGAGTGGAAAGAATTTATTAACTCTATACCGGAAAAAGAACATGGGTGGCTTGAGTATCAAGGATATGCATTTGCTGGATTGGTTCTCGTCCCGAGAGAAAGTTTAATGAAATATACTCAGGAATCAATAAATAAAATAAATGAAATGGGAGTTTTCTTAAAAGATAACTGGGATTTTGCCTGGACACTCATTGAGGACTATTTAGCGAAAATATTCCTGGTTTCCTCCAATGTCATAGAAAAGAGATTAGATAAGGATGAGATAAAGAAAAGTTATGGGTGATAATAGTTGCTGATGATAGTTTTAGTGTCATTTATATGTTCCACTATTCTCTTATGTATATTCCCAGCCATTGCCCTCTCTGATGTGATTGTTCATGACATGGTGGTGCCTCAAGGAGAAGAGGTCATGCTCAGGGCTGAGACGAGGGGGAAAATCCTCAGCAAAGGTGGTGAGCTTGTAGAGTTTTTTGTTGATGGAAAATCTATTGGGAAGACCCTTTCAGGAGGAGATGGTTTTGCATTCAGACAATTTACCCCGATAAAAACTGGTCTCTATCGAATAACGGTAACGGTAAAGTCAGGTGTTGGTGAAGGGAATGGGCTCCTTCTTTCTTTGAAAAAGGGTACGAAGATTGTCTTTGTTGATGTAGAAGGCAGTCTGCTAAAAAAACCATTTTCAAAGGAGCCGAAACAAGGGAGCCAAAAGGCAATAAAGGAATTTAACAGGAGTTTCCCAGTTGTCTTTCTCCAGACAGGTTTCATTGGTGTAAAAGCTCTCAAGACATGGCTGAAAGAGTATAAATTTATAGAGTTGCCTGTTATCCCATGGAAGCAGGGGGCACTATTTGATGATATTCATGAAAAGGGGTTTAAGATTAAGGCAATAATTGGAAGTGGAGCCGTGATTGAATCTGCGAAGGGATACAAACCCCTGGCCTTCAGCTTTGAAGGGGTAGAAGATGCAAAGGAAGTAAAGGATTGGGAGGAGATTGGAAAAAAGCTAAAATAGCACAAATGCTTGACTTCATATCATCTATAAAATAGAATATTCTAAAGAGGTTAAGTGGATATTATTGATTCATTACTGTCATATTCAATGGACAGTTCCTTAAAATCTCTATATTTTTCACGTGATGAAGTAGAAGATAACCTATATTGAATAAAAATTGAATAATCTACAAAAAATTGCTCATTTATTTCAAAACACTGACCTTGACAGCCAACTTGAACAAAGTAGGAAAGTCAGTAAGAAATATTTAGTAAACATTCTTAACTACATTAACTTTCAAGATAGTACCATCCTTATAAATCTCAAACATCTAAAATATGATAATATTATATCTCTTCCCGCAAAGCCACAGCCGTGCCTTGGAGACACTTTAGACTGTCTCTGGGTTCAAGAAACAGGTCTTCCTCAGAAACTAAACTCCTATAAATTTCTTAACTTTCTCCTCAATGATGGCCAGAAACTCCTTCTTGCGAGAGCTGACGTTAAAGAGATGAGCAAAGAAGGGATAAGCTTTATTCTTCCAGAAACGTGCTATGAAGTCGGTTCTCGAAAAGTAAGAAGACATCCATGCAAAGGCATACAGGTTGAATTGATTCAAAATAGTGTGATATTCAAGGGATCTCTTTCGGACTTTAGTGCTGTATCTTTCAGTGTAGAAGTATCGGCTGCACCACCCCAAACATTTCAATGGATTAATCCCGAATCCACAGTGCATATTATCTTTAAAAGTAAAGAGGAGATTCTTTATTCAGGGGAATGCAAGATAGTCAGGCAAACCCTCGATCAAAAAATAAGGACCTTTGTATTAGAACCTTTATATGATAAGATACGCAGGTTTAAACCCAAAGAATTCCGAAGTTCAAGACATAAATTATTACCTTCACCACATATTATCTTCAGACATCCTCTTACACAGAAGATGATTACCCTTGAAGTCGATGATCTGTCATGCACCGGCTTTTCCGTGGAAGAATATAACGAAAATTCTGTGCTTTTACCAGGGATGATTATCCCGGAACTGTGTATAGGAATTGCGAATAATTTTAAGATCTGTTGCAAGGCTCAGATTGTTTATAGAAATGTCAATAAAACCTATGTGGATGAAACGTATGTGAAATGTGGTATAGCCATTTTAGATATGGACATTCAAGATCAAGTGAAGCTTTCAGCTCTTCTTCATCAGGTGGCGAATAGAAAATCCCATGTCTGTAACATTGTGGATTTAGACGCCCTGTGGAAGTTCTTCTTTGAAGTAGGCTTTGTCTATCCCGAAAAATATGTTTTTATCCATACTAATAAGGAAAAGTTTAGAGAGACCTACGAGAAGCTTTATATTCAGAGTCCTACCATAGCAAGGCATTTCATCTATCAAGACAAAAGTATAATTGAAGGTCATATGTCAATGGTTCGTTTTTATGAAAATACATGGTTAATTCATCATCATGCTGCGAGCAGAGCAGGATATGGCAGAGCAGGATTGGTGGTACTTGACCAGGTTGGACGTTATGTAAATGAATTTCATTCTCTACACACAACCCATATGAATTTTGTTATCTGTTATTTCAGGCCTGACAATAAGTTTCCTAACCGTGTTTTTGGAGGTTTTGCAAGAGATTTAAATAATCCAAAAGGGTCTTCCCTTGACTCTTTTGCCTATTTCCATTTCCCAAGGACTTTTGAACATCAGGATTTATCAGGATCATGGGCACTAACTGAAACTCAACCAGAAGACCTTTTTGAGTTAGAAAGTTTTTATAAATACGTATCCGGTGGTCTTATGCTTAACGCCCTTGATCTGGAGCCGGACATGATTAACAGTGAAGAACTCAACAAAGAATATCAGAGGCTTGGTTTTAAGAGAGAACGGCACCTCTTCTCACTGAAGAAGGATGGCCTTCTCAAGGCGATTATCATGGTAACTCTCTCAGATCTTGGTTTGAACCTCTCTAATCTTACTAATTGCATCCATGTCTTTGTCCTGGATTCGGATGATCTACCTCTTAATATATTTTATTCACACCTCTCTCAGCTTTCTCATTACTATGAGCAAAACGAAATACCTGTACTCCTTTACCCCGTCAGCTATGCCGAAATTCAATCCGTGCCCTATGAAAAAATCTATAACCTGTGGGTGTTGAATATGCAAAATACTGATGATTACTTCAGATTCATGAAAAAATTATTCACCCCCCATTCAACATGAGTAGATTTAAAGTCTTTTTCTAAAGTGCTGCCATGAAACAATTAAATATTGAACAATTGAATATTGATAACCGACCTTTATATAACAGTAGAATTATAGATACTTTTATTAAGCTCATTAAAAGAAAATATAGTTATATAAATATAGGCGAACTATTGAGTTATGCCAAGATAGAGCCGTACCAGGTTGAAGACGAAGGCCACTGGTTTACCCAGGAACAGGCAGACCTTTTTTATGAGAGGCTGGTAAAACTAACCGGGAATAAAAATATCGCCAGAGAAGCAGGCAAGTATGCGGCTTCGCCTGATGCTATAGGTGCGATGAGACATTATATCCTTGGTCTTGTTGGTCCAGCAAAAGTGTATGAGATGATAGGGAAGGCTGCTTCTAACTTTGCTAAATCGTCTATCTATGAATCAAAGAGAATAGGTTTAAATAAAGTTGAAATTACAGTTACACCAAAAGAAGGAGTCAACGAAAAACCATTCCAATGTGAAAATAGAATGGGATATTGGGAAGCTGTTACAACAATATTTAACTATAAACTTCCGAAAATAGAACATCCAGAATGTCTCTTCAAAGGTGGGGAAGTCTGCCGTTATATTGTTTCCTGGCAGGAATCACGCTCTACTTTCTGGAAAAAAGTGAGAAATTATGCGACTCTATTTTTTTCTATAATTTGTTTCGGTTTTTATCCCATATCCTCAGGGGTCACGCTATCGGTGATTTTACCCCTTTCAGCTTTTGTCATCATATTATTGACCCTCTATGCCGGAACATTGGAAAAACAGGAATTGGTTTCAGCTATAGACAACCTCAGGGGTTCTACTGAGCAACTTGTAGAGCAAATTAATGTGAATTATAACAATATCCTTTTGATAAATGATATAGGGTTGGCCCTCAGCAGGCAAACAGACATTGATGGTATTTTGAAAAAGGTTATGCAGGTTTTAGAAAAACGGCTCGATTATGACCGTGGCATTATCCTCTTAGCAAATCGGGATAAAACGAGGCTCACTTTCCGGGAGGGTTTTGGATATACTGATGAACAGTTAAAGATTTTGAGAAATACCGATTTCCATTTAGATAGAACTGAGTCAAAAGGTGTTTTTGTTGTCTCCTTTCGTGAACAGAAACCATTTTTGATAAATGATATAGACGAGATAAAGGAGGATCTTTCACCTCGCAGTTTGGAATTTGCAAAAAAGATGGGTACCAAGTCTTTTATTTGTTGTCCCATAATCTACGAGGAAGAGTCATTGGGAATCCTTGCAGTAGACAATATAAAAACAAAAAGACCATTGGTCCAGAGTGATATTAATTTGCTGATGGGTATTGCACCTGAAATCGGGATGAGCATTCATAATGCAATGCTTTTTGATGCGAAGGAACGTCAATTCAAATCCATACTACAGGTTTTAGCATCCAGTATCGATGCACGTGACCCCTTGACAGCGGGACATTCCGAAAAGGTAACTGAGTATGCTGTAGGAATCTGTAATGAATTGGGTATGCCAAAGGATTACTGTGAAATGATCCGAGTAGCATCGCTACTGCATGATTACGGCAAGATAGGTATCAAAGACGATATTTTAAAGAAAGAAGGTGAACTGAACATCGAAGAGCGTGAAGAGATAAAAAGTCATGTAGAAAAAACCAGAAAGATATTAGAGCAGATAAATTTTGAAGGTATTTATAGAGAAGTTCCTGAGATTACAAGTGCTCATCATGAAAAGATTGATGGAAGTGGTTATCCAAAAGGACTCCGCGGAGAAGAGATTCCCCTGGGAGCCAGGATACTTGCAGTGGCAGACTTTTTTGAGGCTATTACTTCAAAACGCCATTACAGGGATCCGATGCCTCTTGAAGAAGCATTTAAACTTTTAAATGAGAGTAGTGGTAAATACTTTGACAGTGAGATTGTTGAGGCATTTATTAAATATTACAACAGGAAATTCAACAGGGATACCCAACCGCTCTTACAAAGTGAATTACGTGATGTGGATTAAGTGATAGGCTTACGTCCCCTGCAGGAAATTACTGGTGTATAGCTAAATCTTCCGGGATTTGTAAAAAATCTCTTAAATTCCTCAAGGAACTCTTCGTATCCACCTTCATATTCTTCAAATTGAAAATTTATCTTTTTGGAAGAAACTTCGAGCTTCTTCATCCAATTGTAAGCATCAGCATCTTTTAATTCCCCATATATCAGATGATGGGCCCCTACATCTATATCTATATCCTGATAGTCGAGTTTATAGAGGTGAGAATAGAGTTTTCTTCCCGCATAAGGATCAAAATCAGCATTTTCTTCTACGAATTTCATAAAAGAAAAAAGTGTTTTCTCGAGCTTCTGCGAATAACCATAATGATTCAGAGAGTTATGATCCAGATCAATCAGACATAAAATGCCACCAGGTTTAACGATTGAAGATATGTTCTTGACTATCTTGAAGCTGCTGGAGCGGTAGTACTCCAGTAGAAAACGAACCCAGACGAAGTCGAACTTTCCCAAATCGTCAAGAGGCTCCCGTATATCGTTACATTTGAATTCTATCCCTTCAGCACAATAGTGTCCTTTAGCATATTTAATTCTTTTTTCTGAACCATCTACTCCGACTACTGTACCACCTGGCTGAACCAGTGTATACAATACAGAGGTTGTTTTTCCTGAACCACAGCATATGTCAGCAACGTGCATACCAGGCTTTATGCCGGCCCAGATGGATTGCCTCTCAACAACTTTGGTATCTGTTTTTATATCGAGCCGGAGCGCCTCTTCATCGCTTTCCATTAAATATTCAAAGTCTTGCATATTTTGTTATGTCTTAGTTTTTAAGTTGATATAAATGTAACGGTTTTTATATCATTATTTTGTCATTTTTTCAATACCAAAGTACGAACACTGAACATATGTTGCTAAAAAGCTCTGGTTGACATCATACACTACTATTTGATTATATATATATAACTTCTTAGTTAAAGGACTGTAAGGCTCACGTTTATTAACGGGTATCTCATTTTTTAAGGAGGTGGCTATGAGACAAAAAGGACCGAATAAATATATACTATTTTTAGTATCTATACTTCTCATTCTTTATACTATCTCAGACGTTCATGGCTCGGGTTTTGCCGTGTACACGCAGGGTTCGTCATCCTTAGGCCAGGGAGCTGCAACGATCGCACATCTTGATGACCCATCAGCTATTTTTTTTAATCCTGCATTGATCAATAAACTTGAGGGAACTCAGGTAGAACTGGGAACAACGTTGCTTTTCCCCTCACGGAAGTTTACGAGTGGTGCAACTGGTAAGACCTTTAAAGCTGAAAGTGATGTACTTTATCCGTCAACACTTTTTATCACCCATAAATTCAATGACAAGATAAGTGCGGGATTGGGTATCTTTAATCCCTTTGGCCTCAGCAACAAATGGGGCAATGATTGGGAAGGAAGGTATATCACCACTAATGCAGAAATGAGGACTTACAATATTAATCCTGTTGTTTCATACCAAATCACACCACAAATCGCATTTGCTGCAGGTTTGGATTTCCTTTTGCTTGACACAACATTAGAGAATAAACTGAATTTGTCTGCTTTTGGACTCCCTGACGCTGGACAAAAATTCAAAGGTGATGCAACCGGAGTAGGATACAATTTTGGAATTCTGTTAGACCCTCATAAGGATGTTTCTATAGGTGCGTCATATAGGAGCAAAATCAAAGTTACTATTGATGGGAATGCTTCTTTTGGTCTCCCTGCTGGTACGCCTCCTCCAATCAGTGGTCTGTTTCCAAACACAACTGGTAATGCTGACCTCACCCTTCCCCAACAGGTTCATGTAGGGGTCTATTATAAAGGTTTTGATCCTATTACCTTAGAAGTAGGATTGAGGTGGGAAGGCTGGTCTTCTTATGACCAGTTAAAGATAAATTTTGACCAGCCGATAGCTGGTAGAACCGCAAGTGTTACACCGAAAGACTGGAAGGATACATATTCTGTGAATTTTGGAGCACGATACCAGATCAACAATACAATTGCCCTGCTCGCGGGCTATCTCTACGGAGGGAACCCTATACCTGATAGAACATTTGAACCTTCTATACCTGATGCGAATGCTCACCTCTTCACCATTGGGACAGATATAAAATACAAACAACTTCGTTTTGACCTCGCTTATGCCTATCAAAAGCTTCAGACGAGAAGCAAAAATAATGCGATTACGGATCCCGTCAGCGGATTACCCGCTTTCAGCGCCAACGGGGAGTATAAATCAAATATCCATATGGTTGGTGTTAGTCTAACATATAAGTTCTAATACGTAATGTAAAATACGTTTAGTGCTCCGTTGGTGTTATTCTTACCTGAAAGAACTATTTGACACCACTGGTTATTAAGATAAATAATTAGATATGGCTCAACGATATAATTCCTTTGGCGCGTATATAAGAAAAAAGTTTGGGACTATTGTTTATAAAGTAAATGTAGATGCGGGCTTCACATGCCCTAACAGAGATGGAACAATCAGTACATCAGGATGCATTTACTGTAACAATGATAGTTTCAAGCCGGGTTCGTGTAAGCCGACGCTGTCTGTCAGCGAACAGATCAAAAATGGTATTGCCTATATCAGGAAAAGATATAAGGCAGAGAAGTTCCTTGTATACTTTCAACCCTACACAAATACCTATGCCCCTGTTGAGGAATTAGAACGCCTTTACAAGGAGGCCCTCTGTGAACCTTCCATAGTGGGGCTTACCATCGGCACAAGGCCAGATACTGTGGATGAACAGAAAATCGCACTTCTTGAGACCCTCACAAAAAGATATTTTATCCTGGTAGAGTATGGCATGCAGTCAATCTATGATAAGACACTCGAGTTCATTAACAGAGGCCATGACTATACTACATTTTTAAATGCAGTTGATTCGACAAAGAACAGGGGTATTTTTATTGGTGCACATATTATAGTAGGCTTTCCTACAGAAACAAGAGAAGAGATGCTTGCAATGTCTGATGAGATCTCGAATATGCCGATTGATTTTCTCAAGATTCATCAGTTACAGGTGATAAAGGACACGCCTCTTGAGATCCTTTACAGAGAAAACCCGTTTCATCTGTTCGACTATGACGAATATCTTGATTTCTTTGTTGAATTTATAGAGAGACTTTCTCCCCGGATAATATTGCAGAGGCTTTTTGCTACTGCACCTGATAATATCCTGGTTGCCCCGCGGTGGGGAAAAAGCAGGCAGGAGATTCTCAGAGATATAGAGAAAAGGCTTGAACTCAAAGATACCTATCAGGGTAAAAATATGAAAGTTCATGCACGGATACCATGAGGAAGAGGATCATTGCCGTTATTGGTGGGAGGAAGACCGAAAAGGCACTCCTTGCAGAGGCTGAAACAGTCGGAAGATTAATTGCAAAAAGTGGAGCAACTCTTGTATGTGGGGGCCTTGGAGGAGTTATGGAGGCTGCTTCAAAAGGCGCAAAATCAGAGGGTGGGCTGACTGTCGGAATTCTCCCTCAAGATCATGCGAGAGAAGCAAATCAATACATAGATGTTCCTGTAGTAACTGGATTAGGAATCGGGAGAAATGTTATTATAGCCCGTTCAGCAGATGCCCTCATAGCAGTCGGTGGTGAATACGGTACCCTGTCAGAAATTGCATTTGCCCTGCAGATGGGGAAACCGGTAGTAGGTATTAAGACATGGGACATAAAGGGCGTCATCACTGCTGAAAATGCAGTCGATGCAGTAAACAAAGTCTTTGAAATTTTGCAGCAGTAAAGTTTGGATTTATAATTTTTGTTTTTTTTCACTTTTTAACTCTTAACTTTTAACTATCTTCAGTGCCCCCTTAGCTCAGTAGGATAGAGCACAGATTTCCTAAACCTGGTGTCGCAGGTTCAATTCCTGCAGGGGGTACCATCTTTTTCTACTCTCACACTATTTTTTTAAATCCCGATTCTCGGGATTCAATTCCTGCAGGGGGTACTATCTTTTTCTTTCCACATAGGTCAGCTGATTAGATAGAACATATTGAAGCAAGAAACAAGCCCCCTCTTCCTGACCCTTTTTTCATCAGGCATGGTTTCATTTTAGCACGCGAGGGGTACTCATGAATGTAAATGAGAGGGGAACACCCTCTTCACTCGGTGTTCTCTCACTTTTAACCTCTTAAGTCAGTGCCATTGATATATTTGCAGGTAAAGAGTTGAGTTTTTTTTGAACTGATGTTTGTAGGATTTTTATTTGGCGGTCCCAACGGGATTCGAACCCGTGTCTTAGCCTTGAGAGGGCTACGTCCTGGGCCTCTAGACGATGGGACCATGGCTGGGGAGAGAGGATTCGAACCCCTGTAAGCAGATCCAGAGTCTGCCGTCCTGCCACTGGACGACTCCCCAAAAGGTAAAAAATTATACCATATCTTTTTAATAATTCACAAAATCTAAACCTATTTGGCAGATAGTATGGAATTTGAGTTATAATGATAAAGAGTTAAAAGATTTCACAGGGATTTACCAAAATGACGTTTAAGTGTAAGAATATGGATCACTGCTCAATGTACAATTATCTGACAAGTTCAGTCACAATTTTAGAATTATATCCTTTCGTTGAAGAATACTGCAGACATCCGGAAAAATATAAAGAATGCGCAAGATATAAAATTTTAATTGAAGGTGATGCCCCTCCTGAGAATGTATTGCCAAATGGTAAAATGTTAAAAAAGAGGTAACAGGTCATTATTTAACTTTTCAAGATATTCTTTCCACTCAACCGGGAGCATATATTTCTTTTTATTATTACATTCTTTACAGACAGGCACAACATTTCCTTTGGTTGACTTGCCCCCTCTTATTATAGGAACGATGTGATCAACAGTAAGCTCTTTGGAGCCTACTTTTCGTTTGCAGTAGGAGCAGACACCGTCTGCACATCTCCTTTTCCACCACTGAGAAGCCCTGAGCTTTCGCGCCTCTGCCTTTTCCCTCTTTATCTCTTCTTCAGTAACATTTGAAATGAAGTGATTCATAAATTATTTTAGCCTATTCTGGCTTTAGTAATACACTATCCTTTCACTCCATCCCATAAAATGCTTCGATTTCTCCCTTCCCTTTTTGCATAGTACAGTGCCTGATCAGCCTTCTCAATAAGTTCTTCTTTACTTGTCACATCATGATAGGGGAAAGTGGATATCCCGATGCTTATAGTGACCTTAAAGGTATTCCCCCCTGCAGAAAATGATGTATTCATCACAGCCTGTCTCAACCTTTCTGCCATATTTTTTGCACCATTGGCATCTGTTCCTATAAGAATTACCGCAAACTCTTCCCCTCCATATCTTGCAGGAATATCTATGTTTCTTATGGTTGTCCTTATTATATCTGCAACTCCTTTGAGCACTGTATCACCTACTGGATGTCCATAGGTATCATTTATTTTTTTGAAGTGGTCTAAATCTATTATGAGCATGGAAAGGGGCTCTGAGAATCTACCGAAACGACTGAATTCCTGCAAAAGTCTTTCCTGAAAGTGTCTGTAATTGAAGAGTCCTGTGAGTCCATCTGTTATCGCGAGCATTTCTATTTCTTCATGAAACCGTGCATTTACAATGGAGGTTGATGCCTGATTTCCGAGAACCTTTAACAGGTTGGTCTGGTGAGAATTGAATGCATTTTTCTTTTCTGAAAGGATTGCAAGTATGCCCATGAGCTCATTTTCATAAAGAAGCGGCAGAGCAAAGACAGACCCTATAGTATCTGTTTTGAAAGGCATGACAGGGGAGCGATAGTCTCTCACATCAGAGAGATATAATGGTTCTTTATTCTTCACCAATATATCGAGCGAGGTACCTTTCATGCTGAATAACTTTTTCTCCAGAGATGGAAGTCCTATCTGATGTATTATTTCGAATTCTTTGCCTTTCGCTATGAAAAAGACTACTGCTGAGGGTGCAAGTCTGTATGCACCCTGTGTCAATCTCTGTGCGATAACATCTATATTAAGTGATGAGAGGAGTGTTGAACTCTCTTCGAGGAGAATCTCTAAGCTGGCGTGAGAACGATGGATCAGAGGGGATATACGCTCTCTTTGAAGTATTCTTAAGAGTTGCTTTGAGAACATCTGGATCGTAGTGTTATCAGCATCATTGAATGCATGAAACCTTGTACTATCAGCAGTCAGAATACCAAAGGGAAAGTCCCCATTGATAACAGGAACTGCAATTAAAGAAGAGACCTTATCTCTCTTTAAATAGCCGACTTCCAGTTTCTTTTCACCTATGTCAGATACTATAAAGGTTTCTTCTCTTTCATGCAGAGATTTATAATTCCTCCGGTCGAGGGTATAATGTTCCCTGATTCCTCAGTGGAACATCTTAACCTCAGATCGCCATCAGCACTCATAAAAAAGTGTACTGAATCAGCAAATACCGCATTCTTTGCAACCATAAGTAATTCTTTAATCTCCCCATCTGACTTACGCACTGAGGCAAGGTAATGAGATAAAACTTCTTCGTCACTAAAAGACTCTATTTCAGTTTCAGAATCTATATTCTGAGCTTTTTCTTTAATTATCTTAAGGGATGTCTCGACAATATTTTTTTTCTTTCTCAGAGCAGTAATCACCAGAGAAGATATGCTCGCATTAGCAATAAGAGATATAAGAAACGCTATTTCTTCAAAGAGTTTCTCTCCATTTAAAAAATTACTCAGCTCAAGAAATGGGATTAACAGTGAGAGAACAATAACAGTTTTTGCTCCATAAAAAGCGGTGAGAGATGCAATAAACGGAAAATAAGCCATCCTGAGCCATGGTAATGTAAATGCCTTGACTGTGCCTGCAATAAGGAGCGTGAGGGAGAAGAGAAATTCTATAGAATACGTTTTTTCTTTCTTTACTCTATGGAGGATGAAATAAATTGAGACGGTGATTGAGCAAAAAAGAAACCAGATAATTCTATGTTTTAAAGGAAATTCTAAGAGCAAGCCAAGATAGGTGATAAAAAGAAGGAGAAACGGGAGTGCTCTTTTTACCCAGAAGCCCTGCCTCTTCTTACCGCCTCTTCCTTGAAAAACTTCCTGTAAAGGACTTCCCACTCAGGACTCCCTTCAAATACCTTTTTTGAAAATGATTGAAGCTTCTTTTTGACAACAGAATCGATCTCTTCCCCAATTTTTAATTCTGATATAATGGCTCTTTTAATCTCCCGCCTTACATCACTCTCTTCTTCAATCACCTCAATGAGTTTCTTTTCTACAAGTCCTTTAAATACTACATGGCTCAAGTGTGATATTTTATCCTCAGAGAGCATCATAATATCAGGTTTTTCTCCTTCACCAGTTTCTGTTTTGTGAGTTCAAAGAGTTTTCTGTAGTCCATACGTCCCTGTTCTATCTTAGAAGCGTAACTTTTTAACAGTTCCCTGACTTCTTCGTTCAGCCTGTCCTCGATAGTAAGTTCATCAAGGAGGATTTCTTCTGTCTCTGATAGGAGTCTTTTGATTGGTATCGCAGGTTTAATGAGTTCCTTTGATATGAGGTTATCTACTATCTTTTTTGCTAAGGGTGGAATCCATGTTTTTGGAATCCTCATCCTATTTTTCTGAGAATGCAAGAAGGGCTATGCTCCTTGCCTGCTGTATTGCCTCGGTCAGCTTTCTCTGATGCTTTGCACAGGTGCCGGTCATCCTTCGAGGGAGTATCTTTCCTCTCTCGGTAAGATAGCTTCTAAGAACTTTAATATCTTTGTAATCTATATGTTCTATCTTTTCTACACAAAACTTGCAAAACTTTCTTCTCTGAAATCTCCTCTGTTGCAATATCGTTTCTCCCTTCTATAAAAATCCTACTTTTTAAAATGGTTCTAAATCAGTGGTTTCCTCAGGAGGCAGTATATCACCTTCTCCTGCTGCACTCTCAGTCCCTCCCTTTCTTGAAAGGAACCTTACAGACTGGGCGATGACCTCGAATTTACTTTTCTGCTGCCCATTAGATTCCCATCTCCTCTCTTGAAGTCTGCCCTCTACCAGTACAGCACTGCCTTTGTTGAGATATTTACTGCATGTTTCTGCCTGTCTCCCGAAAACGACATTATCTATAAACATTGTCTCCTGTTTTATTTCGTCAGACTGCTTATACCTGTGATTCACTGCGATTCTGAAAGAGGCTACAGGAGTCCCTTGGGGGGTGTACCTCAATTCAGGGTCTTTTGTAAGATTGCCTATAAGTATTATCTTGTTGTACATACTACTCGGGCTTTATTTTTTGTTCTGCAGGCTCAGGTACCACTTCAATTTTTTCAAGTTCCTGTGCCTGTTTTGTGCTGAGCTTCACAAACATATATTTAATCACTGCATCAAAGACTCTGTAGAAATCCTCTAACTTTTTAATTGTGGAGGGTGTTATTTTATAGAGAAAGAGCACATACAATCCCTTTTTTTGTTTCTTGATTTCATAGGCAAGTTTTTTCTTTCCCCACACATCAACCTTAAGTACCTGTCCTCCATAGCTAGAAACGAGGTCTTTAATCCGTGTAATAGCAGACTCAGTCTCTTCATCAGTAAGTGATGCGTTTATGATGACAATATTTTCATATATATTCATTCGAAATGCCTCCTCATGATTTTACCTTTTTATTCTTACCCCTCTCAAGAACCAGCAAGAACAAGAAATTGAATATTTATACCATAGTGAGAAGTATAAAATCAACCAGGACTCATAAAAAGCTTATAGAAATTAAATATTAGAATTCGTTTAACGTTTCATCATTTCTCGAATTGACAAAAGAGAATAACTTAAGTTACGATAGCCTATCTTCAAAATGTTCTTTGATAAAACTAAAATGAGTGCGTAGCATACCTGTCAGTTTTTAATTTCACATGAGAGTTTGATCCTGGCTCAGAACGAACGCTGGCGGCGTGCCTAACACATGCAAGTTGAACGGGGTTAGCAGGGAGCACAGAGCGGAGAGCAAGGAGTAAACGCTCT
>Ga0315296_10001702_pt1 | contig 19124 bp, 13 predicted proteins | sample YL17G14_18_MG_FD_203921 | JGI IMG/M metagenome (GOLD analysis project Ga0315296, IMG submission 203921) | Sediment microbial communities from Yellowstone Lake, YNP, Wyoming, USA - YL17G14_18 | ecosystem: Environmental > Aquatic > Freshwater > Lake > Sediment | place: USA: Wyoming | collected... | reverse complement strand
GTTCAAAACTACTAAGACATGCAGCGCGTGTGGAAGGGAATTTCTGGGGGTCTACACTTTTTGTCCGTATTGCTTCACTTTCCACGGGAAAGACTACGAATAGTTAGTTAACCTTTATTTGAGACTCGTTTTTGACTTAAAGAACTGTGTATTAGCTAAGTTAGCAAATGAAGAGAAGCTGATCAGATGATATGTCAGATACTTATCTTTGCACGTGAACATTGCCTTTACATAGGATTTTCATCCACTCAATAATGACGGAGTTTAATATGAGGCGAGAACGGAGGAAAGGAGATGGTGAGGTTTTCGTTGACACATCCCCCATTAGAACCTGTATGTAGATTTTTCCGAATTTCGAAGCCTCCCTTAAAAAATTTAGCAAATAATTGAAGCGAGAAATTAAGAATATTTTCAGATTACGGTAAAAAGGCGGAGGTGGACAAGTGATAGCGCTATTCTTGTTATAGAATTTTGCTCCATATAACGGGATTGCCTTATGAACTTTGTAGTATGTTTTAGCTCTTCTGTTGCTAGCAGTCCTTTTTTCCGTAGTTCCTCGCCGTCTTGGCTATGTCGAGTATGTCGATGACGTTGTTGTTGTCTATGTCTGCGTTAGCGTTCCATCTTTTATGTCCCGGATAAGAACCGTAGGCCTTCGCCACCATTGCAATGTCAAGGATATCCACCACGCCATCCCCGTTTAAATCTCCCAGTATGGTAACCAACACCGTGCTATCAACGTAGACGTTATTTGTTATGTTTATTTCGTTGGAAACTACGCTGGCTTTGCTGCTTATTGTATAGTTTTCTTTGGCGAATCCTGTAACGTTCCAGCTGAGCATTATTATTTTTGAAGTGAGAGCTGGCAAGTCTTCGATATTTTGCGACTCGATTGTTATTTCATCTCCTATTCTATTAATGTCTTTATCTGCGTATGTGTTGAGGTTGAATGTTTCGTTGAATCCGCCTAGATTTTCAACTATAACCTTAATTCGTAGAATACTTCCAGATGCTATTATGGTTTTAGATAGGGTGATATTTGTTACGCTTATGTCGTGAAAAGAGGGAATTAAAGCAAAGAAGTCGCCGTCAACCGTTGTGTGGGTTATTGCCTCTTCAAGCGAGTTAACGAGTTTTGTATCATAGAGGTCTAAAACACATCCTCTCTGCCTTTTTACGGAAAATTCAACAGTTGCTAGTATTCCGTTTCCGCTGACGCCTGGCACATTTCCTACCAGTGTGCAATCGACAAGCATGGAGCCTAATGTATTATTGATGTTATTGACGAAAAAAGTGCTGCCACCGCCTTTAAGGAATCCCCCCTCTGTAACACTGAGGGCATCTGAAAGAGAGCTGTTCCATCTCAACCTAAACTCCCAACCATAGAGATCAATAACATCAGAAATCTTTATGCTAATCACGAATGGTTGGCCGACTTCTGCCCTGCTTGTTGAGGGGTCAACACTAATCGTCGCGGTAGAAGCTGTAGGGAAGTTGGGCCCTACTACACCCATGGTTCTGTAAAGGAATACGGCGGATAACAAGAATAACAGCATGAAGATAAATTCTTTACTCATATTTTTCGCAACCTGTTCGCGCAATTGCCCTAACATCTACACCAGCGAAGTCGATTTTATTAACTTTATTCCGCAAAAAGAGAGGGGAGTTGGGAGAGTGTTAGTATTCCTCTCCCAGATTGGCTCCGATTGTTGTCAAGTCGTATACGTCTATCTCAGAGTCATCGTTAAAGTCAAGGTCGAAATCAAATTCTGCTATTCCCGGTGTAGTTCCGTAGCGTTTACCTATATGCACTAGGTCGAAGATATCGACGACATAGTCATCGTTTACGTCGCCTGGAGGAATCACGAAGGATCTATAGCAAAGGAAAACGACTTTGCCACTAACCAATTCTACGCCTGTAATGTCTAGAGTGAAGTCTTTCCAGCTGTTGGTAACGTTGAACTCGCCAGTTCCATTCACCACTACGGGTTTAACGGTCATATTGAAGTTGTCTTCGTCGGAGTAAGCCCACGTAATGTTGTAGACGTCCCAGAGGCCTGAAATATAAAAGTCGTTGCCCGAATAGTTGAGTTCCACTATAGATGTGTTCACCAGCCTAGCCGCATAGAAAGCATATTCAAAGTATGTAGCTGGAAGCCTTGTTATTGTAACCGTTAGTTCGCCGCTCGCCGTGCAAGATCCCGTCGTTAGTTCTGGGTACTTATTTGAAATTGTGAAGTCTACCGGAAATTCCTTGTCATCCACGCTTAGCTCTCCTCTAAATCGTACAGTATCATTCGTCACGTATGCCGATCCCTCATATGAAGCTGTGTAGTTTCCTGACTCTATTTCTTCTGGAATCCTTGCTGTGAAGCTAGCTGTGATGTTTATGTTTTTGCTTTCTGACGCACATGTCAGTGTTAGGTTTCCTTCCACTGTCACGTTTGCATTGTGGAACGAATGGTCGGGCTCGTCTTCCGATGTCCAGCCTCCTGGCATAAAGAAGGCGTTCACTCTTGCCCATTCTCCGAATTTAGCGTGGGCTTTAAGCCAACCGAAAGCTGGCTGTCCGCCATAAGAATTGACATCTCCCCTGATTTTGACCCAAGTTTTCTCCTTTGGCACAGCGGAAATCTGTGTTATCGTAATTTCTAATTCGCCGCTGACGTTATACTCCTCCTCAGGTTCGTGTTCCTCCTCTTCCTCACTCAGCGGTATCTCAGAGAAGGTGTTCGGAACTGTAAAGCTTGCATGAAATTCGTATCCCTCAACGGTTAGAGTTCCTCTGAATTTGATGGTTTCATTAGAGACATTGGCTTCTCCGGAAAACGAGGCATTATAGTCGCCGTAGGTAAGCTGTGTTGGAACCATAGCCGTGAAGTTCGCTTGAATACTGATGTTGAACGGTTCTAGATCATCTGTCAGTGTCATGTTTCCTTTCGCGGTCACATGAGCAGGATAGCATTCTCTTCTCCCTTGATCTGCAGTTACGCTGGCAGGTACTGTAAACAGCGTAAATCCCAAAAGACATAGTACCAGAATGGCTCCGATTCTTTTCATATTCATTTTTTTATCTCCCTTAACTACGAGTTGTGAAAACCAAAATAAAAGCCTTTTCCCGCCCCTTTTTTCAAACGAGCTTTGATAATTGTCTATTTCGTTTGATAATCGTTGAAGACCGTTTATTTTCTTTTGAAGTTCGCATTTCGGTCTCTTTATTCCTTATCATTTTGAAAGCGAGTTTATATCTAGCTAAAATGGTTGACCATGAAAACGGGGAGAATAATGAGCACTTCATGGGCCCTTTTGAAATTTAGAGAAAATATTCCTTATCAGTTCTTATTTTGTCTCCAGTTTTTTTAAATAGGACGGTCAACCTAAATTTGAATGAAGAATAATGGCTATGAAATCGTATATGGTATTCTTTCTCCTCCTTTTTCTCACGGTTCTTCTACATTGCGGAACGGTCTTTGGTGCATATCAACGTGAATATCTCATTGAAGTGCACGTTGATGGTTCAGCTACTTGGACTATTGAGCACAGATTTCTGTTAGAGACAGAACAGGATGAAATTTTGTTCCGGCAATATTCGAACTTGCCCTATTTCAGCGATTTCCAAAGAAGCATTAGAGAAGTATTGGACTTGGCTAGAAATGTGACGGGTAGAGAAGACATGAGTGTCGAAAACTTCCAAATGGTGATTGATGTTTTTGATTCTTACAAAATCGTGAGGTATAAGTTCGATTGGATAAAATTTGCAGAGAGAAAGGGAGCAGAGATTAAGATGGAAGATATTTTTCAAGTTGATGGATTGTTCTTGCTCGGTGATGGTAGTTTAAGCATTATTTGTCCATCTGGGTACATTGTTAAAACGGTCCATCCTAAACCTAATATTTTCGCTGGTCAAATGCTAACATGGTATGCGGTTACAGATGTTAAAATGGCAGAGTTGACCGTTGTTTTTGAAGAAGAAACTGGAAACGTGGTAACTGCCTTAATGAAGAACGCTTCGCTAATTATTGGTTTGATTACATTCTTTGGAGGAGTTTCTGCAAGTTTATGGTTCTTTTTCAAGTTCAGAAAGAAGAAGAAAGAAGTCACTTATGGTCCAGTTATCATACCTAGAATCGAAGGAGAAGAAGAGAAGGTGATTGCCTTTTTGAGAGAGGCTGGCGGATATATGTACCAGTCCACCTTAGCCGATAGATTTGGGGTTTCGAGATCAAAAATAAGCAAGCTTTTAAGAGCCATGGAAGAGAAAGGAAGTATTAGAAGATATAAAAAGGGCAGAGAGAAGGTGGTAATGTTACCAGGAATTAAGATTGAAGACAATGAAGGCGACGGTTGGGGGGACAGTTGAAGCTTCAAAGAATCAAAGCTTTATGGGTTCTGTTCCTACTTATGCTTTCCTTAGGTATGGGGAATGTTGCTAAAGCGGATGTGGTCGCTAAGGTAGAGGTGGAGCCATATGCAAGCATTGCGCAGGTGGGTGAAACCTTTACTGTAAACATCACTCTTAGTGATGTTGAGAGTCTTTATGGAGTTGAGTTAACGCTCCGGTGGAACGCCTCTATCTTACGGGTCGTTAGTGTGGATGTTCGGTTAGGTGTTGAATCCTATTTAGATGGAGTTTTGCATGAACCTGTCTTCATCGCGAAAAACGGAACAATACAGGAAGAAGGTAAATATCTTCTCGCAGGCACATCACACTCCGAAGCTCCTCCTTTCAGCGGCGATGGAAATATCTTAAGAATCACTTTTAATGTCACCAATGAGGGTTCATGTAGGTTAGATGTTGAAGCCAAATTAGCTGATTGGCCACCTCCAGATAGGGATCCCCGCATATCATTGCCTATCTTACATGAGACAATTGATGGATTTTATGGGCGGGAGATTAAAATCTCTATATTTCCAATCGTGGTTTTTATAAATGAATCTGTTAACATAAATGGTTTCATAATTCCGCCTTTGGCAAATGTTGAGGTTCCAATTCAATATCGTTATGAAGGAGAGCCGGATTGGCGTTTACTATCGACCGTCATAACCAATGAACAAGGTGGTTACCACTTTATGTGGCGGCCTCAAAACTGTGGAAGATACGAGATTAGGGCTGAGGCTCTCCTTTTGGGCGCAGAAGAAACAAGCTCTCCGGTTTTTGTCACTGTTAAAAGCCCGGACCAGTTGATGTTGGTGTATATCTCTATTTTAGCTGCGGTAACTGTAGCGCTGGTAATAACAGTTCTTATATTTAGAAAAAGAATGAAAAAACGACAATGTCAAACATGTTCACATAAGAGTTGACATGGAAAGGTTGGCTGATGATTTTTCGACTTTAAAGGTGTTATGTGCTTGTGGGTCGTGGGCCTATATCGAGATGGAGAAGGAAACAGCATTGTCTTGCTCGACAAGGTCTAAAAAAGGGGGATATTTAGACGTTTACTATGAAAAGTTTCTTGCTGCTGTTGCTAGGTCTCTCAGGTCGATTTTTCCATCCAGATTTAAGTCGCATCCGACGCTATAGTTTGGTTCTCCCAGTTTTGCTCCGTAGTGACGGGCTATCGTTGCAATGTCTATCATGTCTACTTTTCCGTCGAGGTTGACGTCTCCTATTGGGTCGCCTAATTCACAGTAGCGGGCGCATGCTGTTTTTGGTGAGTCCATGTGAATTGTTATTGGATTTTCTCCAGCCCCGCCTAATTTTTGGTTTATTTGCCAGCAGCCGAAATTGTAGACAATGTTACCTATGTGGGCTGTGGACGGGGCTGTTAGTGTCACGTACGTGCAATTGTCATACCAGCCACTTTGGGGTGTAGGAGTTGGCTGTAGTCCTTCCGGAAATGTCAAGACTGTCAAGTAGTATTGGGTCTTGTAGTTGCCGAGTATCGTCAGAGGACCGTTGACGGTTTGCGGTGAAGCTGGAGTAACACCAGTGAGAACGTACTGTACGCCGGAAGCTCCGGGCACAATCGCTTGATAGGTGTACGAAATCTGAGAGCCAGCCAGAACCCAAACACTGCAGGGTACAAGCGGGTCAGTGTTAGCAGTGTACGTGACGGTAGGCGGTACGGCAGACCCGGTCTGGGTGAAAGACACCAAGTACTGAGTTACATAATGGGCTGTTGCCGTGTGAGGCTCATCCATGTGTATATCAATTGGGTTAACTCCCATACCTTGTGATCCTCCGTCGACATCCCAATAGCTAAACTTGTAGCGAACGCCGCCTACACCATTCTCGTCTGGAAGGTATTGAGGCGCTGTCAACTCAACCCATGTGCAATAGTCGTACCAGTCTGCGCCTGGTATGGGTGGAGGGATTGACGGGTCGGTTACTACATCTAAGTAGTATTGAATCTTCCAGTCGGCGGTTGCCGTTTTTGGCCCATTCATTGTAATAGGATTGCTTATTAGACCGGTTCCAGATGCGTCACCACTCCATCCTGTGAAAACAGCCTGGACTAGTCCTGGGACAATGTCCACTGTTCCAGTGGCTAATGTTGCGGATGGAGTGTCACCTTCATTGTACCAGTCTTCCCCTCCTGGTGTGTCATATGGCGAGATAACGGTCAAATAGTATTGGGTTTTGTATTCTGCCGTGAAGGTCTTGGGTCCATTCATGGTTTCAGATGCTCTTGGATTGCTGGTGGAGGAATCCTCGTCCCATTCTTCGAAGACATACTGGGTGCCTGGTGTTCCAGAAATCGTTCCATCTACTCCAATAGTCCCTGTCGGGTCGCCGTTATCAAACCATTTGGTGAAGGGTGAACTCTCAGATGCTGTACCGACTGCTGACCCACCAAGATAGACACTGGTAGAATAGGATGACGGTAAGTCCTTAGTCTTTATGGTCAAGAGATATTGTATTTTATAGTTTCCTGTAATAGTTTTATCTTCTGTGATTTGGAATGGAGATGTTGGCCCTGTAATGCTGTCTAGTATGAGCTGCTTGCCTGAAACTGTGCATGGAACCAGGCTTGTGAAAGTATAAGTGACCCATGTGCCTGAGGCTACTCCTGTGAAAGTCTTTGGAAGCTCGCTATTCTTGACCGTGAAAGCTGAAGCTCCTATCGTACCTGAAACAATCACAGTATTCGCATCAACGTCTGGAAGAGGTGAAGTAGCAACAGCGTTGAACTTGACCCAGTAGGTTGGTGGTGGTGTGTACGGAGTTACTGTGAAGTAGCAGTCCACATAATGATGTTCTCCTGAACTTTGTTCTCTCACGTGGAGTTTCCATGAGCCAGTCACTGCTGTAAGTGGCAGATCATAGCTTCCAGTTAGCGTCGTTACGCCTGTTGTCCAAGCGCCCACATAGATGTTTGATCCGCTAGGGGGGTCTAGCATAAACCTATAGTCTTTGGTTGGTGCAAGCCCTATGGCTTTGAAGTATACGGTTTCGCCCTGTTCAAAAGAAGTTTGGATGGCAGCGTATGTGGAGTCTGTTGTCCAAACCATCTTATCGACATCTTCATGGTCATGATCCTTCTCTGTCGCTGGTGATTCATACAACCTCACGGTCCATTGGCCTAGGACTTTTGGAAGTGTGATGTCCAAGAGAAAATAGTCTGTGAACGAGCTTGATCCCATATGTGTTGTGCTTGTTCCCTGCAAATTGCCATCAGGATCAAAATACTTCACATAGTAGTTCTTCCCTGAGGATAAACTAGATGCGTGTGCTTCTATGTCTGAACAGTCACCATCCGACCATGCAGCATCCACTTTAGGCCCTTCCATGAATGTTGTTGTTGCTGTGTTGACTCCATCAGTTGCAGCAACTGTGTATGTTCCCTCCATGCCATTCAGCTTATATTGAGCCGTAAAACTGCCAGACCCATCCGTCCACGCGTAAATCGTGGCCACACTTAAATCTGGAGCCTCAATGTTAATCGTGACCTGCGCATTAACCAAGAATCCGCTTCCAAAAATAGTCACAGTTTCCTCTGGACCATAATTTTCCTTATCCGTCCAAATAGTTGCAGCGGCATATACGTGTAAAGGAAGTATTATCATTGATAGCATGAACAAAGAGACCAAAATAGTTGCATAAATCGACTTATATTTCATTGTTTTTTTCTCCTTTCTTCTTTTCTGTTCGCAGCTTACGCTGCGCAAATATGTTAATTCGACTAGTTGCACTTATAAATTTTATGGAACCTTATTCTACTGCTTGTATTTATTGGTATGCCAATAGGTAAAGCGTTTTATCTAATTCATTGTCAGACAATCCGTTACGTGCGCTATGCGAATAAATTTTTTCATTTGCAATTAGCATGGCATCCAATCTGTTAAGAATTATTCAAAATATCTATGTTGGACTGAAACAAGGATTGTTTTTTAGATTTCTTTTCCGTAGTTTTTGGCTGCTTTGGCTATGTCGATTATGTCGATCTTATTGTTGTCGTCGAGGTCTGCGTTCGGGTTCCATCTTGGATGTCCTGGGTAGGTTCCGTAGGCTTTTGCGATGGTGGCGATGTCTATAATGTTTACTTCGAAGTTGCCGTCAACGTCTCCTTGAATTGTTTCAGTGATTGTACCGTCCGTGTACGTGTTGTCCTCAGTGTTTGTTTCGCTTGGCAGCGGGTGGGCCCTCGCTCTTATGGTGTACTTGCCTTTTGGCGCTGGTGTTGTATCCCATTCAAACATCAGGATAAGGCTGGCTGCGGGCGTTAAATCCTTTACAAGTTGCGTACTGATCTCAGTTGAATTATAATATAGAGTGACGTTGAAAGTTTCGCTTCTTGCGCCATAGTTTGCCACCGTGACGTTTATTCGCACAACAGTATCGTTCACAATATTTTTTGATACGGCTATCTTAGTAACCGCCACATCACTTAGACTCATCCGAACCATTCCATCTGCAGTTGTGTGCGGCATCTCTTGTGGGAAAGGGTCTGTGTCATCAAGCAGCAGAGTATTCTGCAGGTGGAGGGTGGTAGAGCCGTAAGATTTAACCCTAAAGTATACAGTGGCTAAAGTCGTAGTTCCGTTAAAAGTCGGAACTTTCCCGAGAAAAGTGAAGTCTATCTGTATCAGACCGTGGGTTTCATTGAAGTTGTCTGTCCAGATCGCCGTTATGTTAGTCGCGCTCGGAGACTCGAAAAATGAGCCCAAAGTCCAGTGTGAGGCGTTTAGTATTTCAGACTTGTAGCATATTTGGAAGGACCATGCGTAAAGGTCTGTTGCGTTAGCAACTGTTACATTGACGGCGAAGGTTTCGCCAATTGAAAGGCCTGTCATCAATGGTGGATGTATATATACCATTGTTGTTCCAACGTTGACGCTCGTAGGAAGAGCTATAGGCATCAGTGAAGTTAGCGCCAATAATACCATTAAATTTCTCCTCATGATCCTCCCACTATATGATTATATACGTTTATTTATCTATTAAATTTAATGGAAATATCTTCTACACCTGATAAAAATCATGATAACCTTTAATCTTGTAATCCGTTATTGTTTTTGTTACGTTTGTCATTGCAGCACCAAACGGGAATGCCAAAACTAATAGTAAATTCTCGGCTTACCGAACGACCTGAACACTGTAAATGTTCTCAGAGCACACGTCTACTTTTACATTGAGGTTTACGTATGTTCCGCGGCGCGCGCTCGGGGTTATTCATTCCTCTTTTGTGCGTTGTTGCAGTGTAGTTTAATGTGAATTGGCAGGTCTTAGGGTTGACCTTTACTTACGCGCGGCTAGCATACTACTGTTCCATATAATCCACAACTTAATGTTGTGTAGTTTGGTTGTGTTGCTAACCCACATGTAAGCCGATATCGTTGTACAATTCTTGTAGCTAGAGCCTTCTTCTTAGTTAGGTTGAAGGTGTCTGAGAATAGCACTTCAATGTTTGGCTTCGAAGACTTAATTGTGACAGTCGTTTGGTTTTGGAAAATTGGGGTTTGTTAGATTTCTTTTCCGTAGTTTTTGGCTGCTTTGGCTATGTCTATTATGGTGATCTTGTTGTTGTTGTCCAAGTCTACGTTTGGGTTCCATTTCGGATGCCCTGGATAGGCTCCGTAGGCTTTTGCGATGGTGGCGATGTCGAGGATGTCTACTTTGCCTTCGCCTGTGACGTCGCCTAGTATTGTTTCTATTATTACTGTGGCTGCGACGTTGTTTTCTGTGTTTGTTTCGCCTGGAATGGTTGTTGCTATTGCGCTTATTAGGTGGGCTCCCGCGGGTACTGTCATTGTGGTCCACGTGAATGTTAGGGATGCTGCGGATCCTACTGTTAGGTTTTCAATTGTTTGTGTTCCGATTATTTTTGTGCCATATTGAAGGGTTAAGTTGAATGTTTGGGAGGGCGTGCCGGTTTCGCCGTTGTTTTGGGCTGTTACGTTTATGTAGACTGTTGTGTCGTTTGTGATGGTTTTTGATGGTGTTATTTTGGTTAGGGCTATGTCTCTTAAGCCTATATATAGTGGGTTAAAAATGTAGGTGTTGTCGGTTAGGTCTACTTCTCCTGGGACTTGGGTGGCTGTGGCTTTTAATGTGTATTCTCCTATTGGAAGTCCGTTCGTGCTCCATGTGAAGGATAGGATTTGGATGCCTCCTCCTGGCATGTCGATGATGAGTGTTGCTCCGATTTGGTTGTTGTCGTAATATAGTGTTACATCGAAGGTTTCGGGGACTTCTCCTTGGTTTTCTGCTGTTACGTTTATCTTGACGATTGAGTTTGTTGGTACGGTTTTTGGGGTTTCTATGTTTGTTATGGATACGTCGCGGAGGCCAACGTGAACTACGCCGCCAATTGTCAAGTGTTGTATGGGGTTGTTTTGTGAGTCGTCGAGCATTGTTACATCTTCCCAGACAGGGCCTATGTCTATGGGTGAGTCACCGTATCCTACTGCAGTGAAATTTATCCATAGGAGGGTTCCAGATCCGCTGACGCTCGCGTTCTGAATAATACAATAAGCTATTATTTGTCCATGCGTGGCGTTAAAGTTGTCTGTAAAGTTGTGGATTCCGTAGAACTGCTTATTGAGTGGAATGCCCTCCTGATTAAAGAATGGGCATTTCTCTGTTTGAGGAGTTATTGCTGAAGCGTTTAACGCTGATGATCTGTAGAAGATTTTGACTTCCCAACTCCGTAGGTCTGTTACATTTGCAACCTTAATTTCAACTTTGATTGTTTCTCCAACGTTCAGTCCCGTTATTCTTCCGGGATCTACATAGACTTTTGTCTGTTCGGCGTAAACGTTGGAGATGTAAAGCTGATATATTAAGGAGAATAAAAGTAGCAGAGCAAATATGCCAATCTTTTTATTCATTTGAACTACTCCTAGATAAATTTCCTTTCCGCTTTATTTATCCTTTACTTCTAACAAAAAAGAGGGGAAATTTGTGTGTGTCGTCTGACCCTTTACGGGACGTAGGGTGGATCTTTTGCCAGCACCGGTGGTTTGTCGTTGCAGTAAGCCTTTGCTACGAGAACCACGTCGAAGATGTCTACTATGCCATCTCCGTTTAAGTCGAAGGCGCATGGTGGAGACAGATGACCGTAGTGATCCATTATTATCGCTATGTCTTCTTTGCCTACGTGGCCGTTTTGGCTAAAGTCGTAGGGTATTGGTGTCCAGTAGTATTTTGCGTCTGAAAGGTCAAGCTCAGTTGGATCATCGTAGATTGGGCAATCACACATGCTAAGATAGGTCCATGGCGCGCCTCGCTCTAGGAAGATTGGGGATGAGTTATTTATTGGGATGCCCTCTGGATTATAGCATAAGACTTTGAAGTCCATTTTGATTATCCAGAATGTTCCTTTGAGTCCTGGTTTTTCCTCTGGCCTCTCAATGTAGAAGCTGAAGGCATTCCATCCTGCGTGCATGCCGAATGACTGTTCCAGCTTAGCCCACGGCATCGGGAACGCCTCCTCGTTTATTGTGACTTGTTGTATGTCGATTCTGAAAGGCCATTCAGCCCACAGCACCAACAATTTAATGTCGTGTAGTTTGGTCGCGTTGCTGACCCAAATGTAAGCACTTATCACTTGGTCTTTCTTCCATCCTTGAGCCGCCTTCTTCGTGAGGTCAAACTTGTCCGAGAAGAGCACTTCGATGTTTGGCTTTGAGGAGATGAGGCTAATCTTGCAGGGATAATCAAAGTCAACCTCTATTGGTGATCCACAGCCATTGCTCAACTCCTTGAAAACGACCCTTATGTAAGTTTCTACGGTTTTTGGCCAGCAGGGCTCATATAGAACTTTGAAGTTCATGGTAACCAGCGACATAGTTCCAGTGAAGTTTGTAGCCTTACCCGCCAAGCCCGTTACAGCGAAGTGTAAGCCCAGGTCATTAGGCTCTACACCGGTCAAGTATAATTCGTTGAACAGTATCACGTAAGCATCAGCGCCCCAGCCTGTTGGAACGTGGAGCGTCCACGACGTTATGTTGATGTACGCAGTATCCCAAGATATTTTTACGTCCCAAGCCCACAAATCTTTGGCATAGAAAATTACGTCGTCAACGGTAAAATTCTTAGTATCGATGCACGGCCCAGTAAACTTCAGACTCTGCGGTTCAATGGAATCGACAGCTTTTTGTGTCCCGGGTGGCGGAGGCTCATATGCAATTGCTGCCGGTACAGCATAAAGCACTGAAAGCAGTAATAGCAACGACACAGCCAGTGCGAAAAGTTTCATTTTCATTTTCTTTCTCCCTTCTCCTTTACTTTTTCAGCAATAATTAACTAATAGTTTAAGCATTTAAGTCTTATGGAATTATTTTCTATATCCAACTATTCTAAATCAACAACACAAATGTACAACAGGCGTTTGTCCACGCATAACGTGTGCGCGTCTATGCTTCATGTTCATGGTTTCATGGTTTCTGCGACGAATCTAAGCCATGGAAGGAGAGTGTTTCACGACTAAATTTTCTTTACTTAGTAAAGTTTTTATCCTTGATTTCCCTCATCGTTCAGGGCGGTCATAAAGTGGAATTGACCTCGTTAACCACCGAGGGAAGAATCCTCTTAACTCTAAAGCATGGAAAGCACACCTACAGCGAACTGAAGTTCGAAACCGAGTTAAGCGACAGATGGTTAACAATCAAACTTAAAGAATTACGAAGTAAGAGAGTTATAAAGAAAGACGGAAAATGGTATTGCTTAAATGAAGAGTTAACAGTTTCTCCATATGAATTAGGTTCATATATGAGTTCCCAAGCCAAGCGAATGGCAAACGAGCTCGCACATCTCCATTTCATCGAGGCGATAATCCTTTTTGGCGGTGCTGCCCAGAAAAAAGCCAACGAATACAGCGATTTAGACATGATAATTGTAGTAAGCGAGGCCGTAGATGAGGTTAAAGAGGAAATAATATCAAAAATTTCTGAGCTGGAATGGAACTATCATTTGATGATCGACGCCATAATTTTTACTGCAAAGGATTTTTTGGGAAATGTTCACTCGCAGGATGGCGGGATTGTTTACGGGCTTGCTGAGGGTTTTGAAGTTTTAGTTGACAAAAATGGAATCTTCACTCAAATCTTGCGTGACAGAACTGAAAAGATTAAGCGTAGCTGCGAATACTTGGAGGAAGGCAGGATATGGTTAAGAGTAAGGTAGAGGTTTTGTTGACAATTTCTGAAGTCAATCTTGGAAGAGCTGAAAAACGCTTCAGCGATGCAGAATATGATTCAGCAGTTTTCCACGCCTCAACGGCTATCGAAAGCGCAGCGAACGCCCTGATTCTTGCGCTTGGGGGTGATGAAGCCAAAAACCATAGGGCGATTAGCGGTTTAGCCGCAGTTGTTAGGAGGATAAACCCCCAATGGTCGACGGAGAGAAGCTTTGTGAAATTGATTGACAGAGGAAGGGAGATACAAAGAGAAGTTGTGTATACTCGTTATCCTCTTAAGGTGGCTGGCGACTGGATGACTCCCATGGAATACTATACCCGGGACAAAGCCAGAAAGATAATTAACAACGCCAAGTTTGCTGTCAACATAATAAAAGAATACATCAAGAGAACAACCATGAAGACTTAATGGTGAACTACCCCGCCCTGAAGAGCAGGGCTTCCTGCGGGTGCGCTACCAGCTCGCTCGGAGCTGGCAGGCCTGTTTGCCGCAGATTACCCGCGAACCGCGAGTAGCCCGTCCACTTGGCATTCCACGAGAGGAAACGGAGCATCAGGTTCACCGCCGAGTTCCTGTCTCGGTTTAGCTCGTTCCCACACTCGCACCTCATAGTCCTGTCCCAAATTCCCATCTCGTGCGTGCGCCCGCAGACGTAGCACGTCCGCGTCGTCCCTTCTTCACCGATTTCTATTGCTTTTTTACCCGCAAGTCGCGCCTTGTAGGTCAGAAATCCGGCGAAGCGCGAGAGCGTGCCCGTGTTCTGCGTGGCGCGGTTCAGCCCGTTTCTCATCGGTTTCGGAACTTTTTCCGACTGCGCCATCTGCTTGACTTCGAGGGCACCGATTATTATGGTGTTCGCCCTCGTGTTATCGACAATTTTTCTGCTGAGTTTGTGCTGGAAATCGCGGAGCTGGTTCGCGCACTTCCTCTGGCACCTTTTCAGGTTTCGGTTTAGTTTTCTCCACCGCCTCGAACCTCGTCTGCAATGGTCGCGCCTCGACTGGAGCTGCTCTATTATCGGCTGCCAGTACTTGTCTGGGCGCTGATTCTTCACTTCGAGGAATTTGCCCTGCGAGTTCACCGCCGTCACTATCTTGTCCACGCCGAGGTCAATCGCTTGATACAGCCCGTTGTCCGTGTATGGTTTTTCCTCTTTTTCACAGACTATCGAAAGGTAGAAGTCCTCGCCGTCCCTGTAGACAGCTACCTGATACACCTTCTCGAACTCGAACTTTTCTGGAACTTTGAACTCAAGCGACACAGCGTTATAGAAGTGCGAAAGCGTTACTTTACCGCGCTCGACTGAAAATCCCGACTGGTTGTACAACATTGTGGCGAAATATCCCCTGCCTTTGAAGCGCGGCGGTCTGGCATCCTTGTAGCCGTTTTTCCAGAGGGCGAAGAAGGAATTGTAATCCGCATCGAGCTGTCGCAGCACCATCTGGAGCACCTTCGAGTAGACCCAGCCGTACTCTGGATACCTCCGCTTGATTTCTGGCAAATCGTTCTGCTGCTTTCGGTAGCCCACGCGCTTGCCCTGCTTCCAAGCGTCGATCCGCTCGGCAAGGGCGAAGTTGTAGAGCAGCCTGCACCGCTCCGATAATTTGTAAAGTGCCTCCTCCTGTTCGGGCGTCGGAAATATGCGGATTTTCTGGGTCAGCTGCATCAGCGCTCACCTTTCAACTTTTCCCCACACATCGGACAATACAGCCATTTTGGATTCACGCCGTGATTACATTTGGGGCACGTTTTTGCCATTCCCATCCCACCATGCCTTACGTTACCTAACCTTATATATTTTTTAGGGAGAAAGGTCACCGAAAGTATTCGGGCGGCTTTCATCCCCTCCCTGAAGGAAGGGGACTTCCCGCCGCAAAAATTAAACTTGTCCAACCACACCACCAAAGGGTAGCCCGTGGCTTATGTTTATATTTCTAACCTTCCCGAAACCCTTTTCAACATGGAAAAAGCCTATTCGCTAGAAGGCGCCCTAATGAAAGCCAAACCAAAAACCATCATCTTCATCATCACCATCGCCATTCTAGGCCTTCTTATCTACCTCTCCCCCAAACAACCCTACGAGCCCCCAACCGAGAACCCACGCGCGTGGATCCATCTCCTTCTTTCTGCGTTCGATTAAACAACCGCTACTGCTACAGCAGCAAGCCAATCATGGAGTTGCTTCTCAGACTTGCGCCGGAGTTAAACGCAACCCGCAGGAATCATGAGTGCATATAGAGCACGAGATCACGACCTTAGCGAAGTTTTTTTCACGGAGAGCTGAGCCTTTCTCATAGCACCTGCAAAATCCTATAAAGAACAATGATATCGTTAGTTAGCGCGTGCCACCGCTTCTAACAGAACACACTTTCTCATGGTAGTCAAATATAAATTTTTCCAAAGTCTCGAGCAACCAAGGCTATGTCCATTATATTAATAATCCCATCTTTGTTTATGTCTGCACTTTCGTTCCAGAGTGGAGTTTCCGGAGTGGAACCATAGGCTCTTGCAGCAATCGCGACATCTATAATATTGACTTCGCCGTTGGCATCTATGTCTGACAGCGCTATAATCATCACTGTATTTACAATATAGGTATTGTCTGATGCATCTATTTCGTCTGGAACTAGAAGTGCTTGAACAGATATGCTATGCAATCCTGGAATTTCACTGGATGTATTCCAAGAGTACGCGTAGACAAAGTCAGCTCCCGGTGGGATTGTGACGTTTTCGTAGTTAATGACTATTGGTTCTAGATGTTGGGGTGCAGTCCAAACGTTCGAACCATTTTGGCCGCATAGTATAACAACGTTTTCTTCAACGCTACCGGAATTCTTGATTGTGCAGTTAATTTCCAGAAGCTCACCCTTCCTAAGTTTTAGAGGAGACACGTTTGCGTTTAGAACTGCAATGTCATGACTTGGAAATGGAGGCCCAAAACAGTAGACTTTCCCATCCACAGACCCCACGAAGACATGTTCATGTATAACACTTGGTGAAGAAACTATAGATGCTTCAAGGGCGTATTTCCATACTTCCACGCCTGTTTCCTCATTTATACAGTAGAAATTTCCATTACTAGACCCAACATATACTAGTCCGTTCATGCTGATTGTTGGTGCAGAGAGGTAGTTCACACCATCAATATGCTCCCATCGAGGAGATCCCGTATCCTCGTCTAAACAATAAATTCTCGCGTCTCTACATCCAACGACAACTAGTTTTTTAAAGCTATCAACTGCCGACGAAGTAAACCAACCGCCGCTCCGAAAGCTCCATACGAGCCTTCCACTATCTTGCTCCAGTGCGTAAACTTTGTCATCATTTTGGGATCCGACAAAGACTAAGCCATCGTCAATCGCAGGCGAAGAAATCACAGCCCAGTTTGTCTCGTAATTCCATATCGATTCCCCAGTGAACATGTCCACAGCATACACTTGGGGATTTGTGATAAAAATCATGTTGCCCCCAATCGCTGGAGAAGAAAGCCTTTCTCCACCAATAAAGGTACTCCATAAAAGATTCCCTTCAAATTCGCCTAAGCAGCAAAGGTATCTGCCACATCCAACGAAAACCATGTCGTTAAACACGGCCGGGGAAGAGTAGACAGCTGCACCATCCGGAACCTCATAAACCCACCTTGCAAGGCCCGTGTAACAGTCAAGTGCATAGACTTTTCCCGGTTCCTCGGTGCCAAAAAAAACCATTCCGTCTGCAACAGCGGGCGATGATGAGATGGGACTGTCCGTTTCAAAAACCCAGATAATCTCAGCGGACATCATGTCTAAGGCGTAGAACTCACCGCCTGAAGTGCCAACAAAAACCATTCCTTCGGCCACCGCCGGTGTTGTCGTCACCGATCCGTTAAGGGATGATATCCACAGGACGCTGGGTTCTTCCGGACCTATTGTTGGCGCAAATCCGTTTCGGTTTACAGACTGCCGATACATGCGATGCTCAAACTCAGAAGAGTCGTAGCGGCTTGAAGCAAATAAGATTGGACGCGTACTGCATTCTTTAGCCTTCCCTGAAAATGGCTTTGATTCTTCGTATTGGATAATAGGTATTTCGCCTCCTGCTAAGCCGTAACTAGCCCAAGGATGCTGACCGTAGGGCGCCTGGTTTTCCGTGTTTGTTTGGTTGGCACAGTACCACATTGTTGTTTGGGAAGCAAATTGGAAAATTTCCCCGGCAGATCTCCAGCCGTCCTTGTTGCTATCGGTTGCATTTAAGATTCCACCAATCACCCCCAGGGGTCCGAAGCATGTTTTATTATTAAAGGATGCATTTTCATGACCTGTGAACCATCCCTCATACTTTGGTTCCCGATCTTGTGAGGAGATCCATCTGTTAGCTTTTTCATTTGGATTGCACGCTGCCAAAACAACTCTTCCTGGCTGATCCAGTTTAGACAGATACCCTCCACTGTAACAAGTATCGAGGATGATTAGCGTATTTAAATTGTTTACCTTTGATTGTAAGATTTGGTCGAGTTCCCAGTCATAGATTGGCTTGTCTAGTGCCATGTAGTAGGATGTGGTTCCATTGGCTAATACTTTATTGGTTTCACCTATGAAGTAAAGGATTAGAACAGAGAAGGCGAAATTTTCCACGTTTATCAGAGCTTGATCTAAAAATATGGATATTTCCCTTACAACATTGGCTCGGGTTACATTGCCCATATAATATGCACGGCACTCAGGGTCAATGTCATAAAATGGAATGTTTGAAAGAAGACGTATAAAGTTAAGGTATCGGAATCCAGCTGATGTTGTGCCGTTTTTCCAATTGTTAAAAAGGCTCAAAGTTTTGATTAAATGTTGAGCAGACTTTAAGGAGACGAGGTTCGAGTCTTGCTCAATCGCTAAAAGCATAAAAGTTACATTTTGAACTGGTTGATCGTTGGCCTGCAAAATTGCACCCGCGTTTTCATCAAATTTATACAGGGGATGCTTTGAGACGGGCATCAAAGTCAAAATTAACAGACAAATTAGAATTCGAACCCCAATTTCGTTATTCAAGATATCCACTTACAGTTATTTCCTTTTTTGACATATTTCAAGATTTTGGAATATTTTTCTAGGAATTTCTTCTATGAATTTCGACCCCATGATGCGTTATGAATGAAGAGTTCAACTTTCCCGAGAGACCTGTTAAAGCTAAGTTTTGATTGATGTAAAAGGCTTGGAATTGATTTGTAGCTGGTCGAAAGGGATGATGCCATCACAGGCAGAATTTCTGCTGGTTTCCGTCAGTCATTATACTCAGAAGTGTACCATGCTTTGACAAAACTTCAGCTAGCGCTCGCTTTTTCCCATCAGAAATTTACCAACGCATCGTTTACAAAATCTCTCACTAAGGACCTTACATAAAAGAAGAGAGTTAGACCACTTGGAAATCGTTAATATGCTCAGTCAATGCTTAACTTCAAGGTTAAATATTAAAACCCAATGCGCTAAACTTATCTTATAGTTCAAACTATTCTAAAATCAAGTGACCACGCTTGGAAAACGACTCTCTAAAACTTTTAAGCATCTTCACCA
>Ga0315296_10001701_pt1 | contig 19128 bp, 19 predicted proteins | sample YL17G14_18_MG_FD_203921 | JGI IMG/M metagenome (GOLD analysis project Ga0315296, IMG submission 203921) | Sediment microbial communities from Yellowstone Lake, YNP, Wyoming, USA - YL17G14_18 | ecosystem: Environmental > Aquatic > Freshwater > Lake > Sediment | place: USA: Wyoming | collected... | reverse complement strand
GGCTACAGAAGGTAGCTGCCCTCAGGAGATACCTTCGTAGCTATACCAAGAGTGACCGGGTAGACGGTATGACACTGGCCAAGATGCCCTTCATTGATTCTGAGCAACTGGACGAAGCCTATCTTCCGCCAGCTGAGTATCATGCTCTCCAGCGGCTGACCCGCCAGCGGGAGCGTCTCATGAAGAGCATCACTATTCGTAAGAACCGGATAGGCTCAATAATCAACGGGTATCTTCCTGACCTTCGAAAAGCCTTCTCCGACGAGTGGTCTGATCGGGCTAGGGGATTCTATCGGCAGCGGCTAAATCCTTTCACCGTGATCCGTGATGGTAAACGCGCCCTGGAGACCTTCTTGGTTAGTGTTAAGGCAAAGGGCGCCCTGACTGAATCCCATCGTGTGTATCAGGCCTGCCAGAACTTGTCTGAAATCTGCTGAACCACGGCTCACTCCTTTCTACAGACGATACTCTACTTCTTCCCGGAAGCAGGAGCAAGCCTCAAGTGTCCATTACGTTATGTCTTCAATGTGTCCCATTTTTGCTGACGATTTACAAATCGGGCCACTGCAGGGCCGGCAGGCAATCAAATTGGCGGGGCAGTTCACGCTCCCCAACGAATTGTGCACCTCACCGGAACCCGTCAAGCTCTATTCTAGCCTAGTCCGAGAGTCTCCTGCCTGAAAATAATATACATGACGGAATGTAGTCAATTCAGGAATAGACAAAATACCGGCCTTCTCGCAGGCAAGGCGCGCCAGGACTTGCTCCACCATATTTGGTAGCTGTACCATCAACCTGTCATCCTTATTGAGTTTAAGGTCTTTCACCATGGCTAGAGCAATCCGGTCAATTTTCTGCTTGGCCTGTGCCCAAGTTAACCGACTACCCGTTGAATCTACCAAAGCCTCCTTGTTAGGCCACCTCTCGGCATTCCATTCCCAATAGTCAGGCAGGATGGAGTACTCCCAATATCCATCGCGAACGTACTTCTCTATTTCGTTCTCATCATATCGTATCGGTTTCACATCTACTTACCTATAGTATTATCACCATCTACTATTCTCTTTCCCGCTGGCTACTATTGATCCTAACTCATGCCGCTTTATCATTACTAATTATCTCTTCAAGAACTTCGACCACCGCCAGTGCAAATTCCGTACTATTAAGCAAGAGGGGGAGCTCCTTAACCTCAATTTCTGGTCTCAGGCGTTTACGTAATTCCTCAACAAATGTCCTGTCAGCATCAGGATCGTAGAGGATTTGCCCCTGGACACTAAGTGATGACCAGCCCTTTACCGGTATCAAGAATCTCACCGGGCCCTTTGCCTTGTTCAATTTCTCGCCCACTACTCTTGCCACGACCCTCAGTTCTTCTGCATTTGTCCTGGCTTGTACGCGATACGAGTCATGAACATAATAGTTTCGGGTGGCTATATTTTTAGAAACCCACAATGGGTCACCACTGTCTTTTCTTTGTATCGGTCCACAACTTATCATCTCAAAACCACATGGGGTAACAACCAAAGGCAGTCCTCTCCTACCTGCTGTCTCCAATCTGTCTGATCCGGCAGCCCGGTTGCCGCCAAATAGCTCTTCGCTCAACCCACCAGGCACAACATCGACAACAGCATCAAAGATTCCCTGATCCAAGAGCTTTTCCATAGCTCTATCACCAACACCATCGGCGTGGCAAGGAATAACTGTGTACCCCCTTTCTTCAAGGTATTGCCTGATGAGTTCACAGCACGTCTCGGAGTAATGAAATTCGGTCATTGCAATTAGGCGCCTATCCGCCCGCTTAAGCAAGTCCACAACCGGACCAGTACCACTCTCCACCATGCCGCAAATGGCACCAGCAGCTCTGCTAAGCACGCTCTTACTGAGTTCATGAAGGCCAGCCATATCTACGACGGATGATATTATGGCTATATCAGAGGAGCCAAAGAAGCCACCGGCATAGCGGGGCATAGCCACGCCACTGGATACCATAAGCTTTGGTATCCCGAATGGCAATGCTTTCATAATATCGGTTGTCATCGCTGTGTTACTAACACCACCGACACCTACGATGCCAATCAGTTTGCCTGTCCTATACATCTCTAGAGTCTTTTCAATTGCGCCCTTAATCATGATGGAGGTTAACTCATCCATCCGCCTAGCCGAAGTTCTAATTTCCTCTATACTTGCTCCTCCTGCCCTGGCAACGGCTTCACAAGGGATGTCAGCTAGAATTGGAGACTGGCTACGCATGCTCATATCCAGAAGTACTGTTCTTTGACCCTTCTGCTCGATAAGTTCCTTCAGAAATTTAACTTCCGGCCACTTTGTATCTAGCGAGGCAACGATAAGGATTGATCCAGGCATACGCAAACTCCTTTGTTATGATATAAATATACAATAAAATTTTGTAGCCAGCAAGTCAAAGGTTGGTAAACTCAATGATTAACTAATAGTAAGGTAAATTAGTAGTGAACTTCACACATGGCAACAAAAGTCCATTTTGCGTAGCCCCAATGAAAAGGCTGGTACTCGTTCACAGATACCTAGCCTCTCCAGAGTAATGGCATCCTTCAGCCATTCGGGAAGGGCGTTACCCCACCACTAGGATAGACAAGAATAGGTACAATAAGACATCCCACTATGTCCAAGATGCCTACACGAATAGAATAGCTGGTATTTCATAGGCAAAAGTGGCAGAGCCATTAATTGTTTTTCCCTTGTCTCCAAGGTGCCAATTGCTAGTACAAATCCTTTTTTATGGTCGGATTCTCAGCCAGTTGTTGTTTTGGCTACGCTCCGGTCTTTTTTAAATAATCCCACACCAGCTAGAATCAGGCCTAAGCCTACGATTATATCTATGATTCCGCTAGTCCTCACGAATCCAGCAAGCCCAATATTTGCCTTGGCCAGTCCCAGTGATGTCCTCTGTACTGTAAGGTAATTATACATAGCGCTTGGTGCTGCTTTCCCAGCCTGTATTTGGGGTTCCTCAGTCTTCGCTAAAGCCATCTGATTTGTCTTTACAAAAACGCTTCATCACACTTTCTGGCCGTCCAAAGCTAGAAACACCCCACCCCGAATCTACAGAAAACGCTTAACTGTAAAACTCGGGTCTTGTATAAGGACCCTTAGACAGTGCCAGAGCTGAGCCGGAGTCTTCGGGAGTTCAAGGGTGGTATGACTGGAGAGAGATGATTCCTTAGACTGGAAGACACCGGAGGAATGTCATAAAATGGAGACTGCCGCTTTGTGATGCATCAAAACCTTTGTGTCAAATTTTTGGGAGCGGCACATTATGCTCAGATGCTGGCGCTAACCAGGATAACCAAGAGGGCCTATGCTATCAGGTCGCTTTGCGCTAGGTTTTGTGCGATATCCCGAAGCTCGAGTTGTTCGAGCTTCGTCATTGTCTGGAGACCACTCGTAACATCCCACCCCCTAAGGTTATAGTATTCGTCTTTCATGTCTTCAAATTTATTCCTATCCACCACTGCACCCTTTCTGGTTATGACCTTTCCGCCTTCCCCCGGTAACAGACATTCAGCATTGTACTTCTGGAATCGTAAGGGTGTCGTATAAGTAAACTCTGGAAGGCTATCAGCTTCTCTTCCCCTGTGGCCTTCCCTCGCAAGTATGGCCCTTTGGAGATTGAAGACCCTCTCGCCTATCCTGTAAAGCCCCTCTTCATCCACCACTTTCCCTGTGACTGCTGAAAGGATTTTGCTTTCAATAGTGGGATCACCCATATGATCCGCGGAGTATTTTACATGCGCAATTGGCCATGAATGGTCGCAGAGAATCAAGCTTTCTTTCGCATACTGGCGGTCTTGGATTTTTTTGGCCGCAAGCGCTTTCCCCTCATAGGTAGAGAAATCTGCTGCAATCTCACTTCCCCAGAAGCTCTTGGCGATCGCACGGGTTAGATCACTGGAGACATAAGCATGCGCAGCACCGCTGTTCCATTCAAGCCAGTGGAGCATAAGCAAGGATATTTCATGTAGGTGTTGTATCGGTACTCTTGGTTCCATAGCGTAGAAAAGGCCTGTGGTAATATACATCCTAGGGTCATAGTAATAAGGTTGTCCAGTTTTGGGAAAAATCAAATCACCAATCAACTCTTTTGCTCCACTTCCAACTAAATCGGCTGCGCTACTGATTCCCTGAGCGAGGATATCTCCGAAGCCCTCCCTGAGTGAGATCTTTTTTATTATGCCTTCGATAAACTCGAGACTTCCAAATTTTGATATGGGGATACCTGTGTTCTCATCTGTCAGAATACCTGCTCGGGTACACCTTAATATCCACAAAATCATCGGCTCAATGACCATTGTATCAAGCCCATATTTATCACAAAGCCTGGTTGCATGGAATGGAACCTCAGTCCACTCTTTGTAATAAAACCCGGCTGGTTCCCTATAGAAAGAGCCAGACTGGCAACATACTTTCCCTCTCTCACCATTAGTTACTTCAGAAAATGTCCTGCCGCAACCGGCTATACACCCGTAGCAGGCATGTCTCTTCTTTGGAGGCGGATATGCTATCGGAGGAAACATTGGCGCATCTTTGGCCAATTTATGAACGTACTCGGTGACTTCCCGAAGCCTTTCCAAGTTAGCCGCCACAACCTTCCCACTCCCCCTTACCGCGATAGCCTTTAATCTCTTAGAGCCCATAACGGCTCCAAAGCCACTCGAGCCACTGGAGTCATCATCAGCGAGGACAGTGGCAAAAGTAACCAGATTCTCACCAGCAGGACCAGTGGCCAAAACCTTTACGGAGCTTCCAAGTTCTCCCTTCAGGATCTCTCTCGTCTCAACGGAGCTTTTGCCCCACAGAGCGGAGGCATCCCTTATTTCAGCAATCCTATCCTGTAGGAAAAGATAGACTGGTTTGTCTGACTTACCTTGAATGATGGTCCCGTCATAACCGGAAAATTTCAGCTCGGCCCCCCAGCTTCCTCCCACGTTAGAGTAGCAGAACAGTTCAGGTATAGTAGCAGGAGATTTTCCGCAAATCTGCGATCTTGAGCCGGCCAACCTGGTAAATCCTGCTAGAGGTCCCGTAACAAATATCAGTCGATTTTCAGGATCGAAGGCCTTGACATTTGGCGAAACCTCGTCCCAATAGATTTTGGCAGCGATGCCCCTTCCCCCAAGAAACCTATCAGCATAATTCACTGTTGGAACATAGGTTATGCTTCCTGATGACAAATCTACCCTTAGAATCTTCCCAGCGTATCCAAATTCTCCTGCCACTCTTAATTTCTCCTTTCTGCTACGTACAGCTGTTTGCAGAAGATATTATATGACAACCGCAAGGTTATGTCCCAATTCTCCTGTAAAAACTCCTAGCTTGGATACCTCCGGTGTTAAGCATTCTACACCGTCACCAGCTCTTTATCAAGCCTTCGAATTGACTCATAATAAATGTTACCGAAAGTGGTATCGTTGCCTCAAAAATAGTGTTACCGAAAGGGAGGCAATATGACGAGAGCCAGCATAAGAGAATACACTGAGGCAGTACGAGGGCGATATCTGTGGGTGTCAAAGATGGGGAAGGGTAAGATTTTAGACGAGTTCACCAAAGTGACAGGCTATCACCGCAAGGCAGCAATTCGTTTACTCCGCCGAGGGAATCAACAGAGTATAAAAAGGAAACGCGGGCGCCCTCAGCAATATGGTGCCGCTGTGGCTAGTGCGCTGAGGGTAGTATGGGAAGCCACTGATCGGCTTTGTTCCAAGCGGCTACATCCCTTTCTGCCAGAGCTAGTCAAGATTCTAATAACCCGAAGGGCAGAGTTCCACGGGCTTTGCCCGTGGGTGAATGAAAAGGCGGCGATATGGTATGTTTAGAGCATGGAAGCGAGGTTATCTGGGCACAACGTTTATCGGACAGAATATCACATAGTCTGGATACCGAAATATCGCCGCCGTATCCTGAATCTTAGATTCAGGTCAAGCGAAGCTTGAATTATGAAAGTGCCACGGGCTCTGCCCGTGGGTATCTACGGAGACATGGCAACGCGACTATGACAGCTGATATAGAGGCTCAGCTTTGTCGGACGAGCCCATCTACCATCGACCGGCTTCTGCGTCCCTGGCGAAGACTTGGAGGACGTCGCCCCTTTACTACTACCAAGCCTGGGAGCTTGCTTAAAAGCTCTATCCCCATCCGCACCTTTGCTGACTGGCAGGAGGACCGACCTGGCTTTCTTGAGGTTGACCTGGTGCCCCACTGTGGGGAGAGCAGCGAGGGCTTCTACCTCCACCACGCTGTCTACGGTAGATGTGGCCAGTGGTTGGTCAGAGTGGCTATTCTCGTCATAGCTTCCTGTGGCCGCTGTTTGGCCAGCAGTTGAATGATGTTATTGAGGGGCTGGAAGCAACCTGGGCTTTCTTTAATGGCGTACCCCGTTACCTGATTCTGGACAATTTCCCGGCAGCGGTAGTTGGCCCTGACCCGTTCAATCCCCGGCTAACTCGCGGTTTTCTGGAGTATGCCCAGCACCGGGGCTTCATTGCTGACTCAACGCGGCCAGGTCATCCCAAGGATAAGCCAAAGGTCGAGCGCGGCATACCCTATGCTAGAGAGCGATTCTTCAAGGGTGGGCAGTTCAACGGGTTAACAGACCTGCGTCAGCAGGCAAAGCGCTGGTACCTGGAGGTAGCCGGGCAGAGGGTCCATGGCACTACCCAGCGTCTGCCTCTGGTGGTCTTCAAGGAAGAGGAGCAATCTAAAACTCCTGCCCTGGAATGGTAAGCCCTACGATGTCCCTGACTGGCATACCGCTACTGTGCATCCTGACCATCACATCTACTACCGCTATGCCCTCTACTCAGCTCCCTACAGCTCATGCCCGCCGGGGACAAAGCTGGAGGTCAGAGGTGACCGCAAGCTGGTGCGGCTCTACCACCGTGGTGTCCTGGTCAAAGTCCACCCCCGTAAGCCGCGTGGTGAACGCTCTACAGACCCCGACGATTACCCTCCGGAGCGCACCGCTTACACTTTACGTTCCCCTAATTACCTGCGCCAGCAGAGCGCTAAGCTGGGGGAAGCTGTAGGCGCTTTCGCCGATAAACTTCTCAAGTGTGGCCCCACGCCCTAGTCAAAGCTCAGGCAGGCTTTCAAGCTGTTGCGCCTGGGAGAGCGCTACACACCCTCCCGACTTAATGCCGCCTGTGAGAAGGCCCTGGCGGTAGACCTCATTGATGTGCGCCGCCTGGAGCGCATCCTGGCGGAGGCACTGGAGGAAGAGGCTATGCCGGTTATGGCTGCGTCGGCGCTACCGCCTGGCCGCTTTGCCCGCCCCGGTAATGTCTTTGCTATCTGCACCAACAATGGAGGTAACCACTATGGTGACCAAAGTGAAGGAGGATAATATGACCACTACCAGTGAACTCAAACCACTGCTCAAGCGCCTCAAGCTGGGCGCTATACTGGATACCCTGCCGGAGCGGCTTGCCCTGGCCCGACGGGAGCAGGTGGACTATGTTGCCTTCCTCCAGATACTGCTTGCTGACGAGGTAACCCGGTGCGACAACCGCAACCTGGAAATCCATCTCCAGACGGCGGGATTCGAGGAGGTTTGCCGCCTGCTGGATGCCGTCTTTTCCCTGGACTTCCTTAACCGCCACGAGCACGTACTCTTTGTCGGCCCGGTCGGTGTGGGTAAGTCTTTCCTGGCCCAAGCCCTCGGCTATGCCGCGGTGCGCGCTGGATTCAGCGTCCGCTTCACCCGAGCCGATGCTTTCTTCAGGACGATGGCGCAGTCAAGAGTTGACCATACCCAGGAGAAGACCTTCCGTTCCTTCCTCAGTCCTGACCTGCTCATCCTGGATGATTTCGACCTGCAGAGGCTCACCTCTCAGCAGTCGACCGACCTTTACGAGCTGATTATCACTAGGCACCGCCAGTCCAGTTTTGTTATCACCAGCAACCGGGCCGTAGACGAGTGGCTGGGACTGTTTGATGACCCTATCCTGGGTAACAGCGCTCTGGACCGCCTGGCCAACGCCAGCTACCAGATCGTCATTGAGGGCATCAGCTACCGTGAGAGACTATCTCCACACCGAAGAGAGGGGGTGTTGACACGATGAACTGGAAGTGATACAACCTTAATCAACCGGGTGGGTCAAAGTATGTGGTTAGGGTGGATCAAAGAAGGTGGTTATTGACAACAAGAGCTGGCAGCCACGTACTATGGCTTAAACCCAGTCTTGCTGCTAAAGCAAATCAATGAGAACTTGGAGTGCCTATGGAAACTGGCAGAACATCCTTGGTAGACAGCCCCCTAACATACATCTCGGTTACCATCCTTCCCAGGACATCAGAGCCTTCTCGGAACATCTGGGCCAGTCGTGAGTGATAGGGCTCTTTTGTGGCTCTTAGCTGCGGCAAGGCTATTTCCAACAGCCCGTTAGTTGTCTTTACAAAATCTAGCGAGAATGCCCCCCAGCTTGCTGCGGGGTGATTCACTTTTCCTGGTTCATAACCGTTACGCCAGCCCTCTTGCTTGCGAGAACCGCGCCGGTAATGACCCCTACCCAGGAAATCCTCAACCTCCTGCTCCACAGCTACCTGAAGCATATAGCTGGCTCCTAACCTGATAAAGTTGTCCAGTGGATGCCCTCCTGTCTCCCACCCATAAAGCACTCCTTCAATCTCTTGTCTTAACTTGCTTGATGGTGGTATTCTCTTCATGGCGTAAGCCTCCTTTCCGGGTCCTAAGACCTTGTTTATTTCTCTTGGGGGTATCTTACGCCATATCTGTTTCTACAGGAAGTCTGAGACTTTACCCAACCGCAAAGAAACTTGTTAATTCATCCAGCAGCAAGGTAGGCTTTTGGGAAAGCCGGTAAAAAGCCTCCTTGATGACATTTGGATGACTCCTTTGATCCTCTTCCGTATGTATTCCATTGGATTCATGTCAGGTGAGTAAGGGGGACGAAAAACAAGCTCCATCCCCAATTTCTCAGCTTGCTCCACCCCTTCTCGGAGGCCTTCCCGGGGTCTTCTTCGGCCTTAGCCCCTCTGTACCTTCCCTTTACGGTTCTGGCGGCGGACGTAGCCGTAACACATGGCAATGTGTGCCCCAAAGTGAGCCGCCGCTTCTTCAACCTCCGTACCCCCTTGCACCAGGCTGATGAACGAGAGTCTCCCCCTGACCTCCGGCGCCCTCTCCACTCTTCAAAACTTCTCCCAACACATGTTTGCTCCGCACCATTGCGCTCTTTCTTGCCATGATGTCTCACCATACTCATTACGATGCCTTCTGGGGAAACTGTAATCTGCCGTGAAAAAGTAAACGACTGTGGCCAGCAGCTATATTGTTTTCTCGACCTCGTCAGTGACTTCGGCTTACCCCCGGTACTTCGACTCATCGGAGCAGCGTGTCACAGGTCTGCGGCACTACGTCACTTCCTCGTTCAACGCGAAGTAGCCAAGAGGAAAAAGAAGGGCAGACGCGTAAATCTGACCACGTGATTCAATAAACTATTTCACAAAAACCCGAGATAAATTAGCCAATCAAACCTGCACAATTATCTGGCATGTTCGAGCTAACTAGGTACCACCAGTAACATCTATGGTAGCTCCCGTTATGTGGCTCGAATCATCACTGCACAGGAAGAGCACAACGCCTGATATGTCTTTGGGTTCTCCGAAGCGCCTCAGTGGGATATTATTCAGCATGGCTTCGCGCTCCGCCTGTATTCTCTTACTCAGACGTGTGATCATTGGCTCCGTCATAACCACTGCTGGAGCTACGGCGTTGACACGTATATTGAAAGGCCCTAGCTCTGCTGCCAATTTCCTAGTTAATCCCAATACGCCAGCTTTAGCAGATACATAGGCAACGCTAGAATGTGGTTGCTGGAACTTTGCGCCTTGTGAAGAGATATTTATAATATTACCATAACCATTGCGCTTCATATGTGGGACCACTGCTTTACAGCAAAGGAATGTGCCCTTTAGGTTTATATCTATTACTTTATCCCAGTCTTCCTCCTCAGTTTCATCTAGCTGCCATGGAGTATTCAGATTACCCCCCGCATTATTCACTAGGATATCTATTTTACCAAAAGTGGATATAGCCTCTGCCACCAGCCTATCCACTTCTGCCTTACTGCTTACGTCACATTTCCGCGCCAGACATTTTCTGCCAAGGGAGGAAATTTCTTTTTGGGTTTGCAGCAGTGCTTCAGATTGATGAAGAGCACATATTGCAAGGTCGCATCCTTCGGTTGCTAATCTGATAGCTATTTCCCTACCTAAACCTCTAGCACCTCCAGTAACAAAAGCAACTTTATTCCCTAACAACCTAACATTGCCTCCACTTTCATTGCACTATCGGGAAGTATAACAGATTCCGAGGTTGCGTTACAAAGTTGACTTTTGCCTCGCCTGAAAAATGCAGGTACCATATCCAAGAGCTGGCTTTTCCGTGGCAGTTTCTCCTGAGGAAGTGTCCTTAGCTCGTCATGCATTTGGCTTCTCCAAAGTTTATCGATATGTCTAGTTCGCTACAGAATATCTACCATGATTTTATTGCCTTTCTCGATTCCCCCGTCCGTCAAGGACTGGCCACCTTACTGAGTCTTATCTGAACGAATGCTTCTTACAGATACATTCGAACAGTTGTACTTAGGATGTATTCAGTCGCCATCGGGGCGGGTTACTGCACTCATTAGAATTGATTAACCACCTAGGTATATCCTCTTGGCGTATTCCACCCCTGATAAGTCTGTGGATTTCGCTTGAAAAGCAATTATGCCATTCTCAAGCACATATACCCTGTGAGCAAGACTAAGGCCCAGACGAAGATTATGCTCAACCAAGACGATGGTAACGCCATCTCGACTAATTCCAGTAATAATGTCAGCTATTTCCTTAACTAATAAGGGGGATAGCCCTTGGGCAGGCTCATCCAGTAAAAGCAGTCTCGGTTTAGCCATTAGTGCCCGTGCAATAATCAGCGTTTGTCGTTCACCACCACTCAAGTTGCCACTTTTCTCGTTTCGTTTTTGTTCCAATACAGGGAAATGCTCACATATGGCTTCGATATCCCTGACTATTTCCCTTTTATTCTTGCGTGTATAAGCACCCATCTCGAGGTTCTCCATCACCGTCATAGTTGTGAGAACCCTTTTCCCCTCAGGGACGTAAGCAATCCCTAATCTAACAATGTCATGCGGAGAGACTCCGTCTATCCTTCGGTCTTGAAACCAAATGCTTCCGGCAATGGGACGATACAAGCCGGATATCGTCTTAAGCAGCGTACTTTTACCTGAACCATTAGCACCCAATAGAACGCTTATTTTGCCCTCTTCAATTTCTAAGGAAACTCCCTTTAGGACTTCGAGCTTCCCGTAGTTTACCAATAAATCCCTGACACTAAGAAACATTAGTCCATAGCCCCCAGGTAGGCTTCAATTACCTCTTGATTTTCCCTTATTTCTTGGGGTGAACCTTCGGCTATTTTCTTCCCGTAAGCTAGCACCACAATTCTATCGCAATAGTCCATAATTGCCTTCATATTATGCTCAACTATTACCACAGCAGTTCCCGCATCCCGCACTCTGGTAACCAGATTCATTACCATCTCCACCTTATCCGGGGACAGAGTTGTTACCGGTTCATCTAGCAGTAACAGCTTGGGATTGGTAGCGAAGGCTATGCTTATGGCAAGGGCTTTTCGATACCCACTAGATAGATTACCGGCAAGCTTATCTTTTTGCGAAGCTAATCCCATAAAGTCCAGTATTTGCATAGTATTTTGCCTGGCAATTGCTTCCTCTTTGGCAACTGATGGAGTGTGCAAGAATGCTTTCCATCCCGGTTCACGATAATACATGTGAAATGCAGCGAACACGTTATCAAAGACTGTCAACTCCATAAATAAAGTTGCTAATTGAAAGGTTCGCCCTATCCCTTTTCGTGCTATTTGGTCTGCCCTTAAACCAGTTATGTCCTCCCCATTAAATATTACCTTACCACCTGTAGGTGGGAAGAAACCAGCAATTACATTCAACAGAGTGGTTTTCCCCGCACCATTGGGGCCTATTATCCCCAGTATCTCCGAATTAAAGACATCGAGGTCTAACTGGCTAATAACAGCCAGACCACTGAAGTATTTGCTTATTTTTCTCATCTCGAGCAGTGCCATAGATAGCCTCCACCGACTATCGCCTCAGATTCCTTATACCAGTGCTAATTGTCCCGACTATTTGGGCAAGTATGGGAGTATCTGGGCGCGGAAATTTCCTTTCCACCCACAAGTTGCGTACAGCGCCTAGAATACCACTGGGCAGGAAAAGAATGAGCACTATTAACAGAGCACCTGTAATCAAAGGCTCTATCACTGAAGTAATACGCAGCAACTCGGGGACAAATGTCATGATAGTGGCACCGAGGGCTGGTCCCAGAATATAGAAACTAAGCCCCCCCAAGACAGAATGAAGCTGAATAAGAATTGACATCCAGCCACCAAATACTGTCGGTTGAATTGACTGGTAGTAGGAGGCATAGAAACTGCCAACGGCTCCTACAGTAGAAGAACCGATGACAAATGCCAATAATCTGTAGCGATAGACATTTATCCCCAGCGATTGGGCTAGATGAGGATTTAGCTTTATTGTCTTCCATGCCCTACCAATCCGAGATGTATAAAGAGCATTAAAGATGAGTACAATTAGTAGCAATAGAAACAACATTAGGTAGTAATTAGGAGGATGAGTTGTAAACTCTATTGGAGCGCGGAACGGAATCGGAAGAGGATCTGGGTGAGGAATGCCTATAAATCCGGCCCACCCACCGAATAGTTGGATTTGACCTACCGCTTCAACCACAACAATACCGAAAATCATGGTTAGTATAATAAAGCTAAACCCTGCACCCCTAACCATGACAAGGCCCAGAACTAAGGCAATAATTCCGGTTATTATGACAGCCAGTGGTAGGGCAAGCCAAAAAGATAAGCCGAGTTTTATTACCAGCAGGGCTGAAGCATAGGCCCCTATAGCATAAAAAGCTGCGATACCTAGAGTTATTAATCCCGTACTCCAGAGCATGCTGAAGCTCATACCAAGACACGTGGAGACAAACACCATAATAAAAAGGTGTAATCTATAAGGGTTTTCAAATATTAGTGGTAATAGTATTAGAATTACTACTACAACAAATAGAGCAATTAACCTATTTACAGGTGTTTTCCGATTAATCATGGACGAGACCAGCGAAACCACCAGGCCTAAAAACTATGAAAACTAAGATTGCAACGAAAAGAAATACCCGAGAAAGACCACCCATGAACTGGTAGCCAAAGCTCATCAGCAGCCCTACCATAAGGCTGCCTAAAATTCCGCCCTTATAGCTGCCTACACCCCCCACCATTATTATCAAAAACGGCAGGAACATTATCTGGTGTCCCATGTCTTGAGTAACTGCAAAAACAGGTGCTATCATTGCGCCCGATATCCCAGAAATACCACAACCGATTATGAAACCCAGCAAAGATACCCAATAACTGTTTATTCCCAATAATGAACTTACTTCGGCGTCCAAGCTGACAGCTCGCATTGCTTTGCCTAACCTCGTTTTGAACAAAAACAGAAACAAGCCAATCGTTATTAACCCACTAATTAGTATTATTACCAGCTTCTCCACGGGAAGCGTAACATTACCAATGACTAGTACTTGAGGAAAGATAGAAGGTACCCCTCTCGTTTCTGCTCCAAAACTTAACACTGTTGCTTGCTCAAGAAGCATCATCAAGCCTATAGATGCCATTGCACTCAGTAATAATCTGGACGTGAAAGGTATACCTGGTGTGAATCGCCGCTGTACAGTCCTAAAAATAGAGAGATAAGATGAAGCTCCAAGTATTATGAGTGCCGACACAGTTAAGACTAGGGCTAGTCCAATGCTAAGATGAAGCCCACAGTATGAAAACCAGAAAGTATAAGCGCCTATCGTATAGAACTGGCCGTGGGCAAAGTTAAGTATTCTGGTAACCCTTAGAATTAGATCGAGTCCTAGAACTATTAGGACAAAAGTCCCACTTATTACCAGCCCATTTACAAGACACTGGGTAAGCACCCCTACTGTCATTTTGCCCTCCTTGCGCAAGGAAGAAATGGGTCTCTACAGATCAGTGGAAAATGTTTGCTTATAGCCATTTGGAGAAAATGTTACATAGTAAGGGCTGAGAAACTGGTCAATCCATCCGGCAGCAAAGCTAAGCTTTTGGGATAGCCGATGAAAAGCCTCCTTCATGACATTCCACATATCGCCAATATGCCTTACGAACGTTGTTGAGATGTCCCTTTTGATGCTCCTCCGTATGTATTCTATTTGATTCAGGTCAGGTGAGCAAGGTGGAAGAAAAACAAGCTCTGTCCCCCATCATATGGCTTTTAGAGTTATCTAGGACAATGATCACAACGGCGGCTCCCGTCACAACCTGTGGCGATGCACACCCCAAAGCGAACCACCGTCTCTCCAACCTCCGTACCCGCCTTGCCATCAGGCTGATGAACGAGAGTTTCCGCCTCTGCCCCCCTTGTTCCTTCCTGTCCGTTCTTAAAACCAACCACTACAGTTAACAATAACCAATGTATCTAAAAAGCTTTACCGCCACTCACCAGCATAGCCCCAGGCTGCCTCACAGGCTGCCAGCCTCCCTTCCGGTGACAGCTTAGTCTTAAAAACTAACTTTCCATTCTCGACCACCCCCATATAGTAGTCGAACATGGCATCACAAACTCTACCACTTTTCAGATCTGGTCGCTTAACACACATAAAGTGGCCCTGCTGGGTCTCGCCCGTCAAACCTGGCAATGCAGCTAGGATATCATCCGGTTCTAGGCTATCAGCCTTTTTCATTGCGGCAATGAAGACATCAAAACAAGTTGCCCAAGCAATCCCCTCGCTTGAAAACTTGCCGTATTTCTTTGTATAGGCTGCCTTACGCGTGGAAATAATCTGATTCATAGGGGGCTCTATGTCAGCGACGTTGATATTGATAACTGTTCCCTCTATTGCCTCATTACCACATACTGCTACAACCTGAGCTATGTCGAAGGATGAGGTCTGAACCTTGAGTCCCCGCCAACCACTTTTGTACAGTTCTTTTAGCTGAAGCCCAAAGACTGAAGGACTCGGGGTAGTGTCAAAAAGAAGCATATCTGGTTGGTAACTCTTTACTTTAGTGGCGAATGGTCCGAAGTCGGTCTCGGTAGCCGAGTAAAAGAGTGTAGGCCCCGCTTCCTTTGCGCCCAAGATCTTGGCACATGGAATCTCTCTGGCAACTTTATTACGACCAGCCTCAGTATCAGGGACGGTTAGAAGATAGGTCTTTATGCCTGTGTAATTCTCCTTAACATATCCCCAATTTGAGGGCTCAAGGCCGGTGCCACCGGCAAAGTGCAGACCGTATTTAACATCCGGGCCCAGAATTTTTTCGGAGCCACCAGCGGTAATTAGTATTACCTTGTTTGGTTCAGTAACAGAAAGCATGGCACCAGTAGACTCTGCCCCGATCGTCCCGATTATGTATTTAACCTTATCCACATTAACCAATTTTTCTGCGGCTGCTTTACCTGCCTCAGCGGTATATTTGTCGTCCTCTATAATGAGGTCGATATTATATCTTTGTCCCTTAATAACCAGTCCACCAGCTTCATTAAATGCAGGTATAATTACATCATACCATTCCTTTGCTGCTACCCCATAGGTTTTGTTAAGTGGTAGTGAACAGCCTATCTTCAGTGTTTCTATGGTTGGTGTCGGCGTTGGCGTAGGTTTTGGACCTGGGGTAGGCGTTGGGGTTGGGGCTGGTTTAGCACAGGCACCAATAATAGGCACTAATCCCATTACTAACACCAGAAATATCGTGCCCAGAACCACTAGTAATCTTTTACTTTCCATTTATAAGCTCCTGTCCAAATTTTTGGCTTGTTTACGTGAACTCCTTTATTCATTCTTACTCACATGATTTCCCCTCCTTTTTACTTTGCTTTTAGCGGTAATCGTTTTTACTAATGTCCGCCATAACAGTTCATAGCACTTTCCCAGCCCGTTAAGCCGTGGGATTTACTTCGGGATAGATCCCAAACCAAAGCTTTACGTTGAGAGGCACCTCTACGTCTATCGCCTGCTCAGGGCAGTCTAGCTCACAAATACCGCAGTACCAGCACTCAGCAGGGTAAACCACCACAGGTAGCCCCTTATCGTCATCCCAGCCGAACGCATCCGTAGGACAGTTATCATAACAGCTTCCACAACCATCACAGAAGCTATAGTCAATTCTTGGCCCGTATGTTACCTCTATCATGTCACCCTCCTTAGGCTAGCGTTTCAAGAGTGTGCTTCATTTCTCCAGCCACACGCCTTATAACGATACTCTTTTGCCAGTGCATATCGTCCTGCTCAGGGTAGTCCACCCTGTAGTGATGGGGTGGCATCCGGGTTTCGGTTCTTATTAACGCGGTTTGGGCATGTATCTCCGAAAGATCGAGTATGTCTTGAACCTCAAGGGCACGCATTAACTCATGCGGATTGCGGGCCATGAGCGTGGGTACAAACCTCTCCTTTAGCACTTTAATTAGCTCCAGGGCTCGTTCTAACCTCGGTTCAATCTTATTTATGCCAACATAATACGTATTTATTTTCCTGACTAAATCCTCAAGTTCCAGCGGGTTCACCCCATCCTTACGTCCCAGTGGGGCACGGACGCGGTCCCTCTCTGCCCGAACCTGCATTATTTGTTCTCCATCGAGCACCGGCTTCTTGGCGTCTGGAACATACTCTGTTAAATGGTCAGCGATTCTAGAGCCCCAAACATAGGCCCCGGGACCCGCGTACGCAGGTAAGCCACCTACAATATCGCCGGCAACAAATAGACCCTTTAATGATGTCTCACCTCTTTCATCCATCATGACACCGCTAATACCACGAGGCATGCCGCGCAGCCACGGGAAAAGCTCGAACGGGGCCTTTCTTAGTCCGCCCCGGTCTCGCATAAGCTTCAGTACGAAGGGGGTCTCATTGGCACCCGAAAAATGCTGGTACAACTCTGCTTCCTCACCAACCCCGTCCCAATGCCTACTAATCACATTCCTGTCTATTTCAGGCTTAGACATGTCGGGCATAAAAGCATAAGCGCCCCAGGGATAAAAAGCTCCTTTTCCACGTTGGGTCGTGACCCGCAGATATTTTTCGAAAAGATCCTCACCTGCTAGATTCTTCATTTTACCCATCATTGTTGCCCCCTGAGGGCCGAAATCCCAACCTAAGGCACATACATGAACATCGACGAATTCTAGATTGATAAGCCTGGCACCTGCCCTATATGCAGCAGCCGCGCCACTCCCGAGGTTTGCTGGACAGCTGGAACCTATAAATAGATTGTTTGGGAACGTAGCATAGGGATAGCTGTAGATCCTTGACTGCATTGCTCCCGTTGTCAAAGCAACGCCCTTGGCCTTAAATACAACGAACTTGCCATTCCTGACATTGACCGCGGTCGCACCTGTAACTGAACCGTCTTTGGTTATAAGGTTGGTAAGCATTGTATGCTCAAAGACGCGAACACCCCTTTTACGCACTTCTGCGGCTAGTTTAATCTTCAAGTCGGCAGCCCTGATCAATACGAAGTCCCCTTTTACTAATCCCTGTCGCTCTATGGCCCGTGGTAGGACTTTAAGCCTCCCTGGTGCCACTTTGAATGTTCCGTCCTCCTCGCGAATCTTGACTCCGATGTCTTCCAATAATGCTAGCGGCTTAAATGCATTCTTAGCTGTAATAACGCTCAACTTCGTACTTACAAGAGGATGCAAATCGCCTGCCCGCTTGCGCCCATATTCTTCTGCATCAATAGCGTTAATCTTGGGGTGCGCCAGGCCGGGATAATGATCCACGCCATGCCCCGCTTCGCCGCTCCTCATGATAGCAGCCTTTTCTACTACGACTACATCAAGGTTATTCTTCTCCTTAGCTCTAATCGCTGCCATACAACCAGCTAAACCACCACCAAGAATCAATATGTCGGTCTCAACAATTTCGTCAGCTAATTGTTCTAGAGTCACTGTCATTTCGCGCCTCGGCCTCCTCTTTTATTAATTCACGAATATCTGGGACTGAAACAGAAACAGCATATGCTGAGTACATACGCTCCAAATCGAACTTTGGCGTGTTGTAGAAATACAGGTTGAAACAAGATTGGCTACAGAAAACATGACGTTTTCCTCTGATAACTTTTTCCACTGGTCCTTTCTTGAATGTTCGTTCACAAAATTCGCACCTCATTACAAATATCACCTCCGAGATTGTTTAGCGATTCCTCCCAAAAATCTTTGTCCTACTCTTCGTTGCCTCCCAAGAGATAACGGTCATGAACGATGTCGTAGACAACCAGCTGGGTAATAGTTTAGTTGTAATAGTTTAGTTTTTCCAAAAAGTCTACAGTTTTGGTCCTATTATATCACACCTTGTCAAGTGGGGGTTTTTGAGATTTTTATCACGGCCTGTCAAGCGATTAAAGGCTCCCATAATCCGTGGATATTACATCGTAATACTAATCCTTCCTCGAAAGAGATTTCAGTTGTTCCCTACTCAAAGAAATCCCATATCGCTCGAATACGAGAGAGGATATTTCTGACCAACTCCTACCGATGCCCTTTTGTTCCTTTATAAAAGCGATAAAGTCTGGAACAGAAACATGCTTTTTCTTCTGGAGCCAATCAGTCAGGGCTTCCCTCAGAATCTCTGAGATGCCTCTTCCTTCCGCCTTGGCTATATCCCTCAACTTCGAGTAAATTTCCTCTTCTAACTTGAACGTTACTACCACCTTTGCCACAATCGTATGGTATTACAAAGTATTACAACTTTCAAGATTCCCACGATTTTTTAAACGATTTATCCTGCTGTACTATAGCCACCTAAATGGTGAGTGTCTCAACGAATCTGTTTAGCTTCATTTTCTTTGCAGAATCCACGAATCAGGGGAGGACTGAAGTGGTTGATGTGGTAGCATTTCTGTGCTATATTGGCAAAGAAGTCGAGCTGAAGTCATGGAGGTGATGCAATGACTAACGAGAAACCAACAGTAAGAATTCTAGGCATTTCAGGCAG
>Ga0315296_10001700_pt1 | contig 19138 bp, 22 predicted proteins | sample YL17G14_18_MG_FD_203921 | JGI IMG/M metagenome (GOLD analysis project Ga0315296, IMG submission 203921) | Sediment microbial communities from Yellowstone Lake, YNP, Wyoming, USA - YL17G14_18 | ecosystem: Environmental > Aquatic > Freshwater > Lake > Sediment | place: USA: Wyoming | collected... | reverse complement strand
GTGGTATTTCCGCCAGCAGTTAAGCAAGATAGCAATTTAGCAATTAGGCAATTAGGCATTAACGATTCGAAACTACTTAAACCTCGAGCAAGGGAACAGCTCGCCAAAGAAATCAAAAAACACGCTCTAGCTTGGGATGTGACTGAAGTCGGCGTGAGCGTCATCAATCGCATCGGCATCGGTAAAGCCACGGAAAAGGCGATGAGGAAGAGTATAAAAGATATTGCTAGGTTGCTTGATTGTTATGTTGTTAGATTGAAAGATAGCAAATTTCAATATAGCAAGATAGCAATTAAACAATCTAGCAATTTTTTCGTTCTTATCGACTACTATTATATATCTTACCTTCGGGGAATAGGGAAGAAGAACCAATTAGGCATCAAACACGGTGATAGAAAATCTCTTTCAATTGCCGCCGCTTCCATCTTAGCCAAAGTCCATCGGGACAAAATCATGCGCTCTTTATCGAGAAAACCCAGATATAAGAAATACTTATGGGGAAAAAACAAGGGTTATGGTACAAAGGTTCATCTTAAGAATATATTAAGATATGGTTTGACTCGTTATCACCGAAAGAAGTTTATTAATACCTGGAAGGAAAATTGTGAGTTGAAACAACCAGCCAATGGTGATATCCTAGAATTATCGTTTTTTTGTCAAGAGGTGATTTACCGTGGAAAATAAAATCAGAGAAGAAATGGGCCCGCTTAGAGGAATTTTTTTTCGTCCTTTTCCTTCTGGTTTTAAACCAGAGGTTGAAACAGTTTTTCTTTCCGATTTAGAACTTCAAGAAGGGATTTTTCATCCGATTCCTGACCTGGAGAGGTCAACCCAATTATTTTTAATGGCCACTTTAAGAGCGGCGGATAGAATAGGAATCGATGGTTTTACCTCAAGAGAACAAAGCCAGGAGTTAGAGTACTTGGTTGATCTCCTTCGACCTATCCCGAGTTGGCAAGACACCTTTTTGGTTTATGGCTTTAGGGAAAATTCAGAAGCATATCTTGAGACCATGACTTTAAGACCTGTTGGTTATGAGAAAAGGGCAGAGCATCAGAGAAAGAATGACAAAATTGAAATTGATTTCTTTTTTGGAGTAGGGGAGGTTGAAAAAGGTAAATGTTTAAGCGCCGATCCGGCGACAATATTGGCTAAGCTTGAGGAGAAATATGGCTTTCTTGGATTGGATGAAATAAGATGGCCGGCGATAATCTTTAGATTTTTTTCTCAAGACAGAGAAAGACTGACTTTAACGGTTTTCCTGAAGAGGAACAAAGAAGAAGACCAGCTAGGAGTTTTTTTAAGAATTGGGGAAAAGCGTTCTTCTGGAATTTTTCTTGACCAACTAGGTTGGGAACAACCCATCAAGGGGCTATTTAAAGAGGTTTTTTCCAATTGGCCGGAGGTATTCCTTTTCAGTTTTACTGATTTGTTGAAAAAAGGAAAAGAAGCTTTTTCGAAAGAAGGCAGGCTTCAGCAAAAGGAGCATTTAGAGACAAAAAGAAGAAAAAAGTCGTTGGTGTTAAGACCTAGAAGAAGGAAGAGTTAGCTTTCCCCAAGCATTAGCTCCAGCCCGAAAGATAGGGAAGAAGATCTTTCTGGAGTCTAGCTTTTGTGGAAACGAATAACGAGTTGGGGGAGATTGCCGGTGCCGGTGCTGTTATCACCTGATTCAAAATTGGCAAAGTCGCCGGTGACATCGCCACCAATATTTTCGGTAGTAAAATGAAGACGAAATTGGGAGCGTGTTCGGCTATTATTTAAGTCGTCCTTGACTCGATCAGTCACTTCTAATTCTTTCCATTCAAGGTTGGCATTGCTCGAGAGAGTGCCGATATTTGAGGAGAGCGAGGCACGGTTGTAATCGTCATTTTCAAGACTGTCTCCATAATCTAGATGATCGATCAGAAAATTGCCGCCGATTCCATAAGGATTGCCGGTGATGCTTGTTTGAAAGAGTTTCAAAGTGGCCTTTTCAATCGTGATCCCTGAGGGAAGACTGGTCAAGTCAAAGCTGACAAAACCTCGGGTGATTAAATTTACATTCCGACCGCTTCTGACCTCGATCGTGGCGTTGCCGCCACCATTGCTTGAGCGAAATCCGTCTAAAGAGGAAGTTGATTTAAGGGTTTGTTCTTCAGTCGGCACTGGCGTCGGTGTCGGCGTCGGGGTTGGCGTCGGTTTTAGAGTTGGCGTTGGGGTTGGTTTTTTGGTTGGCGTTGGGGTTGGACTGGGAGAGGGCTCAAGAGTTGGGGTGGCCTCAACGGTTGGCGTCGGTGTCAGTTCCTCGGCTGGGGCTGTCGGTTGTCTGAAGCGGAGAAAAATCGCGCCAAAGATAAGAGCAATAAGGACGACCAAGCCAATAATCGCCAAAATAATAACCTTTTGGTTTTTAGCTTTTTTTGGAGCTGATTCTTTGACCGGTGATTCTTGAGCAGGCGATTCCTGAAGTTCTTCTTCTGCCATGGGGAACATTATAAGATATTTTATTCATTTGTCAAGCACCTGAACAATTTTAAGTCTTGACATTCCTATCCTTTTTGTTTGAAAATAGAATGGTAATGAAATATCTGATAAAGGTAGGAATTTTTCTTCTGGTTTTTTTAGTTGGTTTGACCACGCCCGCCCTGGCCTATGCTGGCGCTTCGCTTTCATTATCGCCGGCAACCAAGTCGCTGATGGTCGGCGATAGTTTTGAAGTCGCCATTGTTTTAGATACTGGAGGCGCGAAAACCGATGGCACAGACATCATTATTAATTATGACGAGATGAAGCTCTCTGCCTTAAGCGCCAGCCTCGGCAATCTCTATGACAATAAAATCAACGAAGACGTTTCTCATCCAGGGAAAATCGTTTTGCAGGCAGTTTCTGATGTTGGCTCGAGTTTTAGCGGTACCGGCACCCTGGCCACCATTAATTTCAAGACCATCGCCGGTGGTTTAGGCTTGGTCGCTTTTGAGATGAAGCCGGATTCGAGTCTTGACTGCAATGTCAATTATCGAGGAGCCGATCTTTTAGCCAGCGTCAGCAACGGTGCTTACACTATTCTCCCTGAAGGAATTGGGGCAGGCGTGGCGACTCCCAGCGGCACACCAACGCCGACTCGCACCGGCACTTTAACGCCGACGCCAACTTTACCGGCGACGGGTTGGGGAGGGCCAACGATCTTAGGACTAGGTTTTGGAGGATTGCTTCTCTTTGTCGCTCTCTCGATGCTTGTCTTTCTTTAACCTATTTTTCTTGATTATAAAAAGCTTGAGCCTGCTCTTGAGGCGAGGGTTTTAGTTGATCAACAGGGTAGCCGGCAATCGCCTCGTCAGCATAATTCGCCGGAAACATTTCCCTAATCGAGGGAGCGTATAATTCGCCGTCTCTGGGTGGTTGATGATTTTTGACCATCAAAGCGCCATTTTGGAGTTCTAAAAGAACCATTAAGGGCTCGCTGACGCCCGAACCCATCTTAAGCTGGCCATTATCCAAATAATATTCCTCGCAATAAGCCCAAACATAGGCTTTAACCATGTTTGTCGCTTTTTCTTCATCATATCCATAAAGATGATAGGCGCAGAAAACCTGGCCGTTATAGTTTGTTTCCAAGACCTGGGGTAAATAATTCTCTAATTGTTCATTAATTAAAGCCTCGCTGACTGGCGGAGGAGCAATTGGGCTTTCGGTGTTGAGAGGCGGTTCAGCCGGAGAGGTTATTCTTAGTTTAAATACCACGATGCCGCCAAGAGCGACAATCAGGATTAAGACAATGATGGCTAAGGGAATGAATTTTTTCACTCGCTGAATCTTAAGCTCTTAACTTAATTCTGTCAAGATGATAAAATTTGAATGGTTGTTATCGAGATGAAGAAGCGATTTTTCGAAAAACTTCTTTTTAAACAGGGAATTTGGGTTTTAATTTTTGCTTCCGGAGCAATTTATAGTCTTTATGGAATCGTTCGCCATCTGCGTTTTCAGTCCTTAGTTTATGATTTGGGCATTTATGATCAAATGATTTGGCTGGTTTCTCAGGGAAAGCCGCTTTATTCTTCTTTAATGGACATGCCTTTTTGGGCTGACCATTTTAATCCCAGCCTGATTCTGCTCGCGCCTTTATATTGGCTTTGGGACAACGTCGTCATTCTTTTACTTTTCCAGGCATTTTTTGCTTGTTTCGGCGCTCTGCCGATTTGGCTGCTGGCGCGAAAGAAAACCAAGGATGAACTTTTTTCTTTAGTGATTGCCCTGGCTTACGTTTGTTTTTTCGGTCTTCAAAACGCTCTGACTTATGATTTTCATCCGATTGTCCTGGCGGCGACTCTTTTAGCCTGGCTGTTTTACTTTTACGAAACCAAAAAAGACTGGTTTTTCTGGCCGATTTTGATTGTTCTTCTCGGTCTTCAGGAAAATTTTGCTTTATTAACGATCGCTTTAGGTCTGTATCTAGTGGTTCGTTATCGAGATTTCAAAAAAGGCATTTTTATCTCGGTTTTAGGAGGAGTTTGGTTTTTAACCGCGGTTTTTCTCATTATTCCTAATTTTGGCAAAGCCGAGTTTATTTATTTGCCGACCTATCTTCTTCAAACCAGCCCTCTGGAGATGCTTAAAATGCTTTTTTATCCCTGGATGAAAATCAAAGTGATGGTTGCTTCCTTATTGTCTTTTGGTTTTCTACCGGCTTTTTCACCAGCAATCTTGATTATTTTATTTGAAGAATTTTTTCAAAGATTTGTCGGTTCGCCTTTTCAGGCTCGCTGGTCAGTTGGTTATCAATATAATGTCATTTTAGGGCCGGTTTTGGCTTTGGGAGCGATTGAGGGGTTCAAAAAATTCTTTGCCAAAAGAAGATTTCTTGGAATAGTGATGATTTTGTTAGGCGTGATTTTAACTCAAAAATACACTTCGCCGGCGACTGGAAAATTACTCACTCGAGAATTTTACGATTTTACTAAAGTCAAAGAGACTCAAGCCATTCTCAATCCCATTCCCAAAGAGGCGAGCGTGGCCGCCAGTAATTTTTTATCTCCCCATCTGGCTCACCGGGAAAAAATAATTCTATTGACCAATTGCCTGGAAGAGAAGATTGTTTGGGAGGATCAGACTAAGCGTTGTTTCAGCATCGAGCCCGACTACTTGGTGGCTGATTTGGATCCCAATCTCGACCCCCTAGGTTTTTATCCTGACTACTCTCGGGAAAAAATCAGCCGCTATTTTGATCATCTGGTCCAAAGCGGCCAATTTGAGTTAATCAAAAAGCAAGGAACACTGGTTTTATTTAAGAGGATAGAGTAGAGAAATTAATCAAAAATTTTTGGGTTACCAACCAGCTTCAACCCATCCTTCAGCAATTTTTATGTCAAATTCCTTTAATCTTTCAGTCTCATCAAGGTTTTTTTCTTCTTGGAGTTCAACTTGTCGAGTTTCAGGTTTTTCTAATTCTTGAATAATGAGGTCCAAACGACTTGGTTCTCCTTGGAGAACCAGGGTTACCGTTCCATCTGTTTCATTTCTTACCCAACCGGTGGTGACACCCCATTCTTCAGCGCATTCCAAACTATGACCTCTGAAACCTACGTCTTGAACGTATCCGGAAAACACGAATTTCCTTTCAATTGGTTGTTCAGGGGATTCTTGAAGTCTTTTTTCTAAGTCTAGTCTTCTATCGATTTTTTCAGGAACGATCTGATTAGGGGGAATATAGTCTAGAGCGTCTGAAATAAATTTTGAACCTCTTTGGAGGCACAGATTGAGAATATCTTCCCGCGCGGAGTCAAAGATTGCGCCCGCTTGTTCCACTTTTTCTCTTACTCGTTCAAAATCCTCTCCATCTTTTTGTTCAAGAACACCTTCGAGAAGATGGCGATACAGCTTATCTTGGCGTGCCATAGGGAATTCCCAGTCTTTTCTTTCTTCATCAGAGATTAAATTTAAAGAATTGATTATTGATATCGGGCTTTCAGTTTGGGAAAGTCTTAGTAAAGAAAGTTGGGTTCCTAAACTAAGGCCTTCAAGTGAATTAAGAAGACTTTGGGTGGTTTCTTCTCCATGGATTTCGGCAATCCCTTGAAGAAGGAGTTGGCCTTTCTTTTGAACTTCTTGGAATCTTTCGTTCCTTTCTTTTCCAGTAAAAAAGGTCACTCTCGCATCAATCTTTTTTTGGTCTTGGCACCGAGCTTGCCAAATATCACTAAGAGGATCAGATTCTTTTTTAAGTGCTTCCTTGAGCCTGCCCAGCATATTTTGATTATATCAAAGGTGTCAAATGCTTTTCCTTCTTTTGACTTTCCTAATACCATCCTGCTACAATTTTATTTATTGTGCTTAAAGACGAAGATTTGATTAGAGGCGTTCTTAGTCAGGATGAGACTTGGCTAAAGAAATTTAGAGAAAGATATGAGGGCTTCCTTTTTGACTACATTATAAAAAGAGTCGAGGAGGAAGAGGATGCCGAGGAAATCCTTCAGGATGTCTTTTTAGCGGCGGTTTATTCTTTACCCTCTTTTTCCGGCAAATCTTCTTTGTTATCCTGGCTGATTTCTATCACCCGTCACGAAGTGGCTGATTTCTATCGTAAGCGAAAGATTAAAAAAATCTTGTTTTCCCATCTTCCTTTCCTCGAAAAAATTGCCGACCAGGCTCTGTCGCCGGAGATGACCATGGAAGAAATCGAGATGAAGGAAAAAATAATTAAATGTTTTCTTTCTCTCAATGAGGGTTATTGCCAGATATTACGACTTAAGTATATAGAGGGTCAGAAAACGCAGAAAATCGCGGCGATGCTGGGGAAATCAGCCAAGGCGGTAGAATCGAGTCTGCGGCGGGCCCGTCATGCCTTTGTCAAAAACTGGAGCAATCAAAAACTTAACCAAGAAGTTTGGTCTTCTTTCGATCAGAGAGAGCTATCTCTCCTTGCGCAATCTTTTGGGCTTGATCTTTCATCCTTATAAAACTCTCAGACAAATCCGCAGCGAAAAAGATTATTCTCAGACCTTTTTAATCTTGGGTTTTCCTGTTTATCTTTGGTTGCCGGTAATTTTTTTTGTTTTTATTTTTGAGCTGGTTGATTTTTTCTTTCTGAAAGTTCCATGGGTTTGGCACCGTTGGCTTTTGGTTTTTTTCGCACTTATTACTTTCTTTCTCTTAGTTATCGAGGCTTATATTGCTTATTGGGTCTTTATCTATTGGCGCCTGAAAATCAAAACGAGGTTGGACCTCGTAAAGCATGGAAATAAAGGAGCAAAATAAATTAATATGAAAAACCTTAAGAGATTGAAAAGTGTTGGTCTGATAGGTTATGGCGGTTATGTGCCGCGGTTTCGGATTAAAATTGATGAGATTGCCCGCGCCTGGGGCAAAGAAAATGGAGAAATTCCCCGAAGCTTAGGCATCAGCCAAAAATCAGTCCCGGACTTTGATGAGGACGCGGTGACGATGGCGGTTGAGGTCGGGAAAATCGCTCTCGAGCGGGCAGGCATCGAGCCGGAAGAAATTGGGGCGGTTTTTGTCGGCTCGGAAAGTCATCCTTACGCGGTCAAACCTTCCTCAACCATTGTCGCCGATGCCCTGGGAATTGGTCATGACTATTTCTGCGCTGATTTAGAATTTGCCTGTAAAGCCGGGACGGCCGGGATACAAATTATCGCTGGTTTTTTAGAGGCTGGCTTGATTGATTATGGTTTGGCCATTGGCACTGATGTGGCCCAAAGTAAGAAAGGAGATGAGTTGGAATATACCGCCGGCGCCGGCGCCGCGGCCTTTATTCTTGGCAGAAGATCGAGGGAATTTTTAGCTCAAATTGATTATTTTAGTTCCTTTTCTTCGAACACGCCTGATTTCTGGCGGAGGAACGGCGTCGAATTTCCTTCGCATGCTGGCCGATTCACCGGCGAGATGGCTTATTTTCGTCATTTGGAAGAGGGGATAAAAACTTTCTTGGAAAAAACGAACCAAAAAATGGTTGATTTTGAGGAAATAATTTTCCACATGCCAAACTTAAAGTTTCCTTTAAAACTTGGTCAAAGACTGGGAGTTAAGGAGAGCCAGATGAGAGACGGTTTAATTGTCGAGAAAATCGGCAATCCTTATTCAGCCTCTTCTTTGTTGGGTTTATGTCAGGTTCTGGATAAAGCGAGAAATGGAGAGAAAATTCTTCTGGCAGCCTATGGTTCAGGGGCGGGCTCAGATATTTTTTCTTTACGAACTAAAAATTTACTTTTAACAAAGAGAAAAAAGGGAACCAAGGTCGAAAAATTTCTTAACCAGGGAGAATTTCTTGATTACAGTCAGTATTTGAGAAAAATTGGTTATCTTTAAAAACTATGAATATTAAAATCCTTGGCATCGGCATGACTCAATTTGGCGAACTTTGGTCAAAGTCTTTGACTGATTTGGCTGAAGAAGCGGCCGTCAAAGCCATTAAAGATGCTTATCTTCAATTATCGGCTTTGGACGCTATTTTCGTCGGCAATATGCTTTCCGGCGCCGTGACCGGGCAGGAACATTTGGGAGCCTTAATTGCCGAAAGATTAAACTTAAAGATTCCGGCGATGAGGATTGAAGGCGCCTGTGCTTCAGGAGCAATGGCGGTTTATCAGGGAATTCAAGGAATCGCCTCGGGTCGATTCAACCGCGTTTTAATCATTGGTGTCGAGAAAATGACTGATTTGTCCTCAGCTGAAGTTAATAAAGCCTTAATGGGAGCAAGCGCTGAAGATGAAGAGGGAGTTAATGGCTTAACTTTTGCCTCGCTTTATGCCTTAATGGCGAAAGCTTATATGGAAAAATATGGCTTGAAAGAAAAAGATTTAGCCGAAGTCGCGGTTAAAAATCATTATCACGCCAGTTTAAATCCTCTAGCTCAATTTCCTTTTGAAATCAGCCTGAAACAAGTGCTTGAGAGTCCGATGGTAGCCGACCCTCTGAAGGTTCTTGATTGTTCGCCAATCACCGACGGTGCCGCAGCACTCGTGCTGAGCCGTAGACAGTTGACAGTAGACGGTGGGCAAATTCCTGTTTCCATCATCGGCAATAGTCTTGTTTCCGATACCTTAAGTTTATCCGCCAGAAAGGACATCACCGAGCAGTGGGCGACGAAAAAAGCAGCTGACGAGGCTTTAAAAATGGCGAGGATTAAGCTTGAGGAGATTGATTTGGCTGAAGTTCATGATTGTTTTACCATTGCCGAAATTATTTCTTTAGAAAGCTTGGGATTCTTTAAAAAAGGAACGGCCGCTAAGGCTACGGCCAAAGGAGAAACCAGGTTTGATGGCTCTCTACCGGTCAATACCTCTGGGGGATTAAAAGCCTGCGGTCATCCCGTCGGGGCGACGGGAGTTAAACAAATTATTGAATTGGTTTTACAACTTCGGGGTCAGGCGGGTAAAAGACAGGTTAAAAAGGCCAAAATTGGTTTGGCTCAGAATCTCGGTGGTAGCGGGTCGACCGCGGTGGTTCATATTTTAAAGGGAGAAAATCATGCATAGACAATCACCGGTGAGAATTTGGCGCCAAAATGGTTATCATTTTCTGGGTAGCTTTTGTCCGAATTGTCAGAAAACCTATTTTCCCAAAAGAGGGTTTTGTCTGAAGTGTGGAGAGGGGGATTTGGAAGATTTAAAAATCTCCAATCCCGGAAAGTTGATTAGTTTTTCCGTTATCAGAAACGCGCCCGCTGGTTTTGAGGGCCAAGCGCCTTATATCGTTGGTTTGATTGAGCTGGCGAAGAAAATCAGAATTACAGCGCAAATTGTGAATGTTGACCCAAAGAAGCTGAAAATCGGGCAAAAACTGGTCTCCGTTTTCCGCCGGATTTCTGTCGCTGATTCAGAAGCCGTCATCCACTACGGCCTCAAATTCGAGCCAGTTGCTACTTGAGACTATTAGCGATTATTAGAAGATAATCGAGAGAATCAAAATTAGCCTTTTCAGGACTAACAAGGTTGATAAGGACGTTATCAGGGGTTAAAAAGGTTAACCTTCTTATAATTGATTTTTGTGAATAAAAACCGAAGCCATTTTTCGCTGTCGAGATGGGTTGTTTTTGAATTATTGCTTCTCCCTTCATGTCAGCTGATAAAATTTCTTCAGTTAATTCATTGATACCCGTGCTTTCACTTAAGGTAACTACTGGTGGCCTTTCCTGAAATGATTGTTTAGGATTTAGGGGTCCGCTACTTAAGATAATTCTGATTCCACTAGATTCTGTCAGGGGAAGATTTTCTTGTAGTTGAATACCATCGAAGATAATGTTCATGGGTAATTCGGAGGGAGTATAAATATGGAAGGACATTAATTTCTGAGCTTTCTCAAGCCCCGGGGTTTTATCAAGAGAGCGATAGCCCTGAAAAGTCAGATAGCTAAAATTCGGAATAATGATTAATAAAACGAAAATGAGAAAGATTAATCTTTTGCGTGTTGACAAGACTTTTTCGTCAAAAATATAAAATTTCCGCTTTGCGATTAATAGACCAATAAGGGTTAAAAAAGGGAGAAAGTTAATTAGGGTATTAATAACTCCACCACTTCCGAAGGATGAAGTCATAGGAGCAGAATCCTCGGGCAGAGTTGATAGAGTTAATGCGGCAAGACTAGACAATAGCCAAAAGATGAGGACGGCATTGAAGATTTGAGTACCGATTAATGAACTTAAAGTCATCAACCAGCTTTTTCTTGAACCGTCTAAAATTTTTAAACAACAATAAATCAGGATGATTGGACTTAAGGCAAAGAAGGGAATGGGGATAAAAGACTGTAAGGGCAAGATTCTAAAGATATTGGAGCCACCAATGAACAGGGTATTGCTTCCGGTAGCTCTATCTAGAATGAATAAAATTAAAAACATGATTTCGTAAGTAAGAAGGCTTGAGAAAGCAAAATAACTCACAAAAATAGCGATTCCTTTTATAAGTTTTGGTTTGACTGGAGCGGCTTGGGTTGGTTTTAACTCTCCACTGGCTGCAGTCACTACTGGTTGAGTTTGAGAAGGTGGAGATAATGGTGCTGGGGAAGGAAACGTTGCCGAAGTTTGATTTCCAGTTTCTTTTTCTTGTTTGATTAAATCAGCGAGTGCCACGATAATTAAAGTGTAGTCAAGATTAAACTGGTTTGCAAGTCAGGGAACTCTCTTATTTAAGTTTTGAGCGCTCTTTGTGGTCGGTTCGCTTCTTACACCTCTTACCCTACAGAATCTTACCTTTCGCCTTCAGGTACTATTCGTACACGGCTCAAGGAGCGATTTGGCAGGGTCTTCGATGTAAGCTCACTTTAGTTTAGAACGTTCCTTATGTTCTGTTCGGCGCTTACATCTCCGACAATACTTCTTCAGCACCAATTTAGTGGTGGTGTTGGTCTGGTTTTTTTCGGTCAGATAATTCTGGCTTTTACAAACCGAACAGATTAGAGCTAATAATTGTCTAGTTCCTTTTTTAGCCATGGAGCCGACGGTGGGAATTGAACCCACGGCCTAGTCATTACCAATGACTTGCTCTACCACTGAGCCACGTCGGCAACAGGTATATTTTAACAGCAATTCGTTAAAAATTAAAGTCTTGATTAATAAAGGAAAATTTGTGATAATGATTCTTATAAAGAAAGGAGGTGAAAAATGATTTGCCAAAACTGCGGTCAAGAGTTTACGGTAACGCCAGTAAGTGATAGTAAGAAGCTTTGTCCAAAATGTTTTATTCAAAAACTGAATCACCTGGCTAACCATCCTGACCCAGTAGCAACTAAACCAATGGATGACCCAATGCAACCAATCACTGACACCGGTACTGGCCAGCCGCCAGTAGAACCGACAACACCTCCAGTTGACCCAACCCCGCCAGCCGAATGTCCAATTGTTCCGCCTTCGCCGATAACTCCTCCAGCTGAAGAGCAGCCTGTGGAGGAAACAGAAGAGACTCCGGAAGGAGTTGAGTCGCCGACCGGCCAAACTCCTCCTGTTCCGCCAGTAGTTTAAGTTTTGAGCAAGATTAAAAAACCAGAAGACCTTCTTGCTTCTGGTTTTTTGTGGCTTGGTGCCGCGTAATAAATCAGAGATTTAAACGCGGCTAACCACGTTAATTTTTGAAAAAAATTTTACGTGGTGCTGGAGGTAGGATTTGCACCTACGAAGCCTTGCGGCGCCAGTTTTACAGACTGGTGCGATTGTCTGCTCCGCCACTCCAGCCTATCAGTATTTTACTAGAAAACTTGATGATTTTCCAGTTACTTGATGATTTTCAGTTCGACTTTATCGCTGGAACAATTAAAGACTAATTTGATGGGATAATCAAAAGTATTTTCGAGATACAAGTTCTGATTTTCGGTTTTCCAACCACCATCAGCCAAGTACCTAATTGAGGTACCGTATTCTTTGGGCACACCCGGCACTGGCCAAAAGTTATGGTTGGCAGGGGCGGTGACTTTCAAGCCAGCCTCAGAAGCCACCCAGTTGATTAATGAGGCTAGATGGCAGACACCATTACCGTACAAACCAGCCAAAGCCTGATAGCCTTCTTGAGCAATATATTTTGTCCAACCTGTTTTAACCGTTTTATCTTCGAATTCAGGCAAGAGATTTTCCTGGAAAGCAAAAACCTCGCCCGGTTTTAATTCGATTTCGGCAGTAAACGGTTCGGCCAGACCAGTGTCGCCTTCAAAATATTTTAAAGCCAAGAGAATATTGTACTTGAAAACTTCATTCCCCGAAGGTGAGTCGGGGAGACGCTTATTCAAATCTAAGACCTCTTCGGCCATGACCTCTTCACGAGGAATCGGCCAGATCATTGAAAGATCTGGTTTAGGAATGGAGAAAGAAAATAATGGTAGTAAGAGAACAAGCCAAAGCTTGTTTATTTTTCTCATGGCATAAAAAATCCCGCCTTAAACGGGATTCTAAAGATGAATTATACCCTATAAGAAGAAAAAAAGCAAATTTTTGAGCCGCCTCTCGGATTCGAACCGAAGACCTACTGTTTACAAAACAGTTGCTCTACCACTGAGCTAAGGCGGCAAACTAAGGAAATTATAACATTTTGAAGCGATTATTTGAAGAAAAGATTAAGAAAGTCCTGCCGCAAGGGTTGCTTCGAGGATTTTTCCCCGACAAAGTCAGGTGGGTCGGCTCCTCCGCCGAGTCAGACTCGATCAGAGAGTCGCCGTCCCGTTGAGTTGCGTGGTGAGGAAAAACCTCCTCGAGCCAAAGTCCTCATTGGCAGGACATTTTCACGATAGCATGAATTTAGGTTCGAGTCAAGCCCCGATTTCACTCTTAGGAAGATTAAATCAGCGTCGAGCCGGGGAGGAGGATGGAAAGAATGAGATTGATAATCGGAAAAATGATTCGGGAAATTAAGGGCGCGCCGAAGAAAGGGAAAATGAGCAAGATTAAGATTATAACTCCGTACTGATGGGAAAAAGCTTCAAATTCATCAGCTGTTTTTTGGGGCAAAAGACCAGCCAAAACACTGCCACCATCTAAAGGATGAATCGGCAGAAGGTTGAAAATGGCCAGGGTGACGCAGAGAATAATAATTGGCTGAAAAAAAACCTCGATTAAAACCGCAGTTGGACCGAGAAATAAAAAGGTAATTCTAAGGATAATCGACAAGGCGGCGGCGAGAACTAAATCCGCGGCCGGACCGGCGAAGGAAGTGATGGCCATATCTCTTCTTGGATTACGAAAATTAAAAGGGTCAACCGGCACAGGCTTACCCCAGCCAATGCGGGCAATAAGTAGCATCAAGGTTCCCACTAGGTCAAGATGGGCAAAGGGATTAAGAGTCACTCGGCCCATCAGTTTGGCGGTCGGATCACCCAATCTTTCAGCGGTCCAGGCGTGGGCGCATTCATGAACGGTAATCGCCACCAAAAGAGCGATAATCCAGATTAAGAAGCCGAAAGGATTGGTAAAAAGTTCTGCGAGCATTGATACTTTAGCCTTATTCTGTTATTATAGCAGACGATATGGCAAGATGCTTTCTTTGCGGTAAAAGTAGACAGATTGGTCGCTCCGGCCGGCACAAGCGGGGAGTGGCGGGAAAACAGTGGATGAAGCGAGCCCAAAAAACCGTTAAGATTTTTAAACCAAATCTTCAGGTCGCCAGGCTGATAAAAAATGAGAAAAAAATCAAGGTGAAGTTGTGCTCCAAATGTTTGCGCCAGGTGAGAGCTTCGGAAAACGGGATTCGCGGTTGGAAATTGGCGAAGCTGATTGAGAAAGGGAAAGAAAAACCTGCTCCTGAAAAATCCCCTGCCCCCAAATCTGCCTAATTTACTTTATAATCTTTACTTCCAAATACCCCTTCTGAAGTTCTTTCCAAGAAGTCGGGGTTTTGCCTTCGAGCTGGACTTGGTCGAGAAGAAGTTTGTCTTGTTCTAAGCGAGCACTTAAAACCTTCATTCTTTTTTGTAACGGCCTTCGGCCGGCTTGAGTGAGTTCGACGAATGTCCAAGCTCCAGGCCAGGGAGTCATCGCCCGGATAAAGCGCTCGATTTCTTCTGGCTCTTTGTGCCAGTTAATCCGGCCATCGTTTCTGGTTAAAATCTGGGTATAAGTGGCCTGGTCGTCGTCTTGTCTTCTTAACTTAATCCGTCCCTCGAGATAGGCAGGCAGAACCGTCATGAGAACCTCGGCTCCTAATTGGAAAAGCCGGGAATATAAAGCTTCGGCCGTCTCGTCAGGCTGAACTCTTTCTTTAAATTGGGAGACAATCGGACCGTGATCCATTTTCTCATCCATTTTAAAAATCGTTAAACCGGTTTCATTATCACCATTCATCAAGGTTGCCTGGACCGGTGAAGCGCCTCGGTATTGAGGCAGAAGAGAAGGATGAAGGCATAGGCAGTCTTTTTTAGGAAGAGCCAGCAATTTTCGCGGCAAAATTAAACCGTAGGCGGCCAGAATAAGTAAATCGAATTTTGGCGAGATAGTCTCGAGTTCGTCATAAAATTCTTTATCAAAAGCCGTCGGCGTTAGAACCGGAATTTTCTTTTTTTCCGCCCAGATTTTGATGGCCGAAGGCGTCATTATTTTTTTTCTACCGACTGGTCGATCAGGTTGAGTGACGCAGGCGAGTAACTTGAAGTTTTTAGTCTTATGTAGAACCTCAACAATGGGAATGGCCAATTGGGGCGTCCCGAAGAAGACAGCTTTTATCATGAAGTTATTTTAATACGGATGAGACTTGAATTCAATCCTCTCCTAACCTCTAGGAACAAATAATGGCTTATTCCCAAAGGGTGAGAGAGAATGTCCGGCAAGGCCGATTTCTTTTTGACTTCAAAAGTCAGAAAAGAATTGGGCTTTGCTAAGCACAGAGTGCGCTTCTCTCTTTCCCGGGGGTTGGGAATCACGGGTTTTTGTTGTTGACGCGAGGCCAGGTAAAGGCAAGAATCAGCCCGGCGATAGCAGCAATACCAAGGAAAGGTGCTGACCAGTGGACTGGCTTTTTTTGCTCTTCGCTCCACCTGGCGGTGAAACTGCCCTTGTCCAGTTGGACCGCAGTCTGCCTGCAATCAAGGGTCAGTGTGAGCAGCAAAGTCGCTGAGGTTTGCACTTCTTCACTATCCCACACCAAGGTATGAACTTTGAGTTCGTGAGTGCCCTCGTCAACGGGTGCGGATGCTTCCCAGCCGTCGGCGATATCCTCGCTCAGATTGACCCAGGCGAAGTCGGGAGCCTCATCATTGTCCCCTGATTGGTCGTCGACTACGACTGAGCCATTGATCTTCACCCAGTGCTCCTCCTTATCCTCAATGCGGATGGAGTTGGTCGGTGTTTCTGTAGCAAGCACGAGCGCGAACAGTGTGCTTGTTTCACAGTCATATCGCAGATACAACTTTGAGAGAACGGTTGTTTGCCCGCCCTCTCCACCGGCCAAAATCATGTCGGCGAAGAAATCTTGGGTTAGATCCCACTCGTTATAGTCTCCGTCGACTATGGCCGTTCCGTAAGTTGGCTCCGTTGCCGCTAGCACCGTTGCTACGATCATCAAGGCGACAATGCCCATAATGGCCGTTAATACTATCAGTCGCTTTTTCATTCGTTCCTCCTTCATTAATCCCAAAACCCCCGCCCTGCGGGCAAATCCTTTTGTCCCCAAAGCAGGGGCTTCGAGATTTTTCTTAAAGGAGGCATTTTCCCATTACCCCGGTTTTTAAAGTGCGATTTTCCCTAACCAAGATTGTAAGAGCTTCTTTCTTACCCTTAGTGGAGGGGAAATTTCACCCTATAATTATACCACGTTTATCCTAGTTCGGATTCAACCAGAATAGTTTCGCCTTTTTCGTCTTTTTCTTGTTTATAAATTTTTTCTCCTTGTTCTAAGATCCGGTCGACAAAAAGAACGCCATCAAGATGGTCAAATTCGTGCTGGACATAAACAGCTTCTTTACCTTCTAATTGAAGCGATTGTTTTTTGCCTTTTTCGTCCTGAAATTCGATTTTGACTCGATAAGGTCGGTTGACAAAACCCCAGTAGCCAGGGACAGAGAGACAGCCTTCAAACAAACGTTGGTCTTGAGACATTTTATCCTTGATGGTTTCTTTGGAACGAAAGGTAATTTGAGGATTGATAAAGGGGATGATTTTTTCGCCAATCCGGGCGATAAAAACCCGAGAAGATTTTTCAATCTGGGGAGCGGATAAACCGACGCCTTTGGGGCTATCTTGAGCAATCATCGTTTCCTTGAGGTTTTTAATTAGGTTTTTCAGTTGTTTATCAAACCATTTGACTGGCGCTGATTTCTGCCTCAAAAGAGGACTGGGAACGGTAATAATTTTCTTGATGGCCATGGAGTAAGTATATCAGATTTGAAGCTATTTTTCTTCGTGGCGTTCGACGGTAAAGGTTTGAAGCTCGATTCTTTCTTCCGGACTAATGCCGGCTTTCTGGCGGCAGATGGCGATTTGTTGTTCGGTCGTCTCCACACCCGGGATATCAGGCAGAAGCAGGCTTCGGCGGCCATCGAGAGTGGAGACAATTAAGCCATACTGCTTAGGGTTTAGGTTGAAGCTTCTAGCGTCTAGTTTCTTTGGTTGAGAAAGAACGTCAACTGAAAAGACTAAGTCCTTTAATTCTTTTTCTGTTATCGGCGGGAAGCGAGGGTCGTCGAAAGCGGCTGCAAGAGCATTTCTGATGATTTCTTGGGCAAGATTTTTTTGAGTCGGGAGAAAGGTGCCGATACAGCCTCGTAATTCACCGGACTTAGTATGAATCGAAACAAAGACTCCGGCTCGTTCTCTAAGCATCTTTTTTGATAGATTTGAAGGAATTTCCAAGATTTCTCTGGTTTTAAGATAGGTTTTAACTGTTTCTTTAGCCAGCTTGACGTATTCGTCCATGTTTGAGCTTAAAATTAGCCACCAGGTAGCCGACACCGAAAGGACCTTCGTAAGATAAGACTTCAGGCCTCCAAGCAATTTTTGAAGCCCCTAGAGCCCCAAGGAGCATACAAAAACTTCGCAAGCCGCATTCGCCGGCCTCTTCAAGAAATCTTTCTGGCAGGTTTAAGATGCCCGGGATATCCTTCTTCTTCAAGAGTTCGATAAACTTCTGATCAAATTTCGGGCCGGAGGGGTGGAGACCATAAGGTCCATCTTCCTTAAGCCTGTGACTCATGTCACCAGAAGCAATCCAGGCAAAACGCAATTTATTTTGCAATTGATTAGCCAGGCTTTTTCCATATTCGAAGTGTTCTTTGGGCGTGGCGAAAGTAGTTAAAATGGGGTAAATTGCGAATTGATAATTGATAATTGATAATTGATAATTGGCTTCTTGATAATTTTCCATTTTCCATTTTCCATTTTCCATTAAAAAGTGCAGCGGCACTTTTACGCCCCAATCCGGGTGAGGAGAGGTGATAATGATACAGTCGGGTTTAGCTTTAGTTAGTTCCTTACCTAGTTTTTCAAGCGACTGAATTGTTTTCTTGACCTTCGCTCGGTCAGCTTCCGAGCCAATCGAAGGCAGAATGATTGGCGGATGAGGTGAAAGACAGGCAAAAACTAGCATTGAAAAGATTATATCAAATCTTACCAAACCTTACTTGACAAGAAATACAACATCTGGTAAAATAAAATACAACAATTGTTGTAAAAGGCAAGGTTTTATGTCTAAGAAAAAGCAAGAAATAATTAATTTCTTCCAGGCTCGGCCAGGCGAGAGCTTTTACTTGCGCGAACTGGCGCGGAGATTAACTCTAGATCCGGGTAACCTATCCCGCCTCCTTAAGGATCTAGTTAAAGAAAAGCAAATCATCCCCGAAAGAAAAGGTAACCAAGTTTATTTTTCTTTATCTGACCAGTACCGAAGGTCAACTGTGCCTCTAGAAGACGTTAAAAAGGCACTCAAGAGTCTAGAACCTGATTTAATCAAGTTTTGTCAAGATTTAATCAGAATTCCCTCGGTTTGTAATGAACAACCAGAAGAAAAAATCGCTAAATTCATTGAATCTCATGCTAAATCATTAGGTCTTAAAGCTCAACTCGTGGCTAAAGACAGGTACCGACCGAACGTAATTATTGACACCGAACCAAGTAAAAAAGAAAACTTCTTATTCTTAGGCCATATGGATACGGTGGGCGTGGGACAAATTGATTACTGGCGCTATTATCCTTTTTCTGCTCATAAAACAGGCGGCAGAATTTATGGCCGGGGAGCGGCCGATATGAAAGCCGGCATAGCCTGCGAGATTTATTTAATGAAACTCATCAGAGACCTTGGTTTAGAGCTGCCTTTTAATATTCGAACAATTTTAGTCTCCAATGAGGAAGGCGGGAGTACCGCCCAGCCAATTTTTGATATTGGCATGGATTATTTAATCAAAGAAGGCTTGGTTGAGGGTCAGGCGGCGATTTATGGTTATGGCGGGACTTACAATGTTGGAATTGGCCATCGAGGCGTGCTTCGGGTTAAAATCTCGACTTTTGGCGAGTCAGTCCATACTGGCTCGATTAAAGTTCAAACCCAAGAGAGAGGAAGTAATGCGGTCACGGGTATGGCGGAGATTCTTTTGGCCTTAGAAAACTTAAAGCTGCCCCAGTTCAGTCACCCTCATTTCCCCAAGCACAAAAACGTGATTACACCGGGAACAATGATTAGGCATGGTGACACAGCGATAAGTTCTGTTCCTGACTATTGTGAGAGCGTGGTTGAGGTTCGTTATC
>Ga0315296_10001699_pt1 | contig 19142 bp, 21 predicted proteins | sample YL17G14_18_MG_FD_203921 | JGI IMG/M metagenome (GOLD analysis project Ga0315296, IMG submission 203921) | Sediment microbial communities from Yellowstone Lake, YNP, Wyoming, USA - YL17G14_18 | ecosystem: Environmental > Aquatic > Freshwater > Lake > Sediment | place: USA: Wyoming | collected... | reverse complement strand
AATCGCCTTCATGGTACTTCTGGCGGGCTTGATTTTCCTGATAAATCGCAACGTAAGAGACACCACCCGTACGCTGGGGATTGACCTCCTTGTTTTCGGAGCCCTGGACCTGGTCGGTGTTTTACTTATTAAAAACATCAATCCTGTAAGTTTTATACCGGATATACCCACTTCGTTGGAAAGCTGGTTTGCCGGGCTCTATAAAGACATCCTTTCTTTCGTTCAGATTTTCAGTATCGCTGTCCTGGTTATCGGGATAGCCTTGCTTATAGTATCGTTCATCGTAAAACTTAGGGCGGCCGAGGACTAGACTTTGAAAACCAGGATTGCCATCGGGGTATTTATTGTTGCGACATTATTGACCTCCAGCTGGTCCTGTTCACAGTCACCTAGTTCATCACCCAAGGCAGAGCTAACCGTGATAAAAAAGGAAATGGTCAGAGACGCATCGGGCAACATGGCGCTTCACGTAACGGTAAAAAACACCAGTCAAAACATGGCGGAACTTGCCGAAATTACCGTGAGCTTTTACGACGCCCAGAAGAACCTCATTAATAGTTCGCGCGACAGCGTGATTAACCTGGGGCCGGATGAGACCTGGGACTTCAATATTCCGTGCCAGGGAGAGCGCTGCAACGAGGTCAAGAGCTATGAAATCAAGACCACGGCGGGGACGAGTACGGGGGAACTTTAGTTTTAAATTAACGCTGACGCCAGAATGGTTTTCTCAGGGTTTTTTATGCCTCCCTTTTTTCAATAGCCACCAACCCACCCCACCCAGAATTATCGCCGTACCGGCAACCATGCCGGCACCGATGGTAACGGCATCGTAAAAGAAATTTTCTGGGAACAGCAAAAGCATATTGCCCGGCGTCGACCAGAACAGGTTATTAAAAAACAGAAAGTGAAACTGTAATAACAGCTCCTCAAAACCGAAGAGCCTATCGAGTAATACCAGGATAAACAACACAGCCAGCGTGAAAATGCTTCCCCCGAGCAATCCCCACCCCAGCCGGCGCCGGTCGCGCCACAGAAACAGGCTAAGCCCGATGTAGGCCAAAAAATAGGCTAAAGTGCCTATTAAAAGCCTGTAGTCCAGCCGGATTAACCCCTTTACATCCTTAAAATGAAGAACCTCCTCGGGCGTAAGCACATTAACTGGTTTTCCATCTCTGACCACGGTAATGCTGGCATACTCTTCACCGGAGTTGTAGTAGTTTATCAATCCGGCGTAGATGCCCGACAGCTCCGGGTCCGACAGCTTTAATCCCGCGTCAGCCAGAGACTGACCAACGCCATACTTGTGGGCGCCGTATTCGTACAGCCAGAGGCTATTCGCCAGGATGCCGATGACTGCCGCCAGCAGCAGGACAGGCAGACATACGATAAATACCCATTGAGCCGCCGTCTTCATAATGCTATTGCTTCACACAGATTTTATACCAAACTAAAAGAAAAGCACAGTAAAATAAAAATTTAAGTATGCTATAATGAGCTAGATTTTACGACCGGGAGTATCATGTTTACCCACCTCCACGTTCACACCGAATACAGCCTGCTCGACGGGATGTGCCGAATCTCTCAACTAATGGCCAAGGTTAAAGAGCTGGGCATGGATAGCCTGGCGATAACCGACCACGGCGTCATGTACGGGGTAATCGAGTTCTACCAGGCAGCTAAAGAAGCCGGCATAAAACCTATCATCGGCACTGAAATATACATCGCCGCGGGCGGACGTCTCAACCGTAATGCCGGGGATAAAAACAATTACCACCTCATCCTCCTCGCTAAAAATCAGGCCGGATACCAGAACCTCATACAGCTCACCACTAAAGCCCACCTGGAAGGGTTTTACTACAGACCCAGGGTGGATAAAGAGCTACTGGAGCAATACAATCAAGGCCTTATCGCCCTGAGCGCCTGTCTGGCCGGAGAGGTATCACAGCTTGTTCTGAGTCGGCGCTATGATGAGGCAAAACAGGCCGCCCTCTGGTATAAGCAGACATTCGGCGATTTCTACCTGGAAATCATGAGACACCCCATCACCGAACTGGAAGGGGTGAACAAACAACTCATACAGATGGGTAAAGAACTGGGTATCCCCGTGGTAGCCACCAACGATACTCACTACATTAACCGCGAGGATGCATCAACGCACGATTTATTGCTCTGTATCGGCACCAACACTACCATTCATGACGAGAAACGGCTGAAAATGGCGGGGGACACCTTCTATCTGAGGAGTCCGCAGGAGATGGCAGAACTCTTCCAGGATGTCCCCGGTGCGCTGGAAAATACCGAACGCATCGCCGAGAAATGCAACCTGGACCTCGAGTTCGGGCGTTTACACCTGCCGGAAATTGAGCTACCGGAAGGAAAATCCGCCGACCAGTTCCTGAGCGACCTCTGCCATCAGAGCTTTAGACAATATTATCCGAACCCCGCTCCGGAGATAGAACAGCGCCTGGAATACGAACTGGATGTCATCGAAAAGACCCAGTTCGCCAACTACTTCCTGGTCGTCTGGGACATCATATCGTTCGCCAAAAAGCAGAACATACTCTTCGGCGTCAGGGGCAGCGCCGCCGCCAGCATCGTCCTTCACTGCCTCGGCATTACCGCCGTCGACCCGATTGAACACGGCCTGGTTTTCGAACGCTTCCTCAACATCGAGCGCAAGGAGATGCCGGATATCGACATGGACTTCCAGGACGACCGCCGCGACGAGGTCATCAACTACGTTTCTCAGAAGTACGGTCAGGACCACGTCGCCCAGATAATTACCTTCGGCACGCTCGGCGCCAGGGCCGCCATCAGAGACGTAGGGCGGGCGCTCGGTATGCCCTATGGCGACGTCGACCGCGTCGCCAAACTTGTACCTAATGCCCCAGGCATGACGCTGGGCAGGGCCATGGACGAAAACAATGAACTCAAGACCATCTACCAGGAAGACGAAATCGTGCGTAATCTGGTCAATTCCGCCAGGAGAGTGGAAGGAATTTCCCGCCACGCCAGCACCCACGCCGCCGGCGTCGTCATCTCCAAGGAACCTCTAACAAATTACGTGCCTTTGCAACGCGGCGCCAAGGTGGACAGCCAGGAAGCGGTAATGACCCAGTTTTCCATGAATGACATCGCCCACATCGGACTGCTGAAAATGGATTTCCTCGGTCTGGCTAACCTGACCATCCTGGGTAAAGTGAGTGACATTATCCGCCAGAAGCACAACATTGACATCGACCTGTACAATTTACCGATGGATGATAAAAAAACGTTTGAGTTACTCTCGTCAGGAGAAACAGCCGGCGTCTTCCAGCTGGAAGGCTCCGGTATGCGCCGCTATATAAAAGAGCTTAAACCGACGTCCTTCAGCGACATCGCCGCCATGGTCGCTTTATACCGCCCCGGCCCCATGGAACATGTCCCAAGATTCATCAAGGCCAAGCACGGCCTTGAGCCTATTGTATACCCTCATCCGGCGCTGGAAAATATCCTTAAAGAGACCTACGGCGTTATCGTTTACCAGGAGCAGGTGCTGTTCATCGTGCAGGCGCTGGCCGGCTACAGCCTGGGACAGGCGGATATCTTCCGCAAGGCGATGGGCAAGAAGATAGCCGATGTGATGAGAAAGGAAAAACGCAGCTTCCTTGCCGGCGCCAAGAAGAAAGAGTTCTCCGCAGAGGTGGCTGAGGAGGTCTTCGCCCTCATCGAGCCTTTCGCCGGTTATGCCTTCAATAAGGCGCACGCCTTCAGCTACGCCCTCATCGCTTACCAGACGGCCTACCTCAAGGCAAACTACCCGGCGGAATATATCACCGCCTTTTTGACCATCCACACCGGAGAGCTGGAGAAGGTCGGCAGTGCCATTGCCGAGTGCCGCCGCCTGAATATCACAGTTTTGCCGCCGGATATCAACCGCAGTGAGCTTGAATTTTCCATAGAAGATGGCGGCGGCCAACCGGCCATCCGCTTCGGGCTGGCAGCTATCAAGAACGTGGGCACCGGGGCCATCGAGCCGATTATCGCCGAGCGTAATAAAAACGGCATATTTAAATCGATTGAAGACCTGTGCCGCCGCTGTGACCTCCAGACGGCGAACCGGCGGGTGATGGAGAGCCTGATTAAAGCCGGGGTCATGGATTCCCTGGAAAGCCGCGGCACGCTGCTTAACGGCGTTGTCCGTATCTTATCGCTGGCGCAGCGGGAGCAGCGACTCCGCGAGACCGGGCAGTCCACCATGTTCGACCTGTGGGGGGAAACGACACCGGTGCCCCTGCCCCAGCTGGATATGGCACCGGCCGGTACCTCCGACCGCGAAAAGGCGTACTGGGAAAAGGATCTGATGGGGGTAAGCTTTTCCGAGAAGCCGTTCAGTCCGGTATTCAGCGGAAAGTACGGTAATGCGGTATTTTGCGGCAATATTGATGCTGAACTGGATAAACAGGTTATTGTCACGGCCGGGCGTGTTATATCGGCACGCTATTCATTCACCAAAAAAAACGAGTCTTTTGCCATCGTTGTTCTTGATGACGTCAGCGGACAGGTTGAAGTTATCGCCTGGCCCCAGGTCTACAGCCAGACCGAAGAATTCTGGAAGGAAGGTAACGAGCTGGTCGTGCAGGGCAAAGTACGGGCAAGAGAAGATGAAGTAAGCGTCATCTGTGACAGGGTTAACTATTATGAGCCACTTATGGAAGGGAAGGAACCGACTGCCCCGCCTAAATCAACGGCGGAGGCCAAGCCAGAGAAAGCTATCATCGCCCCACCCTTAGAAAAACACCGTTTAATAATCAACATCAACCAGACTACCGATGAGGATGGGGATATTACCCGCCTCAGTAAAATCCTGGCCGTCCTGAAGACCTTCCCCGGTGGCGACGAGGTGCGATTGAATGTGGTGAATGGCGGAGCCGCCATCCCCCTCAAGCTACCCAACATACAAACAGGCTACTGCCCTCAGCTTAAAGAGCAGTTAGCGGATTTATTGGGAGAAGATGGGCTGAAGGTAGAAGTGTTATAGGTCATTATAAGGATGACCAAGAAGGAAAACCATGAAAACCTCATTTAAATTATTCCGTATAGCCGGCATCGATATCGGGATTCACTATACCTGGATTTTTATTTTTATCCTGATAAGCTGGTCGCTGGCACAGGGAGTCTTCCCCCAGCAACACCCGGGACAGTCGAACGCCATCAACTGGGTAATGGGAATTATCACTGCCCTGTTGCTCTTCGTCTCGGTGCTGCTCCATGAGCTTGCTCACTCGCTGGTAGCCAAGGCCAGAGGAATAGGCGTCAGCAGTATTATCCTGTTTATTTTCGGTGGAGTCAGCAACCTGGAGGAAGAGCCAAAGAAACCCAGGACGGAGTTCAACATGGCTATTGTCGGGCCATTAACCAGCCTGGTCCTGGGGATAATCTGCTGGGGCGTGACGAGTTTTCTCACCGGTACGTGGGTTTCTTTCGGTGGACTGTTTGGCGGAAGTCAATATCACACCAACGTTGAAAGTATCATCGGCTACCTTGCCTGGATTAATATAACGCTGGCTATTTTCAATCTCATTCCCGGATTTCCCCTGGACGGCGGGCGCGTGCTGCGTTCCATACTGTGGGGCAGCACCGGCAGTCTCGTAAAAGCCACCAATATCGCCGGAAGAGTCGGCCAGTTTATCGGCTGGGCGATGATAGCCTTCGGCCTTTACCAGGCGCTATCCGGGAATTTCCTGGGCGGCCTGTGGATAGCCTTTATCGGCTGGTTCCTCAACACCACCGCCGATGCCAGCCGTAAAGAAATTACCCTCCGCGAACGCCTGAGCCATATCAAGGTCAGAGAGCTGATGAACCCCGATATCGTAACCATCCGCCCTGAAACCACCGTGGAAGAAATGGTCATGAATATCTTCAGGAAACAGCATGGCCGGGCTGTCCCCGTCTGCCAGGACGGCCATCTCGTGGGCATCGCCACGATTACCGATGTTAAAAAAATACCCCAGGATAAATGGGCCGTGACGACGGTCAAACAAATGATGACCACCGGCCCGCTCTACACGGTATCTCCAGAAGATAATTTGAATACGGCACTGGGGCTGATAGCTCAACACGATATCAACCAGGTGCTCATTAAAGAGCAGGATAGATGCGCCGGACTGCTAAGCCGCGCCGATATCATCCATCTCATTCAAATGAGCCAGGAACTGGGATTGCCCAGAAAATGAGTGAAAGCAGCGAGCTAAGGTAATTATTTACTTCTTCACCTCGTCCAGGGCTTCGGTGATATCCTTAGCCATTTTCAGAAACAGCCTCCTCAACCGCTTCATAACCTCTTCGGCAGCCTTTTCACCGGCAGACCTGGCCTCATCAGCAGCCTGCCTGGCATCTGCCGCGGCGGACTGGATATCATCCAGGATTTCGGGAAGAGGTTTATTGAAAATTTGATTCTTCTCTATAACTTTATCGGCCATATTATCTCCTTTTGCTCCGTCTCCGGCTGCTTTTTTAATTATTATATCACAAACAGTCCTCTAGAAACCTTTTCCCTTAAGTGTTAGAATACTGACAATAAGAACAAGCGTACATTTATGGAAAAATCAGAAAAATCCACGGATGGTATCAATCGGGGACATAGAAAGAGACTGCGGGAAAAGTTCCTGAAGTCGGGACTCAGTGGCTTCAACGACTATGAAATCGTTGAGTTGCTATTGAGCCTGGGCACGCCGCGTAAGGACTGCAAGCAACCTGCCAAAGAAGCTATCAAGAGATTCCAGACACTGCGCGGCGTCCTGGAAGCCCCCGCCGAAGAGCTACAGCAGATAGACGGCATCGGCGCCCACAGCGCCTTCGGCATCAAGCTGGTACAGGAAGTAGCCCGCGAGTTCTTAAAAGCGAAAATACTGGAAAAACCATTTTACAGGTCTTCCCAGGAAGTCTTTGATTACCTCTACCATGCCATGCGCGGACTGAAAAAAGAGGTCTTCAAGGTAATTTATCTCAACAGCCAGAACCAGATTATCGACACGGTGGACCTTTCCGAAGGCACAATAAACAGTAGCTCCGTCTCTCCCCGTGAGGTCATTGAGGGAGCTATTAAGAGCAATGCCACCGCCCTGATTTTCGTCCATAATCACCCTTCGGGCAATCCCGAGCCGAGTACCAGCGATAAAAGCCTGACGCGGGAGCTGGTCTATGCCGGCAGAATTATGCGCCTCAGGATACTGGACCATATTATCATTGGCGATAACAGGTACTTCAGCTTCACCGGCGAGGGATTAATCCAGGAATACGAGGCGGACTTTCTGAACCTGATGCTTAAGGGCACTTCTGAGGCCAGGCGAAGGATTTACCAGGCCAAGTTATCCTCGCCCAAGCTTTACTAGCGCCATTACCCAGGCATTACTTTGGTGATTCGACAATCGTCAATATTTTGTCCCAGGCTTGACAAATGTGCTCGGCAGTGTTATAAATAATTTGATAAAGCAATATTTATTTAATAGTAATAGACATTATTGAGGGTGAGGGTTTTTAGCATGCTGTGTTAGGTTGAGGTGTGTCGTGGCAAACAAAGATAGGAAGCTGGGAATTGATGTTTTAGGTGCTTTGCCCTGGGGCAAGCACCTTTGTTATTTTTACAACACCAAACAAGACCTGGTTGATGTTCTGGTACCTTATTTCAAAGCAGGTCTGGAGAATAACGAGTTTTGTATCTGGATTACCTCAGAGACCCTCAGCAAAAAAGAAGCCGAAGAAGCCATGGGGAAGGCTATACCTGATTTCTCGCAGTATCTGGCGAACGAACAGATAAAAATTATCCCGCATACCGATTGGTATCTCAAAGGCGATATTTTCAATAGTAAAAGAGTCCTTAATGCCTGGGTTGATAAGTTCGAGCGTGCCATGGCCTCGGGTTATGACGGGCTGAGAGTATCCGGTGACACGGCTTGGGTTGAAAGAAAGGATTGGAATAAGTTCATTGCTTATGAAGAAGAGATAAACCATACTATCGGCAAGTACCACATGCTCGTCGTTTGCACTTATCCGCTTCATAAACATGGAACCAGCCAGGCAACAAACGTGATGAGCAACCACCAATACAGTTTGATTAAACACAAAGGCAAACTGGTTCTTATCGGAGGCTCCGAGCGCGGGGGGGGGGAGAGAGTCAGACGGTGCTTTCACGGGTTAAATCAGGAAAACACGCGACAGAGTTGCAGGAAAGGTTCGTCAGGAAAGGTTTTGAGGAGCTTGAAGACCAGGAGATTATTGAATTGTTGTTAAGTCTGGCCTTACCCGTTCAGAAGGCTAAGCAGCTGGCAAATGCGTGCATAGAAAAGTTCAAAAACCTCGGTAATTTCCTGGCATCCCCGCCCAGGGAACAACAGGAAGTTGGTGTTACTCCCACTTGTATGCTTTGTATCAAGCTTCTACACGAGTTGCCCGCAAAGGTTCTCAAGCAAAGGATTGTGGCACGGTCTATTTACAAATCCTCTAAGGAGGTCTTTGACTATCTCTACTACTCAATGCGAGACCTCAAGAAAGAGGTATTCAAGGTTATTTATCTCAATAACCGAAGCCAGATTATTGATACCGCCGACCTCTTTGAAGGGACGGCGGATAATATCCCCATCCGTCCCCGCGAGATTATAGAAAGCACTCTTACGCAGGGCGCTACGGGCTTGATTTTTGTCCATAATCACCCCACCGGTGACCCCACCCCCAGCCGGAGCGATAAACAGCTCACCAGAGACCTGGTCTTTGTCGGGAATATTTTACAGATTAAGGTATTAGACCATATTATAATTGGTGCCGATAGCTACTTCAGCTTCACCGATGATGGACTGACTCAGAAATACCAGGACAATTTCCTGAACCTTAATATAAGAGGTGTGCTTGCTTCCAGGCCGCTATACCAGATTTACAGACGCTTGCCCAAAGGGCTTCACCATCAACATCTAAGTAAACTCTTTAACGAATACCAACTGGGTTTTCCAGATGAAGGAGATATTTCTTCATCTCCAGTCTCCCGCTGAAGCCGCCTAGCCCGCCCTTACTGGCCACCACGCGATGACAGGGAATGATAATCGGGAGCGGATTTCTGCCCAGCGCCTGCCCTGCGGCTCGTGCTGCTCCGGGGTTCCCCACCTGTGCCGCCAGCCATGCATAAGTCCGCGTCTGGCCATAAGGAATAAGCCTGGTAGCCTGCCATACCTCGCGCTGAAAAGGCGTAGCTCCGGAGAGGTCCAGCTTATCCGGAAAGTCTACCCTGTGGCCGGAAAAGTAAGCCTGGAAACGCCCTATCAGGCCTTCAAAGCGGCGCGGCGACAGGGTTGCCCGGCCCAGGCCATTTCCAAGTAAACGGTAAATTTCCTGTTCTGATGGCTGCGGGAGAGTTATCCGCACCAGTCCGGCTGATGAACCCATTATTCCTGCCCAGCCGGCAGGTGTCTGGAAGACGGCATAGAATAATTCTTGAATCATTACCCTAATGATTGAGGGGACTTTACGACCTGCCCGCGATGCGGCGCTGATAAAGGGCTGCCGAAACTATCAGAATAATACCGAGGAGAATGCTGGCGACGATTTTAATTAACTGGGGGAAATCCATGCTCAGAAAGTAGGCATAGGTAAACACGCCCGCTACGACGGCGACGCCATAGCTCACGAAGTGCGCCTTAACCGACTTATCCTTGACCGCCCGAAAGATGAGCCAGCCGATAAAAGCCAGAGCCGCCAGTACCGCTATAGAAATCGCCATTTATTTACCACCCCAGTCCTTCAAAGTATTTCCCCAGAAAGGTAAAAAGCCCTACCGTCAGCAGCAGGGAGCCTATCTTGCCGGCATCGGACAGGTATTTCACATACTCCGCTGCCAGGTAGCCGACACCGGCGATGCAGAATAGAATCCCGAATCCATATAGTATATATTCCAGCTTCATAAATTCAACCTTATCAGTTTATCTTGGCGGTGCCGGTATTGCTTTTGCGGTGTAGGGAGATGGATTAATATTAATATTGATTTTCCGCTCTACTTCACCCCGCCTGATGATGATATGTAAATTATAGCTCTGTTCCACCGGATAATCCTGAGGAACAATATTAGAAGCATTCAGCGACCACTTCGTCTCGCCTTTATTAAAAGCTCCTGCCGTAATCGTCCCGGTCAAGAGGTCGGCCAGTTTCTCTTGCCCGTAATAAAGGGACACCTTAATATCGGTAGAATATGCCGAAAATCTGTGGTTCTCCACCGTGTAGTTAAAGTCTATCCGACCGCCCCGCTCGACCATCATCATAGCGAGGTACCCGTACTTCTCCGTCTGCCACTGGTCAGCCTCCACCCTCTGCTGATACTGACCGTTATCCATAACGATGGTATCATAAACACCCATATAACCGTCGAAGACAAAGATGAGGATAATGCCGAGGAAGCAGGCCAGGGTCAGATACAGATATAGATTTTTATGTTTAACTGCCATTTAATTCCCGTTCTCTATAATTAGAAGTATACACCTTAAACCATCATTATTAAAGCTGCCGACTACTTGAATTCCGGCTCAATTATACCATAGTTGCCGTCATTCCGCCGGTATAACAGGCGAACCTCGTCGGCATCGGCGTCAAGGAACAGGAAGAAACTGTGACCCAGACGTTCCATCTGCTCGATAGCCTCTTCCGAAGACATCGGCTCGATAACAAAACGCTTGGTCTTGACTATCCTCCTCCCAACCTCCGCCACTTCCGGCTGATTGTACTTACCTCTGGCCAGCGGGTTGCCTCTCCCCTTATCATAGAGCTTGCCTTTTCGTCGTTCCAGCTGGCGTGTCATGATGACAGCAACCTTATCGATAGCTTTAAACAGGTCCTCAGCCCTTTCCTCGCCGTGAAATGCGGACCTGCCGACGCCGCTATTGACCGTCGCCCGTACCAGATAGTGCTGCTGCGGGGACTTCGTATTTTCTTCGGAAACTTCCACTTTAATTTCGATAATATCGGGCAGGTGCTTATTAAGTTTGCTCAATTTACGTTTAACGTAGCGTTCTATCGCTGGCGTTATTTCTGTATTGGTTCCGGCTATCTGCAGCTCCATCTTGCCACGCTCCTTATATAAATTTTTGACGAATCACCCTACAATTCCAGAGCTAATACCAGCCCCCATACCGCGGCAGCCCCGGCGGTCTTCAGTGCCCCGGCGCAGGTGTTCAAAGTTGCACCGGATGTAGATACATCATCTATCAGCAGCACCTGCTTACCTCGCAATTCTTCAGAAGAAGGACAGGTGAAGGCACCGGCGACATTTTTACGCCGCTCGATGACGCTGGCCGACCTTGCCTGCGGAGGTGCATAACTATGGCGAACGAGACAATTCTCCATTACCGGCAACCCGCTGAGTCTGCCCAGTTCATGGGCCAGCAAGGCGGACTGATTATAGCCGCGCTCACGCCACCGTTTTCGGTGTATCGGTACCGGCACCAACACATCTGCCGGTATCGGGTTTTTAAGGAGAAAGTCGTGTAAAAACTCAGTGAGCGATGGCACCAGAGCCCTGAGATTTCGATACTTCAACTCATGAATAGCCTGACGTATCACACCATCAAACAAAAATGGAGAACGGATACCGTCTATCTCTGCCTGCCAGTCGACACAGCCGGAGCAAAGTATCCCCTGAGATTGGGGGCGCCCGCACCTGGGACAAACGGGAGGAGAAATCACCGGCAATAACCGACGACAGAAATCGCAGAGATAGTTACCTTCCCTGCCGCAACTGATACACCATGGAGGGAAAAGCAGGTCAAGTGCTACCCTCTTGAGTTTGAATATTGGAGGAAGCACATCTGCCATCCGCAATTTTCTACTGCAAAGGTGACTCCCTCTACCTTATCGGGAGCGGGAGTTGTGGAGTGCGCCACTCATGATAGGCTCGTCTCTATAGACGTCACCATTCCTGATTTTAAGGTTGAATCCGCAATCAGGATTGGTGCAAACCCAGGCTTTAAACTGGATGGATGCCCCCTGACTGCCGAAATCCGATAATGGCACAAGGTCTCCAGAACTGCATTTCTGACACTTGGGGAAATTGAACTGTTCCATGGGGTCCTCCTCCCAACCGTAAATATAGAATAAACCTTAATAGTATATCCTATAATCATGCTTCATGGCAAGTATCTGAACTAGCTCAGTGGGAGGAATAAAATAAAGAGGGGTGGGACTTCGGTTGCCCACCCCCCGATGACGGTGTCACTATATTCAGGTTCAAGCAAGGGAACCGGCTAATTTTTATACCTTGCCTGTATCTGCTGCTGCCGAATAGTATTAATAAAAATATTAGCTATGATAGGGTCGAACTGAGAGCCGCTGTACCATAGAATTTCCTCGATGGCGTCCAGCCTGGACAGGGCTTTCCGGTAAGGACGGTCAGAAATCATAGCCTGAAAAGCATCGGCTACCGCGATAACCCTGGCTCCCAGGGGAATATCTTTACCACGGACTGTCTGGCCCAGGCCAGCGCCGTCAAAATGGTCATGATGATGCGATATCATATCTACGACCTTATCATTGACGAACGGCCTGACGAGGTTGGGACCGACAATGGCATGTGTCATGATGTGCCGGTACTCACTAGACGTCAGTTCGCTGGGCTTGTTCAGAATATCCGGGTCTACGGCTATCTTGCCGACGTCATGAAGCAAAGCCGCCCAGCGCATATCTTCCATCTCCTCGGGAGAAAACTTGAGCTGGTTACTTATAGTCAGGGCCAACTCGGCTACCTCCTGAGAATGACCCTTGGTATAGCTATCACAGGATTCCAGAGTATTGACGAGATTCTCGATAGTGCCGAGGAAAAGTTTCCTGGGTTCTACCTGCTGCTTATTGGCTTTTTTACCCATGTCCTGAAAGTAACGCTGTATTTCGAGCACAACTCTCCGCTTGTCTAGAGTTCCGTTGATACTCGTTAAAACCTGTTCGAATCTAAACGGCTTGCTGATATAGTCCTGAGCGCCGTCCTTGATACACTTAGCGATAACCCTGTTATCGGTAACGCCACTCGCCATGATTACCGCCGTCTCAGGGAAACGCGCGGTGATATCCGGCAATACCTCGCTACCCGGTCTACCCGGCATATTAATGTCCATGATAACAAGGTCAGACGGATTAGCTTCCAGCTTCATTAACGCCTGCTCTCCGTCCTCGGCTTCATCACAAACGTAGCCGCGCATAGACAGTCCTTTAGAAAGAATGCAACGTATGGCTTCCTCATCATCAACCAGCAATATGTTTTCTTTGGGAATGGTCATTTCCACACCTCCCGGCACTTCATTTACTCTCTGTGCCTATTTTAGAGAGTGGATGCTAAACAAGGTATTAATTTCAGTTGCCAGCGAATAAACATTTAGTAAAAATTTTAATATCAGGAGGTATAAAATTGCTTAATGATGTAATCCTATCTTTATCGGGGCCCAGACTCCTTTACCCCCGGCTGGATTCCAGCTTTCGCTGGAATGACAATCATGGGAAGGCGGGGATAATTGCAGACTATCACTAAATACTCTCATAGGATAATGGGTGTAGAAACTAAATAAGTGAAGTTCAGAAGAATAGAAGGCAAATTAAATAATAATACACTTAGAATCTAAAAACCATGTTAAAAAGCAAAGTATAACTATTGTTTCAAAGCTACCGTGCTAATCTTACTATAAATAGGGCCTTCCCTGGTCAGCTGGCTCTTTATAAGGTGAACAGCATCGACGTTCACTTTGCATTTAGCTTCAAAACCCGTGCCGGTAACAAGCTGACCGAGGTCCTGCCGTTCATCCGGTGCAGCGTAGTCGCGAACGCGGCCCAGGGTAAGATGAGGTGTGAAAGAGCGCGATTCCGCGGCGAAACCCAGAGGAATCAGGCCGGTTTCGATACGCTGCTGAAGCTGACCGAGCTTTGCTACCTCTCCAGCTAATCCCACCCAGACCACCTGGACACGCCTGATATTGGGGAAAACTCCGAGTCCGCTTAATTCAACGCTGAATGGAGACGTGCCACGTACAGCCTCCTCCAGCGCCGAGGTAATTTTGCCGGTTATGTCAGAGTCGATATTACCCAGAAATTTGAGCGTAAGGTGAATACTATCAGGGTCAACCCACTTCACCGGCGCCCGACTCCCCGATTTAAGCTTATCCCGGATTCGGGCGAGCGCCAGCTTCAACTCCTGGGGCAACTCTATAGCGATAAACGAGCGAATCTGTTCCATAGTCCAACTTATATACCGAGCAACCTGCGCGCATTGCCGGAGAGAATTATGTCTTTTTCTTCTTCCGGAAGGCCTGCTGAATCAATTTCCTTCAGCAGGCGACTCTGCGGTATCACAGGATAATCGCTGCCGAAGAGAATCCTGTCGGCACCGATAAGTCGGCTGACCTCAAGGTATATCTCCTGTCGGTAAAGAAAAGGCGATATGGCCGTATCGAAATAGACGTTTTCCAGCGCCTTCCGAACCTCGGGCATCAGGGCATAGAAAGGCAGACCGCCGCCCCAGTGGGCACAGACAACGGGTAAATCGGGAAAGCTAGCGATAAACGCGTACAGCAAACCGGGAGTGGCTGCCCCCTTGCCGGGGTAAAGGTGACCTACCGGCTCGGAGGAGTGTGTCAATAAAATCAATTTGTGCTTCCGCAGCAGGTCCGCAAACGGCTCTATGACATCTTTTTTAGTAAAATCAATCGACTGTGTATCCGGCCTGAGTTCCCCTACGCCCCTTATGCCGCCGCGGACGCAGCGCTCGATTTCTGCCAGTGAGGCTTTATCCGTATAAGAACCCACGGCGCAGAAACCGATTAAACGCTTGGGGTAGCGCGCCACCGACTCTAAAATATAGTCGTTGGTCTCCATGCAGAGTTCGTGCGTGCTCCAGCCGTAGTTGACGATGACGGAAATATCGACCCCATCCCGGTCCATGCTGTTGATGAGGTCTTCGGCGGTGGCAATCTTGACTTTTTCGCCCGAGTATATCTGGGCGAAAGCGGTATCTCTTTCCACATAATCGCTGCGGTTATTTTTAATCCGCGGCGACAGCACATGCGTGTGGAAATCAATAATCATCGTTAAACCACAAGCCGTCAGGTACAGTAGACCGATGAAGGCTATTCTTTTTTATCAGACTTACCTTTATCGGATTTATCGGATGCAGCCTCAGCCGACGGTTTTCCTGGCGCTTCCTCAGCTTTTTCCTCGGCACCGGCCTCAGCGACAACCGCTTCCTCGACTACCGGTTTCTCTTCTTCAACCTTAATTACGATTTCGGAGACCTTGGCAACCAGGAGTTCGGGGTCGTCACGAACGATAATATCCGGGTCGAGGACAATATCCTTGACATGAATAGCCTGGTCGATATCCTGTAATACACTTATGTCAACTTCAATCTGCGGCGGGACTTTTTCCGGCAGACACTCGATTCTGAGGACAGTGATGCCGTGGGACATAATGCGCCCCTTCCCTTTCATCGCCGGGGCCTCGCCTACCAGGACGATGGGCACATCCATGCTCATCTTCTCTCCCTTTCTCACCTGGTAGAAATCAACATGGAGAAGCTGCCGGCTCAAGGCGTCCCTCTGAATCTCACGGACAAAGACGTTTTTAGACTCTTTCTCCCCTTCAACTTTGAGACTGACAAGGCGTGTCATCCCGGCATGAGCCAACATTTTCTTAAGTTCGTCAGTATCGCACTGCAGGACCAGCGATTTTATACTATGGCCGAAGAGATGTGCCGGAGTGACTCCTTTACGGCGCAAAAAACGGTTCTTCTTCCCGAGCACATCTCTCTTAGAAGCTTTTATCTTTAGTTCTTCCATCTGTTTTCCCCTTTCCATCCTGTTTATTTAAGCATAAATGAATGTAGAAAATCAACTTCGATATAGCGGCCCGGCCTGGATATTTGATGCTTTTCTGTATTTGCGGTAGAATTGCAGGCATATAAATAAAATGGGAGAATGACTTGTTTAAGAAAATCCTGATTGCAAATCGCGGCGAAATAGCCGTAAGAATAATAAGAACATGCCGGGAGATGGGAATACGTACCGCTGTCATTTATTCAGAGGTTGACGCCGATTCCCTCCACGTGAGACTCGCCGACGAAGCCTATCCCATCGGGCCGGCGGAGGCGGCGCAAAGCTACCTCAACGTCGAAAAGATACTGGAAGTTGCCCGGAAGTGTAAGGCCGAAGCCCTTCACCCGGGGTACGGTTTTCTGGCAGAAAACCTCGAATTTGTAGAAATGTGCGAAAAATACGGGCTTACTTTCATCGGCCCGCCCAGTCAGTCCATGCGTAAAGTGAAACCGAAGCACGCCGCCCGCCACCTGATGAGTCTTCTCAATATCCCTATCGTGCCGGGCTACGACCAGACTCTGACAGACTCGACGAGCGAGAGGTTCACACAGATACAGGAAGTAGCCGAGAATATTGGCTATCCGGTTGTCATCAAACCATCGGGGGGCGGTGGCGGCATCGGTATGACGATTGCTCGTAACCAGCAGGAACTGGGAAATGCCGTCCGCTCCGTGGAAGGGAGAGGCCGCAAGCTCTTCGGCGTATCCTCATTCTATATCGAGAAGTTCCTCTCCAACATCAAGCATATCGAGTTCCAGGTGCTGGCGGATAAGCATGGCAATGTCATTCACCTTGGCGAGCGGGACTGCTCCATCCAGCGTCGCTTTCAAAAACTGATAGAAGAAGCCCCCTGCAATATTCTATCGCCGCATCTCAGGATGAAAATGGGCGCAGTGGCCCTGGATATCGCCCTCGCCATGCGCTATGTAAATGCCATGACGGTCGAGTTCTTCTACGTCCCGGAGACGCAGGAGTTCTATTTCAACGAGGTGAACACCAGATTGCAGGTGGAACACTGTGTCACGGAACTGGTCACCGACGTGGATATCGTCAAAGAACAGATTAGAATCGCTGCCGGGGAGCAACTGGCATATACCCAGGACGAAATAGACCGCAAGGCATGGGCGATAGAATGCAGGATTACGGCTGAGGATGTCTCACGCAACTTTCTCCCCTGTCCGGGGCAAATAACCGGCCTGCATCTGCCGCACGGTTTAGGCGTGAGGGTGGACGAGGGAATATATGAGGGCTATACGGTCCCGTTTTACTACGACCCCCTGCTCTGTAAACTGATGGCATGGGGGAAGACAAGGGATGAAGCCATATTACGCATGAAAAGAGCCCTGAATGAAATGAGGATTGAAGGAATAGAGACCAATCTTTCGTTTCACCGCATGGCACTGGAGGATACGCTATTCAGTACAGGACGATATACTACGGACTTCGTGGAGAAGCAGCACATCGTAAGCAAAGTACGCGAGCAGTTAAAGGCATTGAAGAAATAGGCCCCTATCGCATACAGATAGACAGGCCTAAAGACTTTTTAGATAGAATTAAAACGATATAGACTTACAATTACCGTCATTGTATAATCCAGAACAGTAAACCCATGCCAAGTAATGTATCCTTTGCACTTCTACTGACCCTGCTGGCGGGGCTATCTACCGGGATAGGTAGTGCCATCGCGTATTTCATACGTAAGCCTGAAATCAAGCACATGTCTCTAATCCTCGGCTTCTCGGCCGGTGTCATGCTCTATATTTCATTTGCCGAGTTGCTCCATCAGGCTTTTGACAAGGTGGGTTTTGTTACTGCCAATTTGGGATTTTTCATCGGTATTGCGTTTATTGCGGTACTGGATATGCTGATTCCTCATGAGTATAAACAGGAGCATGTTGAGGTGCCATCGGATGCCCCTGCTGAAGCCAACCTGTCTCCTCACCGCCTAAGATATCACCGCGGACAAAAGGAACAACGTTCGTACCTTATGCGTGCCGGTATGCTTACGGCCATAGGCATCGCCATACATAACTTCCCCGAAGGGCTAGCGGTGTTCAGCAGTGGCATCACCGGGGACCGAGCTTTCGGCTTACTCGTAGCTATTGCTATTGCCCTCCATAATATCCCCGAGGGAATTAGCGTGTCTATACCTATCTGGGAAGCTACAGGCTCGCGCGGGCGGGCTTTCCTTTACTCTTTCGCCGCCGGACTGGCCGAGCCGGTAGGCGCCATCATAGGCTATGCCGTCCTCTTCAATTTTCTGACACCGACCGTGATATATACTCTCCTTGCCTTTGCCGCCGGCATCATGGTCTATATCAGCCTGGATGAAATTCTGCCGATGGCACATTTATACGGCAAGGAGCACCTGGTGATTATAGGTGTGGTGGCCGGCATGGTTATGATGGCACTGAGTATATTCCTGATACGATAGGTCAGCTCTGCCGATGGATAAAGTAAATAGGGTGAAAAATATGAATAGCAAAAGAGACAATGAAGTTAGAGATATCTGGAATACGAATGCAGCTTTTTGGGATAAACGAATGGGAGAAGGCAATGACTTCCATAAACTATTAATTGAACCGAATCAGATTGAATTATTGAATATAAAAAAGGGTGATTTGATATTAGATATAGCCTGTGGTAACGGACAATTTGCCAGAAGAATGACCGAACTAGGAGCCAAAGTAACCGCCATTGATTTTTCCGATGAATTTATTAAAATTGCCAAATTAAAACCGTTATCAGATAAAATCGATTATAAAGTGATTGATGTTACTAATATAGATGACCTTAATAAATTAAGCGAATATGTTTTTGATGCTATTGTATGCACCATGGCAATTATGGATATTGAAAATATCGAACCGTTAATTAACTTTTTACCAGGAATATTAAAGAATAATGGTAAATTTATATTTTCAGTATTACATCCCTGCTTCAATTCAGGAGAGAATACTCTCTTACATGAAAGCAATGATTCTGGAGGAACGATAAAAAATAATTATTATATCAAGGTTAGTAATTATTTAATATCTCAAAAAAATAAAGGTATCGGCATGTCAGGACAGCCAAAACCACAATATTATTTTCATCGTCCCTTATGCGAAATATTAAACGTGTGTTTTAAGAATCACTTCTACATGGATGGTTTAAGAGAACCTTCTTTCAAAGATATTGACAGCAAGAGTCTCTATGATAACGTATATAAAAATATCCCGCCCGCTATTATTTGTAGTTTTAAGTTGATAAAATGAGATATTGAGATAAGATATCATC
>Ga0315296_10001698_pt1 | contig 19145 bp, 17 predicted proteins | sample YL17G14_18_MG_FD_203921 | JGI IMG/M metagenome (GOLD analysis project Ga0315296, IMG submission 203921) | Sediment microbial communities from Yellowstone Lake, YNP, Wyoming, USA - YL17G14_18 | ecosystem: Environmental > Aquatic > Freshwater > Lake > Sediment | place: USA: Wyoming | collected... | reverse complement strand
AACACAGGAGGTTTTGGTCCTCCCATTCCAGGTTCGAGTCCTGGCCGGGTAGCTGCGATAGCCCTCCTTAAAGCCGGGGCAAAAGTCAAAACTCAAAATTGGTGGAAGTGCGATGGCTGAGAAAGTTGCGATAATACTGGCAGCGGGTGTCGCCAAGCGGATGAATACGCAACTGCCGAAGGTGCTGCATGAAGTGTGCGGGCGGCCTATGCTGGCCTACGTGCTGGATGCCTGCCGGCAGGTCGGCGTAGCCAAATTGTACATCGTGGTCGGCTTCGGTGCAGACCAGGTCGAAGAGGCGTTCCAGGGCACGGACGACATTGTTTGGGTCAAGCAGACCGAGCAACGAGGAACCGCCCACGCGGTCCTATCCTGCGAGCAGTATCTGAAGGACTTCCAGGGCCAGACGCTGGTTCTTTGCGGCGATGGGCCGCTGGTTAGAGCTGAAATGCTCAGCACCCTCATAGGAAAGCACGAGATGGAGCGGGCGGCGGCGACATTGGCCACCGCTGTTCTGGATGACCCCACCGGCTACGGACGTATAGTCCGCGATAGATACGGCAATATCCAGGGCATCGTAGAAGATACCGAGTGTACCAGAGAACAACTGGCTATTCGCGAAGTCAATCCCAGCTATTACTTGTTTAACAACCAAATCCTCTTTGAAGCCGCCGAGCAGGTCGAACCGGATAACGTCAAGCACGAGTATTATCTGACCGATGCCGTCTCGCGTATTATTGCCACCGGGCATAAGGTGGTGGCGGTTACCGCGGTCAGGCCCGAGGAGGCGGTAGGCGTCAACAGCAGGGCACAACTGAGCGTGGCAAGCAAGATTATGCAGCGACGGATTCAGCAAGAGCTGATGGACCACGGCGTTACTATCGTTGACCCCGACACTACCTGGATCGATGCCAGAGCTACGATTGGTCTGGATACTGTGATTGAGCCGTTCACGTACATTCACGGCGATGTAGAAATCGGCGGCGGCTGTCGAATCGGGCCGTTCGCTTATCTAAGAAGCGGCACGGTACTGGAAAAGGACGTGGTGTTGGGCGTCTTCACTGAAATCAAGAACTCGACCTTGGCTGAGGGCGTGCGGGCAAGACACCACAGCTATATCGGCGATGCGAATGTGGGGCGGAATGTAAACGTCGGCGCCGGCTCGATAACCGCGAATTTCGACGGCCGCAGGGTCAATAAGACTTGTATAGGCGATAACTGCTACATCGGCTCGGGCGCGATACTTATAGCGCCGCTTGTATTAAAGGACGGCTCGCACATAGCCGCAGGCACCGTAGTCTCGCAGGAGAGCATAGATGAATTGGGGCGTAAGGAATAAAGGAATGTTTCTTAGCGACAGCCTTAAGATATTCTCAGGCAGCAGTAATCCGGCACTGACTGCTGAGGTCTGTAAGTATCTGGAAATTCCGCTGGGCGGGGCCCAGATCAGCAAATTTCCGGATGGAGAGAAGCTGGTCAGGGTAGAGGATAACGTTCGCGGCAGAGATTGCTTTGTGGTGCAGTCAATCTGTGAGCCGGTCGATGAGAACCTGGTGGAGCTTTTGATTTATCTGGACTGTTTGCGAAGGGCAAGTGCTCGGCGTATCACCGCTGTTGTCCCTTATTTTGGCTATGCTCGCCAGGATAGGAAAGACGAAGGCCGCGTGCCCATAACTGCAAAGCTGGTGGCAAACCTCATCACTACCGCCGGGGCCGACAGGGTGCTGACTATAGACCTGCACGCACATCAACTCCAGGGATTTTTCGATATACCGGTCGACCATCTCAGCGGTCAACTGGTATTGAGCAAGTATTTCAAAGACAAAAAGATACCTAATTTGACGGTCGTTGCCCCGGATGTCGGCAACATTAAGCTGGCGGCCAGGTACGCCGGGCACCTAAACGGCGATTTGGCTATCGTGCACAAAAGGCGCGTGAGCGGCAAAGAAGTGGTCGTCGAGGAGATGATCGGTACGGTCGAAGGAAGAAATATTTTGATGTGTGACGATATTATCGCTACCGGAGGCACTATTTGCAGTGCGGCTAATCTGCTCAAAAAGCTGGGAGCCGCGAAAATATACGTCGGTGCCACACATGGCGTTCTTGTCGGTGAGGCGCTAGATAAACTCGCCCAGGCACCGATAGAAGAGATTGTGGTCACTGACACCATACCGTTGAATGATATGGCCGCAAAGCTCAGCAGTATCACGGTATTAACCGTCTCGGCTATGTTGGGCGAGGCGATAAAGAGAATTCATAGAGATGAATCTGTTAGCAGTTTGTTCAATCAATCAAATTGCAAAGGAGAACCCCCCCGTGAAACGGGGGGGCTAAACGGTTAGCCCCGCAATCATATTGCGGGGTTCATAGTGAGGACGTTATGGAAAAAACGCTGATACTCTCGGCAGAAATCCGGCAAGGAACCGGCTCAAGGGCAGCAGAAAAGGTCCGCAAGCAGGGCCGAATACCAGCTATCGTCTACGGGCATAAGAAAGAGCCGGTCGCTATTTCTTTAGATGCCCACGACTTCGTGGAAGAGCTGCACCACGGGCGTCGGCTTATGGATGTGCAGCTCGAAGGGCAAGACCCCGCAATACATTGCGGGGCTAACCGGTTAACCCCGCCATCACTATGGCGGGGTTCCCCTCAAAAAGTAATTGTCAAGGAAGTGCAGTACGACCATCTGGGTAAAAACGTGATTCACGCAGACCTGATGCGAGTGGATGTGACTGAGACCGTCACCGTAGCAGTGCCTATCGAGCTTAAAGGCACCGCTAAAGGCACAGAACACAGCGGCGTCGTTGAGCAGCATAGCAACCGTTTGGAAGTGCAGTGCAAGGTAACCGACATTCCGGATTCTATCGTCATCTCGGTCAAAGACCTGGATGTGGGCGGTACACTGCACGCCCGCGATATTACGCTTCCACCAGAGGTCAGGCTGGTAAGTGATCCCGAAATGCTTATTGTTGGCTGTACCTTGGTGGCTGCCGCCAAGACAACCGAGGAAGTGGAAGCCGAAGCCCCGGTTGCCCCTGAGGTTATAGGCGAAGCGGAACGGGCTAAAGAGAAAGAGCAAGAGGAAGAATCTGCCTAGCCGGCCTGTAGAAAATTGATGCAATGGCTCAAATTAGAATGGTCGTTGGCCTGGGTAATCCAGGCAGCGAGTACACCGGCACCAGGCATAATCTCGGCTTTATGGTGATAGACTCGCTGGCTGAGACGCTGGGCGTAAAAGTCGGACGCAGAAAGTTCAGTGCCCGGTTCGGCGAGACTGAATTTGCAGATAAAAAGTTAATATTGCTGAAGCCCTGGCAGTTTATGAATCGTAGCGGCCAAGCGGTGGCGACCGCCGTCGGCTTTTATAAGCTGTCCCTGCGTGACCTGCTGGTGGTAACGGATGATATGGCTATTGAGCCTGGCAGGATTCGGTTGCGAGCAAAAGGCTCAGCGGGCGGCCATAACGGCCTGGCCGACATCATCGAAAAGCTGGGCGCCAACCAGTTCGCCCGCTGTCGCCTGGGCATCGGCCAGAGCGGCAGTCAGGATGCTTACGATTATGTTCTCGATAAGCCCAGCCAGGACCAGAAGCCGCTGCTGAAAGAGGCCATCGACAAGGCCAAAGATGCCGTGCTTTGCTGGATTGAGTTCGGCATAGAACGGGCAATGAATCAGTTTAATAGAGCGTAAAGCGATAAGCTGGGAGGTACTAGACTTTGACAACAGCGACAACTAAATTATACGAGGGGATGTTTCTGGTTGACTCGGCTTTGGCCGGCTCTGATTGGGATGGGGTTATGGCAACCATCAAAAACGTCCTGCAAAAGGCCGAGGTGGAAATCCTCTGGCTGCAAAAATGGGGCGAGAAAAAGCTGGCCTACGAGATCAACCACAAAGCCAGAGGCACGTACATCCTTTGTTACTTCCGGGCGGACGGCGGCAGAATCCGTGACATCGAAAGAGACGTTCGGCTGTCGGAGCGGATTATGCGGGTCCTGATTTTAAGAGCCGACAAACACATGGCCGAGCAGATTGAACGCCAGCTTAGCCAGTCCGCCACACGTCCGGCGGACGAGTCCGCCGCTGCTGGCCCCGGGCAAGGCCCAACGCCGGAAGCTGCTGCCCAGCCCGCCGTTGTCGAGGCTGCGCAGCCCCAGACTGAAGCTCAACCGCCAAACGAATCCGCCGTACCTCTGCCGGATGAATTTGGCGGCTAAATGTTTAGCCCCGCAATTTATTGCGGGGTTCTGTCACTGCACAGGAGCATGATTATGGCTGGGTTCAACAGAATAGTGCTGATGGGCAATCTGACTCGTGACCCGCAGCTTTCGTATACGCCGAACCAGACGGCTGTAGTCGATTTCGGGCTGGCGACGAACCGCCGATGGACAGCCGCCGACGGCGCGCAACGCCAGGAGACCTGTTTTGTAGATTGCAGGGCGTTCGGTCGGCAGGCAGAGAATATCAACAAATATCTTACCAAAGGCAGGCTGATCCTAATCGAGGGCAGGCTTACCTTCGACAGCTGGACCGCTCAGGACGGCACCAAGCGCAGTAAGCATAGAGTTACAGTGGAGAACTTTCAGTTCCTGCCTGGCGCCGCGGATGCCGGGCCCAGCCAGGCGGAGCAGCCCGCTGAGGGGGCAGTTTCTCCTGAGCAGAGCGAAGGACCTGGCTCAGAACGAAGCCAGCCGGAACAGCCGGCTTCGGATGACATACCGTTTTAAGGGCAGGCGAATATCGAATAATGAATAACGAACTTCGAACTTCGAAATTGCCTGTTCGAAATTGGACATTCTTCAGAGGGCAATATGATACCAAGGGACAAAAGAACCAGCAGAAAGCCGAGTTTTCCCGGCGCTCGCGAGCAGACGCAGTGTCGTTTTTGCAGAAACCGCGTAGAGTATATCGACTACAAAGATGTCGAGACCCTGGCTAAGCTTTTGACCAGTCGTGGCAAGATATACTCACGCAAGCGAAGCGGCAATTGTGCCGGCTGTCAGAGAAAGGCCAAGACAGCCATTAAGCGTGCCAGGTACATGGCGCTGTTGCCATTTACTGCATGAGAACCTGCGGGCAGATATAAAGAAACCACAGATTCCACAGATTAACACGGATTAAAAACTGAAAAACAAATCAGTGAAATCCGCGTAATCCGTGGTTCAATTAAGAGCATCGAGGATCGAGAATTATGAAGGTTTTGCTTTGCGAAGATATCAGGAGCCTGGGCTGGCTCGGCGATGTAGTGGAAGTCAATGAGGGCTATGCCAGGAACTATCTACTGCCGCAGGGCCTGGCAAAGGTGGCGAGCGAGGTTAATATCAAAGCCATAGCTGGGCAAAAGACCGCCCACCGCGTCTTCTTGGCGAAGACAAGAGCGGGGCTGGAGCAAGGCGCCCGCGCGGTCGAGGGCGCAGAGGCCGTTATCGCCGCCAAGGCCAACGAGCAGGGTGTTCTGTTTGGTTCGGTTACCGACAGTCAGATAGCCGCCAACCTGCGATCCGTAGGCTTCGAAGTGGCGGACGAGGTCGTGCAATTGGCCGAACATATAAAGCACATCGGAACCCACACGGTAACGCTCAAGTTTGCCGACGATTTAACCGCCCAGGTAAAGGTAACCGTGGTGGCCGAGGCGGACGAGTTAACCCCGCCATAACTATGGCGGGGCTACGGCCGAGAATGGTCCCTTCGACCCTTCGACTTCGCTCAGGGGGGACCTTGCTCAGGGCAGGCGCCAGCCCCCGCCGTTTTGCTTCGCGAAACGAAGCAGCGGGGGTTCCTTCGACTACGCTCAGGACAGGATTGTGGGTTCCTTCGTTACACTCGAGGACATGGATGAATTAAACTGCCGATGTGGAAAGATGAGGGAGCAAACGCGCTATGGCAGGTGAGCAAAAGGCTCGGACGGTTGAACTGAAGGGGGCGGTTCATGCTAAGTCCGATGTTAACAGCAAACTCATGGTGGGCCGCAGTATGCCTGAATCACTGGCGGCAGAGGCGGCGGTGCTCGGCTCAATGATAGTCGACCCAAAATGCATCGGTGAGGTCCTGCCCTACCTCTCGCGCGAGGGCTTCTATCGATGCGAGCACCAGGTGATATTCGATGCGGTGATTGCCCTGTACGAAAAGAATCCCAGTGAGGCTATCGACGGGGTGCTGCTGCGTGACGAGCTCCAGAAGCGAAAGCAGCTCGAAGCCGTAGGCGGAGTGGAATATCTGGCCAGGGTCATGGAATCTGTGCCCTCTGCGGCCAACGTTATGTATTATGCGTCAATCGTCAAAGAGAAAATGCTGCTGCGGGAGATGATTGCCGCCGCAACAGGAATCCTCAATGAGGCCTACGATGAAAGCGGCGATACAAAAGAAAAATTGGACGAGGCGGAACGCAGAATCTTTGCCGTTACCGATCAATCGATAAGCGGACAGACTTACCGGCTAAAAGACCTGGTCACTCAGGCTTATGAACTTATAGAGAAACGCGGGGGCACCCTGGTTACAGGGCTATCGACCGGCTATCAGGCCCTTGACAACCTGACCTGTGGGCTGCAGTCAGGCGAGATGATAGTTATTGCAGGTCGCCCCAGTATGGGAAAGACCAGCCTGGCACTGAATATCGCCGAGCATGTCGGCGTGGTGGAAAGGATGCCGTTAGTGATATTCTCGTTGGAAACCAGCCGACAGCAGCTCGCCGAGAGATTTATGTGCAGCGCCAGCGAAATTGATGCCCAGGCCGTCAGAAAGGGCATGCTCAGTACCGAGGACCACCAGAAATTAGTGGAGACCTGCGGGCAACTTTCCGAAGCGCCGATCTATATAGACGACAGCTCCTCGTTGACTCCGCTGGAGCTTCGTGCCAAGGCCCGCAGGCTCAAGAGCCTGTATGACATACGGGCCGTCTTCGTAGATTATTTGCAGTTGATGTACGGCGGCGGCAAAGTGGAGTCGCGTCAGCAGGAAATCGCTACCATTTCAAGGTACATCAAGGGCTTGGCCAGAGAGTTGAACATTCCGGTGGTGGTTCTGAGTCAGTTGAATCGGGCCCCGGAAGGCCGGGAAGGGCACCGCCCGCGAATGAGCGACCTGCGCGAAAGCGGCAGCATCGAGCAGGACGCCGATATGGTAATACTGCTTCACCGCGAAGACTACTACCATCAGGGCGAAGAGGATTACCAGCCGAACAATACAGCAGAGCTGATCATAGCCAAGCAGCGTAACGGCCCAACCGGACTTGTGCCGCTAAGATTCTGGGAGAGATTTACGCGGTTTAAGGCCGCTGCGCCCGTGCACGAGGAATCGGTGCCCTTTTAGAAGATTTACGATTGCCGATTGCCGATTGCCAATTGAAAGAAACCAATCCGAAATCGAAAATCAAAAATCGAAAATCAAGATGATGCCTAATGCGATTCTTATCGCTTTTGTATCAGTGTTATCTTTGGTATCCGTCGGGGGGTTAACCGTTAGCCCTGCCAGCACGCTGGCAGGGTCTTTCGGGGCGGCAACTAACACCGTTAAGTCGATTGATTTTGTCGGCAACCAGCATTATAAGGCCAAGGTTCTGGGGCAAAGGCTGGACTTTAAGGTCGGCGACCGCCTTGACCCTGTGCTAACTGAAGCAGGCAGAAGAATTATAGAGGAAATCTACCGCAAAGTCGGCTTTGCCTTTGTTAAAGTGACGCTGGACTGGGCAAAATTGCCGGCAGGCCAGGTGCTCTATACTATTGATGAAGGGCCGAGGGTGCGGATCGCATCGGTGAAATTCAGCGGCAACAAGGCTATCAAAACCGACACGCTCAGAAAGATTACCAAGATAAAACAAAAGAGCTGGTTCTACTGGCCTTTTTACTACACCAAAGAGGCGGTGGCAGAAGACGTCGTCAGGCTGGAGAATTTCTATTATGAAAAGGGCTTCCTCGATTACAAGATAACACCAGAGATGCAATTCTCCGACGATAAAAGCGGAGTTTATCTGACTTTCGTGATCGAAGAGGGGCCGGCTTATCGCATCGAGAAAATCCTCTTTGCCGGTAACAAGTACTTTGATGACGATACCCTGCGTGCGCGGCTGGAGCTGACGCCCGAACAGGTCTACATTAAGCGTAAGGCGGCTGCCGATGCGCAGCGCCTGCTCAAGCTCTACGGCGAGCATGGCTTTGTAGATGCTGACATCCAGCACAAGCCCAGGTTTTGCCCGGAAGTGGGCGCAGATGTGGTTAATATTGAATTTAATATTATCGAGGGCAATCAATTTCGGATCGGACAGGTCGAGATAACCGGCAATGAGCTGACGCAAGACAAGGTCGTCCGCCATGTGCTGGATGAGTACGGCTTTACGCCCGGCCAATTGTATAATGGTGATATTGCGCCCAAGCAGGGAGGTGGAATACTGGAGAAATATGTGCAAAGGATGGCACTGGCTGAGGAGGTAATGATCAGGCCCGTTACGCCAGCCAGCGGTGCACCCGAACAAAAGGATGCAAAGGTGGACATTAAAGAGGGCGCGACCGGCTGGATTAATCCGGGTGTCGGCGTGAGCAGCGACTATGGTATGATCGGTCAACTGATTTATGAACAGCGCAATTTCGACATTGCCGATTGGCCTGAAAGCTTCGGAGAGTTTATCACTATGAAGGCCTTCAGAGGCGCCGGGCAGAGAATGAGAATTGCGTTTCAGCCCGGAACAGAACTCAGTGTTTATTCGATCAATCTCAGTGACCCGTACTGGCGGGGCCGGCCTGTCACCCTCGATGTGGCAGGCTCGAGCTTCGAGCGGTACAGAGAGAGCTACAGAGAGGGCCGGTTGCGCAGCTATCTTGGATTTGAACAGCGGTTCCAAGACCGCTGGCGCAGAAGTATAGGGCTGCGGGCCGAAAATGTGGATGTCAGAAGTCTTGAGTTTGACGCCCCGCGGGAAATCATAGACGTTAAAGGCGATAACCTGCTGGTGGGCGTTAAGTTTGGCATTGGAAGAAGCGTCATTGATGACATCTATGATCCGAGCACGGGCCAGGTTTTTGACGCGGATTACGAGCAGGTTACGGGCGACCACACTTTTGGTGTGCTTGGCGGTTCGTATGTGTGGTATAAGACGCTGTACGAGGACGTGCTGGAGCGAAAAACGGTGCTGGCTGTGAAGGTGCGGGCGGGCACAACCGTTATAGATGATGCGCCGCCTTTCGAAAAGTTCTACGCCGGCGGTACAGGCACTTACGGCATGAGGGGTTTTCAGTATCGGGGCATAAGTCCCAGAGGTCTGCAGACAAATGTCCCAGCGGGTGTGGCGCAGCGTAAAGACCCAATAGGCAGCGACTGGCTATTTTTAGCTGGTACGGAGGTAACCGTGCCTTTGATAGGCGAAAATTTCGATGCCCTATTTTTCTTTGACAGCGGAACCGTTGAGACCGGTCCCTATCGTATGTCGCTGGGCACGGGCATACAGATACGGATACCTCACTGGTTTGGGCCGGTGCCGATGAGGTTTGAAGTTGCTGCGCCGCTGAAGAGAGATGACGATGACGAAACACAGGTGTTCAGTTTCTCGATAGGAAGGCTATTTTAGTCAGGTTGGCAGTCACCGTGCCGGCGACTGCTAAACTATAACTGCAGGAGAAAAGTGACAAAAATCGGGAAGGGAAACGTTATGAGGATTAGAACAGCTATCGTTTTGAGTTGTTTGGTGTGTGCGATTATCTTGTCGGTGGGCTACCAAGGTTTGGCTCAGCCGAAAGCTGAGCAGCACTCTCTAACAATTGCCGTGGTCAACGTGCGCGAGGTCTTCCGCAAGTGCAGCCGCAATGTCAAGTACAGACAGGAAGCTATGGCCGAGTATAATACAGCAATGCTGGAACTCGAAAAGCTCTCCAAGCAAATACAGGCTGATGAAGCGGGATTGAAGACCTTAAAGCCGGGAAGTCCCGACCATCTGAAGCAATACCAGGACGTTCTGGAGAAAAAGGCCAAGCTGGATGCTCGCCAGCAGTACCTCAAGCAGGAAAGGTCGCTAAAAGACCAGCGTTGGACCGAGCAGGTCTATCAAGAGGTTCTGCAGATAGTCAAGGAGCTGGCCGAGAAAAAGGGCCTGGATATGGTCTTTGACAAGCAGGAGCCGGAGTTTCCCTCCGCCAGCGGGGATGAGCTTATGCTGACTCTCAGTACGCACAAGCTGCTTTATAGTGGCGGCTGTCCGGATATTACCGATGAGGTAACAGCCCGGCTGGACGCCAAGAATTGACTATTTACTATTGACCGTTTATGGGATTGACAATTGCACAGTTGGCAAAGCGGATTGGCGCTGAGGTAGCAGCCGGGCCCGATCAAATGGGTAGAGAAATCACCGCTGTTGGGCCGATAGAGGCCGCCTTAGACAGTGATGTTACCTTTGTCACCGATGACAGGCACTTAGCGGCCCTTAAGAACTCACGGGCGGCGGCGGTCATCACCGGCAAACGTCTGGATGGGCTGAGCATACCGCAGTTGGTGGTCCAAGACGTCAACGCGGCACTGATAAAGACCTTAGAAGTCTTTGCCCCCAAATTGAAGCCGCCGGTCGAGGGAATTGATCCGACCGCCAAGGTCGGGCAGAATGTCCGGATAGCCGAGGGTGTTTCCATCGGTGCGGGAGTGGTAATTGAGGATGATGTGCAAATAGAGCTAAAAAGCGTGGTCGGTAGCGGCTGTAAAATAGGGCAATTCTCAAAGATCGGCAAGAATTGCCGGCTGGATAGCAACGTCGTGGTTTATCACAATTGTTGTATTGGTAACAATGTAATTATACAGGCGAACACCACAATTGGCTCGACAGGTTTTGGGTACACACTCGTCAATGGTGCTCATCAGCTTATTCCACACAACGGCGGTGTGGTAATTGAGGACTTTGTCGAGATTGGGGCAAATTGTTGCATTGACAGGGCCAAATTCAGAAATACCATAATTGGAGCGGGAACAAAGATAGATAATCTGGTCCAAATCGCTCATAATGTGGTTATTGGCAAGTGCTGTCTGATAGTTGGACAGGTCGGTATTGCCGGCAGTTGCAGGCTGGGCGACGGCGTCGTGTTAGGCGGACAGGTCGGCCTGGCGGACAACATAGAAATCGGTGACGGCACACAAGTTGCGGCTCGCTCCGGGGTCGTCGGGAGCGTCCCAGCAGGACAACAAGTAGGGGGTGTGCCTGCTATGGATATAAGAGACGCCTTGCGGATAGCCGGCTTGACCAGGCGCTTGCCAAAGTTTGCTGAGCAGTTAAAGCAACTGGCCAAGAGGATAGAAGAGCTTGAAGCTGCAAAAGACAATAAACGGTGAGGCGAGAGTCGCCGGCAGGGGTTTATTTGGGGGAAAGGAGGCAAAGGTCGTTTTTCGCCCCGCCCCCGCAGACACGGGCGTGGTTTTCGTGCGCACGGATGTGCTGGAGGCGGTGCGGATTCCCGCCGTGGCCCCAAATCTTGCCGAGCGCAGCCGTCGCACCTCCATAAAGAAGGGCCCTGTCAGTGTAGAAACTGTCGAGCATTGTCTGGCGGCAATAAACGCCCTGGAGATTGACAATGTTATCGTGGAAGTGAACGGCTCGGAGCTGCCGGCTCCGGATTGCAGCAGTATTGAGTATGTCAGAGCACTGAAGCGGGCCGGCGCGGTGGAACAGCAAGTCAGCCGTAAGGAGTTTGTCATCACTGAGCCGATTAGTATTACCGTCGGCGATGCCTCGATTTACGCCCTGCCGTACGCTGATGACGGGCTGAACATCACTTACGACCTCGATTATGGCGGTCACACCGGTATCGATCGGCAGATTCTCAGCTATCGTCTTACGCCCGAGAGCTTTGAGAAGAATCTGGCGCCTGCCCGAACCTTTCTGCTCGAAGTCGAGGCAAAACAATTTCAAGCTCGCGGAATGGGGACGCACGTTGGTCCCCGCGACCTTCTGGTCATCAATTCGGATGGCCCTATTAAGAACAGTTACCGATTTCCTAATGAGTGTGTCAGGCACAAGGTTGTGGACCTCATCGGCGATCTGGCGCTGGTAGGCCGGGCAGTCAAGGGCAGGATTGTCGCCTACAAGAGTGGACATACCTTGAACCAGAGATTGGTACGGAAGTTGTACGAAGCTGCCCAGCAGCGAGAACGTATTGCCAGGTTCGGGACCGATGCCGTTTTGGATATCCGCCGGATTCAAAAGATTCTGCCACATCGGTATCCGTTTTTACTGGTGGATAAGATAATCGAGGTCGAAGGCGATACCCGCATAACGGGCGTCAAGAATGTCACCTTTAACGAGCAGTTCTTCCAGGGGCATTTTCCGGGCACCCCTATTATGCCCGGCGTTCTTATTGTGGAGGCGATGGCGCAGGTGTCGGGTCTATTATTTGCGCAAAGGCTGGAACATACGGGCAAATTGGCGGTGCTTTTGAGCATGGACCGCGTAAAGTTGCGCAAGGCTGTTGTCCCTGGCGACCAGCTCATCCTTACGGCGGAGACCGTCAGACTGAAAAAAAGAACCGCCCAGTGCCAGTGTAAGGCGGCGGTAGGTGAAACAGTAGTCGCGGAAGCACAAATCAGATTCATGCTTGTCGATGATGAGAAAGTATGATCCGCTACGCGGTTAGCTATTGGAGGTTTGATTTTTGTCCGCAATAAAAGGCACGAAAAAAATGGCTCGGGTGCATCGCAGCGCGGTTATCGACAGCAGTGCTCAATTGGACGACGATGTCGCGGTCGGCCCCAATTGCGTTATCGATGCCGGAGTAACTATCGGCGCCGGCACGGTTCTGGATGCCAACGTGGTGATTGAAAAAAATGTCCACATCGGCAAAGGCAATTACTTTTTCGCCACCTGTACGATTGGTTGTCGGCCGCAAATATTGGGTTTGCCGCCGGACGCCGAGCTTGGGGGCCTGGTGATAGGCGATAATAATATTATTCGCGAGCAGGTAACCATCCATCCAAGTATTCATCCGGACAAAGCAACCCGGATCGGAAATGAGAATCTGCTTATGATTGGTGCGCACATTGGACACGATTGTCTGCTCGAAGATAAGATCGTTATGAGCAACTATTGCCAGCTAAGCGGGCACTGCAAGATAGAGACCGGCGTCTGGCTCAGTGCCGTGGTTATGCTGCATCAATTTGTCACTGTCGGCAGGTGGTGCTACGCTGCGGGCCTGGCCGGTCTTAATAAGGATGTTCCGCCGTTTCTGACTGTCAGCGGGCATTATCCGCCGAAGGTGCGGGGTGTCAACAAGCGCGGCCTGGTGCGGGCAGGTCTGTCGCAGCAGCAACAGCGACAGATCTTCGAGGCCTACAGAAAACTCTATCGCCGGGGCGGCGCACTGCTGGAAAATGCCAAGGCGCTGGCGCAAGAGGATGGGCTTGATGAGAATGTTCGAGCCATGGTCGATATGATTACCAAAAGCAGCCAGCACCGTTTTGGCAGATACCTGGAGCTGTTCAGAATTTAGAATTAAGAATTTGGAATTTAGAATTTTTACTTCTCAATTCTCAATTATAGGATGCCAGATGCCAGAGACGAAGATACGAACTGCCGTTGTAGGCGCAGGCAAAATGGGGGCCATACACGCCAAGGTCTATCACGAGCTGCCTCAGACTGAGCTTGTCGCCGTGGTTGATATAGACGCCGACAAAGCGCAGCGCCTGGCCAGCGAATATGACTGTCTGGCTGCAAATTCCTGCCAGGATATCCTGGGCCGGGTGGATGCAGTGACCATAGCTGCTCCTACGGTGTGCCATCTGGAGCTGGCGAAAATCTTTATTCGCAACAGGATTCCAGTGCTGATTGAAAAGCCTCTGGCCGCCAATGTCAGCCAGGGCAAAAAAATTGTGTCGCTTGCCAAACGCTATGATACGGTCGTAGCGGTGGGTCACTCCGAACGCTGCAATCCGGTAGTGCGGGCGATGAAACGCCTGAATATCGAGCCTAAGTTTATTGAGGCCAACCGCATCAGCCCTTATCCGTTCCGCTCAACCGACGTGGGTGTGGTGCTGGATGTGATGATCCACGATATCGATATTATTTTGTCCCTGGCTGGCAGCAAAATCAAAAAGATAGATGCCTACGGCTTGGCTGTCATTGAAGAGCGCGAGGATATCTGCAACGCGCGGATTGTCTTTGCCAACGGCTGCGTGGCCAATATCACCGCCTCCAGGTTGGCTCTGAAAACCGAGAGAAAAATACGAGTATTCAGTCGCCAGGGCTATCTCAGCGTGGACTTTCTCAAAAAAAGCGGCACTATTATTAAGGCTGACCCGAATATCGACGTGGTCCAGTGGATAAAACAGCACAAGGCGTCCGGCGATTTCGACTGGACCACGGTCAATTGGCCCGACCTGCTGCACATCGAAGAGCTGGTCATTGATGACAAAGAGCCGGTCCGCCTTCAGCAGGAGGCTTTTTTGCGCTGTTGTGTGGACAAAAGTCTAAAGCCGGAGGTAAGCGCTGAGGAAGGCCTGGCTGCGCTGGACTGTGCCGAGAGGATTCTCGCCTGTGTTAAGAAGCACAAGTGGGATCAGTAACCTTGTGGCGAAACTGTAGCAACCCCGCAATAAATTGCGGGGCTAAATATTTAGCCCCGCGTTCCACGCGGGGTCTTGTTTTAATCTGCTTACCATTTGATGGGCAAGGCGGGTAGGTTCGGGCACGCGATATTTAGTCGTCCAGGCCAGAGTAACATCAATCGCATCTTTTAACACGCACTTATTGCCCACAGAGACAAAAACCGGCTCTACACTGGTGCGTGTCCGAACGGCGGCGCCAATAACTTCCTGGTTGTCTTTCAGCGGACTGTACGCACCTTTTTCCGGTGCCGGCTCTTCAAAGCTGCCGGTCAATCTGCTTTTTGCGCAGCCGACGGTTGGTTTATCGAAAAATAGCCCCAGGTGTGACGCTATACCGAATCGACGCGGATGAGCGATACCCTGGCCGTCGATGATAAACGCGTGCGGCTCTTTTTTGAGCTTTTCTACAGCCGCGATGCAGACAGGCGATTCGCGGAAAGAAAGTAGACCCGGGATATAGGCAAAGGTAATCTTTTGCGAGGCCGTTGCTGTCTCGACAAGCTCAAATTCCGCCTGTCCTAAAGGTTCCCAGAGACCCTGCACGACGCTGGGAACTCTCAGAACCACGACCGCAGCAATAATGCTCTGGTTGTCCATGCTCAGGGCACAATCCAGGCCGGCTACGGTCGTTGGCCGATTTCTTAACGGAATCTGTTGTACCTTTTGGGCGAGCTGCTTCTGCAGAGCTATTGCCTGCGTGTAAGACAGGTCCCAGTTGTGTAGATTCCTTATTTGCACTGTAACTCTTAGACTAAGTGACTTAGTCTTTCTTCAAGGTCGCTCACTGGTGTAAAATACCATGTTTTGCCTATCTTGCGACTGGTAAGTAGGCCGCGATTCTGCAAATCAAGTAGATCAAGTCGGCTTGTTTGGTAAACAACATTATGGCTTATCTGGTGCGATTTAATCGTATACCTGTACTGGGAATGACGCAGTGCATGGGTGATCAGCGCGCGCTGCCGATGGTTAAGTACGGCGATGCCCCGCAGTTGTCTTTCGATTGCTTGGAGCCTCTCAGCTCTCCGTTTGGTGTACTCGTGGAGCTCTTGTATTGCTCGCTGGATTACATCAAGCTGATGAAGAATAAAGTAAGTCAAGTCATTTTCATCTGTCTCTGTGTATAGGAAAGCGCGCGCATATTTCGCAGGGGCCTTTCGAATAATTTGTGAAATTGAGATAAATTCGAAGAGCCAAAGACCGTGGCGAAGCATCGACCAGTAGAATAAAGCTCTTGCTGCTCTGCCATTTCCATCCACAAAGGGATGATCGTAGGCCAGCCAAAAGTGTAAGATGATCGAGCGAATGACGGGATGTATGAAACCGCCAGGGCTTTTGCAATTGGCAAAAGCGCACATGGCTGTCATTCTATCTTGGAGTTCTTGAGCAGGCGGTGGGTCGTGAAAAACCTCATTATACATGTCACCGGCGACTATGCGTTCGTCGGCCTTGCGGAACCGACCTGTGGCGGACGCATCATTGAGTGTTTTATCAGTAATTATCCGCTGAAGCTCGAATATGAGTTCTTTAGATAAACGTCCGTTCTTGAGTTTCCCTATCTGCTGCATAGTCTTGAAGTTGTTGAGAATCATTTGCTCGCTTCTGTCGCGTGGAGGTCGCCCGGTCTTAATCATCTCTTTTGCGATTTCGCGAGTTGTCGCTGCTCCTTCAAGCTGACTTGAGGTGATTGCTTCTTGGATGAGTGAACTAACATAGTATTGATCCTTTGTGTCCGGATTCGTGATCTGCTCTGGCATCTGGATGAATCCGCCAGCACCTTGATCGATTTTGTGCAGGCTTTCAGGAATTGGATCTACCTCAAGATACTTAAACGACTGGCCCTTTTTGTCAAGCAGCGGTAGGTGCTTGAACAAGGCCCGGCGGCGCATCTTTAAACCGAACCACCACTCTTCGTGCGAGAGCCCGTCAGGGGGTGTGTAATAGGCCAGCTTGTCCCAGTAAAGATACTTACCACCAACTGAAAGGCTAAGGTCTGCGGCCAAGACCCTGCTAAAGATATCCGGCTTGTCTTTGATACGCTCCCAGATTGTGCTTATATCCGGAGGTGATTTTGGCATTTTCATTTGCTATCACTTTCTAAGACAAGGACTTAAGGATATGCTAATTATGTACTAACTTATTAAAATTTAGTATATACGCCACGTTACAAGCGCTGTCAAATACTAAATTTAAGTATTTTAGTACGAAATTAGTGTATGTTTAGTCAGCACCCTTGTTCCGATAATGTACGCTGCAAGAATCAGCAAGCCGCATTGCGAGCGCGCATCACGCATTACGCCCCAGCCATTACCATCGAGTCTTTTACGTCCTAAGTGAGTGCAAAAATGCTTCTCCTTATCATTAGCCTCTGTTACAATTATTAGTTTGGGTCAATGTTGATTTTTCCCAATTTGTTATCACAGCCTAAGGTCAGCATGGTAACGGCAGTGGAAAAAGCTATCAGAATAACCGGGGCCGCTGAGCATAATCTCAAAAATATCAACCTGACCATTCCGCGTGATAAACTGGTCGTCATCACCGGCATAAGCGGCTCGGGCAAAAGCTCACTCGCCTTCGATACCATTTATGCTGAGGGCCGGCGAAAATATGTCGAGTCGCTAAGCGCCTACGCCCGGCAATTTCTCGAACAAATGCAAAAGCCTGCGGTGGCGGATATTTCCGGTCTGCCGCCGACTATCGCCATTGAACAGCGAAGTGCCAGCAGCAACCCTCGCTCGACCGTGGCTACCACCACCGAGATTTACGATTATTTCAGGCTTCTTTTTGCCCGCGTCGGTCAGCCGCACTGCTGGGTATGCGGCAAAGAAATTACCAGTCAGCACTCTACGCAGATAGTGGATTCAATTCTTGCCCGCCCGGAAGGTACGAAAGTCCAGATTTGTGCGCCGCTGGTTCGCGGCAAAAAGGGCGAGCACAGGGACATTTTGGCCGGCATACAACGTGAAGGTTTTGTCCGCGTGCGGGTCGATGGCGCAATTTATGACGTGAAAAATGTTCCGCTCCTGGATAAGAACAAAAAGCATGACATTGCCGCCGTCGTAGATAGATTGATAATTAAGGAGGGAGTTCGTATTCGGCTGGCTGATTCGGTGGAGACCACTCTGAAATTGGCGGACGGGATAATCTTGGTACTCTTGCAGGAAGCGGCGTCCTCGGAAGGAACAATACAGAATACAGAATACAGAATACAGAAGTCGGAAGTGGGCAGTTACAATTCTGTCTCCTGGCAGGAGGTTATATACAGCGAAAAATTTGCCTGCCCACAGCATCCGCAGGCCAGCCTGGAGGAGATGTCGCCGCGCCTATTTAGTTTTAACAGCCCGTACGGCGCCTGCAAAAGCTGCGATGGCCTGGGCAGAGTCCTGGAGTTTGACCCGGACTTTATCGTTCCGGACAAATCTATCTCGCTGGAGCACGGCGCTATCGAGGCTTGGCGTAAGGGCGGAAAGAGGATGAACATCTTCTATAACCGCTTGATCAATCGCTTCTGCCGGAATATGGGCACCAGCAAATCGATTCCGTTTGAGAAAATTCCCCAGGACTGCAGAAGGATTCTTATGTACGGAACGACGCCTGCTGATGAGGAAAAATACGGCATGTGGTTTGAAGGGGTCATTCCGAATCTCGCCCGGCGGTGGGAAAACACTACCAGCGAGTACGTCAAGACCAGGCTGACGGGCTATCTTTCGGAGCAGCCCTGCCGCAGTTGTAATGGTGCCCGGCTTCGGCCCGAAGCGGTGGCAGTAACCGTCGGGGGCAAGAATATTCACCAGCTCACCGCGCTCTCTGTGGAAAAGGCGCAGGAGTTTTTCAATAAACTCAGGCTCGATCAGCAAAAGGCTATCATCGCCGAGCAGGTATTGAAGGAGATAAAGGCCCGGCTGAAATTTATGGTGGATGTGGGCTTAGAGTATCTGACGCTGGACCGCAGAAGCAGCACGCTCGCAGGCGGCGAAGCCCAGCGAATTCGCCTGGCCACGCAGGTTGGAAGCGGCCTGGTTGGGGTCTGCTACGTTCTGGATGAGCCTACCATCGGGCTGCACAAACGCGATAATAACCGGCTGTTAGGGATATTGAGACGGCTGGCCCGGCTCGGAAATACTGTCCTGGTCGTCGAGCACGATGAGGACATCATAAGAACTGCGGATTATATTATCGACATGGGCCCGGCAGCAGGAGCACGTGGCGGCGAAGTCGTCGTCCAGGGCAGCTTGAAGCAGATAACTGCCTGCGCGGAGTCGCTGACCGGCCAGTATCTCTCAGGGACGCGCAGTATTCGGCTGCCGGTAAAAAGACGCCCGTACAATCTGCGAAAGTGCATCGAGGTAAGAGGTGCTGCCGAAAATAACCTGCAAAGTATCGACGTCAAGTTCCCGCTGGGCGTATTTATTTGTGTTACGGGGGTATCCGGTTCGGGCAAAAGCACTCTGGTTAGCCAGATTCTGCTGCGGGCACTGCGGCGCCGGCTTTATAGCTCCCGCGAAAAGCCCGGCAAGCACGACAATATCCTGGGCACATCGCAAATCGACAAGGTTATAGAGATAGATCAGTCGCCCATCGGCAAAACG